>Ga0213881_10000151_pt1 | contig 56853 bp, 40 predicted proteins | sample BarmaccoBMER_R08_FD_160104 | JGI IMG/M metagenome (GOLD analysis project Ga0213881, IMG submission 160104) | Barbacenia macrantha exposed rock microbial communities from rupestrian grasslands, the National Park of Serra do Cipo, Brazil - ER_R08 ...
CACAAGTCCCAGTGGTCCCTTGCAGCTCCCGGGTAACACGATCAGAGCGCCGGACCGATCACCCCAGGCCCCGACGAACTTCCGGAGCGCCCCACTTAGTATCTCGGTTTGCGGGTGACGGCGACGGCGGCCACCAGGAAGACGACTCCCATCGCGCCGAACAGCACGGCATAGGTCGTGGCCGCTGGTTTCTGGCTGGCGTTGAGTACGGCAAGCCCGATGCCGGCCACCGCCGCGACATAGCAGAAAATGCCGAGGAAGATCTTCCAGAACGGTTTCATGTGATTCTCCGTGGGGTGCGGGCAGGGCCGCCCGGTGCGCGCCCTGCGACAATGAGTCCGAGGAGCAGGATCCAGGCGCCGGGATCGGAGCGGAACCGATTCCAGCAATATGCGGCGTGCGAAAGATCGGCTAGCGAGAGGTCGCCCGTGGCGACCAGCGGGGCAAACTGATCCGGCCCGAGATGTATGGCGAAATCGTGCGTGGGGACCTGATCATTCGTGATCGCGAACGGCCGGACCACGATGTCGGTGAAACCGCATTCACGCAGCAGGCGGGGCAACTGGCGCGCGGCCCGCCGGCTGGTGCCCGTGGTGCGGCGCGCCGCCGCCGCCTTGCGGTGGACGGCCTCCAGTCCGGAGAAGGTGGGCTGCGCGAGGCCCCACAGCTCTTCGTCGGTTTCCACCACGGCCAGCAGCCCGCCGGGCCGCAGGACACGCCGGACCTCGGCGAGGACCGGCGCCGGGCCGGGCAGATGCTGCACGACGTAGCGCATCAGCACGCTGCCCACGGTGCCGGATCGCAGCGGCAGCGCGCAGGCAGCCGCGCCGGCCACGGTCACCCCGCCGTCCGCGGCCCGCGACAGCAGCGCCGGGCTGACGTCCAGGCCGAGCACGGGCAGCCGGGGGAGCGCGGCGCTGATCCGCTTCGCCGCCGATCCGGTCCCGCAGCCGAGATCCACCAGCGGGCCGCTGTGCGGCAGGCCGAGGTCGACCAGGATCCGCAGTTCCTCGGCGAAGGTGAGCTCCGCCTGCGCCTCCAGCCGGGCCACCTCCCCGGCGACGCCGCCCGCGGTGATCCGCTCCGGGTCGTACCCGAGCGTGGTCATCGTGGCCTCGGAATCGCCAGCAGGCCGTTCCGCGGCCGGAGCGTGACCAGGGCCTCTGGTTCCACCACGAAACCCGGCACGACCTCCAGCCGGACCTCCCGGACCAGCGTCGCGAGCACCAGCGTGGCCTCGACGATGGCGAAGTGCTGGCCGATGCAGATCCGCGGACCGCCCCCGAAGGGCATATACAGATGGCTGGGCCGCTCGGCTGAGGAGGCCGCGAACCGCTCCGGACGGAAGGCGTCCGGCTCCGCCCAGTACGCCGGATGGCGGTGCAGGAGATAGGGGCTGATGCCGACCAGCGCGCCCGGCGTCACGTCGAATCCGCCCACCGTGTCCGCACCGATAGCGCGGCGCGAAATCTGCCACACCGGCGGGTACAGCCGCAGCGCCTCCTCGATCACCTGCCGGCACATCGGCAGCCGGGGAAGATCGGCCGCGGTGGGCAGCCGCCCGCCCAGCGCCGCGTCCACCTCGCTCGTCAACTGCTCGGCGACCCGCGGGTGCCGGTCCAGCAGGTACAGCGTCCAGGTGAGGCTCTTGGCGGTGGTCTCGTGGCCGGCCATGGCGATGGTCAGTACCTGGTCCCGCAGTTCGGTGTCGGACACGTCGGCCGGCGAGGCCAGCAGGCCGGCGAGCAGGTCCATCCGGCCGGCGCCGCCGCCGGCCCGGCGCGCCATGACTATCGCCCGGACGACCTGGTCGAGGAAGGCCGCGGCGCGCGCATACCGCGCACGCCTCACGCCAGTGTCCGCCTGATCCGCTCCGTCGGCGGGGAGATAGTGGCCGATGAAGCTGTTCACCGCGTCAACCGCGCGGCCGAACCCCTCGCCGATGCCGGCCACGTCCGCGCCGAACATCGACTCGATCACCACCATGAGGGTGAGCGCGGTCAGGTCGTGATCGACCCGCACGGGCGAACCGGACGCGATCGCCGGCCGCCAGCGCTCGAGCAGGCCCTGCGCCGCCGAGGTCATCACCGAACCGAACTTCTCGACCTGGCTGCGCCGGAACGCGGGCGCGCACATGTGCCGCTGGCGGTCCCAGTCGTCTCCCTCGCTGGTCAGCAGGCCGTTGCCGAGCAGCGGCCGCAGCATGATGTGGTCCGGCGTGCGGTCCTTGGTGTAGTTCGCCGCGTTGTCCTTGAGAACCTGCCGGGCCAGCTCCGGCCGGTTCAGCAGGTAGATCGTCTCGTCGCCCGCCTCGTAACGGACGATGTCTCCGTACGTAGCGGTCGCCTCGGACAGGAAGCGCAGCGGGTCGTTACGCATGGCCCGCAGGTCGCAGTCACCCGGTCCCGGCGGGAGAACGGTATCCGTTCGTACTGACATCTTCTCGCTTCACCTCACCGGATGCGCATGCCGCTTTCCTCAAATACTTATAAGCGGCTCTGCTTATACGTACATCAAATATGTAGCTGGAGTGAATGGCTGCCCCTAACATACTTCATTTACGCTGGATACTCAATGCTCGCACCTAACTTGGAAAGTAAGTCTTGGCATTGCAAAGGAGGCCATGGAAGACTCGGAAACCGAAGAGCCGAATCGCCGAATGCCGCGGATAACCCGATGGCGCAAGGAGGAAAACCGATGGCGATGAATCCACAGCAGCGTGCCGAGTTCGTGAACGCTTATACTCGCGCGCTCATCACTGCCTGGTCAAGCGAGGAGTTCTCCAGTCGCCTGAACCAGGACCCGAAGGCGGCCCTGGCCGAGGTCGGCCTGCAGATCCCCGCGAACGCGCAGGTCCAGCTGGTCCGCACCGTACCCGAAGGCAGCCACGAGGGCAGCCTTGACGCGCAGGTGGCGCTGTACGAAAACGGTCTCTCGACCGGGCGTTACGAGTTCCACATTCCCGAGACCCCGCAGATCGACATGGCGGAGCTCAGCGAAGGCGACCTCGACGCGGTTGCCGCCGGCTCGAGCATTGGCTGCTGCTGCTGCCCGTGCTGCAGCTGCACCTGAGTTTGAATCCGGTATCAGCACAGTTAAATACCAGTATGCAGGGTCATTTCGCGGGGGAATCCCCCCGCGGCCCTGCTAAATTAACGGGGAACTTCCCCGCACCCCCTGGGAGGCCGGCCGTGGCTCAACCCGCTGTGGCGGACAATCCTGTTGTCGTTCGTGGCTTGCGTAAGCAATACGGGAATGCGACCGCGGTTAACGGCCTGGACATGGATATTCGGACGGGTGAGGTTTTCTGCCTGCTCGGGCCGAATGGCGCTGGCAAGACCACCACCGTCGAAATCCTCGAGGGACTTCGGAACCGCAGCGACGGCGAAGTGCGGGTGCTCGGCCATGACCCGGCCGGGCACCCGCGCGGGTGGCGCGCTCGCATCGGTGTCGTCCCGCAGACGACGGGAGCCTTCGCGGACCTGACGGTCCGTGAGGTCGTGGCCCAGTTCGCCGCGTTCTATCCGGACCCGCTGCCGGTTGATGAGGTCATCGACATGGTCGGCCTCACCGCCGCCCGCAAGAAGCAGAGCATGGCCCTGTCGGGCGGTCAGCGCAGGCGCCTCGACGTCGCGGTCGGGATCGTGGGGGACCCCGAACTGATCTTCCTCGACGAACCGACCACCGGCCTCGATCCGGTGGCACGCCGGGAGGCCTGGGAGGTGGTCAGGTTCTTCGCCCGGCGCGGCAGGACCACGATCCTGACCACGCACTACCTCGACGAGGCGGAGGTCCTGTCCGACCGGGTCGGGATCATCGCCGGCGGTCGCATGATCGAGACCGGGCCGCCGGCCGAGATCGGCGGACGATCGCACACCCCCGCCAGGGTCTGCTTCACGAAATCAGGCCCGCTCGCCGGGCTGCCGTTGCCTTCCCTGCCGCAGGACACCGCCATCGAGGTCGCGGGAGGTGCCGCGGCCGGAGGCCCAGGCCAATTCAACGAGGTGCGGCTCGGCACCAAGAAGCCGACGGCCATCATGGACGTGCTGCTGCCGTGGGCGCATGCGGCCGGCGTCGACGAGATCCCTGACGTGCGTATCTACCGTCCGACGCTGGAAGAGACCTACCTCGACCTGATCCGGCGGCATAGCCCAGATAAAAACGGCACAGAGAGGGCGCTGTCGTGACGAACGTGACGGTCAAGGTGGCGGCAGGGGCTGGTGAACAGGCGGCGGCGCCCGCTGCCCGGCGGCTGCCGGGTCCGCTGCGGACCGGTGCGGTCCGCTCGATGGTCGAGCTGAAAGCCTTCTTCCGCAACTGGCAGTCGCTGGTGTTCACCCTGCTGTTCCCGGTGCTGTTGCTGCTGATCCTCGGCTCGATCTTCGGCGGCACGGTGCGCGGCACCGACACCAGCTTCAAGCAGGTGTTCATGGCGGGCATCATCGCCGCCGGCATCATGAGCGTGAGCTTCTCCGGCCTGGCCATCAGCATCGCGCTGGAACGCGATGACGGAACGGTCCGCCGCCTCGCCACGACGCCCATGCCGCGCTCGGCGTATTTCATCGGCAAGGTCGCCCGCGTACTGGTCACCGGCGTGCTGGAGACCGCGCTGCTGCTGGTGCTGTCGATCGGCGTCTTCCACCTGCCGATGCCGTCGACCGCCGGCCGCTGGCTGACCCTGGCGTGGGTGCTCGTGCTCGGCGGGGTCGCGTGCTCACTGGTGGCCGTCGCCTACACCGCGCTGATCCCCAACGGCCGGTCAGCGGTGGCGATCGTGACCCCTCCGTTCATCATCTTGCAGTTCATCTCCGGGGTGTTCTTCCCCTACAACCAGCTCCCGCCGTGGATGCGCACCCTCGCCGCCTTCTTCCCGCTGAAGTGGATGGCCCAGGGCCTGCGCTCGGTGTTCCTGCCCGGCACTTTCACCCGGGTCGAACCGGCCGGGAGCTGGGAGCACGGCCGCATCGCGCTGGTGCTCGCCCTGTGGTCGGCGGCCGCCCTGGCCATCACGATGCTGACCTTCCGCTGGCGCGACTCGCGCCCCGGCCCCGGCTGAGTGCGCAACTCCTCGATATCCCATCGGGAAGGGCGGTCGTCGTTCGTGGTAAGGATCTAGTTGAGGCGGATGCCGAACGCGGTCAGCTTCCTCGGCAGCAGAGCCGGCGCCCAGCGCTGCACCGGATCGATCGCCCGGGCGCGCGGGAAGCGGCCGGCCAGCCCGCGCAGCGCGATGGCCCCGGCCCGGCGGATCAGCGGCGCGGCCAGGCAGAAATGCGGGCCGGCTCCCATGGCCAGGTGCGGGTTGGGCGCGCGCGACAGGTCGGCGCGGTCGGGATCGGCGAACACGTCCGGGTCCCGGTTCGCGGCGGCCAGCACGGCCAGCACCTGGGCGCCGGCCGGAACGCGGCCGCCCGCCAGCTCGATATCGCAGGTGGCCACCCGCGCGATGAACGGGATGGGTCCGTCCAGGCGGAGCAGTTCGTCGACCGCGGTTTCGGCCCGGCCGGGATCGGTGAGTCCGAGGCCGGCGAGTACGGGTTCTCCCGGCCGGGCGTCTGGCCGGGAGAGCAGCCGGCCGAGCGCGTTGCCCGTGAACTCGGTCAGCGGCGCGTACCCTCCGACGACCACCAGGGACAAGATGCCGAGCATCTCCTGCCGGGTCAGCCGCGGGTCGGCCGCCAGCCGGGCCAGCGGCGAGTCCGGCTCGGCCCGGCTGACCGCGGTGACGTGCGGATCGAGCCAGCTCGTGAGCTCGCCGACCGCACGCCGGCCGGCCGCGCCCGCCTCCGCCCCGGCCAGCGGGTCGAGGTTCACCGAGGCACGCCGGGCGAGACCGGCGAACGCCGTCCGGTCGGCGGGATCGATCCGGAGCAGGCTGGACAGCACGGCCACGGCCAGCGGTTCGCCGATATCGGCGATGGCGTCGGCGTCTTCTCCGGTCCGGGTGCCCAGGCCGGCCAGCAGCTTGCCGATCTCGGCCTCGATGAGCGGGGTCTGCGAGTGGAGCGCGGCCGGCCCGAGCAGCAGCGTGCCCGGGCCGCGCAGCCGGCCATGCTCAGGCGGATCGGTGGTGAGCATGGAACTCGGCAGCGCCTCGTCGCGGACGCGGCGCCGCTGGGCGAGCGCGGCGGAGAATCGCTGGTCCCGCAGCACCACGGAACAGCCGGGATATGAGGTGACAAGCCACAGCCGGCTGAAATTATCAAGGTAGAGAGGCGCGTGCTCCTGGAGCCACCGATATGCGGGATAGGGGTCGACCCGGCCGCGTGGCGAGAACGGATGGAAAATGCCAGGCGGCAATCCCCCGGTGGTCATGGATCGCATTTCTTGAGTCCGTTCTATTTTCTGAAGCTTGGCCTGTTGCGATTCTTGACGATATCTAGGATAATACATTAAAAGCCGCGGAAGCGGAACCATCCGGGGGTTTGAAAATGCTGATGGATACCGTCGTTATAGGTGCCGGGGTGAGCGGTCTCGCTTGCGCCCGCCGGCTAGTCGAGAACGGACTGGATGTCACCGTTCTCGAGGCACGGAACCGGATTGGCGGACGCATCGAGACGTTTCATCCGGCGGACGGCGGACCGAGCCTCGAATTGGGCGCTCAGGTCGTTCATGGTGACCATAATCCGTTGCACAACGTGGGCGCGGAAATGCGGCCCGTGCCGCGCGCCGGGCAGGCCCGGGTGATAATCGGCGGGCGGCTGTGCCCGATGGGGATACTCGCCCGCGCGGGAAAGCCGCCGTGGGCGCTCGAAGCCATGCTGGCGGCGGATGGTGATGTCGGGGATGCGCCGCTCGCAGGCTGGTTGGGCGGGAACCCCGTCGCACGACTGGCCGCCGCCGAGTGGTTCCGGCAGAACTGGGCCGCTGACCCGGCGGAACTCAGTGCGGCCGGCGTGGCGGCCGGCCTGCGTGCCGATGCCACCATAGGCGACCAGGAGTTCCTGCCCGCCGAGGGTTACGCCGCGGTGCCGGCCCGTCTCGCCGCCGGGCTGCGGATCAAGGCCGGCTGCGCGGTCAGTGAAGTGTCCTGGTCACCGGGCCGGGTCGAGGTGACGTGCGATGGGACCAGCGTCAGCGGCCGCACCGTGGTCGTCACCGTTCCGCCCCAGGTCGTGGCCGCGGGTCGGCTCAGCATGTCGGCGCTACCGCCGCGTAAGCGCCAGGCGGCCGGCGCGCTGCTACCCGGGGACGGCTGCTGCGCCGTGCTGACCATCGGCACGCCGGCGCCGGAAACCGCGGTGGTGTTCGACGCCGACGGAGCCACCGGATTCGTCCGGTGCCGGGAAGGGCGGCCCGAGGTGCTGGTCGTCGCCAAGGCGGCCGCGGCCGCCTCGGTCCGCGCCGCGCTGACCGCGGGCGACGGCGCGCTGGCCGGCCTGATCGGCCGGGCCCTGCCGTGGGCCCGCGGCGCGCCGGTCGCGATCACCCAGGTCAGCGACTGGGGCAGTGATCCCTGGTCGGGCGGCGCTTTCGCCTTCCCGCGGGCCGGTGCGCTATGGGCCCCCGCGGCCTGGGCCGAACCGGTCGCGGACACCGTTTTCTTCGCCGGCGAGGCGACCTGCGAGCGCCCCGCGCGTGTGCACGGGGCCATGGAAAGCGGCATACGCGCCGCGGAAGAGGTTGCGGAGGTGCTGAGCCGATGAGTGAACTGTGCATGCCGGACGTGACCTTGCCACCGGTTCATTCGGGCTGGTACCTGCTGGGTTTCGACAGCGAGATCGGCCGGGGCGTCACGCCGCTGGACATCGGGCGCCGGCTGATCGCCGTGCGCGGCCGGGACCGGATCCGCGTGTTCGACGCGACGTGCCCGCATCGGGGCGCCCACCTAGGCTACGGCGGCCGGCTGGTCGAAAGTGCCGGAGGCCCAGGCCAATCCAGCGCCGCGGCCGGAGGCCCAGGCCAATCCAGCGCCGTGATCTGCCCGTTCCATGGCAAACGGATCGGACTCGGCGGCCCGGGCCGCCTGTCGGTGGCCGAGCACCACGTGGTGCGGGTGGGAGACGCGGTCTTCGTCCGGCTGTCCGGAGATCCGGCACAGGACCGGGGCTTCGGCCAGGTGCTCGCCGACCTGGCCGAGCAGCGCATCGTCATCGGAGCGCTGAGCGAGCACGTGCCGGTTCCGCCCGAGCTGATCGTGGAGAACGCGTTCGATGCCGAGCATTTCTCGGCCGTGCACCTGGTGCCGCGGGTCACCGGTATGGAGATCAAGCCGGGGGAGACCGGGGAACTCGTCATCGAGGGCGAGTTCGCGACCGCTCCGCCGTTCTGGGAGAAAGGGCAGGCCAAGGTGGTGCACAGCCGTTTCGTGGCGCGCGCCTACAGTCCCGGCATCGTGGTCACCGAGGTCGGGCCGCCGGACCGCGCTCATGTCGTGATCACGGCGGCCAGCCCGGCGCCCGGCGGCTGCCTGGCCCGCTTCGCGCTGGCCATCCGGCCTGGTCAGATCGATGAGTTCGGCGCCCTGGCAGCCGGCGCGCGGCACGCGTTCAAGCAGGACTTCGAGGTCTGGAGCCACCTGGATCCCGCCGTGGTGCCCAGACTGGACTCCCGCGACGCGACGGTTGTCGCGTTCCGTGAGTTCTGCGCCGGATTCCCCGCGGCATGAGCACCGAGTTGCGCACCCGGGTGGCGGGCGCCGGACCGGCGGTGCTGTGGATCCACGGCTACACCATGGATTCCTCGTTGTGGGGCGACCTGTGGGATCGGCTGCCCGGATTCCGGCATGTCGGCGTCGACCTGCCCGGGCACGGCGCGTCCGGCCCGCTTCCCGCCGGGCTCACCCTGCCCGCACTGGCCGCGGAGATCGCCGGCCTGGCCCGGTCGGCCGGCGCCAGCCGGGTGGTAGCCCTGTCCTTCGGCACCATCGTCGGGCTGCAGCTCGCGATCGATGCCCCTGACCTGGTGCAACGGCTGATCCTCGGTGCGCCCACGATCAGCGGCTGGCCGGCCGAGCCCGGTATTTCCGAACGGTACCGGCAGCTCGGGCTGCTGCGCCGGTTCGCCGGGCCAGGTGAGCAGATGGCGGAGCTGTGGATGTCCTCGCCGCCCGACATCTTCCGCGGGACCGAACGGCATCCCCGGCTGCGGGGCCAGATCAGGTCGGTGGTCATCCGGCACAGCTGGGCGGAACTGGTCAACGGCCGGATGCGGCCGCTCACCGAGCACGTCCAGGACGTCACCGCGCTGAGCCGGATCACCGCTCACACCCTGGTGGTGATCGGTGACGAAGACATGCCCGCCTATCACCAGCACGCGGGCACGCTGTGCTCCGCGGTGGCACGGTGCCGGTCGGTCACGCTGCCCGGCGCCGGGCATCTGTGCCTGCTCGAGCGGCCGGACGAGGTGGCCCCGATTCTCGACGGGCATCTCCGGTCACCTGAACCGGAGTTCAAGGAGTACGTCGCGCCAGCCATCCCCACCTGAGGGTGGCCGCTGGAAAACCGCCGGAAATGCGTATGCTGATTTCGGGAATTTACCCTTACATAAGAGCGATGATTTGTGCCATCATCGCGCCATGAGGCGAATTAGATTTGCTCTGGTAACCCTTGCCTGCGCCGCGGCGCTGACCGGAGGAGCCGCCGCGGACGCGGCGGTTTCCCAGCCCAAAGCGACCACCGATGTTCCGGCCCAGCAAACCGCGATGCAGAACGTCAGTTTCATGACCGGTGACTGGGTCGGCACGGGATGGAATCTCGGCAGCAACGGAGTACGGGACTACTTCACCCAGACGGAAAACGTGCACTACCAGGTGCAGGGAACTGTGCTGCTGGTAGAAGGCCAGGGTTATGAGGTGACGGATCCGGCAAAGGTCGCCGACAGTGCCTTGGCGGTCCTCACCTATAACGACACCACCCAGCAATACCGCTGGGAGGCATTCTCCGGCGGCAACATCGTGCAATCGGTTCCGGTCGTCGGTGACGACACCTTCCAGTGGTCATTGCAGTTCCCGCATGTGATCATCAGGTACACGCTGACGTTCACCGCCAGGACCTGGCATGAGATCGGCGAGACGAGCGTCGACGGCGGCCAGACCTGGAGCCAGACCTTCCAGCAGGACCTCGTCCGGCTCGGCCTAGCGACTGGTTGATATCCGGCCTTTGGAGGATCTGCGGAGCCGGGCTCCTGACGGGGCCCGGCTCTCAGTACGTCTGGCGGGTGGCCAGCCGCGCGAACAGGCCGCCGGACTGGGCGATGAGCTGCTGGTACGTGCCTTCCTGGACGATCCGGCCGCCATCGAGGACCAGGATCCGGTCGGCGTCGGCCACGGTGGACAGGCGGTGCGCGATGACGATGCGGGTGGCGTTCAGGTTGCGGGTGCTCTCCGCGATGACCTGCTGGGTCGGATTGTCCAGGGCGCTCGTCGCCTCGTCGAAGAAGACCATCCGGGGCCGGGACACCAGCGCCCTCGCGATCATGATGCGCTGCCGCTGGCCACCCGACAGGGTGCTCGTGCCCTCGGAAACCCCGGTGTGCATGCCCATCGGCAGTGCGGCGATCTCCTCGTCGATCCCGGCCATCCGGGCGGCCGCCCACGCGTCGTCGAGGGTGTAGCTGGCACTGCCGATGATGTTGTCCTTGATGCTGCCGGCCAGCAGCGCGCCGTTCTGCAGGACCACCCCGCACTGCCGCCGGACCAGGGTGACGTCGAGTTCGGTCAGATCCTGGCCGTCGTAGAGCACGGCGCCCGAGGTGGGCGTCTCGAACCCGAGCAGCAGCCGCAGGATCGTCGACTTCCCGCACCCGGTCGGTCCCACGATGGCGACGAACTCACCAGGGCGGACGGAGAACGTGACGTCCCGCAGGGCCAGCGGGCCGTCCTCGCCGTACCGGAACGACACGTGGCTGAGCGTGATCTGACCCGACAGCTCGCCGGGGTCGGCGCGCTGCGCGGTGGACTCCTGCTCGGCCTCCAGGATCGGGCCGAGCCGCTCCAGCATCGGCACCACGTTCATCGTCGTGATGGCGACCCCGGTGAACTGCAGCGTGGCCGCGAGCAGCAGGCTGAACGCGGTGAAGAACGACAGGAACGTGGCGATCGGAAGCTGCCCGTGCAGCGGGCCCGCCACCACGCCGAAGATCACCACCGTGCACAGCAGCGGGAAGCCGGCGTTGAACGTGGTGATGATGTTCTGGACGCGCCGTGCCGAGGTGGCCAGCGTCCGGCTGCGGGTGAATTCGGCGGCCCAGACGCCGAACGCGCGGTCCTCCGCGGCGGCGACCCGGAGCTTGGGCAGCCCGGTCAGCAGCTGGAACACGGTCGAGGCCAGCCGCTGCTCCACGGTGTACAGCTCACGCTGCCAGCGGACCTCGAAGAGTCCGGCGATCGCGCACACCGCCGCTCCGGTCAGCACCAGCCCGGTCGCGATCAGGGCCAGCGGGACGCTGTAGAAATAGACGAGGACCAGGTTCGCCGACCCGGTGAGCAGGCCGAGCGTGGCCGTGGTCGTGACGCTCGACAGCGTCTCCTGCACGGCGTTTATGCCGAGCGCGGCGGTGCCGAGTTCGCCGGTGGAGAACCGGCTGAAGAATGAGACCGGCAGGGACAGCAGCCGGATCCACACCGCGGACTGGAGCGTCGCGGTGGAGCGGCCCTCCAGGCGCAGGGCGGCGATGTTCATCACCACCGACAGCGCGGCCGCGACGAAGCCGGCGCCGATCACCACCATGGCGCCCTCGATGATGAGGTGTTTCTGCGCCCGGGCCACGAACGTGCCGAGGATCGTGCCGGTCATTATCGGGCTGAGCAGGCCGAGCGCCGCAACCAGCAGGCCCGTGATGACGAGCTGCCGGACATCGCGCCGGTTACCGCGCTGGCCGAACCGCAGCAGCGCGCGTGCGCTGCGCACGCCGCTGGGCAGCGGCGCGTACAGGACGTCGGCCTTGTTCTCCAGCAGCCGCGCGGATTCCTTGGTGACCGGCGTAACTGCGCCGAGGGGGGTCCCGGGGGGCCCCATCCCCCCGGCCGGAAGGTTGTCTGTGGCGAGGGCGGCCACGTAGCCACCCGCCTCGGGGAGCAGCGCGACCGGGCGTTTGTCGACGGTGCGCCGGCCGACCATGGGGCCGAGGTCGCGACGCCACCATCCGTCCTCCAGCCGCACGGTCCGGGTCCGCATCCCGGAGTTCAGCGCGATGCGGTGCACCGGATCGATCGACCGGCCGGGCCCATCCGGCGTGACCGGCGGCCGCACCGGGGTGCGCATCCGCGAGGCGACCAGCCGGACCGCCGCGAGCGGGGCGGGGTCGCTGATGACGTCGGCGATCCGCACGCGCGCCTCGGCGTCGCGCGCGACCGCGTCGAAGCTGCGCGTGACGTTGCCGGCCACCCGGTTGGCGGCGGCGATCCGGCGGGTCAGATCCTCTCGTTCGGCCGCGTCGCGCCGCTCGATGCGCCGGTCCACGGTGTACAGGAAGCGCGTGGCGTGCGCGATGAGCTGTGGCCACAGTTTGCCGCTGGTGAGCAGGTCGAGCGTGGTGCCGGCGGTCAGCCGCGCCGATTCCTCGGCCACCAGCCAGTCGCGTTCGGTCACGCACATCCGCTCGCCGGCGGTGAGCCGCCCGGTGATGCCGTCGGGCATCCGCACGATGCCGGCGTCAACCGTCACCCACAGCACGTCATCGATGGACCGGGCGGTCTCACCCAGGCTCACGTCGGTCGGCCCGCGGGGCGCCAGGGGCACGAACTCGCGCGGCGGCAGGTTGTCGCGTAGGGCCTGGGCCAGGGCCGCTATCCCGCTGTCAAGGCCGGCCACCAGCTGCTGGACGGCCAGCGCGTACTGCGGCGCGGACAGGGCCCGGACCGCGTCGCCCGCCGCTGTACCGCCAGCGGAGGCGGGAGACCCGGCGTACACGGGGGACAGCGCGGCGAGCCGGGACAGCGGCAGGGTGGACACGTAGCTGCGCGGCACCGGCCGGCAGGCGAGCGCGTGGCGGGGGCCGCGAGGCGAGCCGTGCAGCAGCGTTCCGGCGTTCACCCGGCACAGGAAGGTCCACCTGCCGTGCGGCCGGTGCTCCTCCAGGTGCACCGCGAACACGTCAACGGCCCCGTGCTCCACGAGCAGCACCTTGCTGAGATCGTCGAGCACGATCAGCCGGTCGTCGTGCAGGTCGACGGGAGTGGCCGCATCGGTGAAGAACCGGGAGAAGGCCCGCAGCCGTACCGTCTCTGGCTGTGCCGTCTGATGCTGTGCCGCCTGATGCTGTGCCGTCTGATGCTGTGCCGTCTGATTAGGCATTCGAGCCTCCCGCTCCGGTGTCCGCCGGGACCCCGCTGGCGGCGATCAGGCGGGCGTAGTGCCCGTTGGCGGCCAGCAGGTCATAGTGGCGGCCGCGTTCGACGATCTCGCCCCGGTCCAGCACGATGATCTCGTCGGCATCCCGCACGGTGGACAGCCGGTGTGCGATGATCACGCACGCGCACCCGCGGCGGCGCAGGTTGTCGGCGATCACCTGCTCGGTGTCCGGGTCCAGTGCGCTGGTCGCCTCGTCCAGCACCAGCAGCGTGGGCCGCTGGACCAGGGCCCGGGCCAGCTCCAGCCGCTGGCGCTGCCCGCCGCTGAAGTTCCTGCCGCCCTCGACCGTGTGGCTGTGGACGCCGCCGGGCCGCGCGGCCACCAGGTCGAAGATGGCGGCGTCCCGCAGCGCCGTGCTGACCGTCTCGTCGGACGGCTCGTCGTCCCACAGGGTCAGGTTGTCCCGTATCGTGCCCTCGAACAGCGAGATGTCCTGGTCGACGAACGCCACGGAGGAAGCGATCACCTCACGCGCGATCTCCGCCCGGGGCCGGCCGTCCAGCAGGACCCGGCCCTCCCACGGTTCGTACAGGCCCGCCACCAGCCGGCCGACGGTGGACTTGCCGCTGCCCGATCCGCCGACGATCGCCAGCCGCCGGCCGGGCACGACCGAGAACGACAGGTTCTTCAGCACGGGCGCGGCCAGCGGGTTGTAGCCGAAGGTGACGCTGTCGAATTCGAGGTAGCCGTCCAGCCGGGTCTGCGTCACCTGCCCGGGACTGGCGAAGGCCCGGTCCAGCGGGTAGCGCTCCACGTCGTGCAGCCGGGTCAGCTCGGCGGTGATGTCCTGCAGCGACTCCCCGAGGTTGGTGAGCTGCGTTACGGGCCGGCTGAGCTGGTTGAGCAGGCCCTGGAACGCGACGAGGATGCCGATGCTGATCCCGCCATCGACCACGCGCAGCCCGCCCACGAGCAGGATCAGGCCGGTGTTCGCGGTGGCGAGGAGCGGCGGCACGACGGTGAGGATCGCGGTCGGCATGCCCAGGCGCTGGCGAGCGGACACGACCTTGGCCAGGAACCCGGCCCAGCGGGCGAAGGCGTCCTGCTCGGCGCCGGTCGCCTTCACGGTCTCGATCAGGAACAGGGTGTTGTAGCTGGCGGTCATCAGCCGGCCCCGATCGGCCCGCAGCGCGGCGACCGCGTCGGTGCGGGCCCGTGCGACGCGTCGCAGCACGACCACGTTCAGCATCGCCATGCCGATGCCGATGATGCCGAGCACCAGGTCGTAGCGGATCAGGACGGCACCGTAGAAGACGACCAGCACCATGTTGAGCAGGGCGGTGGCGAGGTCCCTGGTCAGGATCTCGGCGACCTGGTCATTCGCCGACACCCGCTTGGCCACCTCGGCTGGCTGCCGTTGCATGAAGAACTCGACCGGCAGCCGCAGCAGCCGGCGGAAGAACCGCGCGGAACCGAACAACGACAGCCGGGTCTCCACGCTCAGCAGGTAGTGCTGCTGAACGGAGGTGAGAACCAGCGTGATCGCCGCGGTGGCCGCCATCGCCGCGAGCAGGGGCACGACGAAGTTGGCGGACTGGCCGGACAGGACGCGGTCGATGAAGATCCGGTTGAACGCGGGGGTGAGAATCCCCGCGGGAATCAGCAGCAGGCTGGCCAGCAGGATGAGAGGGAGGGCCCGGCCGGTCCGCTGGCGCCTGCGCATCAGCGAGCCGAACACGCGGGGCGGGCGGCCACTCGGAGTGAAGCCGGGTCCGGGCTCAAAGGTGAGGACGATGCCGGTGAAGCCGGAATCGAACTCGTCCCATTCGATCTCCCGCGGTCCGTTCGCCGGGTCGTTGACCACGACGAAGCTCTTGCCGAAGGCCCGCCGGATTCCCTCGACGACCATGAAGTGCTGGAACGCCCAGAAGATGATCAGCGGTTTCGGTGCGGTGAGAAGTTCCTCGGCCTCCATCTGGAAGCCGCGGGCGAGCAGGCCGTAGTTGCGGGCCGCCGCGACGACCGACGACGCCCGCGCCCCGTCCCGGGACACCCCGCACGCCGTCCTGAGCTCCTCCAGCGGCACGAACTTGCCGTAATAGCCGAGGATCATGGCCAGGCAAGCCGCGCCGCACTCGGCCGACTCCATCTGGATCACGGTCGGGACGCGGCGCCTTCCCTCGCTGCCCGGGGTGGGGACCCCCCGGCGCCGGGTGAGGACCTGAGTCATGGCTGGGACCTCCTCAGCGCCCGAGAACGAGGTTGACCGGCCGCTCGCTGCCCAGGTTGATCGACGCGGTCACCGCCACCTGGGAGCGCAACCCGCCCGGAGGTCCGGCCACGCTGGTCCACGCGTAGCCCGAAGCGGTTCTGGCATCCCGCACCATGTCGATGACGACGAGCTGCGGGTCGGTTACCGTCACGAAGTTGCGGGCGGCCAGGTCGCCGCCGAGCAGCGTGTCCAGGGCACCCTGGGTGAGCGGATACGGGCTGACCGACACGACACGTCCGCGCAGCAGGCCGAACACCGGCGCCGGATCGCTGGCGACCGAGATGTCCACCGCGTCACCGGGCCGGACTCCGATGGCCTGGTTGGCCGGGACGAACACCATGGCCAGCAGGTGGTCGCCGGGCGCGTCGGTGCGTTCCACGGTGAGGACCGTGGCGCCGGCCGTGACCACCTGCCCGGTGGCGGTAGCGACGCTGATCACGGTGCCGGTGAACGGGCTGACGACGTGGTGCGTCCGGCCCGCCTGATCGGTCACCGTCATGACCGTCTCGCCGGCCGTCACCTGCTCCTGCGGCACGACACTGAGCTGGCTGACCTGCCCGGTGTACATGGTCTGCAGCTGCGAGACGCCCAGCGGATGGGTCAGCAGGCCGCTGGCGGTGAGCGTACGGGGTATCTGCCCGAGAGCCGCCCAAACGCACGCACCAGCCACCACGATCAGCACGACGAACGCGGCGATCCAGCCGCGCGGGTTGGCGAGCAGGATCACCGTGTCCAGCTCGTCCGGCTCGCGCATACGCTGCAGCGCCTTGAAACGGAACTGCATTTTCAGCCTCCCCGCCCAGCGGTCGTGGTGCCGATGACGATCTCGCCGACGCTTCCCTCAGCGAGGTAGTCACACCCGCTGGCCTGAGCGAAGTCGTCCGCGCTACCGCCGCCAAGCCCGCACACGGCCAGGCCCATCGCGGTCGCAACCAGATACACGGTCTGATAGAAAACGCCTACGTGCTTGAGGGTCAGCGAGTAGGCGATGGTCTCGTACTTCCAGGTCAGCCGGCCGAATCTGGCCGTTACGATCAGCACCACCTGCGGATCGGCCCGCATCAGGCTGGCGGACCTGGCCGCCTCGACCAGCGCGCCGATCACCGGCGCCGGCTCGGCGACCAGCTTGAGCCCGTGCCGGTCTGCGGCGTAGTGCCACAGCCCCGGTTCCAGGCCATCGCACTTGGTGATCAGCGGGTAGACCTCGAGCTCGCCCGCGGAGCCGCCAGCCGGGTAGGGACGGTCGGCGAGTTCCTGGCCGTCACCGCCGGGAATCACCCGGCGGAGCCGCGCGGTGCGGTACAGCAGCTCGCCGAGCTGGGTGGCGGTGATCGGCGCCGAGTCATCGTGCTCCCTGATCGAACGCCGGCGCTCGATGACTTCTGTCAGCGGCGGATCCGCCGCCGTGATCCGGGCCAGGTCCGGCTGGGGCAGGGTGACGGCGCGCTGCGCGGACTGGATGGCCGGGCGCGCCGCGGGCAGCGGCGGGAACTTGTCGCGCAGATGATAAGTGCCGCCGTAGCCGGCCGACAGTCGCGGGCCCCTGCTCCGGGCGTGCAGCCACAGGTCGTGTACACTCCACTGGCCGCCCGGCCCGGCGTCCTCGGCGTCGTCGCCCGGTCCGCCGACGGCGAGCAGGCCCGCGGTGGCGAACAGGCGGAGCACTTCGGCTACGGCTGGCCCGGAAAGGCCGGGGACGTTGAGCCTGGCGGGATCGGACCACGCTGCCAGCACGCTGACCAGCATCGCGGCGGATGAAGCGACCTCCACCACCAGGTGGCTGCGCGGGGACTCGGCGACCAGCAGGCCGTCCGCGGCCCGCAGCACCGCGAACCGCGACAGCTTCACCCGCTCGCCCAGGGCGGGTGCCGCGGGGAAGGGTCCGAACCCGATCGGCCGCAGCACCGCGACCAGGTGACCATCGACCCGGACGCCGTGCTCGATGAGCCCGGCTCCGTCCAGCCGCCGCAGCGCGAGATGCAGGCGCAGCAGGCCGCTCTCCCCGTCGACGTCGGTCACCAGCGCGGCGAGCTGTTCCTCGGTCGTCTCCTCCCTGGCCAGGGAGCGCACCGCCTCGCGGACGCCGAGGGCGAGGCCGGGAAGGATCACCGTGCCGCGCGGCGTGGCGATCTGGAGCGCGTCGACCGCTCCGGCCGGCTCGGACAGCGGCGCGTCACGGCGGAGCCGCACGGTGCGCTCGGCCAGGACTACGGCATCGGTATGTTGCGGTTCCATTTGCAAGGTCATAGCGGCTCTGCTCTTGAGCTAGAAGAAGACGTTCCAGTTGTTGAACCCGTCCTCAGGGGTGGGCTCGGTGACCCAGCCCTGCTGGACCGGCACGTCATACAGGCGTCCCGCGCCGAGCCGGCGCCAGAAGTGCCGCAGGCCTGGGGCGATCACCCGCACGACGGACAGCTCCAGGTCGGGCCGGGTCTGGTTCAGCACGACCACCTCGGTGCCGGCCGACTCCGCGGCACGCACGCACGCGTCCACCCAGCCGGCCAGGTCGTCGTCCTCGCGTACCGGGTAGTCAGTGACCTGCCGCGGCGGGACGGAGTCATCGGGGCACAGCCACGGCTCTTCGGCGATCTTCGCCTCACGCCACCAGGTCAGCGCGCCGATCTCATCCTCCATGTACTGGGTGTTACCGTCGGCGTCGCGCCGCTCGACAACCGGAAGGAACTGGTTGACCTCGGTCAGCGCGCGCATCGCGGCGATGCGCGGGTCCACGTGGGCGCCGAAGCCGACCAGGATGTCCTCGGCCGGATGGCCGATGCGGTGCGATACCCCGGCGAACGCCGGGATCCCCAGGTCGGAGGTGATGTCGAGCATCCACAGGCTGCGGCCCATGCTGGTGTAGAGATCCCGTACCGCGTCGACGTAAGGGTCGTGCAACGAGTCCAGGTCCACGCCGGGGCGGCGCACCCGGTTGTACCACCACAGCGCGACCGCGTCGCGTTCGACCAGTTCGCAGAAGCCCTGCACGATGGCTTCCTCCGGGCAGTTGCCCGCCGCGGTGCCGTTGGAGTCGGCGAAGCAGTAGAAGTGCTCCTGGACGTCCGGATGGCCGTACCAGGCGTAGGCGGCGGGCACGAGCCGTTGCCGTTGGTGGGTGAGCGACCAGGCGGGCGTCCAGTCGACCGGCAGGTCGGTGCGGAACGGCTCGGGCACGGAGTGCAGCCGGTGCGCCGGGTCCCGGTTCCATTCCTCCCGGTTCTCGTACTGGGCGGGCGAGAACATCAGCAGACGGTGCGGGTGAATCGCCTGGTCATCACCGAGGTCAGCGAAGGCGGCCCGGGTGGCCGGCTCATCCCCGCCGCACACCGCGCTGTACCGCTCGATGGCCTCGCACACCGCGCTGACCTTGGCCTGCAGTTCGGTTCTGCCCTTCCCTCCGCTCTGACCGCGGATGTTGCGGCGGAGCAGGCCCATGTTGTCGCCGATCATCGCGAAGTTGTGGCCGGCGGTATAGGTGTAGACGATGCCGTTGTCGGTGGCGGCGTGCGTGCGCAGTGAGCTCACCGCACCGAGATAGGGGCTGATGTGCCGGCTCAGCCGGCCGAAAGTGGCCGCGAGGTCCTGGATGCGCAGGCCGCCGGAGGTCCAGTGCGAGACGGGCCGCGACTCGATCGTCACCTTCGGTCCGCGCCGGGCCATCAGGTCGGGATCGCCGCAGGCCGGGCACTGCGGACGGCGGATGAGCAGGTGCTCCTCGGTCTGCAAGGTCCGCAGGTCGAGGGTGACCATCTTGCCATGCAGCACCGGGCTGCCCTCGCCGCCGGCGGCCAGGGTGCGGGCCAGCTCTCCGGCCAGCAGCCCGGCGACGGCGTTCATACCGGACGAGATGGCCGGCGGCTGCTCGGGGAGCAGCGCGCCGTCGCCGAACTTGCCGAGCAGGTAGCGCTCGACCTGCCGGTTTCCCCGTAGCCGCTGCTGAAGGCAGGCCAGGCATCCGGTCGCGCCCGGTTCGAAGACCGGGCCGAGCCAGGGCATCAGGCCGGTGGGCTTGGCCAGCATCCAGCGGGCGCCCGCCGACAGCATCGCCGTGTTGATGGCGGTGAGCTCGGGGCGCAGGTAGTCGTCGGTGACCACGACCAGCATCCCGTCACCGGCCGGAGACTCACCGGCACTGGCCGGAGGCTCACCGGCGCTGGCCGGCAGGCCTACCGCGTTGAGCGCCTCGACCAGCGGTCCGGCGTCCGCTGGGCCGACCGGCAGCACCGTCACCGCGGCGGCTCCGAGGGTGTCCCCCCGGCGAGCGGCGTCCGCCCGGCGAGCGGCGTCCGCCCGGCGAGCGGCGTCGACGCCGAGTGCGTCCCAGTACGCCAGTTCCGCCTGGGGGAGCGCCGGCCGTCCGTCGGCGAGGGCGTCGTACATCTCGTAGCGGCGTACCGCCCGCAGGATCTCCGGCGGGGCGACCTCGGCCCGCAGCGAGATGGCGATGTCCGCTATCGTGTGCTGGCCGTCCAGATAAGGCAGAATTGCCACCGCGCCGCGCCCCTGGACGAGGAAATGCCGGTCCTCGGCGGCCAGGAACACGTTCTCCCCGTTGATAATGGCGCGAAAATGTGCTTTTAGACGCGGACGTTCCACAACCGGTCCTCCACTGTTGTGAAATAAATTCCCGTTTACCCCGGTGCTAGTATTTGCCGTCGGCGATGGCTTTGTACATACCGATTCGGCTATTTTGGACAACTTCGGTGTCCCATATCCGCATGCGCATCCCGGCATACGCGAAGGCTCCTACGTACGACCTCCGGCATCCCGCTGAACGGATACGCCACGGTCCGCCGTGGCATACGTATCCGCCGGCGACAGGATCCGCTTCAGCGCGAGAACACGGCATTATCATTTACCCTCCCAAACCGGATCGCGGGCGTGGCGGGACAGCTCGCCCCGGCGCCCTACGACTGAGAAACCGCGGGATCCCGCAGCAGGAGCCGGCGGATGAGCGGAGGTATTTCATATCCCTCCGCGGGCGGCAGCTCGATCCTGGCCGCCGAATGCGCGCTTACCTCGGCGAACACCGGCGGCATCGACACCGACAGCACGCTCAGCTCGACCAGTAGCTCGAAGGTGCGGTCGGGGGCGTGTCCATCGCGGGCGAGCGCCTGGCATGCCTCGGCATAGGTGAACGAGCAGGGTGACAGCTCGGCCAGGCGGCGCGCGGCGGCCTGGGCCTCGCGGGGCAGGCCCTGATACCACTGCGTATAGCGGGCCTCGACCGACGCCTGGCCGGAGACCAGTTCCGACAGCGGATCGCCGGCCGACAGCCGGCCCGCGAAGTCGGCGAGAGACAGATGCGGGAGAGCCGACAGCTTGCCACCGGCCACCCGGATGGCGAGCGGCGAGCCCCCGCAGCAGGCGATGATCTTCGCCACCGCGGACTGGTCCTTCTCCACCCGTGGCTCGCCGATGAGCCGGGCCAGCAGCTGCGACGCCTCCCACTCCGAGAAGTCGTCGAGTTCGATCCACTGGTCCGCCTCCAGCCCGCTCAGGCGGGAGCGGCTCGTGATGATCACGAGGCTTTCCGGCGAACTCGGCAGGACGGCGTCCACGTAGTCCTCACCGGGCACGTCGTCGAGCACGAGCAGGATCTTCCGGTCCGTGGTCCACGAGCGCCACAACGCCACGGCGGCTTCCGGGTCGTCGGGAACGGCGACCGCCAGCCCGACCGCGCGCAGGAGTTCCCTGACGACCGAGGCCCCGTCCTTCGCCCCGCCCTGCGGCGTCCGCGAGCGCACGAACAGGTTGCCGTCGGGATACCGCGCCGCTACCAGGTGGGCGGCATGGACGGCCAGGGATGTCTTCCCGGCACCCACCTGGCCCCACAGGACCTTTATCCCGCCGGGCCCGTCCATCCCGCTGGGACCTTCCAGAAGCTGGCGCAGCGGCTCCTTGCGTCCGACCAGATCGGGCAGCCGCCGCGGAAGCTGATGTGTCGCGGCATGGACGGCCGGTGGCGGCACGCTGGCGGCAACGGCCGGCTTCTCCTGGGATTCCGGCGAAAGCAGGCTCAGGTACATGGCCTGCAGCACCGGACTCGGGTCGATTCCGTATTCCCTGGCGAGGTACTGACGTTTGGCTTCGTAGAAGGCCAGCGCTTCCAGAGTACGGCCGCACATGCTCAATGCCCGCATCCGACTAATGGTCAGGCGCTCGCTGAAGGCGATCGATTCACCCATCGAGTCCAGATTCTCCAGTGCCTCGATATGCAGGCCGACCGAGATGGTCGCGTCGATCCAATCCTCATAGGCGGCCACGAAGCGATCCCACAGGCGGGCCGCGTCGCCCGGTATTTCGCCGGCCTCCCACAGGCCTGCCGCGGGCCTGCCGCGCCACAGCCGCACCGCCGAGCCGAGAAGATCCGCGGACGCTGTCGCGTCGCCATTCCGGGCCGCACGACGACCCGTCGCGATCAATTCATCGAACCGGTGCAAGTCGACTTCGGCCGAATCGGACGTGAAGACGTATCCATTGGCGTCGTAATCGATTCGGTCCGGAAAAAGCTTCCGCAAGCCGCACACGTAAACCTGGAGGTTCTTTCGCGCCGTCCGCGGCGGGTTTTCCGGCCAGATCGCATCGATCAGCTCGTTGACGCTGACCGGCCGGTTGGCTCGCATGAGGAGCAGTGCCAGCAGCCGCCGTTGTTTGGTGCTGCCGAGATCTACCAGCGTGTCATCTATACGCACGCTCAGCGGCCCGAGGACTCGGATGTCGAGCCTGGGTCGCTGGATCCGTGGCGCATTCCCCGACATATGATGAACCGCTTCCTTCTCCCGATGGAGTCAGTATCACCTGATCGGCGCGGATCACCCAGTGATCCGTTCGGACTCTTCCGGACATGTCCGAAAGAGGTCAGCGCCAGGTCACGCCCGCCATCTCGTCGACGATCTCCGCGATGGCCCAGCACAGGTAGTACCTGCGCGTCGGGAGCACGCCCAGCAGCGGCAGCTGGGTGTACAGCAGGTCGAGCAGCAGCCGGTAGGAGGAGAAACCGGCGTCATCCGGCGGGACATCTGCTCGCGAGACATCTGCTCGCGAGACATCTGCTCGCGAGACATCTGCTCGCGAGACATCCGCTCGCGAGACATCCGCTCGCGAGACATCCGCTCGCGAGACATCCGCTCGCGAGACATCCGCGCCAGCCAGGGCCGCGCCGTCGAACATGCCCATGCAGTAGCAGGCCGTGCGGCGCCAGGAGGCCGCGCTCGGGGTGTCGGTAGCGTCCAGCATGCGTTCGACGAGGGATCGTAGCACCGGCCGGTCGCCGGCGAGCCGGTGCTCGAACTCGGGCCGCCGGTCGGCGGCCACCCGGGACCGGTTCAGGAACGCCTCCCCGTCAGCGCGGAACGAGATCGTGCCGTAGCGGATGCCGAGGGGGTGCGCGTCGGCGGTGGCGAGCATGATCTCCGCGACCATGCCGACGGGCGCGGAAACGCCGATCAGCACGTGCTCACCCGGCTCCAGGGTCACCGCCATCGAGTCGATCATCCTGGTCAGCGCGCGCTCCCGCAGTGCCGAACTGGCCTGGGCCTCCGGCCGGGAGCGGAGGTCGGAGTTGGCAATCCATTCGAACGTGCCGTGCGGGTGATCCCCCTCTGACTCCTCGCCCGGTTCTGGTGCGGGCGGGCGCATCCGGGCCAGCACCTGCGTCCAGGGCACCGGCCGTCCGTCGTCGGAGTACGCGATGACCTCCAGATGAGTCCCGTGCAGCCAGCCCCGGTGTACGTTCACCACCGGCAGCCGCTCGGTGTGCCGCAGGTACCTGATAGCAGGCATCACCTCATCCGCCAGCCAGGACACTGGCAGTGAGGAGTGCAGATACCAACGGAACCCAACCGGTTCAGGTCTCATTTCTCCGGTAGCTTCGCTGTGTTCCAGATCGGATATAGATGTCATGCTTCCCGGTCTCATCCCCGTCACCGAAACTGCCGGTGGTAACTCGATTCAACCAGCATTCAGCGCGGGCGTTAACTAGTTACTCTCGAACGGCATAAAAGCGCTTAAGAGGGAGCGACGCCGAGCGTGACATCCTCGCTGGACCCGCTGACCAGGCCCGTCGCTCATCGGATAAGGTTACTTTGCAGTACACGCCAGGGATATGGGGATGGCGTCCCCATAAGACAGCCGGATGGGAGGGGACGGGATGAGCCATCCGGCGACGCCGGAACCCGGGGTGCCCGGGACAGCCGAGAGTGACCGGCACGCATGGGCCACGTCGGGGGTCGAAGACCTGGGTGGCGGCGTGCACCGGATCCCGCTGGCGCTGCCGATGGCCGCGCTGAAGGCGGTCAACGTCTACGCCCTCGTGGACCGGGACGGCATCGACCTGATCGACGCCGGCATGGCGTTCGGGCAGGCTAGAGAGCAGCTCGGCGCCGCGCTGAGGCAGCTTGGCTGCGAGCTCGGCGACGTGGGGAACTTCTTCATCACCCACGTGCACCGCGACCACTACACGCTGGCGGTCGAGCTTCGCCGCACCGGCCGCGCCGACAGCGTCGGCCGCTCCGGCAGCGTCGGCCGCTCCGGCCGCGGTCGTGGCACGATCGCACTGGGCCTGGGGGAGCAGGCCAACCTGGCCGCCTCACGGGCGATGGCCGAAGGTGACGGCAGCGCGACGTTCCTGGCCGACCTGCGCAGGCTGGGCGCCACCGAGCTGGCCCCCAGGTTCAGCAGGCAGGGCCCGGGGGACGGCGGTCCGCGCGCGAGCGAGTGGGAGGAGCCCGATCGCTGGCTAGACGACGGGACGGAGCTGGACGTCCGGTCCCGGAAGCTCCGGGCCATCAATACCCCGGGTCATACCCGCGGTCACCTCGTCTTCCATGACGCGGCGGCGCAGACCCTGTTCGCCGGCGATCACATCCTCCCGCACATCACGCCCACCATCGGCTTCGAGCCATCCCGCAACCGGATGGCACTGCGCGACTACATCGGCTCGCTGCGCCTGATCCTCGAGCTCCCGGACGCCAGGCTGCTGCCCGCGCACGGTCCCGTGCAGGACAGCACCCACAAGCGGGTACACGAACTGCTGGCCCATCACGAGCAGCGGCTCGATGAGATCTTCCAGGCGATGCGGCCCGGCCGGTCAACCGCCTACGAGGCCGCGCAGGCGCTGCGCTGGACGCGCCGCCAGATCCGGTTCGGCGACCTGGAGCTGATCAACCAGTTGCTGGCGACCGGGGAGACCTCGGCCCACCTGGAGGTGCTGGTGCTCCGCGGCCAGCTGACCCGTCACACCGGCAGCGACGGAACCGACCGCTACGAAGCGGTCACCGGAAGCGCGATCCGGTCCACCCCCGAGTAGACGTTCATCGCGTTGCCGCGCAGGAAGCCCACCAGGGTCAGGCCGGCCTCGTCGGCCAGCGATGCGGCCAGGGACGATGGAGCGGAAACCGCGGCCAGAACCGGAACGCCCATCATGACGGCCTTCTGCGCCAGCTCGAACGAGGCGCGGCCGCTGACCATCAGCACGCATCCGGCCAGCGGCAGCCGTCCGGATCGCAGCGCCCAGCCGGCCACCTTGTCCACCGCGTTGTGCCGCCCGACGTCCTCGCGAAGTACCAGCAGCTCACCGGACCCGGTGAACAGGCCCGCCGCGTGCAGCCCGCCGGTGCTGGCGAAGACCCGCTGGGCGTCCCGGAGCTGGCCGGGCATCGCGGCCAGCACCTCGGGGGACACCCGGACCGGATCGGCCGATACGTCGAACCGGGACCGGACCCGGATCGCCTCGATGCTGTCCTTGCCGCACACCCCGCACGCGCTGGTGGTGACGAACTTACGCGACACCGGCGCCAGCGACGTCCCCGGAGCGACGGACACCGCGGCCACGTTCTCGTCGCACATCTTGATCTCGCGCACGTCGGCGAGGGAGGCGAGCAGTCCCTCGGTGTACAGGAACCCGGCGGCCAGGTCGATGTCGTCGCCCGGCGTCCGCATCGTGACGGTCAGCGGCTCACCGTCGATCCGGACCTCCAGTGGCTCCTCGACCGCGAGCAGATCAGCCCGCTGCTGAGCAGGGCCATCCGAAGACACTCGCACTATCCGCCGCCGCGCCGTCCTACCGCCCATACCCCCAGGCTAGCCCGTTCCCCGGAGGAAGACCGGCCAAGCCTGATAACAGCAAGAAGCGTCGGCACGGAGGAAGCGGGGAAGCGGGGAAGCGGGAAGCGTCGGCGCGCGGGAAGCGGAGGGGAGTGAATGTGCCGTTGTCCCCCCCTGTAGGGGGTGCGATGGCACATGGGTGTGGCTCCCTTAAAGTGACAGCCAGCCAGGTGCTGCTCCCTGGCCAGCGGCACCGATGGCACCATCGGGCACGCTCTAATAGCGCTACTGATCGGTTTGAGCGGCACCGATGGCACCACCGGCATGTTGCCCACTCTGGAGGAGCCGCACCCATGGCACATTCACCCCCCCGAGAGCGGGGTGCGGAAACAGGGCAGAACGCGAGAGTGCCGGGCCCGGCGGGAGGTCGGGCCCGGCACGTGTCTAAGTGCGGAGGGCGCATCGCCGGCCCGTGAAACCACGGGCCGGGGAGACTAGCTGGCGAAGTCGAGCAGGGGCTGCGCGCGGGACGGGTGCCGCAGCTTGGACAGCGACTGCTTCTCCAGCTGGCGGATGCGCTCCCGGGTAAGCCCGAGCGCGCGCCCGATCTCGTCCAGCGTGTGCGGGTTCCCGTCGTACAGGCCGAACCGCATCGCCATGATGGTCGCCTCACGCGGGGTGAGGGCGTCCAGTGCCGAGCGCAGCTGCTCCGCCATCAGCTGACGGTCAACCAGCTCGGAGGCCTCCGGCGCGTCAACGTCCTCGATCAGGTCACCGATGGAGGTCTCGCCGTCCTCGCCGATCGTGGAGTCCAGCGAGATCGGCTGCCGCGAGGTGCGCAGCAGCTCCTCGATCTGGTCCGGCGTCCGGTCGAGTTCGACCGCGAGCTCTTCCGGAGTCGGCTCACGGCCGAGGCGCTGGTGCATGTCACGCTCGACGCGGGACAGCTTGGACAGCATCTCCAGCACGTGGACCGGGAGGCGGATCGTACGCGCGGAATCCGCGAAGCCGCGCTGGATCGCCTGCCGGATCCACCACATCGCGTAGGTGGAGAACTTGTAGCCCTTGGTGTAGTCGAACTTCTCGACCGCCCGGATCAGGCCGAGGTTGCCCTCCTGGACCACATCCAGTAGGGAAAGCCCGCGGTCGCTGTACTTCTTGGCGACCGACACGACCAGGCGCAGGTTCGCCTCGAGCATGTGCGCCTTCGCACGCCGGCCGTCCTCGGCGACGAGTTCCAGGTCCCGCCGGTAGTCGTCGGACAGGTCGGCCGCCGTCTCCAGCTTGTTCTCGGCGAACAGTCCGGCCTCGATCCGCTTGGCCAGGTCCACCTCCTGCTCGGCGGACAGCAGGCTGGTGCGTCCGATCGACTTCAGGTAGGTGTGGACCGAGTCGCCCATGGCGGGCGTCTGGTCATCAAGGTCCTTGTCGACGTCGGTCAGCGCGGCAGCCTCAGCCTCCAGGTTCACGACATCGGCGTCAGCCAGATCCATCACGTCATCATCTTCCGCAGGCGCCGGCGCCGCGGTGTCCTCGGATACCGCCGCCTTGGCCCTGCGCGTCTTGCGGCCCTTGTTGTCGGGCAGCTCATCCGCCAGCCGCACCCCTGCCTCACTCAACTCACGCAAAATCGATCGACCCTCGGCGGGTGTCAGCCCCGCCTCCTCGAACGCGGTTCTCAGCTCCGAGAGAGACAGGTGCCCCTGACTGCGGCCGCGCTGGATAAGGTCATCCACGCGGCTCATGCTCAGTTCGTCGTCAGCGGACGGCGCGATGGCAATCCGTGGCATGAGACACCTCCCTCATCTTTAGAACGCGCGAAACGCGTTCACCGTTCACAGGTTTCCGCCAAGTACCCCGCCTCACCCCGCGTAGTCCTCAGCGGAGGCAATGTCCTGGGCACTAATTAGTAACGCTGGATGGCTCAGTTTGTTCCCGCCCCGTGGTCTTTCGGCAGGGAAGATCCTTGGAGGAGCCTCGGGAGCTCCCGGCGCAGCCGTGCCAGATCGTGCTTCCCGCTCGGGAGAACCGGAACGGCGTCCACCAGAACGACCCTGCTAGGGGCAGCGTAACGCGGAAGCCGCTCGCTCACACGCATACGCAGCATATCCAACGTCGGCGGGTCGTCGGGATCCGCCGGGACAACCACGGCGACGACCCTTTCGCCCCACTCTGGGTCCTTCTGTCCGATCACTGCGGCGTCCTTGACGCCGGGGCAGGCCTGGAGCACGGCCGCCACCTCGCCCGGCACCACCTTGTGCCCGCCGGTGTTGATCACGTCGTCGGCGCGCCCCCGGACGATCAGCCGCCCCGCCTGGTCCAGGGTGCCTACGTCGCCCGTGCGGAACCACTGGTCACTCGGAACACTCGGACCTCCCCAGTAACCGTCGAACAACACCGGCCCCGCGACCCAGATCCGGCCCGTGCCACCCGGCGTTTCCGCGAGGGGCTCCGGGAGGCCGCCGATCGCCACCCGCACACCGTCCAGCGGCAGCCCGTCGTAGACGCACCCGCCGCACGTCTCGGTCATCCCGTAGGTGGTCACCACCGGGACACCCGCCGCCCGCGCGCGCTCGACCAGGTCCGCCGGTGCCGCCGCGCCGCCCAGCAGAACGGATTTGAACGCGTTCAAAGTCGACATATCGCTATCGAGCCGCCGTAGCTGCGTCGGCACTAGGGACACGTGCGCGCAGCCGCTTGCCGCAAGCGTTTGCGGATCCACCCGGTCGGCCAGCACCGGATCCGCCCCGCTGACCAGCGACCGGACCAGTACCGCCAGGCCCGCGACGTGGGTTACCGGCAGGCAGCAGAGCCAGCGCTCGCCGGGCCGCGCCCCGATCCGCGCCAGGGACGCCCGCGCCGAGTGCAGCAGTGCGCGAGCGCTGAGCCGCACCCCCTTCGGGCCGCCGGTGGATCCCGAGGTGCCCAGGATTACCGCCGCATCCCCCTTCAAACCCCTTTTGAACGAACGGACGGTGGTGACACCCCCGGCATCCTGGATCTCATCCGGGTCGAACGTCGCGAGCAGCGCGTCGAGCCGCGCCGCGGGCAGCCCCCCGTCCACCGGCATGATCGCCGGGCCGGTGCCGTCAAGCGCCGTGGCCAGCAGTTCCAGCAGCCGCTCTGGTCTCACCCCGGAGCCGCCGCGGCCGGAGGCCCAGGCCGATCCAGCACTGCGGCCGGCTACCAGGACCGCGCGCAAAGAACGCTCCATCACGATCGTTAAGGTTAGAACCCGGAAAAGGGGAGGTAACGAGTTGGTCGACGGGAAGCGCTACGGCCTGGATGCCCTCGTCGGGGAGTCGCTCCGGGCATTCGCCATCCCGATGACGACGAAGTTCCGCGGTACCACCGTCCGGGAAGGCGCGCTGATCCGGGGCCGGGCCGGCTGGGGCGAGTTCTCGCCGTTCCCCGAGTACGGACCGCGTGAGTGCGCGCGCTGGCTGGCCAGCGCGCTGGAGTCGGCCGGGTCCGGCTGGCCGGCGCCGGTCCGCGACCGGGTGCCGGTGAACATTACCGTGCCGGCCGTCGATCCGGAGCACGCGCGGAAGATCGTCTCGGCCTCGCGGTGCCGCACCGCGAAGGTTAAAGTCGCCGAACGCGGGCAGCCGGATTCCGCGGACATCGGCCGGGTCGAGGCAGTGCGAGACGCTCTCGGCCCGGACGGCAAAATAAGGATCGATGCCAACGGAGCCTGGGACGCCGGCCAGGCCAGACGGATGCTGCGGCAGCTGGCACGATACGGACTCGAGTACGCGGAGCAGCCGTGCGCGACCCTGGAGGAGATGGCGGAGCTGCGCCGGCACGTCAGCGTCCCGCTGGCCGCCGACGAGTCGGTACGGCGGGCCGAGGACCCGATGCGGGTCCGTGCCGCGGGCGCCGCGGACATCGTGGTGCTCAAGGTGCAGCCACTCGGCGGGGTGCGCGCCGCCCTGCGGATAGCCGAAGACTGCGGCCTGCCGGTCGTGGTGTCCAGCGCCGTCGACACCTCGGTCGGTCTCGCCGCGGGAGTGGCGCTGGCCGCCGCGCTGCCCGACCTGCCGTACGCCTGCGGCCTGGCCACGATGTCGCTGCTGCGCGGCGATGTGACCGCTGACCCGCTGACCGAATCCGCGGGAGAGCTCCCGGTCCGGCGCCCGCCGGTGGACCTGACCGCGCTCGCCCGCTGGGAGGCCGATCCGGTGCCATGGCGGGAACGCGCTGAAGCGGCGGCGAGGTACCTGTGAACCCGTCGACTGCGTTCGGGGTCACGTTCGCCGATGAGCTCGCCCGCTGCGGCCTGCGCGAGGTGGTCCTCGCGCCAGGCTCTCGCAGCACGCCGCTGGCCATAGCGTTCGATGACCTGGAACGGCGCGGGAAGCTGCGGCTGCATGTCCGTATCGATGAACGCTCCGCGTCGTTCACCGCCCTCGGCCTGGCCAGGGCGAGCGGCACTCCGGCCGCTGTGCTGTGCACTTCCGGTACGGCCGCGGCGAACTTCCACCCCGCGGTGATCGAGGCGGACGAGTCCGGTGTCCCGCTGCTGGTGCTCACCGCTGACCGGCCGCCCGAGCTGCGGTCCACCGGGGCCAACCAGGCGATCGACCAGATCAAGCTGTACGGCGGCGCCGTGCGGTGGTTCTGCGAGTCCGGCACGCCGGAACAGCAACCGGGCGCCGCGGCCGGAGGCCCAGGCCAATTCAGCGCCGCGGCCGGAGGCCCAGGCCAATTCAGCACCGCGGCCTACTGGCGGTCGCTGGCCTGCCAGGCCTGGGCGCACGCCGCGGGTGCCGCGGGAGGCCTGCCCGGCCCGGTCCACCTGAACCTCGCGCTGCGCGAGCCACTGGTCCCGGACGCAGGCGAGACCCCGGAACCGCTGCCCGGCCGCCCGGACGGTCAGCCCTGGACGCGCTTCGGTCAGCCGCCCGCGGCCGCGGTACAGCTGCCGCTGTCGGCGCTGAATTGGCCTGGGCCTTCGGCCGCGGCGGCGCTGGAGCTGCCATGGACCGAGCGTGGGGTCTTGATCTGCGGAGACGGGTCGCCCGATGATCACGCGGCGGCGCTGGCCGAGCTGGCTGAGCAGGCCGGCTGGCCGGTGCTCGCCGAGCCGTCCTCCGGCGCCAGGCGCGGGCCGAACGCGCTGTCCTCCTACCAGTACCTGCTGGCCATACCCGATTTCGTCGCGGCCCACCGGCCCGATCTGATCGTGTCCGCCGGCCGGCCCGGCCTGTCCCGCGCCCAGACGGCCTTCCTCGGCAAGGCCGGCGTCCGGCATGTGGTGGTCGGGCAGGGGCCGGATCGCTGGGCGGACCCGCAGCGGGCGGCCACCGACGTGGCCGCCGCCATCCGGCTGACCGGCTCGCGCGACAGCACGGCGTGGCTGGACGGGTGGCTGCGCGCCGACAAGGCGGCCCGCGTCGCGGTCGACGCCGTGCTCGACACCGAGCCGGCCATCTGCGAGCCGCGGCTGGCCCGGGACCTGGCCTCCGCGCTGCCGGCCGGTGCCCTGCTGTGGACCGGATCGAGCATGCCGGTCCGCGACCTGGACTGCCACATGGCGGCCCGGGACGATATCCGGGTGCTGGCCAGCCGGGGAGCCAGCGGGATCGACGGGACGACTTCGACCGCGATCGGCGCGGCGCTGGCCCACGAAGGGCCGTCGTTCGCGCTCATCGGCGACCTCGCGTTCCTGCACGACACACCGGGGCTGGCGATCGGCCCGCGCGAGCCCCGCCCGGACCTGTGCCTGATCGTGGTCAACAACGACGGCGGCGGCATCTTCTCCACCCTGGAGCAAGCCAGCTGTCCGGGCTTCGACCGGCTGTTCGGCACGCCGCTGGGCGCCGCGTTGCACCACCTCGCCGCCGCGTTCGGCGTGCCTTACCACCTCCTCGACAATCCCGATGACCTGCCCAGGCACCTGCACGGCGGCGGCCTGCGGATCATCGAGGCGCGGACCGGCCGCGCCGCGGGCGCCGGCCTGCGAGCCCGGCTCCGCGAGGCCGCCGCCATCGCCATCGCCCAGCTGCGTGACGACCATTCTCAGTGACGCATGTCCCGGGGAATCAGCTGCCGTCCAGGCTGGCGGTGCGGCTGACCCCGGCTTGCAGGCGCTGCTGCTCGAGGGTGATGGCCATACGGGTGAGCTCGGCTTTGTTGCCGAGCCCCAGCTTGCGCCGGATCCGCTCGATGTGCGTGTTGACCGTGGTTTCGCTGATCCCCATCCGGGAGGCCGTCTGCGCGTGGGTGAGGCCACGCGCGATGTAACTGAGTGCCTGTTCCTCGCGTGTGGTCAGGGCGGGCCTGGCAGGCCGGTCAGGCAGGCTGAGATCGCGCTGCACGATATGGGCCAGCGAGGCCGACAGGTAAAACCCGCCTTCGGCGACCGCCTTGGTCGCTGAAGTGAAGCCCTGCTCGGTGGCCTGTTTCGTGAGGTATCCGCGCGCGCCGGCCCGGATGGCGGCGAGTACATCGGCTGGACGCCCTGACGCGGACATCACCAGCACCGGGCACCGGACGGAAATCGCCGTGATGTCGGTGAGCGCGGGACCATCACCGCACAGGTACAGGCCCACCACCGCCACATCCACGGTAGCCACCCGGCTGAGCTCAGCCGCCACGCCGGCCGATGCGCAGACCCGCAGGCCGGTCTGGGAGCGCAGGATAGCTTCCAGGCCGCGCAGGGCGATCGGATGGTCATCGACAATCGCGACGTCGATCATGAGACCTCCTGGCCGGCGCGGCAGCTGACCGCCGCGGGAGCCCACAACTCAATATGCGTACCCCGTCCAGGCGCCGTGTCCAGCGTCGCGCTACCGGCCACCTCCCGCATCCGGGCGAGCACTGACTGCCGTAGCCCGAGCCCGGTGCGGGCCTGGCCGGGATCGAATCCGCACCCGTCATCGACGACCGTGACCAGGACGCCGCCGTGGGCCGGAAGCACTGACACGACGGCCTGGTTCACGCCGGCATGCTTGCCGACGTTCGTCAGAGCCTCGCTGACCGCCGCCGACAGCGAACGTTGAATCGCGACACTCAGGGAATAGCCTTGCGGATGTGTCTGTCAGGGTAGTGTCAGAGCACTGCCTGAGCGCTTCCAGATGTCACCGTAGGAAGCCGCCCGGAGCAAGCACCACCGTTCGTTCGTTGTAATGGCCTTGAATTTCGGATTCGCCGCCGCGCGTCATCAGCCTTCGAGTGCGCCCCGCATCGGGCGGAACTTGACCTCGGCCTCGGCCAGTTCGGCGCTCGGCCGCGAGCCAGCCACGATGCCGCAGCCGGCGAACAGCCGGGCGGTGCGGCCGTCGAGCTGCGCGCAGCGCAGCGCGATGCACCATTCGCCATTTCCCGCCGCGTCGACCCAGCCGACCGGGCCCGCGTATCGCTCCCGGTCCATCTGCTCCAGCTCTCGGATCAGCTCCATCGCCGCACCGGTCGGGGTGCCGCACACCGCGGCGGTGGGGTGCACGGCGGCCGCCAGCGCCAGCGCCGACCTGACCGCTCTGACCTCGCCGGCGGACGCGTGGTTCCGTAGCCGGCCGTGCACACGAGTGCCCAGGTGCAGGAGGTTCGGCAGCTTGATCAGGGACGGGCTGTCCGCGCTGTCGAGGGTCTCACACAACGGCCCGAGCGTCTCGCGCATCGAGGCCACCGCGTACACATGTTCTTCGGTGTTCTTGGCGTCGGCGAGCAGCCCGGCGCCCAGCGCCTCGTCCTCCGCCTGGTCACCGCCCCGCGGCGCGGTCCCGGCCAGCACCAGCGAGCTGACCTGACAGCCGTCCCGCCGGATCAGCAGTTCCGGTGTCGCGCCCACCATGCCGTCGCACGCGAACGCGTAGCAATCGGGGTAGCGGCTGGCCAGCCTGCGCAGCAGCACGCGCGCGTCGATGTCACCGGCCACGGTCGCATACAGGTCGCGGGCCAGCACGACCTTGCGCAACGCCTCCCCCCCGGCGGGCGCGCCCGCCTTGATCGCGGCCACCGCCTTGGCGACCGCCTGCTCCCAGCGGGGCGCGGACAGGCTGCCGTCGTGCCAGCGGATGCCCTTCGGCGCACTTTCGGGAAGCGCTTCGAGCGCTTCGGGATCGTCGGCTTCGGTGCCCGGCTGGGCCGCCGTGGTGAGCCACGCCCGCCCGCGCCCGTCGCGGCCGAGCAGCGCCCTGGGAATGACGAGCACCGACCCGTCGGAGGAGGCGTCGAACGTGAACGTGCCGAATGCCACCGGCCCGGTGCCACGTGTCCGCACCTGGTCATCGACCTCGGCGGCGTCGAAGACCGACCGGAGCCACTTCTCTCCCGCGGTGAACCGGTCGTCCCCCGACGGAAGGGTCACCCGGGCCGCCTCGCCCCAGCCCGCCAGTCCCGCGCCATGCCGGACCCAGGCCACCACATCGGGCCGCGGGAGCCTGGCCAGCAGGTCTCCCGGATCGGGGATCGCTACCGTGCGGACGGTGAGCTGCTCCGCGTCCCGGCTGTCACCCACCACGCAGCTCAGTTTAGGCGGCGGCTTCCGCGCTGACGGCCTCAGCCCGGCTCCGGGCCAGTGAGCTTGGCCACCATATGAGCCGGCCGATGTCCAGGGTCAGCGACGTGACGAGCACCGACCGGACCACGATGGCGTCGAGCAGCACGCCCAGCGCGACGGCGAAGCCGATCTCGGTGAACTCGACCAGCGGCAGCGTGGCCAGCATCGCGAACGTCCCGGCGAGTACCAGCCCCGCCGACGTGATCACGCCGCCGGTCGCCGCCAGCCCGGCTATGGCCCCGCGCCGGGTGCCGCTTTGCGCGCTCTCCTCCCGCACCCGGGTCATCAGGAAGATGTTGTAGTCAATGCCCAGCGCCACCAGGAAGACGAACACGAACAACGGCACCGAGGTGTCCGCGCCCGCGAAACCGAACAGGTGCCGGTAGGCCAGCGCGGACAGGCCCAGCGCGGCGCCGAAAGACAGCACTACCGTGGCGATCAGCACCAGCGGCGCCACCACCGCGCGCAGCAGCAGGCCCAGGATGATCAGGACCACGGCGAGGATCAGGGGGATCAGCAGATCGCGGTCATGGGCCGCGGCGCTCTCCACGTCCATGTTGATCGCCGTGCCGCCGCCGACGAGAGGGGTCCGCGGTATCCCTTGCGGCGGGCTCGTCGCGGGCGGGATCTTGTGCACCACGGTGCGGACCGCGTCGACGGCCCGGTACGCGGCCGCGCTGTCCGGCGGCATCGCCAGCGTGCCCTGGGTGAAGGCCAAGCCGTCCCTGATCACCGGTGTCCTGACCCCCGTGATGCCTGGGGTCGCGGTCAATGCCGCTCGCACGGCGGGGCCGCTGGCCGCGGCCGAGATGACGTCGACCGGCTCGCCCGCGCCCGCCGGGAAGTGCCCGGCCAGCACGGACTGGGCGGCCACCGACGCGGGAGACCCGCGGAACGACTGCGCGACGGTCAGCGAACCGAAATGAAACCCGGCCAGCCCGGCGGCGCCCGCGCCGAGCAGCACCGCCGTGATCACCCACACCATACGCGGTTTACGCGCGATGGCGGCCCCGATGCGGGACCACAGCCCCCGGCTGGTCGGTTCCGCGGTCCCGAAGCCCGGCCGGGCCGGCCAGAAGATCCACCGGCCGAACACCACCAGCAGCGCGGGCAGCAACGTGACCATGGCGATCAGGCCGACGGCGATCCCGACGGCGGCGACCGGGCCCAGCCCGGAGATGTCGCTGGACTCGGCGGCCAGCAGGCACAACATGCCGGCCACCACGGTCAGCCCGCTGGCGATGATGGCCGGGCCAGCCCGGCGCAGCGCCACGGCCATGGCCGCGTGCCGATCGGCATGGCGGCGCAGTTCTTCCCGGTACCTGGCGATGAGCAGCAGCGCGTAGTCGGTGCTCGCGCCGATGACCAGGACCACCAGGATGCCTTCGCTCTGCCCGTTCACGGTGAGGTTCGCGTGCTGGGTGAGCCAGTAGATGACCGCCTCGGCCGCGGTCAGCGCGACGCCCGCGGACATGATCGGCAGCAGCCACAGCACCGGGCTGCGGTAGGTCAGCAGCAGGAGCACGACGACCACAGCCAGCGTGGCGTACAACAGCGTGGAGTCGATGCCCTTGAATATCTTCACCTCGTCGGCGGCGCTGGCCGCCGGGCCGGCCACGTAAGCGGTGAGGCCCGGGTCCTGTTGTGCTGTGGACTTGATCCCGTCGATGAAACCGCTCAAGTTGGCGTTGTAGCCGAGATCCGCGCCGATGACGGTCTCGATCGCCTTGTGGTCCCCGGACACCGTCGGCGCGCTGACCCGGCCGTTCACCTGCGGCAGCGCCGCGAACTTTCGTGCGTCTGTTTTTGCCTTGGTCAGGTCGGCGGTTGTTATCCCGCTGGACCGGACATACACCACCACGGCGGGATTCAGGTTCTTCGACTGGAAAACGGCTTCGGCGGTGAGTTCCTGGGTCGATTCCGCCGAAGCCGGGAGATAGGCCGACGCGTCGTTCTTCTCCGCCCCCGTCAGCTTGCCGGCGAACGACCCGGTCGCGGCGATAATGAGTATCCAGAAGGCGACGACGAAGTACTTCGTGCGTCGCCCGCACACGATCCCGGCCAGCCGTCCAAGCCCAGTCGTCGCGCTTGTTGCGCTTGTCGTGCTTGTCGTGCTTGTCGCGTTAGGCCTGGTTAGCTCACGTGCCGGGATCGTGTTCCTCGGCGTGTTACGGGGCACCCCCGTGGTCCCGCGTGCCACGTCGTCCTCCTTGATGTTGCTGCGCCGGTTGTGCTGTGTTGTCGTTGCTGTGTTGTTGTTGCTGTGTCGTCTTCTTGCGCCGCCCCGCGACGTCTCAGTCTTTGTCCTGGTGTTCCTCGGCGTCCGCGGTGGCGCCACACCCTTGCCGACGCCGCCACACCTCTTGTTAGGGATACGATGTATCGCGTTCGCGGGCTACGTCAAGCTATATCGCGAGATACGCAGCTGAATCTTTGGCAAATTGCGACATAAGCCCACAAATCAGGGCGGGTAGCAAGGGTCATCCGCCATCCGCGGCGGCTGGCAGCCGGTCCGCGGTCCGCGGTCCGCGGTTCGCGGTTCGCGGTTCGCGGTCCGCGGCCGGGCGTTTGATGTAGGTGCGGCGCCACCAATCGCTCTGTCGCCGGTATCCGGGCGTGTCCGCTCCTTCCCAACATCTTGAAAGTGACTTTCAAGTCATCGGGACGACAAGGTTGTCACAACCATGTCGTTAGCGGATGTGAGCTTTCGCGCGGAGTTGAGATGACTTGTGATGACAGCTGCGCTCCATCTGCTAACAGCGCAGATGTCGTTGCCAATTAACGTGCGCGTCTACGCCCGCGTGAGGAGCATTCCGGAACGCACATTTACGACATGTCAGCTATGCCGCCTTCGCTAGGATGCCGCGTCAGCCTGGGAACTTGCGCGTATCGCCGCATAGCGGACACACGGACCGGCTTGCTTGCGGAAGTTAGGAGCCCTCTGGAAGAAAAGGCGCCGGAAACCGGCACCATTTCTTCCGCGTGGCCCTTTTCTTCCGCGTCGTCCACCGTGACCGGCGTCCACGTAAGGGGTCATATCCCAGCAAAACCGGCAGCCGTTCACGACGCTCCAGACTCGGTTTAAAACGTGGAATGCTCGCGATCGGTAAGGTGACGGTCCGCGATCTTTCGCCGAGTCCAGCATCATCCCAGTTGTCCGATTCGGTGCGGCGATCACAGGAGCGTAAGCTGCTCCGGAGCCGGGGGAGTCCGGCGCGGCCGCGGCGAAGGCCCGGCCAACTGTCGGCTACCACCAGGACCATTAGCACCACCAGAACCGTCGCTGCCACCGGTAACGTCGCTACCGCCGCGTTCACTGATACCGTCGCCCTCACCGGTACCTATACGCTCACCGGTACCGCGCTCATCGACACCGCTCTCGCTGCCGGGCTCGCCGCGCTCGGCGGCCGTCCCGCGCTCGGCGGCCCTCACGACACCCGGGTCGCCGCGCCCATTCCCGGCACCGCCGCCGCGTCCCGCCTCTCCAGCATCCCCGCCCTCTCCGGCATCCCCGGCGCGCGCGGCGCCAGTTCGCGGTCCGATGTCGCCGCGCGGGCGGCCGACGCCGTACCGCTCCGCTAGTTCGCGGACCTGCCCGGCGATACGGGCCTGGTAGGTCTTGTTCGCGTACGAGCTCCGTCCGTACAGCTCCCGGTACGGCTCCATCAGCGTGGGATGATCCTGCCTGAGCCAGGCGAGGAACCATTCACGCGCGCCCGGCCGCAGATGCAGCACGATCGGCACGATGTGGATCGCGCCGGACGCGGCGATCTGCCGCACGGTCGCCTCGAGCTGGGCGGGGGAGTCAGACAGGTACGGGATGATCGGCCCCATCAGCACGCCGCAGCCCAGCCCGCGGTCGTTCAGTGCCGCACAAACCTCGAGACGCCGCGCCGGGGCCGGTGTGCCGGGCTCGATAGATCGCCATAGCGTTTCATCGACAAATCCGGCCGAGACGTTCAGCCCCACGGACGTGACTTCCGCCGCTGAGGCGAGTAGCTCTATGTCACGTAGGACAAGCGTGCCCTTGGTCAGGATCGAGAACGGATTGGCGGCATCGCGCAGCGCGCCGATGATCCCGCGCATGAGCTGGTAGCGTCCCTCGGCGCGCTGGTAGGGGTCTACGTTAGTGCCCATCGCGATGTGCTCGCCCTGCCATCCCGGCGAAGCCAGCTTCTTGCGCACCAGCTCGGGCGCGTTGACCTTGACCACGACCTTGGTGTTGAAGTCAGCCCCCGCATCCAGGTCCAGGTAGGTGTGCGTGTTCCTAGCGAAGCAGTTGTGGCTCACCACGCCGTTGGCGATGAAGTCTCCGGTGCCGGTGGTGATGTCGTACATGGGGAGGTCAAGCCCTAGAGGCTCTATCGCCGCGACACGTAGCTTGGCGTCGCTCTTGATCGCGACGTCCGCGATCGAGCGCTTGCGTGTTATGGCCGGGTCTACGGTGTGGAAGAACCTCATGGCTTCTTTTAGACCGCCCGTCAGGCGGAGGCAGACAAGCCCGTCGGCCTGCCGCGTCAGCTCGACAGCGAACTGGAATTCCAGCAACCCGAGCGAGGAAGTCAGCCAATCGATTATCGATGGATCGGTGTTAGAGAGGCGCAGGATGCCTCCGCTGTAGCTGCCCTCCGCGTCGAAGATGCCCGCGAGAAAACCCTTACGCCAGTCCAATGATGGGATCATGGGCCAGGCGATCAGCCGTTCGATCGCTCGGATCTGATCACGGCTGCCGGTGCGGATCGCCATCATCTGGCGACGCGTGGGCGACGCCTCGGTAAATGTGAACTCGTGGCAGTGAATGTCGGCATGGGCAAGGAAATCGGTGGTCCTGGCGAGAGCTTCCCGGTCGGCGAGAGCGAGCCGGAACAAGTGCACATGGTCGCCGCCTTCGCGTCGCGGCAGGTACGAGTAGTGACCGCTCGTCGCGTCCCCGCGGATCATGCCGCACAGGTAGCCTCGCCGGTACTCCACCGTCTCCTTCGGCGGCTCGGCGAACCCGCCCATCCCCATCAGCGTGTTGTTGACGGTAAGAAAAGGACGCCGCCTGGGACCACATTCCGCTCCGGTAACGTGCTTCCAGCCACGTTCGGTCAGAAAGCGGTGGTCGCCGCTGCAGACCAGCTCGGTACCGTCCTCCAGGCTCACCCGGTACGCGGACTTGACCGTCGACCAGTGCGCCAGGACGGTCGTGATCGCGTATCGACGGTAGGAGCCATCCCGGACCGTGCCGTAGATCTCATCGCCAATCCGGACGTCCGCCAGCGCTTTCGTCCTGCCGTCGGTCATCAAGACCGGCGTCTCGCCCACGGCGCAGTAACTGCATGCGTGCTGGCAGCCGCGGTAGGGGTTGATCGTCCAGTTGAACGACATGCGGGACGCCTCCGGCACGCGGTTCACGATGGACCGGGCCTGGACCTCGTAGAAGGTCATGCCGCGGAAGCCCGGTGTGTCGAACGTCCGGGCGACCGCGCCCCGTTCAATGAGAGGCAGTGCTCGTACCGGACCGACGGGCAGCATGGCATCGGCTCCGTCGCCCGCGTCGGCGCCGGCGTCGTCCAGCCGGAGGTTATCCCACCTCATGTGTCGAACTCTAGAACGATGCGGGCGGCGAAGCAAACCTCACCGCCGCACAGCTCCGCGAACAGACGGGCCGCGCGGCCCTACGCGCGGCCGGTGGAGCCTGGGCGTCTCGTGTCGTGAAAAACGACCGAAGTACAAAGCCAGAACAATTGGATAAAGGTCGTCCACTAGGGGATAGTTGAGAGAGTAACTACCCGGCGCGCGAGGCGGAGGTGGCGCTATGGCGCTGTCGATGGACGAGCAGCGCGTGCTCGCTGAGATCGAACGGCGGCTGGCCGCGGAGGATCCCGGCCTGGCCGCATCCCTGGCAAACTTCCGGCGTCCCGGTCCCGCCGCGGTGCTCCGTTCACCGCGAGCGCGCATCATCGGTTCGCTGTTCACGGTTCTGCTGGTCGCCACCGTCTCGCTGATGGTCTACGCGATGATCCCGTTCCGTGCTCACGGCGTGCGGGTGCCCGCGAGCCGTAGTAGCGTGACGGCTCCCAGCCAGACACATATATCGGCGGCGGGAAGCGGCAGCCCTGGCAAGTCCAGCACAGTCGCCAGCGCGCCAGCTAGCCTACGCAAGACAGGGACGGCCGCGACGGCCCGCACGTCCGGTAGCCGTCAGGCGAGCACCAGGTCAAGCAGCTCCACGGGCGCGGCCGCACGCGGCTCCGCCACGAGCAAGTCGACGACCACCGCCTCGGCCAGTTCATCGCCGCCGCAGGTCAGGGCTAAAGCCGCCGGGAACCGTTAACGATTCCCGCCACAGTTGCACGAGGTACCGCTCCAGCCCTTCGAGCGCCCGCTTCTCATGCTGGAAGTCGTCGCTGAGCGGGTTGCGGTGCCGGTCGAACAGTTCCGCGTACCGCCTGGTCACCTCGGCCCGGTTGCTCGCGTACACCCGCACCGCGTAGTCGCCTACGCCCCCGGTCAGCCGCAAGCCGCGCACCGCCTTGCCCGCACCCCCCATGTCTATGGTCAGCTGACCACGCAGGTAGATGCTGCCCTTGGCCTCCTCATCCCACGCGTCTCCGCATGGCGGCGGCGCGCTGTCCCACTCTTCGAGGACCACCCGGACATCGATGTCCTGCTGGAGGCTGCCGACCCACAACTGCTCACGGTTCGTGCTGATCAGCACGCCGATGGGCGGCAAAGGACCACCCGGAGCGTCCGGGTCGACGGCCGGGTCGTGGATCCGGAACATCCTGCGGTCCGGAGTGACCGGCATGACCAGCTGGAGCAGCCTGCGGCTCACGCTACCCCCCTTCGGAGCCAAATTTAGACCGAGGACACGTTCCGTGGTGCCAGTGCGGGCAGGAATCCGTGCTGAAATGCTAACCGTAACCACTTGACTACGGTCAGCTCCGATGGTGTACCGTCATATCTGTTATGAACCTTGTGTCCGAACTTGACCTCCCGGAGTTCGACTACACTAAGCCGGACTTCTCGGCGGACACGTACCATGTGCAGCTGGCGAGGATCCGGCAGCAGCACTGGCTGGCCCGCTCACCGCTCGCCTACATCGTGCTGGAGCACGATTCGGGCGAGTTTTTTCTGAGGTCGAAGGCCACGGCGTTTCCCGGTCGCCAGATCGCCGAGTTCTTCGGAGTGATCGACGGCCCGCTGGCCGAGCACATCGACACGAACATCCTCAATCTCACCGGCGAACGGCATCGCAGGCTGCGGGCGCTGGTCGGGCACGCGTTCACCCCCCGCGCAGCCGATCGCTGGCGCCCGGTGATGCGTGGCTTCATCCAGCGACTCTGGACACGCGTCGAAGCGTACGGCGCCTGCGACTTCATTCCGGCGATCGCCCGGCCGTATCCGAGCCTGACCATCGCCACCGTGCTCGGCGCACCGCATCAGGACGCCGGCCGGCTGCACGAGTGGTCGAGCTGGGTACAGCGCCAGTTCGACATCCGGGCACTGGAGCTGAACCTGCCGGAGATTGAGCGCGCGGTCAAGGAAATCCAGGCCTACGTCAGCGGCCTGCTCGAGGCCCGCCGCCAGGAACCTCGTGACGACCTGATCACCGTGCTGCTGCGTGCGCAGGCCGGCGGTGACAGGCTGTCCGCCGAGGAATGCACCAGCCTGGTGGTGAATTTGCTGGCCGGCGGGATCGACACCACCGCCGGACAACTCGCCCACGCGATCCGCCTGTTCGCGGCGCATCCCGCCCAATGGGATCTGCTGGCCGAACGCCCGGTTCTGGCCTCCAGCGCCGTCGAGGAGGTCCTCCGCTTCGAGCCGGTCACGCCGTTCACGGCCAGGATCTGCCTGGCGGACATCGACCACCGGGGCGTGCGCTTCCCGGCCGGCACGATCATCGCGATCTGCGCCGAGCGAGCCAACCGCGAGGTCAACGGCGGCGAGCGGTTCGACATCACCGCGCCGCGCGACACGCGGCTGCTCACCTTCGGCGCCGGAGCGCACTACTGCCTCGGCGTGAACCTGGCTAGGGCGGAGCTGGAGGAAGCTCTCTCCTTCCTCGCTCCCCGCACTCCCAGCCTGGCCCTCGACGGCCCGCCGCAGCTGGGCGGCGTCGAGGGCATTTACGGCATCGACAAGCTGCGCATCATCTGGTCCTAGGTACTAGGTAGGGGTCTCACACATGCAGGCACCGGCGAAGGCTCCCCAGCTTCGGTCACTCAATGCACCTGACTGGCTACCAGAACGAACTGAAGTTTCTCTACTGAGTACCGGACCGACCGTCAGCAGTGGCAGACGGTCGCTGATGCTCGCGGTCTGCTGCATGAGCTTGTTCATGGTCGGGCTGGACAACACGATCGTGAACGTGGCCTGCCGGCTATCGGCAAGACCTTGCACGCCGGGGTGTCGGGCCTGCAGTGGACGGTGGCGTCTTACACGATCGTGCTGGCCGGGCTGCTGATGTTCTCCGGTGCGCTGGCCGACCGCATCGGCAGGCGCACGATCTTCCAGGTCGGCCTGTCGCTGTTCACCCTCGGTTCCTGGATGTGCAGCCTGGCGCCGAGCCTTGGCTGGCTGATCGCGTTCCGCGTGCTGCAGGGAATCGGCGGCTCCATGCTGAACCCGGCCGCGCTCGGCATCATCACGAACACGTTCACCGACAAGTCCGAGCGGGCCCGTGCCATCGGCATCTGGGACGGCGTGTTCGGCCTGTCGATGGCGCTCGGCCCGGTGATGGGCGGCGTGCTGGTGGGCTCCGTCGGCTGGCGCGGGATCTTCTGGGCGAACATACCTGTCGGCCTGGCGGCGATCTCGCTGACCGCCCTGTTCGTGCCCGACTCAAAGGCTTCGCGGTCAAGGCGCTCGGACCCGGTCGGTCAGTTCGTCCTGATCGTGATGCTGGGCTCGCTCGCGTACGCGATCATCGAAGGCCCCAGCATGGGCTGGTTCTCCCCGCAGATCTTCGGGTTCTTCGCGCTGTCGGTGGCGGCGCTCGCGGTGCTGCTCGCCTACGAACCGCGCCGCAGTGAGCCCATGCTCGATCTGCGCTTCTTCCGCAGCGTGCCGTTCGCCGGGGCCAACCTCACCGCGGTCTGCGCGATCGCCTCGATGGCCGGATTCCTGTTCCTGTCCACCCTGTACCTGCAGGACGTGCGGGGGATGACGGCGCTGCGCGCTGGCCTGACCCTGCTGCCGATGCCAATGGTCATGGCCGCGTGCGCGCCGCTGGCGGGCCGGATGGTGGCCCGGCGCGGGCCCCGGCTGCCGCTCATCATCGCGGGCGCGGCGCTCACCCTCAGCAGCGCGGCGCTGTCCCGGATGACGGACGTGACGCCCGCCTGGTACCTGCTGTGCACGTACTCGCTGTTCGGCGTCGGCACCGGCATGGTGAGCTCGCCGATCACCAACGGCGTGATGTCCGGGGTGCCGAAAAGCCAGGCCGGCATGGCGTCGGGCCTGAACTCCTCAAGCCGTCAGCTCGGTCAGTCGCTCGGAGTGGCCGTCGTCGGCTCGGTCCTGGCCGCCAGCATGCGGGGCTCGATGCGGACCGGCTTCGTGCACGCGGCCCACGCCGGCTGGTGGGTGATGGCCTGCTGCGGCTACGCGGTCCTGCTCCTCGGCCTGGTCTGCCACACCCGCTGGGCCAAGGCCACCTCCAATGCCGCCCGTGACCAGGCATCCTCTGCCGCGTAAAATGTTAGTTGCCGATAGGCAACTACAAATGGGGGAAGACACTGCCGGAACTCAGCCGTAACCGCCGGATGCTCGTGCTGGTGATCTGCTGCTCCAGCCTGTTCATCGTCGGTCTGGACAGCACGATCGTCAACGTGGCGCTGCCTGCCATCGGCCGGGACCTGCACGCCGGCGTGTCGGGCCTGCAGTGGACGATCGACGCGTATGCGCTGGTCCTGGCCAGCCTGCTGATGCTTTCCGGTGCGACCGCGGACCGGGTCGGCCGTCGGCGGGTGTTCCTGATCGGGCTGGTGGTATTCACAGCCGGATCGGGGCTGTGTAGCCTGGCGCCGACCCTGGGCGCCCTGATCGCGTTCCGGATGGTGCAGGCCGTCGGCGGATCGATGCTCAACCCGGTAGCGATGTCGATCATCACCAACACGTTTTCCGACCGGGCCGAACGAGCCCGCGCCATTGGGATCTGGGGCGCCGCGTACGGCCTGTCGGTGGCACTCGGCCCGGTGTTCGGAGGCGTGCTGGTTGACTCGGTCGGCTGGCGCGGGGCGTTCTGGGTGAACATCCCCTTCGGCGTGGCCGCCATCGCCCTGACCATGAAGTTCGTTCCCGAATCCCGGGCGCCCAAGGCACGTCGGCCTGATCCGATCGGCCAGGGCCTGATCGTGGTCATGCTCGGATCGCTGACCTACGCGATCATCGAAGGGCCAGGCCGCGGCTGGAGTTCGCCGCTGATCCTCGCGCTGTTCACCACGGCGGCAGCCGCGCTGGCCGCTCTGCTCAGCTACGAGATGCGGCGCGCGGAGCCAGTGCTCGATCCGCGGTTCTTCCGCAGCGCCCCGTTCGCGGGAGCGGTACTCACCGCGATCAGCGCGATGGGCGCGGTCGGCGGGTTCCTGTTCCTCGCCACCTTGTACCTGCAAGATGCGCGGGGAATGTCCGCGCTGCGGGCCGGTCTGCACCTGCTGCCGATGGCGCTGGTGATGGCCTGCTGCGCGGTGCTGTCCGGCCGGATCGTCGCCAGCCGGGGGGCACGGATTCCCATGGTGGCGGCCGGTCTCGGCCTCGTCGCGGGCAGCCTGCTGCTGTACCGCCTCAGCATCACGTCGGCGACCCTGCCGCTCCTGGGCGCGTTCATGGTGTTCGGCGTCGGGGCCGGCCTGGTGAACGCGCCGATAACCAACGCCGCCGTGTCCGGCATGCCCACCGCCCAGGCGGGAGTGGCGTCTGGTACCGCCTCCACCAGCCGCCAGGTAGGCCAGTCCCTCGGTGTCGCCGTCACCGGCTCGATTCTCGCCGCCGGCCTGCATGGCGGAACCCTCCGCACCGGCTTCATCCCAGCCGACCACGCGGCCTGGCTGGTCCTGGCCGGCTGCGGCGTGGCTGTCGTCTTCCTCGGCCTGATCACCACCGGCCGCTGGGCCCGGGCCACCGTGACCCGGACCGCGGCCCAGTTTGCTCCGGTTGATGACGGCAGCGCCCCCGCTGACCTGGCCCGCTCGCCTGACGGCCGACGAGCCGAAGTCGGCATCAGACCGGACTGACAACGTTCATCCACGCCGGCTCCTGATCCTCACGATGACTGGTGGGCAATCCTCCGCAGCTGGGCCAGGTCAGTTATCGTGGTATGCCTGTGACCAGTACGGACAAACCCGCGGCGACGCCAGTTACGAAGTGCTCGGGTCACTGTCGCTCGTGATGCTCCAGCCAGGCTGGCGAGTTCCTCCTGGGTGAGCGGAAACTCGATTTCCACGATGTCGCCTGTCGCGGTCCCGTACGCTTCAGCGAGCTGGACAAGCAATCCGGCTAGCCGCTGCGAGCCATTGGTGTGCGCGCGGCTCCGCAGTATCTCGGCGGTATTACGCCACCCTCGGGTCACTACACGCCGGTACGCGCGGTCCGCACCAGAATGGCTGTCAAGGAACGATACAAAGTTCTCGTACGGAACGATCAGCGAGTAAACGGTGTCCGCGGCGCGGAGCGTGGCGGTCCGGTATCCGTTTGCCTCAGCCGCGAACTCGCCGACGATGTCCCCTTGACCGCGCAGTGCGAGCAGCAGTTCACTGCCGTCAGGGGTGACAGAGCTGATCTTGACCCAACCGGTCTTCACAACGAATATATGTGTCGCTGGTTCTCCTTCGACGCACATCGTCGTACCCGGCGGGAACGTCCTGGGCCAGCCAAGGGCAGCTAGCGTGCTTTGCTCCGACTCTGTGAGAAGGTGCCAGAACTCCCCACGCGATTCCGCCCCGCGCCTGTCCATGTCGCCGTCGGTGATTCCCTGCTCTGGTCGGCCGGTACCGTTCGTTTTCCTAACAATAATCATGGCCGGCGGATTGAAAAACCTCGGATCGGTCACGGAACTCCCGGATCGAGCGGGGCAGCCTTAGAGAGGTCGACCGGCAAAGGCTCGAGGTTAACGACCGGCACCCAGAATATCCTACAGAATGTGATGTCTTCGCTGAAGCGGCTGCGTATGTAGTTCTGATTCACTGCCCTGACATGCGGGTCGATAAAGCACAACGCCGCGCCATGAACACCTTCACCGATCGGGGCGACGGCGTCCTCGTCCACCCGGTCGACGGCGTGCCGAAGCCGATCCTGCTCACCCGACCGTGGCGGGCCGTGACACGCGGGGATGGGTCTGCGCCCCTCCGGTCGTCTAGGCCCGGGTTCTATCTGTGGGCGATCTTGCGCAGGCCATCCATGCCCGAGATCGTCATGTGCCGGTATCCGGTACGGATGAGGCCGCGGCGGCGCCAGTTGCTCAGCGCGCGGGTCAGTGTCGCACGTGATGCACCGACCAGGCTGGCTAGTTCCTCTTGCGACAGGGGCATCACGATATCGATCCCGTCCTCGCTGAACTTCCCATGACGTCTCGCGAGATCGAGCAGCAGTCCGGCGAGCCGCTGTGCCCCGGTGGTTGTCGACCGGCGGCTCAGCATCGCCGCCGCCTCGTACCACCGCTGGGTGACCACATGACGATAGGCCCGGTCCGCGCCGGGATTGGCATCGAGAAACCTCGTGAACGTCGTATAGGGCACGACCAGCGAGTGCACGTCTTCGATGGCCTGGACGGTAGCGGTACGGTACCCGTCGGCGTCACCCGCCAGTTCCCCGACGATGTCGCCCTCGCCGCGCAGCGCAAGGATGATCTGGTGGCCGTCCGCGGTCACGGACAGGATCTTCACCCAGCCATCGACGATGACGAAGACATTCGTGGCCGGCTCGCCCTCCACACACATCCTTGCGCCGGGCGCGAACGTAGTGACCCGTCCGAGGGTCGACAAGTCAGCGCGCTCGGTGTTCGTGAGCAGATGCCAGAACCCCTCACCGTTTCCAGTCGCGTGCATGCTCCAATCACCGGGATGTTTCACGCGGCTAACCATTTGAAGCCGGCCTGTACTAACAATGCGTCCTTCGCCGTGAGTTTGAAACCCTCAGTGGCTGAGGAATACGTTTGCCGTCCATACCGCGAACAAAGCCGTCGTTATGAATGCCCAGTTCAGGGCCGACTGAGTCCGCTCCAGGCGGAGCCGCGCCGCACCAAGCAGGAGATGGGCCCGCACCCACGTCCACTCTTCGGGGCTGGCATTGATCGACGGGAGAGTCAGCCAGCGGGCCCTCGGGTTCAGCGGGGCGCCGGACTTCCACCGGTGATCGCTGAGCATACCCAGGATTGGCCGAGCGGCCGTGGTCAGCAGCGCCACCGAGCGGAGCCAGCACAAGATGAGGCAGCTCAGCAGGGCGTCGACTGCGATTGCCGCCGCGCCGCTGCCGGGCACGCCGGGGGCGAACGCGGTCACGACCGCGATGCCGAGGGAAAGCGCGGCGAGAATCACGCCGCACAGGAACATGGTTGGGCGGGTATCGTTCAGCAGTTCCGCCATGTCACCGATCACTTCGTGGGCGTGCCCTCGATCGGGTACTCGATCCTCGACCATGTCTGCCGTCATACAGCCGACTCCCCTGCTTTCAGGGCGCTCCGCTAACCTCCGCGCCAATGGCTCTGGTCCACCGTGCAGCCAGAGTAGGCAGGCGGGGTGGCGTAGCACTGTGCCCCCTGAGACACCCTCGATGGCTCGTTTGACGCAGAGAAAATTTCAGTCAGCCGGAGCAGCCGCAGGCACCGCCGCAGCAGCCCCCGCCGGACGGGCGGGGCGCCGGGCCGCCGGCTCCGGCTACGCCGCCAATGGCCACCGTGGAAAGCAGCTTGACGGTGTCGTCATGTCCCTGGGGGCACAGGCACGGAGCGGACGCCTCGCTCATCGGGCGGCTCATCTCGAACGTGTCGCCGCAAGCGCGGCACCGGTACTCATATCGCGGCACAGCCAGATTCTACGTTGTAGAGTCTACTTCGTAACACCACGCGTGTCCGACCAAGAAAATCGGCGCGCGTTCCGCGGTGGGCGGCACGCGCGGGGGTGAGCCGGCCAACCCCTTGAATGTCACATTCATGGGCACCTGACCCCGTGGTTGTGACAACCACGGGGTTGGGGTCTTCTCGAAGGATGCGACCGCCCCGCGGCGAGGACGGCTTCGTGTGGCGGAGCGCCCATCTCGCGTCCGTTATGTACCGTTTGCGGCGGCTATTCAGGTAGCATCAGCGGTTCGATTCGGATCCTTGTTCGGATGGATGTGGCAGCGACCCGGTTGTAACCGGGTCGCTGCCACATCCATCCGGGCGCGCCCTGATGCAGGCGGGATGAGAGTGGCGAGATGTGCACCTGGGCTCCTGCGCAGGAGCTGCCGGGCTGGTACAAGCCCACGACGCTTGGTGAATAGCTACCGTTTGCCGGGCGGTTCGCTACACAGCGCCACCTCAAGCCTTAACCGCCACAGGCTCAAGTCCGGAAATGTCGGGCGGGGGCTTCAGAAGCGGGGCGGGCGGGGGTGCCGGGTGTAGCGGCGGGTGATGACCGGGCGGAGGTGCCGGGTGCGGCCGACGACGACCGGGCGGAGGTGCCGGGTGCGGCCGACGATCGGGCGGGTGTGCTGGGCGGCCCGGCCGCGGACGGGGAGCCGGCTGGGGTGCGGGAGACCCCGTTCGGCGGAAGCGGGGGAGCCGGGGACCGGGCAGGGGCGGTGGCGGCGGCCGGGGCGGTGGCGGGGTCGGGACGTACGGCGCCGCCTGCAGGGGTGGCACGTCCGGCACCAGCTCCGGGGGCGGTGTCATCCCAGTAGAATCGCTTGCCGCGAAGCAGCGACACCAGGGCGCCGGTGACGGACATGATCGCCGCCGCGGTGAAGACGATGACCAGGCCATGGTGGAACGGGGCCGAGATCAGGTGGGGGAAGAACTGATTGCCGGTCAGCACCGCCGCGTGCTGCGCCGGCAGCCGGGTCAGGGCCCCGGTGGGCCCCAGCAGGTTCTGTATCGGGTTGTAGCCGAGCAGGGCCGCGAACAGCGTGCTGACCGGCGGGAGGTGGCTGACCTGGGCGGCCACTGAGGCGGGAACGCCTTGCGAGGTCAGGCCGACGGTCAGGGTACGCGGGAGCGAAGAGGCGAGCCCGGCGATCATCAGGCTGAAGAAAATCCCGATCGACAGTGACATCCCGGAGTTCTGGAAGGTGGAGCGCATACCGGAAGCGGAGCCGCGGTGCCGGGCCGGGACGCTGCTCATGATCGCGGACGTGTTGGGCGAGGCGAACAGCCCTGAGCCGATGCCGTTGCCGAAGATCAGCAGCGCGAACGCCCAGTAGGGGAACGCCACCGGAAGCAGCATCAGGCCGACGAAGCAGCACGCGGCGACGAGCAGGCCGGCGGTGGCGAACGGCCGCGGGCCGTACCGGTCCGACAGCGTGCCGGAAACGGGCCCGGCGACCAGGAAGCCGGCGGTGAGCGGCAGCATGTAGATGCCCGCCCACAGCGGGGTCTGCGCGAAGTCGTAGCCGTGCAGCGGCAGCCAGATGCCCGCCAGCCAGATGACCAGCATGAACTGCAGTCCGCCGCGGGCGATCGCGCCCAGCAAACTGGCCAGGTTGCCCATCGCGAACGCCCTGATGCGGAACAGGCTCATCTGGAACATGGGCTCGGCGATCTTGGTCTCCAGCACGCAGAAAAGCGCCAGGACGCAAGCGCCCCCGATCAGGCCGGCCAGCACCCACGGGTTCGTCCATCCGGTCGCGTGCCCGCCGTATGGCCGGATCCCGTAGGTGATCCCCACCAGCAGCGCGCTGAGGCCGACGGCGAACGTCACGTTCCCGATCCAGTCGATGCTGGCTCGCCTGGTGGTGGCGATCTCACGCAGGCTGCGGTAGGCCCACACCGTGCCGAACAACCCGATCGGCACGTTGATCCAGAACACCGAGCGCCAGTCCCAGGCGGCCAGCACGCCGCCGAGCAGCAGGCCGACGAACTGGCCGGAGATGCCGGCGATCTGGTTGACGCCCAGGGCCATCCCGCGCTGGTGGGCGGGGAAGGCATCGGTGAGGATGGCCGCTGAGTTGGCCATCAGCATCGCGCCGCCGAAGGCCTGGGCGAACCGCCACATGATCAGCCACAGCGCTCCGGACGAACCGGTCAGGGGGTCAAGCGACAGCGCGACCGACGCGAGCGTGAAGACGACGAAGCCCAGGTTGTAGATCCGGACCCGGCCGAACATGTCGCCGAGCCTGCCGAGGGTGACCACCAGCACCGACTGGACGAGCAGGTATCCGATGATCATCCACAGCAGGTACGTGATGTTGCCGGGGGCGAGCGGATTCAGGTGGATGCCGCGGAAGATCGCCGGCATCGAGATGATCACGATCGACGCGTCGATCGTGGCCATCGTCATGCTCAGCGTCGTGTTGGACAGGGCGATCCACTTGTATTTGTCCGAGCGCCCGTCCCTGCTCATGGCCCCTGTTGCTTCACGCACGTTAACTAAGTGTACTCCGGTACGGCAGGAAGTTGCTTAACAGCAACTATCGGTTCTTGGCGGGGGGACCCTCCCCCGCGCCCCCTTTGGCCAACAGTGGCTCCTTTACTCCAACGTAGCGTCCGTGCCTTGGGCGCGGGTCGAGGCCGGGGGAGTGCGCTCGAAGATGTAGTACACGGCGACCACGGCGATGATCACGAACGAGGCGACCGCGTTCAGCAGCGCCACCCCGAAGGCCACCAGGTACACCAGCCCCCCGCTGACGAACCGTATCCTGGCCGGCCAGTGCTGCTCCGGCGGCAGTGGCTGGTGCATCCGTTCTCCGTGCAGCGTCCACTCGAAGATGGCGGAGAAGCCGAGCGACATGCCGAAGAACACGGCGGCATAAAACGCGACCGACACGCGCCCGTCCAAGGTGGAGGCCAGCTTGTACCTCGCCACGGTCGAGGTGGCGAACGGGATCAGCACCACGAACAGCAGCAGCACCAGGTTGAGGAACAGCAGCGTCCGGTCCACCGTGCGGATCGCCCGGACCAGTACATGGTGATTGACCCAGATGATGCCGATCATGAAGAAGCTCACCAGATAGGCCAGGAATGACGGCCACAGCAGCCCTAGGTCGTGCAGCAGGTGGTTGTGGCCCCGTACCGGACCATCCACCACGAAGTTGAGCGCGAGCAGCGTGATCGCCACCGCGAACACCCCGTCGCTGAACGCCTCGAGCCTCGACCTGTCCATGCAGGAAACTTACTCACGCGACGTCCCGGGCGCATGGCAGGCTTGGCGGCATGGCCAACGTCGGGAGACGCGCGTTCCTGGGGATTTCCCTCGCGGGGGCGGCGGGAGCCGCCGTGGCGGCGGTGAAGTTCCTGCGTCCGGGGACCGAGGCTGATAACAGCAAGAAGCGCCTGCGCGGGTCGTCGCCGCCGGGGTCATCGCGGACCGGTTCATCTCAGGCCGCGTCCGGCCGCCGGCGGACCGTCAGTGAGAACCAGCTCGCCGGGGATCGCCACTGGGCCATCCGCCACCTCGGGAACCCGCGCGACATCGAGGGGTACGCCGGGAAGGCGAGCGTCCTGCCCGGGGAATCGTTTCCGCTTTATGTGAGCTCATCGTCCAGCTCGTTCGTTGTAAATGCCTTCAGAATCGGCTGGTACGGCGGCGACGGTGCGCGGCGGGTCTGGACGTCGCGGCCGGTGCGGGCCGGCCGCCAGCGGCAGCCAGCGGTCAGCGGCACCACAAACACGGTGACCGCCGGCTGGGACGCGGTGACCGAGGTGACCGCCGACGACTGGCCGCCCGGGGCGTACCTGCTGCGGCTGGACTCGGCCGGCGGGCCGCAGCGTTACGTGCCGCTTACCGTGCGCTCGCCCAGCACGAAGGGCCAGGTGGTGATCAGGAACTGCGTGGCGACCTGGCAGGCCTACAACACCTGGGGCGGTTATGACCTGTACAAGGGCCCGGACCAGGCCTACGCGTCCCGTTCGCTCGCGGTGAGCCTGGACCGCCCCTACGACTCCGACGGCGCGGCGATGTTCCTCACCTACGAGCGGAACATCGTCAAGCTCGCCGAGCAGATGGGCCTGCCGCTCGCATACGCGACCAGCATGGATATCGCGGCTGACCCCGCGTTGCTGGACGGCGCTGCCGCGCTGATATCGCCCGGCCACGACGAATACTGGTCTCCGGCGGAACGCGCCAGCGTCACCGCGGCCCGCGACGCCGGGATGAACATCGCCTTCCTCGGGGCGAACGCGATGTTCCGCCGCACCCGGCTCGAAGACCGGCTGATCGTGTGCTACAAGACAAGCTACGCCAGGGACCCGATGTACGGCGTGAACGACACGCTGGTCACCAGCGACTGGCGGGAACCGCCGAAGCCCGATCCCGAGTCGACGCTGATCGGCACCACCTACGAGGGCTATCCGGTCGATGCCTCCTACGTCGTGACCGCCCCGGAGAGCTGGGTCTTCGCCGGCACGGGCGTCCGCGCGGGCGCGAGCTTCCCGCATCTGGTCGGCGTGGAGTACGACCGGGTGAACCCCGCGTACCCGGTGCCGCGACCGATCCAGGTGCTGTCCCACTCGCCGCTGACCTGCCAGGGCGCCCGCAGCTACGGCGACTCGGCGTACTACACGCACTCCGGCGGCGCGGGGGTGTTCAATTCCGGCACCATGCGCTGGGTCGAGGCCATCTACGGCGACCAGCCGCACGGCATCGGCGGCGCAACCCCGGCCTTCGTCCGGCGGGCGACGATGAATGTGCTGCGCGCCTTCGCCGACGGGCCGGCCGCGGCGCGGTACCCGGCCCGCGACAACCTGGACGCGGTACGTGAGTTCGCCGGTGACCCGGTCAGCCCGGGCAATCTTCAATGATCTTTTGGCAGAACGGCGGTGGTGCTTCTTCCGCGCTCCTTCCTCGTGTCATTTTCCGTTCAATCGCGTTTGATTGCCTTATACGAAGGAGCGGTCAGTCGCGAGGAGGCGCGTGATGCGTTTCGGTCGGGTTGCATCCGGGTTGGTACTCGCCGCGGGCGTGCTGCTCGCGCCTGCCGTGGGTTCGGCGCCTGCGCAGGCTGCGCTGAATTCGCCTGGGCCCGCGGCCGCGCCGAAGCTGGACCACGTGTTCCTGGTCATGATGGAGAACAACGGCTACGGCGACATCATCGGCAACCCGGCCGCGCCCAACATCAACTACCTGGCCAGGACGTTCGGGCTGGAGACCGACTACTTCGGGGTGAGCCCGTGCTGTAGCGAGGCGAACTACGTCGGGCTGCTCGGCGGCAGTACCCACGGGGTCAACAGCGACGACGCGTACTGGAAGAACACCGTCAACGCGCCGAGCCTGATCAGCCAGCTCGACAAGGCGGGGATCAGCTGGAAGGCATATCTGCAGTCGCTGCCGTACGCGGGGTACGAGGGGATCTGCTACCCCGCCAAGTGCAACGGGACGCCGGACAGCGACCCGCTCTATGTGGCCAAGCACGACACCATCCAGAACTTCACCACATCCTGGAACAGCCACGACTGGTCCCGGCAGGTGCCGATCGGGGATCTGTCCTCGGACCTGCGCACCGGCGACGTGCCGCGGTTCAGCTATGTGGTTCCCGACGAATGCCACGACATGCACGGCGACCCGCCGTACTGCCTGGACAGCGGGAACGCCAAGGACCCGCAGAACCAGCACCTGGTCTCGGTGGGCGACGCCTACCTCGGCCATCTGGTCAGCGCGATCACCAGCGCCTCGTTCTGGGCCAAGGGCAACAACGCGATCATCGTCACGTTCGACGAGGGCAGCGACAACGCGGGCTGCTGCGACGCCAATCCGGGCGCCGGGCAGGTCGTGACGGTCGTGATCGGCAGCCACGGGGTGCGCGGCGTGACCGACTCCACGCCGGCGAACCACTACTCGACGCTGAGCACGATCCAGCACATCTTCGGCCTCGGCTGCCTGGCTTTCACGTGTGACACGGCTCATGTCAAGCCGTACACCTCGCTGTTCGCGGTCACCGGATCCGAGGCGGTCGCGACCAGGGTGCGGCCCGAGCTAGGCTGGCCAACGCCGACTCCGTCAATGCCGCCGGAGCCGGTTTCGCTTTCGCCGAGCACCGCCACCGCGGGCGGCTGGACTGTACAGCGGGCGCAGCTGCTCGGCCAGTCAGACAACAGCCTCGGGGCGATCGCGGGCTCATCGGCGAGCGATGTCTGGGCCGTCGGCAACTACCTGCCGGACGCGGCCAGCTCGAATACCGACGCCACGCTGGCGTTCGCCGAGCACTACGACGGGCACGCCTGGACGGTGGTCCGGCCGCCGAACGCCGGGGTGAACTTCAACTCCCTGTACGGCGTGGCCGCCGTGGCCGGAGGCCCAGGCAAATCAGACGCCGTGGCCGGAGGCCCAGGCAAATCAGACGCCGTGGCCGGCAAGGCCTGGGCGGTCGGCGAGTATCTCGACAGCGCGTACCGGGACCGTGCCCTGCTCGAGGTGTGGGACGGCGCGAAGTGGTCCATCGCGGACATCCCGCAGCCCGGATCGGTGCGGGACATGCTGTTCGGCGCGGCCGCGGTGTCGCCATCGGATGTGTGGGTGGCCGGCGACCAGGAGGGCGCGGACGGGCGGTTCCAGACGCTGGCCGAGCACTGGAACGGTCACTCCTGGTCAGTGGTGCCCACGCCGGATCCCGGCTCGATCGGCAATCACCTGTACGGGATGTACGCGGTCAGCTCGTCCGACATCTGGGCGGTGGGCCAGCAGCTCGGCGGGTCGTTCCCGGACAACGGGCTCGTCGAGCACTGGGACGGCCATTCGTGGTCGGTGGTGTCGCTGCCACGGATACCTGGCGCGTCGGTGCTGCTCCAGGGCGTCACGGCCAACGCGGACGGACAGGTGTACGCGGTCGGTGAGGCGGACAGCACCGCGGGCGGCCGGCCGCTGATCGAGTACTACGCTCACGGGTCCTGGTCGGTGGTTCCGCTACCGGCGTCGGTCGGCTCGGTCTGGACCCAGCTGTTCGGCGTCGCGATCTCCGGCGGCGCCTCCTGGGCGGACGGTACCTACGTCGACCCGGCGACCGACAACAACGTCGCGCTTGTGCTCACCGGGACCGGCACATCCTGGACGGTGGCGACCAGCCCGCAGCCTGGTTCCGGTAGCAACATCCTGGGCGGCCTCGCCGCCGCCGGCGGTCACCTGTGGGCCGCCGGTCTCTACGACGACGGCGGCAGCCGCCTCCCGCTCGTCGAGCACCGGTTATCGCCGGCCAGAATGAGGGCGTGGCACCAGTCGTCGTGATCGGAGCTGGACCCGGTCGAGCGTTGTCCCGGGCGCGACCGGGTCCATACCAGGCAAATGGGGCCGCCAGTCAGATGTGGCGGGCAGGCCCTTTGCTCGTCAGCTCCAGATAGCGCGGAAATTTCATGCTGCACGGAACTTTACCCGCCGAATTCGTACATTAAATTTCCGCTCAGCACGGATGTTCCGTCTTATTCGCGTCGCGTTCTCGAGGCTTACCGGACATTCGGGGCAATCCGGCAGGGCCGCGAAGCCACGACTTCAATCCGCAAACTGGCCACGCGTTTTCCGCGGGTGGCAGGCCCGCGTTTGAACCCTATATGCTGCGGCTTTTCCGTACCGTGTGGACATTTCACGATAAAGCAGATTTACGGTTTTTGGGCGATGCTGTTGCTGCTTAGGTGGCCTGCCTGCCCGGTGAACGTGCGCATATCGCCGCATAGCGGGCGCCCGGCTGGGTATATCGTGGAGGATCGGAGCCTTCTGGAAGGAAAGGCGCCGGAAACCGGCACCCTTTGTTCCGTGAAGCCTTTTTCTTCCACGTCGTCTACCGCAACCGTGGTCTACAAAACGGCCATAGACTGGCAAAAGCGGTGGTCGCCTGCCTGGTGCGGATGATCCGTCGCAGAGCGGGTGACGCCGGGCACAGGGTCCACGCGGGCGCAGGGCCACACGGGTGCTGGCCGCGGAGTCCAGGGCCGTCGGGGGGCGGGCGCAGGGGGCGGAGTAGGGTGGAAGATCGATGGCCTTCCTTGACCTGTTGAGCAGCCGGATCGTCGTTGCGCCGATGGCCGGCGGGCCGTCGACCCCCGAACTCGTGATCGCGGCCTCTCGCGCCGGCGCGCTGGGGTTTCTCGCCGCGGGGTACAAGACGGCGGCATCGATGATGGCGGAGGTCGAGGCCGTACGGGCGGCCGCCGTCGAGATGTTCGGGGTGAACGTGTTCGTGCCCGGGGTTCCGTGCTCCGAGGCGGAGGATCTTGTCCAGTACCTGAAGTCGGTGGGGGCGGATCCGGAGAACGGCACGTGGGACGACGATGACTTCGTCGGGAAGGTCACGGCACTGCTAGCGGACCCGCCTCCGCTGGTCAGCTTCACTTTCGGGTGCCCGGAGGCGGCGGTCATCTCGGCCCTGCGGGACGCGGGGGCGTCTGTCCTGGTGACAGTGACCAGCCCCGCGGAGGCGCTGGTCGCCGCCCACGCCGGGGCGGACGCGCTGTGCGTGCAGGGATTCGAGGCCGGGGCGCACCGCGGGACGTTCGTCAACGCCGATGCCTTCGGTCAGGACTACGGGCTCCTGTCGCTGATCGGGGTGGTGGGTTCGGTGACCGCGCTGCCGCTGATCGCGGCCGGCGGGATCATGACCGCCGGGCAGGTCCAGGCCGCGGTGGCGGCGGGTGCGATCGCGGCTCAGTGCGGCACGGCCTTCCTGCGGTGCCCGGAAAGCGGGACCCATCCGCGGCACAA
>Ga0213881_10000153_pt1 | contig 56352 bp, 47 predicted proteins | sample BarmaccoBMER_R08_FD_160104 | JGI IMG/M metagenome (GOLD analysis project Ga0213881, IMG submission 160104) | Barbacenia macrantha exposed rock microbial communities from rupestrian grasslands, the National Park of Serra do Cipo, Brazil - ER_R08 ...
TCGTCCATGAGCGGTCTCCCATGCTTGAGGCTCGGCGCCGGCCCGTCCGGCGCAACCCTCGTATCGCACGCGCCGAGGCCGCTCGCTTCTGCTCGCATCGGACATGTAGACTGAGGAGGCCGCTCGCCAAAGCGAGCGGCCGTCTCGAAGGGTGGCAGCAAACTCCGTGCGTGTTTCCATCCTTCGAGACGCGCCCTTCGGGCGCTCCTCAGGATGACGGCGGAGTTTGTTGCGCGTTCAGCGACCTTCGAGTTCGCTGAGCATTTACCCGCCGTATATCTTCACCAATTCCCCGTGGGCCCATTTGACCGCGTCTTCCGCCGGCATGCCCTGCACGGCCTTCGCATACATGTCGGTGATGATGTATTTCGACACGACCTCGGCCGCCTTGCGGTCCGACGGCCCGGGCCAGCCCGGCGCCCGCGCCGTGAGAATCACGTCCCGGAACGGCGTCATCACCGGGTCTTCATTCCACATCGGGTGCTTCGCCCATTCGCGCCCCGCCGGCGTGGAAAATCCCTTCTGCGAGATAAACCACTTCTCAAACACCGGGCGCGAACTCGCCCAGCGCAGAAAATCCTTCGCCGCCTTCTGGTTCTTGGAATATTTCATGATCATGTGCGACTGGCCCAAATGCAGCGTCGCCTCCCCGGCGCTGCCGCGCGGATAGGGGGCGTGGAGGATGTCGTTTTTGAGCGGCGTCCCCTTCTCGGTCAGATACACCTCGGGCTTGCGCAGCGCCTCGATGTAGATCGAGGCGGCGTTGCTGGTCGCGCATATGGTGCCGGCGAGGAACGCGCGGTTGTTGCTCGAATCGTCCCAGGCTAACCCGCCCTCGTCGTGCGCGTCCTTCCAGAAGCCGGTCATGAATTTCACCGACTCCACCGTCTCCTTGCTGTCGAGCGCTACCGTTTTTCCGTCCGCCTCGACCTCCTTGCCGCCCCACGACCAGAGATACGGATAGGAAAATACCAGCGCGTCGCCGTAGGCGTGCCCGAGCGTCTGGCCGATCGGCCGGCCCTTGGCCTTGAGCAGCTTGCCGGCCTCGCGGTATTTGGCCCAGGTGTCGGGGAACGACGTGAAGCCGATCTCGTCGAACCAGGACTTGCGATAGCAAACAAGGATACCGAGCGCGCACCACGGCACGCCGAGCCAGCCGTTCGTGCCCTTCATCAGCACCGGGAAAATATCGTAGAAGCCGCCCTGCTGCGCGGCGATTTCCTCGGCGACGTCGCTCACATCGACGACGCTCTCGGCATAAAGATGCGGCCAGTTGTGCAGGGCGTGCATGATATCGGCGCCGCTGCCGGACTGGATGCCCGAGGTGATGCGCGCCTGCAGGTCGTTGCCGTTGATGGTCTCGAAGGTGATTTTCAGCCCGAGCGCCTTCTCGGCTTCCGGCAGCAGCTCACGGCGGAGCAGCACGTCGGAGGCGGGCACGAAGTCGCCCAGGCGCAGCCAGTGCAGGGTCGTGCCCTGGGCGTAGGCCGGCGCTCGGCCGGTCGCCAGGATGGCGGCAAGCCCGCCGGTCTTTTGCAGGAACCTGCGACGGTCGACTTTCATGTATCCCTCCCTCCGGCTTCGTCATTCCGGAAGCCGCCGAAGGCGGCTGTCCGGAATCCAGGAACACCTGCAATTTACATCGTTTCGTGTTCCTGGATTCCGGGCCCGGCCCTTTGGGCCGTCCCGGAATGACAGGTAAGTGTTACAAATCCTGCGTCCTTCGCTTCATCGCCTCGTCCCATACCTTGGCGCGGTCGAGGTCGAAGATCAGATCGACATCCTCTTCCGCCGTGAACCAGGCGCGCTGCGCCATTTCGCCGTCGAGCTGGCCCGGCCCCCAGCCGGCATAGCCGAACGCAAGCAGGCTCTTGTGCGGTCCTTGCTTATGCGCGATGTCGCGCAGGATTTCACGGGTCGAAGTCACCGCCACGCGGGCGTCGACCACGATCGTTTCGGCCCGGCGATAGTCGGCGCTATGCACCACGAAGCCCATTTCCGGCTGTACGGGGCCGCCGGCGAAAATGCGCACGCTGCCCTCGGCGCCGGTCTCCTTCTCGCCCAAGGTCTCCAGCAAACTCGCGAGCGGACGCTCGCCCACCGGCTTGTTGATCACGATGCCGAGCGCGCCGTTCTTGTCATGGCGCGCCATGAAGATCACGGCCTGGGCGAAGCGCGGATCGCCCATGGAGGACGAAGCCACCAGCAGCTGGCCGGCAAGGGAAGCGCGCGGCGCGTCCTTCGGCGCCTCGAGCGCGGCATCGGCAAGCGCCGGCACCGCGCACACAAGGATCACGCTCAGGCTTTTGAGCCAGACGGAAGGCATGGGAAAGCGTAGCACGTAGCCCGGATGAGCGCGTAGCGCGAAATCCGGGACCCGCATTTCCGCCCGCTGGCGCGGGCGTCATGCGGGCTACGGTCGCGAGTTTTTAGAAAAAGGCCAGCGTCCGTATTTCGATGCTCTCGCGCGGGCGCGCGTTCGGTGGCGAGGTCGGATCGGTGAACGCCGTGTGCGCGGTCCAGCGGGCGCGGCCGTCCTTTTCGGAATCGTACACCTTGAACACGATCGCCTCGTTGCGCGCCTGGCGCGGGAACCAGAACCACTGGTGCGCCGGGTTGTACTTCACCGCGTAGGTCTGGCCGACGCGGCCCGGATAACGCCGCTCGGAAATGACGAAATCGGAAAACGCGACGCTCCTCGCGTCGCAGATGGCGAGCGGAAAGGTTTCGATCGGATGACGGAACGGCCGCCACACCTGGATGATGGCAAAGCGCCGCTTGAAAAGGTCCTCGGCCTCGTCAGGCAGCAGGTCGCGCACGCGCTGCGGCCCCGACCACTCGGTGTAATCGTTATGCGCGCGCTGCACCGGCTCGCGGATCTTGCGCGCCTCGCGATCGGCCTCATCGGCGGTGCGCAGGGTATGGTCGAACACGACGACGCGCTTCGCTCCGCTCTCGGCTTTGATCAGCGCCTCCATCTCCGGGTAGTAGACGCGCGTGATCTCGTCCGGATCGAGGAAGTCCTTCATCGCCGTGTCGTGGCGCACGAAGCGGAAGCCGTCGCTGTCGAGAACGAACCGGCCCGCCTGCGGCCGACCGTTGCGGATCGTTACCCGGCGCGGGTCCGGCGTGCCGCTGCTTTTGACCTCGGTCGAGCCTGGCCCGCCGCTGTAGGTCCAGGGCGCCTCGCCGGTATCCTTGAGATAATTGACCGTCGCTTCGATGGTATCGGGGGCGGTTTCGAGTTCGGCAACCTGGGACATCGGGGACTCCTGTCGCAGCCGCTGGTGCGTACCACTCATTTAGGACGGCGTGCTCGCCAGCACAACATCGGTCGCATGCTCAATTCTCATCGACAGCATTCGTCAATCTAGGTCATGTGGGGTGAGCAAAGCGGCCGAAGCATAGCGAAAGGCGGCGTGCCCGCCTTTCAAAAAAAACAGCGTGGGCATAGGCGGCCTTCGGCCGCCGTTATTCTGTTGAAAAACGCCGACGCGAAGCGTCGGCTATGCGCTGTCGCGCGCTTTGCCCACCCTACAAACGTACGTCACTACTCTGCCGCGACCGCCGGCAGCTCGACGAACTGCGCCAGATATTTGTTGCGCTTCTTGAGGTTGAGCCGATACATCGCCTCGAACTCGCCTTCCGGGAAGGAGTGCGTCGAGGGCCGTGCGATCAGCGCCTGCGCCCACGCCTTGAGCCGCGGGAATTTCTCGATGTGGCCGAGCGGCCTGATCCGGTCGAGGTAGAAGTAGCGCTGCAGGAACGGCGCGTAGGACGCGTCGACCAGCGAATATTTGCTGCCGTTGAAGAAGGGTCCCTTGCCCTGCTTCGCGAGCGCGGCCTCGAGCCGTTCGAACGGCACGGTGATGCGCTCTTTCGCTTTATTGTAATCCGCCTCGGTGTCGGCATAGGCGACGGCGGTCACTTCGGCGGCGAAGGTTGGGACATAGTCGGTCCAGGCACGGTTGATCGCCCGCTCGACCGGGTCCTCGGGATGGAGCCGCGGCTGCGTCGTCTCGTCGAGGAACTCGGACATCGCGCTCGACTCGAACAGCGATACCTTGTCGTCGAGGCGCAGCACCGGCACCTTCTTGTGCGGGGAGATGGCGAGGAACCAGTCGGGCCGATTATCCGGCTCGATGTGGCGGAACTCGAAATCGATATTCTTCTCGCGCAGCACGATCGCGGCGCGCTGCACCCACGGGCAGGTCTTGAAGCTGACCAGCAGATATTTCGCCATTGCGGCCTCCCACGAGCTATTTCGGATGGCGAGATGATTGCACGACCGGAGCCGCGATTGAAGGCCCGCGCCACAGCGCCCTCCCCGCCGCAAGCTGGAGCGGTGAAGAGCGGAACTTGCCTCACGCCCCGCGCGTTTAGCCTCGGTCGCATGTGCAAGATCTTCCCGTGAACCTCCCCACCCCAGTCCCCGTGCGCGCGCCCGGGCGCCGCGGCGAGATCGCGAGCGTCAAGGAGGCGTTGCGCTTCATCGACCAGTTGCCGCCGGAATTGGCGCGGCTGTCGCGCTGGACCTTTGCGCGCGCGCTGTTCCATGAAGTCGAGCGCACCGGCAAGTCGCGCGACATGAAAGCGGCCGTGCGCCAGTTCCGCCAGGCGCTCAGCAACGAACGCTGGCTGGAGGAAGACTCTTAAGGCCTTCTCACGGGACCCCGGCTAGAGCGTGATGACTTTTCTTCCCGCTCTAGGGTTATTGTTGGAGCATGATGTCTTCCGAAAACCGGTACCCACTTTTCGGCATCATGCTCTAACGAGCGACCGAACTTCCTTGCGGATCGGATCGATGTGAATGACGGTGCGCTGTTTGGCCAGCGCGTAGTTGACGACGTCGGCCGTACCGCCGTGCCCTTTGGACGGCGCGCCGTCCCACACGGCGAACAGCAGGTTGGTGTGGTCGGCGATGTACCGGCCGGCGTTGAAAAACGAAGCCTCGTCCGACGCCTCGGGCGCAAGCTCCTCCAGTCGCGATCGAGATTTCAACCGCACATAATTGCGCAGCGCCTCCGGCTTGAAATGGACTTCGTAGTCCGGCTTGGGAATGACGCCCGTCAGCTTGCCGCCGGCATCGAGCACCGCCTGGGCGAAAACCTGATCGGCGCCTTCGGCGAGCGACGAGTAGCCCTCGATCGGTCGCGGAAGCTTTTGCAGCTCGTCCCTGATCGAGGCTTTCACCCACTCCCAGTCGATGCCTTCGCGGGACTGATGGCCGGTAATGCCGACTTTCATACTTTTCTTTCCGTCCGAGCGGCGTCAAAGCCCGTCTTAATTCGTCCGCCGTACGACGGCACGGACGAGATCAGATGCGGCCTGCTTGCGCGAGCTGCAGGTAAAACCGTCCGAGATCGGTCAGTATCACAGGTTCATCTTTCAAGGCAGCCCAATACAAGTCGTCTCTCTCTTTTGGCCGCACCAGCCCGCCGATCTGGAAACGCTTGAACTTTTTGAAAATCTTGACGTGCTCCGGGTTGGCATCTTTGCTCGTTTCCTCGTAAGTAGAGTGGAGTTGGTATCCCGCATCGCCTGTCACAAAGAATTTCGGCAACTCGCGGAGCAAACTGTCGGGCACGGTCGGCTCGCACAGCCTCACGGGTTCGAGGCGCGCGGCATGTGACTTGTAGAGCGGGCGCTGGTCCCAGGCTCCCAGCGCCGCTTCGCAATAGGCGTACGTCGAGGCGGCGGAAACACGGCCGCGCACGTCGGCGGCGCCGCCCCGGAAGGCTGCAAGCAGCAGTTTGGTGAAAACACCGTGTCCGGCGGTTTCAATTGCGAGCTGCTGCGGCCCCGCTGCGGCCAAAATGGTGACGCCCTCGCGCAGGATCGCCTGGTTTTCGACCGCGCCCTGAACGCTTGGTGCATTGCCAGCAGCGCCGCTGAAACAGCAATCGAGAATGAGCAGGACGCTGGCAGCAGACGATTTGTTGGCCAGGTCCACCAAATCCTGCATCTTCACGCCTTCGTCACTTGGCACGCCATCCTGAGTAACGAGATATCCGCCGACGTCGGTCGGCAAGCCGTGACCGGAGAAATAAAAAAGAATATCTCCGGGAAAAGCGTGAAACAACTCACTCCACTTTTCGCGCAAGGCACGTCGGGTCACCGGTTCGGGTCCTGGGCTGGTCATCAGCCGACAATCGAAATTCGGCGAGCCATCCCCGTTTCGCTTCAACACCTCCATCATGGCTTGGGCGTCAGGGACGCAACAGCTCAAAGAATTGTACTTATCGTAATGATTGATTCCGACGATCAATGCCCGCTTGGCCATGGACCTGTCCTCACTCTGAAAACGTTCTGAGTTCAGAACTTATAGTTGGCGTTGATTTGCTAAATCCGCCGGATGCAACTCAACGATGCTCCTAGCAACTAACACGGCACAACCGGAGCCGCAATGCCGTAGATGCAAAAGCCTCGGCCGGAACGGCGGCGGCGCAATCTTTCACGCGCCGCCGGCCTTCGTCGTCTCAGTACGGGGTGCGGCCGAAGCGCCGTCGATACGGCGAATAGCTGATTTGCCGGGACTCTGCGGCCGCTCGCATCGCCGCGGCGGCGGCAGGCGGCGGCTTGCCTGCCCCGTTGGGCGCCGCGTCGTCGTAGAATTGCGCCAAGTCCCCCTTCATCTTGGTCCGCGACTCGTTGTCCAGATAGACCATGTGTCCGGACGGGTAATTGCGGACCGTCAGATTCTTGAGCGCGTGCGGGTTTTTCAGCGGCATGCCCTCGAACGTCAGGATCGTCTGGAAATAAGCGGTAACCGCATCGTAGTAGCCGCCGGCGCAAAAGACTCTCAGATACGGATTGAGCGCCATCGCCGCGGCAAGATCGCCGGCGGTGTAGAGCGTCGCGGCGCCACCCTTTTGCGCGCCGGTCGGATCGACATGACCGAAATCCCAGTTCTTGAATGCCTGGTCGTTGAGATCCATGAACGGCGATGTCGACGTATATTGCAGTTCCTCGTTGAGATAAACGTTCCACATGGTGGTGTATACGCCGCCGACGGCCGTCATGGTGGGATCATTGCTGCCCGAATTCGGATCGACCGATCCGGCAATGCCACTCTCATCCGCGGTGACGCGGCCGTCATAGGAGCCCAACGCCAGTCCCTTATCCTGGAGCAGGCTGTTGAGGAAAAGCGTTCCGCTCGGCCCCGTGGGATCGAGCTTCCAATATTTGAGCACGTCAGTCGGGATGCCGAGGATCTCGCTGAGGAACTGAAGGGTTTTCGGGTCGACTTTGGGATAGTCGTTCAACGCGTTGCCATAGGGACCGCGCGCGAACGTCTCCACTTGCTCGAGGAAGGACGGCAAATCCTTCGGCGGGGGTGTGACTTTCCCGTGGACGAAGGCGTCGGCCGCGAAGGTGGGAAGGGCGCCGATCGGATTGCCGGCTTGCGAGTAGTCGAGAATGGCGGACTGCAGAACCACGCCGTTGAGATCGACACCGTCCTCGTGCAGCTGCCAGGTGAGCACGCAAGTGCGCGGAGTGCCGTACGACTCGCCGAACAGGAACTTGGGGGAATTCCAGCGGCGGTACACGGTCAAATAACGTTTGATGAATTGCTTGATCGCGCGGGCGTCTTGATCGACTCCCCAAAAGTCCCGGTTTTTATTCGGAGCGATCGCCGCCGAGTAGCCGGTGCCCACCGGATTGATGAACACGAGGTCGCTGTGGTCGAGGAGGCTATCCGGGTTGTCCTCGAGGGCGTAGGGAGCCGGCGGGGTGAATTGCGGCATGCTCGTCTTGATGCGTCGCGGCCCAAACGATCCGAGCAGAAGAAAAACCGCCGACGACCCCGGACCGCCGTTGTAAAAGAACGTGACGGGGCGGGTCGAAGGGTTCGCCACGTCGGCAGTGAACGACACGTAAAATATCTTTGCCGCCGGTAATGCGGTGTAGAGATCGGCGGTGACGAGATGCCCGGCTCGCGCCGTATAGGGGATTTGCTTCCCTCCGATGGTCGCCTTTTGCTGCGTTACGGCCGCCTGCTCGGTCAGGTCGGTGATCGAGTCGTCGGGACCCGATCCATAAGGCGTCGTGTCGAGCAGCGGCTGGTCGGATGAAGTCTGCTGGGCGTGAGCGGCTTGATCCATGGGGGCCTCCGAAATTGTGTGGCTGATACGCCGCCATTGTCGCCCCGCGACTTCAATTTAAACAAGAAAACGTCATGGATATGTGTGAAATACTTCACACTTCACGTCGCAAGCGGGCGACTGGTATGGCTACTTTTGGATGGCTTCGATTTCTCAGAGATCAAAATCCGAGCTGGCTTGCCGAGCCATAGCTCGCGCCCGCTTTCTCCCTTTGGGCTTCGGCGCGGCAGCCTTCGCTCGCTTCGCCTCGCAAATCGGTGTTGGCTTGCCGAGCCGTAGCGGCTGCGGTCTATGACTTGTTGACCATTAGGATGGTGGCATCATCACAACCGCTTTTTGGCAAAAGCCCTTCCAGAAGGAGATTTCAGGTACTTCTCAAAAGCGAAGACTTGCTTTTCGTCCGAGAAAGCTACGTAGGTCTTAATCGTCCAAGGGATGTACTTTGATGTATGCGCGACTTCGCCGGCGCTTCGGCGCGGCAGCCTTCGCTCGCTTCGCGCCGAGAATATGGGCTGGCTTGCCGAGCCCGCGAAGCGAGCGAAGGCTGGTGGGCGCACAAGGACTCGAACCTTGGACCCGCTGATTAAGAGTCAGCTGCTCTACCAACTGAGCTATGCGCCCTTCGGCGCCTATCTAGGGGACCCGTGACGATTTTCCAAGCCTCAATCGGGCGCACCCACAGGCGCCGCGCGCGGCGGCCGCCCGGGGGATATCACGCGGATCGCGGATTGTCGGCGCGAGCGGTTTCCGGCTCACCCGCCGTCTCAGCGGCGAAAGGCGGCGCGACCGCGGCGATGGCCTTCGCCAGCGCACGGATAGTCCCGGCCTCGAGCACGGACCGGCTGTCGATCCGTCCCGGCCACTTGTCGTCGATGAAGAGCGCAAGCTGAATCGCCGCAAGCGAATCGAGGCCGATCATGAAGAAATCGTCGGTCGCGCCCACCGGCTTGAGCGACAGCAATTCCTCCACGTGCTGCGCGATCATTGCTTCGCACGCATCGACCGGGGCTTCGAACAACAAGAGGTCGTCGCGCCGGCGCGCGGCCGCGAGCAAATCGTCGATCCGCTCCCGATCGAGGCTTTCGCTGTTTCCCTCGCCGAGGCGCAACGTCCGCGCGGTCATCACGGCGGGCGGTACCGCAAAAACTCCGCTCGCCGCCGCACGCACGCGCAGCTCGATCAGGCTCACATAGGGCTCGGCCTCGACCAGGACGACATCGATCGCCCTGCCCTCGAAGCGAGCCGCGGTCAGGAACACCGCCCGCACGCCGGGCTCCTGCGCAAGCGCCGCCTGCAAGGCTTCGTTCCTTGTCACGACATCGGTATTCATGGGCGCCTCTGATCGGATGTAGCTAGACCGGAACGTTGAATTCGCGCAGCGCCTCGGTCAGGCTCGTTTTCTGACTGGTTGACTGGCGCCGCGTGCCGACGATAAGCGCGCACGGCACGCCGTAGGTGCCGGCCGCGAACGTGCGCGGCGTCGTTCCGGGAATGACGACGGCGTTGGCGGGGACCTTGCCGCGGTATTCCCTGGGTTCGTCCGCCCTTACATCGATGATCTTGGTCGAGCCCGTGATCACGACGCCGGCGCCCAGCACGGCGCCCTCCCCGATCTGGACGCCTTCGACGACGATGCAGCGGCTGCCGATGAACACGTTGTCCTCGATGATCACGGGACTGGCCTGGACCGGCTCGAGCACCCCGCCGATGCCCATTCCGCCGGCCAAGTGCACGTCGCGGCCGACCTGGGCGCCGGAGCCGACCGTCACCCAGGTATCGACCATAGTGCCGCTGCCGACGTAGGCGCCGATGTTGACAAACGACGGCATGAGAATCGCGCCCGCCTCGACGAAGCTGCCGCGCCGGGCGATCGCCTGCGGCACCACCCGAACGCGCTCCCCCCCGGTCCAACGCTTGACCGGAACCTTGTCGCAAAAACTGAACGCCCCGGACGCTATCGGTTCGGCTTGCCGGATCTTGAAGTAGAGCAGGATCGCCTTCTTGACCCAGACGTTGGTGACCCAAACGTCGGCCTTCTTCTCCGCGACCCTGAGCTCGCCGCGGTCGAGACCGGCAATCACCGCTTCCACCGCCTCGCGGTGGCGGGGCGCAAGCGTCGAGGCCTCGAACGCTTCGTCGACTTCACCGGCGAGATCGGCCGGCGCCGGTTCGGATGTTTGCCGTGCAACCTTTGCCATGACGACTACTCCACCGGACGGCTGGGAATCCCATCGATGCCCATGACCGTCGACCCGGCGACGGTCACGCGCTTGACCGAGCGTTCCTGGTCGCCGAAATCATCGATCGCGCGGTGCTGGGTCGCCCGGTTGTCCCACACTGCGACGTCGCCGGGCTGCCAGCGCCAACGCATGCTATTCTCGGGGACCGTGATGTGATCCTGCAGTATGGCCACAATATGCTGCGAGTCGCTCGCGCTCAGCCCGACGATCTTCCGCAGGAAGTGGCCGAGCAGCAGACTCCGCTCACCGGTCGCCGGATGGATCGCCACGATCGGATGCTCGGTCTGATAAACGGTCGAGGCGTAGACGTTCTTGAAGCGCTCGGCGCCCGCCTTGGTGACGCTTGATTGCATCCCCGCGTAGTCGAACACGTTGGAGTGGATGGCCTTGAGCTTATCAGCCATGGCCTTGAGCGGCGCGGGAAGCTTTTCGTAGGCGCGCACGGCGTTGGCGAACATGGTGTCGCCGCCGAACGGCGGCACGATCGAGACGCGGAACACCCCGAGCGACGGAAAATCGGGCATGAACGTCATGTCGGTGTGCCACGAGTTGGCGCGCCCGCCGCGGGCAGAGTGAAATTCCAACACGTAGTCGCTCTCCGCCACTGGCGGCAGCAGCGGGTGCTTGAGCAAACCGCCGAGCTGAGCGGCAAACGCCTCGTGCTCGCGGTCGCCAAATCCATGTTGCCCGCGGAAGAAAATGACCCGGTGGTGGTACAGCGCTTCTTTCACGGCGTCCAAGACGTCGGGCGGCAGCGGCCGCGTGAGGTCGACGCCGGAAATCTCCGCTCCGATCGAGCCGGTCACCGGATGCACCGCGACTGCGATGCGCTCCTGCAGGTTCAAAGCTTCATTCATGACGACCTCCATGTTCATGTTTGATTGTCGCCGTCGGTCCGCGTTCTCTCATTGCGGACCTGCCAGTTCCGCGTCCGCTACCTGTTTGGATAATTGCGCGCGCACGACCTTTCCCGCCGTCGAGCGGGGAAACGCCTTGTGAGCTTTCCAGAGATCCGGCCACATCGAGCGGGCGAGCGCGTCGGCGCAGGCGCTTCGCGCCGAAGCAAGCGCGTCCGCCGCCCTCACGCCCGGGCCGGGAACGATGTGGGCGACCATGCCGGCGTCGCCGGTGCGGCGCGAACACACCGTAATGCAGACGTCGGCCACGCCGCCCGCGTCGACGATGCAATCCTCGATGACATCCACGTAGATCGGCTTGCCGGCGTCGTCGACGATGCGTTCGCGAATTCCGCAGATGTAGAGGAACCCGTCCTCGTCCACCCAGCCGTAGTCTCCGAGGAAATAATACCCGCTCGGCGTCATCTCGACGCCCGACACCATGAAGCTGTGCTTGAGCGACCGCGACAGACCGGAGCGGAGAAACACGCGGCCGACCTCGAATGCCGGCAGCGCCGCGCCGTTGTCGTCGAGAACGCGCACTTGCGTGGCGAATCCCTTGCCGACCGATCCGGGATGATCAAGCCAGTTGCGCCCCGAGATGATCGTTGCGCCGGCCATCTCGGTGAACGAGTAAAGCTCGGTGACCCGATCGGCGCCGAGGACGTCGATCCAGGCGCGCTTCAACGGTCGCGGGCAGCGCGCGCTGGTGTGCAAAATTCCGCTGATCCACGCGGCGGAGCCCAGCTCGCGAAAGCGCGGCGCTCGCGCCATCGGCGCCATCTGCACCGGCGTCAGATGGGTCCAGCCGATCCGCTCATCGAGCATCACGTCGACCAGGCGCTCCGCGTCGGGCAGGTCCGTGAGCACGATCAGATTGCGATCGCGCAGTCCGAGCAGCAGGAAACGGAACGAGGCCGCGTGATCGAGCGCACCGAACACTCCCTGAACCTGCCCGGCGCGCCACCCCGCCGTATCGGCGATCGCGGCAAGCCCATGCAGGGATTTGGCAACGTCCTCGTCGGGAACCGGGCAGATGCGTGGATTGCCTTCGGTGCCGCCGGTGGGCAGGGCATAGCCCCAACGCTCGCCCGCGGCACAACCTTTGCCCGGCCGATAGGCGATGATCTCGATGGTCGCCGGGCATGGACGCTCGCCGGCCGCGCCAGCGCGAACGGTCAACACCGGTCCGGCAATCCGCTGCGACAGCCGCCCGATGATGTATTCCGTGGTGTAGGTTGGCGACATCGGCAGCGGAACGAGGCCGCTCAGCCAGCACGCCATCAAATAGACAATGAACTCCGGTTTGTTGCCGAGCTGCAGGATGACCGTCCGCGCGCCCGTGGCCCGTTTTGCTTCGAATTGCGCGACCGCCAGCTCGATCGCCTTCGCCATGTCGGTGCCGGTGACCGCGCGCCGTCCGTATTCGTTGTAATGAATGAGGACGGGTTCGCCGGCACGCCGCGCGAAGTGGCGCGTGACCTCGGCGGCAAGCTGCGCTGGCGTGGCGTTCGCGCACGGCGGCCGAAATGCGGCGCGCGCCGTGCACGCGCTCGACGCGACCGGAGCAACGATCTGCTGCGCGATGCTCATTCGAGAAATTCCTTCCAGCGCACGGGCAACGGACCGTGCTCGTCGCTGAACGCCGCGGACGGCCCGAACATGTCGACGTAGCGGCTGCTCCCGAGGCCGAAGCCGGGATCCGCTTTGACGCCATACGCGGCCAGTTGATTTATTTGCTCAGGCGTTGCCAGGCGCCCGGCTGCGTTGCGCAGCTTGGGCGAGCGACTGAGCAGGAACAGACCGTGTTCGCTGTAGCCGCGCCCCAGCCAGTCGCTCCAGATTTGGTCCCTCTCCTGCTCCTGGCCGGCGAACGCCTGCACGTCTCGCTTAGCCGGGCGCTTGAAAGGAAGCTCCTTCCCATTGGCGCCGGGCCGGAGCTGGATGCGCCGGCCGCCGGCGTAGGCAAGCCGCGCTCCCTTGCGCAAACAGAAATTGAGCGCCTCGCCGGCGGTTGCCACGATCGGCTCGCCCTTGTCGTTGAGCGAGGTGTTGCAGAGAATCGGCACGCCGACCGCGGCGCGGAAGGCATCGATCGCGGCATGCAGCCGTTCATCGGCAGCACGGTTGAGGGTCTGCAGCCGCGCCGAGTTGTCGAGATGCGCTATCGCCGGCACGACGTCGCGCTTTTCCGGGCGGACCGCGGCGATCTCCAGCATATAAGGAGAAGCGCGGGTAAACTCGAACCAGTCGTTGGCATGCTCCTCGAGCACGATCGGCGCTACCGGCCGCCACCACTGCCGTCCCTTCCAGGCGTTGAGAATGTCGCGCGTCGCGTTACTGCGCGGATCGCCCAGCACGCTGCGATGCCCGAGCGCGCGCGGACCGATCTCCGCGGCCCCATCGATCCAGATCAGCGGCGTCTTGCGGATATCCGCGACGAAGCGCGCCGCATCGAAGTCGGACACATCCTCGATCCAGGCTTCGAACTCGTCGAGCGCCTCCTCGAGGCGCAGCTCGCTCGAGCCGTGATAGGCCGTCGTCATGCGGAAATCGGCGGCCGCGAACGCGCCCGCCTGATAAAGACCAAGCAGGCCGAGGCCCATCGCCTGGCCGGAGTCGCTGGCACAGGGAGGCGCGAGCAGCCCCTTGAAACCGAAATGATCGATGAGCCGGCTGTTGGCCGGGCAGTTGAGCGCAAAACCACCGCTCAGCGAGAGCCATGCGGTGTTGGGCGCGATCCCGGCGTTGCGGCACAGCCGGGCGATGTTGCGCTTCATCACCAGCTCGCTGCATTCCTGAATCACCTTCATGACTGCGCTTTGAAGGTTCTCCTCGTCGGTGAAACGCTGATCGGCCTCGCGCCAGGACCGGCGCTGGCGCTGCGCCTCGCGCATCACGCCCTGCACGAACGGGATGGTCCGGGTCAGGGGCTGCGTCGCGCCGCCGAATAATTCCAAATCCTCGATCGCCTTGGCGCAGTCGAACTGCATCGTCGCCGTCGTCGCCGAGGCCAGCGCCATCAGGGTGCCGGGCTCGTAGCCGAACAAACCCTTGGCGGCCGCGAACAGCGGAGCCGGCGACTCGACCGGTTCGAGCGACAGCACGCCGGCCTTCGACACGCAGCCGGCGTACCAATAGGTCGGATCGCTCTCATCGAGAGCGAAATCGGGCCCGCCATCGACAGCCAATGCGACGATCGTCTCGGCCTTGAACAAGGCTGTGTCCATCAACAGCCCGCTGAACAGGTGCGCCAGACTGTGGATGGGAAAGGCCCCGTTCTTGAGCACGACCAGGGGCGCCTGTTTGGGGAGGCAAGGCGTGCCCCAGGTCGCGGTGACGTCGTCGAGGCTCACGCCCACTTCGTGCAGAAGGTTGCCGAGGAATTGCTCGGCCCGCGCCGGCGAGAACAACGGCCAGTAATGATGTTTTTGTCCACTGCTGCGCTCGAACTCCCAAAGCCTGACGAGTTCGACGCTGCCCGCATGCACGCGCCACAGCGCGACGTTCTGATCGTGCCGCGGGACGACAATCGAATCGGGCCCGGGCGGGCTCATGTAACAGGAGAGATAATAGGCGTCGGGTGATTTTGATGACATCGTTGCACGGCTCTGCTGAGAAAGCGGGAGATCCTCCGCCTCATCCGAATGTGGGTTGCGCGTTCGAAGTCACTCCGCCGGGACGCATGAGCGGCTTCGGCACGGCGCCGCTGGCCGCCGGTGCAAGCGTCACCGGCAGCCGGATCGGCCGCGCCCGCCCGAGGCGGAGATCGATATTCGGCGATCCGATGGTGCGGATCTGCCGCTCGCCGGCCGCCACCACCTGCACCGTGCCGCGCGCGAGCGCGATCGGATCGCGCAGCGTCTCGGCGACCGAGAGAACCGAGTGGGCGGCGATGCCCGCGTGCCGCAGCAGCGGCAACCAATGCGCCGCGGGCTGCTGGGCAAAGGCGCGCTCCCATCCCGCGACGCGATCCGCGCCGCAGTCGGTACAGCCGAGGATCGTGTCGAGGGCGCCCTGTTGGCCGTCTTTCAGCGCCAGCAGGATGCAGCCATCCGCCACCCGGTACCGGCCCGCATGCTCCGCGTAACGTGATGCTGTTGTTTTTTGCTCGGGACGCAAAGCGAGCGACGCGTAGAGGTGGGCGGCCCGCACCAAACTCGTGGTCACGCCCTGGGCGAGGCCGGTTCGATGGCGCGCCAGAAGGCCGATACCCACCCCGAGCGCGAGCAGGAGCCCGGCGCTGTAATCAATGACGTAGGCCGGCCAGGCAATGGCGCCCGGCGCGCCTGCCGTGAGGTCGTAGAGGCCGGTTATCGCCCGCGCGAGCGGCTCGTAGCCGCGGCCGCTTCGCCAAACGTCATGGTGTCCATAGGCACTGACCGAGCCGTGGACGAGCGCGCGCGACGCCGCCGAGACTCCGTCCGCGTCGAGCCCGGCTTCCGCCGCCCGGTCCGGCGCGAAGCTGTGCAGGAATACATCCGCCTCGTGTAGGAAGGGGTCGAGAGCCGCCCGCCCGTGTTGCGAGAGAATCTCCAAGCCGATGCATCGCTTGCCCTGGTTGATCCGATTGTGGAACGCGCTCGTCGCCGCGGCGGGATCGCCGATGCGCAACACCGTCGCCCCGTACTGCGCGAGTACGCGCGCGGCGATCGGGCCGGCGAGGATGTGGCTGGCGTCGATCACGCGCACGCCATCAAGCGGGGCGGCCGCGCGCCCGCCCACCGCGTGCAAGAGGGGCCGCGCGCGCGGGGTGGCGCCGAGATTGCCGACCGAGACGAAGCTCGACCAGTCGAGGCTCGATGCGCCGGCGTCGTTTGTTATGTCGAACTGGCCGGCGGCGTGTCGCCATTCCCCGGGCGTCCTGGCCTTGACCAACGGCACGTGCGAACGGAGGCCGAGTTGCTCCCACTCCGCCGCCGTTCGCGTCGCAAACAATGCCGCGAGCGCGCGATGCAGCCGTGCGCGTGCCGCGGACGAGCGACCGGGACCCTCGAGCGCGCCGATGGCGCAACCCACGTGCGACTTCCATTGAGCGGCGCCGACCGCATCCGCGAAGCGCTGCATGAACTTGCCGAGCCGCGGCCAGAACAGCACCCGCCCGCCGTCCTTGCAGCGATAGACGCCGCCGAGCGCGGCGCTGTACCAGCGGTCGAAATTCGCCCGCGCCCGTTCCCGCGGCGGAGCAAACACCGTCTCCTCGGGATTGCGCGTCGGGTCGACCGCGAGATCGCGAAACGCATCGACTTGGGACGTTGCGATGCGACATCCTTCGCCGCCGCGCGCGCGGCCCAACAGCGCAAACACAATGGCGACCGCGCCGTGCAGGCCCGCGCATATCGCAGGCAGCGGATGGATGAGTTCGAGCGACTGGCCCTCGTCGGGGCTGCGACGGCCGCGCGGGATCGCCCCGGCTGCCGCCGCGACGAGCGCGCCGGGCGAACCCGCCAGTGTTTTCAGCTCCTGTTGGGGGAAGGCGCTCGCTTCCCAGATGATGCAACTCGGCCGCGACGCCGCGAGCGCATCCGGGGACAGCTCCCGCCACGGCGCGATATCAGCGTCGGCATCGATGATGATGATGTCCGCCCGGTCGAGCGAGGCCCATGCGTCGGCCGGGCCGCCGCCGTCCGCGCGCGTGAGCGCAATGGTGGGGAAGTTTGCGCGCGTTCCATCCGCATGCTGCGAAGGGCCGGGGTCGAGCCGCACGACCGACGCGCCTTGGCCCGCCAGCAAGCCGGCGGCGACGTCGCCGGTGAGACATGTGCCCACCACCACGCAGCGGAATGGTTCGAGCGGCGCGGTCATTTACGGATCGCCCCTGAAGGCATGCAGCGGCAGCTCCGCATCGCTCAGCGTCTCCGGCGCGGGATCGGGCTGATGCGGCTGCGTCAGCAGATCGCAGATCGAATCCGGATCGGGATCGATCATGTGCAGCTGCGCGCGATAGGACCCGGCGATGTCCGGATCTATTCCGACCGAGGCGAGCCGCCCGGGCACCGACCGCCGCAACGCGGCGGTCTCCGTCAACGTGAGCCCGACGTTGCCCGCCAGCCAGGAAATGGTTTCGAGCGCGGGAATGTCCTCATGGACGTAGCGGGATCGCCGCAACTCGGCGACCGAACCAGCCGACATGGAGCGGTAGATCACCTTGCACGACTGCATCATCGCGTAGAAATCGGACAACACCGGGAGACGGTATTGACGATGGAGTATCTGCGGGAAACTTTCCGCCGCGACGCCGTAAGCCGCCGCAAGCGCCACCCGCTCGTGGTCGAGCGCGTCGAGCACCGCCGCGAGCTCGCGGTCGACGCCGCCGACATAATGGTTGTAGGCAATATTCTGACGCGTCCGCGCGAGGTTCGCCGGCCACAACGCGATGCCGACGTGCACGATGTAGCCGAGCGGATCGAACAGAAGCTCGATTCCCCTTTTCACCTTGAAGTCGGGCCACGACGGCACGTGGGTGCCGGGCATCGGCGGAAACAAACCGCGCAGCTGCTGTAGCGGTCGCTGCGGCGCGCGCGAGTAGATGGCGACATTGACCGAGTGTTTGCACTTGGCGTCGATGCGCCTGTGCGCGGCGCGCGATCCGTAGAACGCGTCTTCGACCAGAAAGACGTGGCTGTCGCGCAACGCCGAATCGAAGCGCGCACGATGCGCGATCACCGGCTGCCCCGCCTGGCCGGCGCGCATCAACACCAGCGTCTTGTCGCTCAGGTCGACTTTTCCGCACAGGCAGTCGAGCAATTCCAGCCTGACCCGCGGGATGTCGGGAAGCGTGACGATGATGACATCGGCCAATTCGAGCGTCTCGCGGCCGCCCTCGTCCCATAAGCTCCCGAAATGCCGCTCGCGAAACACGACCGGCTTGTGAAGACCGACGAGCTGCTCGTTGAACTCGATCGGCCCGCACCACTCGGCGATCTCCGCCTTGATGGCGGCGCCCGGGCTGCGAAAGAACAGAAGTCGTGCGCTGCGCACGGTCGATCCGGGGCGGGAAAGCAGGTCGGCGAGCAGCGTCTTGCCGATGTGCCCGCCGCCGATGATGGCGACTGCTGTCACGGATGATTTTCCTCGGCGCCGTCAGGTCCGCAGCGAGATCATCGTGTTCCCGTGGTTTGCCTTCACCACGTCGGGAGTGACCACGTAGGATCTCAGCAGGAGGCGCTCGTAGTTGTCGCTCTCGTAGGCGTCGCGCCCGTGCAGGCAGTAATCGTTGGGGATGAACAGGGCCTCGCCGCGACGGATCACATGCCCGTAGTGGCGGCCGAGTTCGAGTGCCGTCTCCGCCAGCCGGCTCAGGGCGGACATCGCCTTCGCGGCAGAATCGTGCGGCAACCCTGCCCGGGCGCTGATGTTCGTGAAGCTCAGGCGAATGAGCACATGCTCGTTCTCGCGCTCGATGATGGAGATGCGCCGCACTTGCTCGCTCGGCCAGCGCAATTTCGAGCCGGACCTGATCTCGTAGACCGGCTCGGCGAGCACTTGCGCGTCCTCGGGCGTCAGCTCGGCCAATATCAGATCGGCGGGCGCCAGCAGCGTCTTGGGGACATCGCCGGACGCGATGTGCGCGACCAGCACCAACGCGCGCGGGCGACACTTGTCGGTGGCAAAGGTCAGATCGTTGTGCATGTCGAGCAGCTCGGTGCCGCTGCTCAACTCTTTGGAAAACTTGGTCGGCCGGATGTCGGTTATGTAGCTCTGGTTATATTCCGAATAGGCCGCGCATTTGCCGATCGTCTCGCCCAGCAGCAACGCCAGAATTTTCGACTTTTCGATATTGTCGAAGACCGGAAGCCCGGTGACGACGAACGGCCGCTTCCGCGACCACAGCAGCGCGGGGATGTCGGCCAGGAAATCCTTCGACAGCGCCTCGATGCGGTTGAGATAGCGAGGCTCGACCTGGCCGGGGCATTCGCTCAGCACTCCCTCGACCATCGATGCGATCCGCTGCGCCTGCATCGCGCTGAGTGCAAGCTCTTGGATGACCGGACTCGTGGGCGCTGCCTGCGGCGGGCTCGCTTGCAAGGCGGTTGCCGACATTTCAAAAGCCCTCCACGCTGTTGCTTTGCTTAGTTACGACCCGGCGCCGGGGACGGCGCCCCGCTCGCGCTGCAAACGTCGCTCGAACGCGCATGGCGTTGAACGATGGTTGACGCACGGCGACGGGGAGAAAAGGCGAGACGGTGATCGACCGGTTTGACGTTCGCACGGAATACACCGCCAGTCTGACGGACCTAATTATCTCAGTCCGGCGATTCGACGTGAACGCCGTCACTCACCGCCGCGATGCCGTCGTTTTTCGTTGGTCCATTTTGCATCACATCGAGACGGAGCAAAGCGACACCGGCTCATGCTGTTATGCCGGCGCGGAATGTGAGGGACTTCAACGATGCCGTGGCCTCGGCGTTTGATGCCTTCGGTCCAGGAACTTTCTGCGTTCGAGGCGGCCGCGCGACACGGCAATTTCAGCCGCGCCGCGGACGAGCTAGCGCTGACACAGAGCGCGATCAGCAAACAGGTCAGTCACCTCGAGGCGCGCCTCGGTGTCACTTTGTTTGAACGCGAAGGCAGGCGGGTCATCCTCACCGATCAGGGCAGGGATTTTCGCGAGGCGGCGCGCGACCTGCTCGACAGGTTCGCGACCGCGACGCTCGCCGTCATGGCGTCCGCCGGATCGGAGAGCACGCTCAACGTCGCCGTATTGCCGACGCTGGCCGCCAAATGGTTGATGCCGCGGCTGCCGCGGTTCCACGAGGAAAACGCGCAGATCTCGCTCAACTTCACCACCCGGCTGGAGCCGTTCGATTTCGCGGGCACGAGTTTCCACGCCGCGCTGCATTACGGCGAGCCATATTGGCCCGGCGCCGAGACGGTGCACCTGTTCGATGAGATCGTCGTGCCGGTGGCGAGCCGCGGCTATCGCGAGCGCCTGCGCCTGCGCGAGCCCGACGATCTCAAGCGCGCCGACCTGCTTCACCTCTCGACCCGGCCGCATCTGTGGAGTGCATGGTTCGAGATGACCGGCGTGCGATGCGACTACCCGCTGCGCGGCGCGGTATTCGATCAATTCTCACATACGGCGGCGGCGGCCGTCGCCGGCCTGGGGGTGGCTCTGCTGCCCCGCTTCCTGATCGACGACGAAATAGTTGCCGGAAAGCTGCTGATCCTGTTCGACCGCAGCATGCCGGGGCAAGGCGCCTACTACGGCGTGGTGCCGAAGAACAAACGCAGCGAACCCGCGGTCGCCAAGTTCATGGCCTGGATCAAGCGGGAAGCGGAACGCTCAAACATGACCGGCGTTTGCGATGCCGAGTCTCCCGCTCTTTCCGCGCTGACGTTTGAACGCGTGAGCTTCGCGTAAGGCCGGCCGCCGGAAGCGCGGCTGGGCGAGCACGGACAAGCGTTAGGCACTTAAAGCGTGATGGCCTTTCTTCGAATCGCCATCCCGCTTTAGGTTACTGTCGGAGCATGATGTTTTCCGAAAACCTGTGCCCACTTTTCGGCATCATGCTCTGGCCGGGCTTCGGCGCGACCGGGACGGCTCAGGGCTGCTCCGGATCACGCCGATCGGGCTTCGATCTTGCCGTGGCTGCCGGCCGGCCGGCTGCGCAGGTCCGCCGGAGGCGTTAGCGGAACGCGGCGATCGAATTTGGTCGACAGGACCATGATCGTTTTGCTCCGTTCCACGCCCGGGATTCTCACAATCTCCTCGACGACCGCATCGATGTCTTCGTTCTGCGGACTCTCGATCGCCAGCAGGAGGTCAAAGTCGCCGTCGATCACGGAACACAGCTTCACTTCGGGATATTTCTTGAGTCGTTCGATCACGGCCCGCTGGTCTCTTTGCACGATCGAAATCAGGACGACGGACTGCGCGGCGGCGCAGCTCGGCTCCTCGGCCAGCACCACCGAATAGCCGGCGATGATGCGGCGACGCTCGAGCCGCTCCAGCCGGTCCTGAACTGTGGTGCGGGCAATGCCAAGCTGCTTCGCCAAGGTGGCGGTCGGTTGCCGTGCATTCTCCAGCAACAAGGCGACCAAGCGCCGGTCGATCTCGTCGACTAATCCCCCCTTCATGCGCGCGACCTCGTGCGTCCTGCGACCGGCCGGACGGCTGCAACGGTTGGGATACGATCGGGGCGTCGAGACCTGGACATGACCGATGCGCTATTATTCGCGACGGCGCAACGTAAACCAGAAGTATGTCATCCCAAGGACAATTTGAGGGCGAATAACACTAAATATCGAAGAACAGGCATCGGTAAGACGCTTCCGCAACCCAATGTATGTTGGATTACATTTCCCGCGGCGGGGAAATTCCGTGCCGCCGGCCAACCGTCAATAAACGTTCTAACAAAGTTTCTGCCAAGGGAACGCCCTTCTGTCTGCGCTCCGCCGCGACAATCTGTCGTCGCAGGCCGGGATACTTCACATCCGCGTTACTGTCGACCGGCGGGCAGTCGACCAGACATTTGAGCATGTCGTCCATCGCCGCCTGAAAGTCGCCGCGCGCCTGAAAGGCATCCACGTTCACCGCGATGAAGAAGTGGCCTACACCGCGGCGCCTTGGAATCGTCTTGCTCGGCGTGAAATTCATTCGCGCCGGGCCGACCGAGCCGCCGATCAGGATGCCGCAAAACAGGTCGATGAGGATGGCCAGACCGTATCCCTTGTGACCTTGCGTCATGCCGTCGAGGAACTGAAGAAATGCGGTTCCTTCGGAAAACGCGGCCGGCTCGGTGACCGGCCGTCCATGTTCATCGGCCAGCCAGCCGGGCGGAATTCGCTCCCCATTCCGCTGGGCGGCGCGGATGCGGCTGACCGACGACGACGCCACGCTCATGTCCAGGGTGAACGGGGCCATCTCCTGCGTCGGCGAGGAGGCGGCAATCACGTTCGTGCCGAGCAAGTTGAGACGCCCGTTGGGCGGGCGCAGGTAGACCTCGGTTCCGAGGTTGGTGAACCCGATCCCGAGGAAGCCGGCGTCCGCCGCGCTCGACGTGTAGTAGCCGAGCGCGCCGCAGTGGTTGCTGTTGCGCACGCCGACGGCGCCAATTCCGAAGCGGCCGGCCTTGTCGACGGCGAGTTCCATCGCCCTGCTCGCCGCCAGGAACCCGAGGCAGCCATCCGCTTCGATGACCCCGACGCCCTGCCAATCGAGAATGAGAGCGGGCTCGGCCTGCCCATCGACTTGTCCGTTGCGCAGCTTCGCCAGATAGAGGCGGTCGAAGTTCTCCGCGCCATGCGTATCGATGCCGTGAACATCCGCATAGAGAAGTCCGGCCGCGCCGGCGTCGGCCGCGGCCGAGGTGGCGCCTGCGGCCGCGAACGCCTCACGATAAAACCGCTCCAGATCCGCCGGATCAATCCTGGGCATACTTCGCGGCGCTACCGCGCTCGTTGCGTCATCACCACGCAGGCGAGAACCGCGGCCGCCGCCGCTACCGCGGACGCCGTCACCGCCTCGCCGAGCAGCAAGGCGGCCCACACCATCGACAGCACCGGCTGCGCGAGCTTGAGCTGGCCGACGCGCGCGACACCGCCGCTCGCCAGCCCGCGATACCACGCGACGAATCCGAAATATTGGCTGAACACCGCGAGATAAAGCACGCCCGCCCAGGCGGGCAGCCCCGCCGCGAGCGCCGCCGTGCCATTCCATTGGAAGAGCGCCACTGGCACCGACAGCGGCAGGCACAACACCAAGGCCCAGCCGATAACCCACAGGCCGCCCATTTCGCGCGAGAGCACGCCACCGGCCGCGTAACCCGCCGCGCACGCCACCACCGCCAGCAGCAACCAGACATCCGCGGTCGAGATGCCGCCCGTTCCCTGCAGCGTCGAAAAGATCAGCACGGCCACGAGGCCCGCCGCGGCCGCGAGCCAGAATCCGATGGATGGCCGCTCCCGCGCCAACAGCACGCCCGCTACCGCGGTCGCCGCCGGCAACAGCCCCGTGACGATCGCACCGTGAACCGCCGGAACCTGCTGCAGGGCGATGGTCGTGAACAAGGGATATCCCACGATCACGCCTGCCGCGACGATCAGAAGTCCGCGCCAGTGCCGCCGCGCCGGCCGGGGCGATCGCCCTGCCGCCAGCACGGCAGCCGAGAGCAAACCGGCAATGGCTGCGCGCGCGGCAGTGATGAACACTGGATCAAAGCCCGCGACCGCCAAGCGCGTCGCCGGCAGCGACATCGAGAACAGCACCATTCCGAGCGTGCCCCACAGCACGCCGTCGCCGAGCGAGGTCGGCCTGAAAGGCGGCGCCTCGCGCGCGCTTGCGGCGGCGCGCGGTTCGAGATCGACGGCGGCTCTCCTCATGGCGCGAACGCCTCCTCTCGCACTCGCACGGGGGTGGAAACCTCGAAATCTTCAGTCAGCGCCGCCAGCAGCGTGTCCGCATACGGCTCGTCGAGCACTTCTTCGTGCCGGCACGGCAGTTCGACGACCGTCAGTCCGCCGCGCAGGTGTGGCGCCCATTCGTCCGGCCTCACCGGAATTTCTTCCTGGGTGCAGATAAACAGCCGCGCCGGGACCGCGATGCTCCCGCGCGGGCGATAATGGAACGTGGCGTCGATGTTGCGTCGCAGGTCGTCCAGCATCTGCGCCTTGAGCGCCTGGCTCGGCTCACGGCCGCGCAGCAGCTTGTCGAGGAGCTTTTCGCCCGCCTGCTGCTGCCGCCGCAGATCGCCGCGCGGCACGATCGGCTTATCGAGGATGGTGAGGCTCGCCACATCGCAGTCGGCGGCGAGAAGTCGGCACAATTCGAAACCGACGCTGCCGCCCATGGAGTAGCCCACGATCTCGACGCGATATCCGGGCAGGCCCTGGCTGCGCAGTTCGCTAAAAATGACCCGCGCGATCTCCTCGACATCGGCCGTGCCGGCCTTGCTCGGATAACTGCACACCGCCACCCGATGGCTCGCCGCCAGCGAGCGCGCGACGGCCGTGAAGATCAGGCCGCTGCCCAGCACCGGCGGAAGCAGCACGAACAGCCGTTCGCGCCGGGCGATGCCCATCGTGTGAATCATGCGCGCGGTCGGCTGTGCCGATCGCAGCAGCTCGGCCAATCGCCGCGGCGTCGGGTTGGCAACGATCTTGCTCGGCGGCAGGTCCAAGCCGAAGCGGTTGTTGAGCTCGAGCGCGAACTCCATGGTCAGCAGACTGTCGAACCCGTGGTCGAACAGGCTGTCATCCATGCCCAGGTCTCCAACCCCGCGCTGGTCGGCGACGGCGCGCGCCATTGTGTGCACTTCGAGATCGAGCGCGTCCTCCATGGGGCCGCGGACGATGATGGCTTGTTGCTGCGACGCGAGCACCGCCGCGAGATCGACTTTGCCGTTGACGTTGACCGGGATTTCGTCGAGCAGCACGGGCGTAAGATCCACATAGCCGAAGCGGGAGCCGTCGCCGAGCTCGGCGATGCGCTCATCCGCCGCCGCAACTTCACCGCGCCGGAGGATGACGAGCAGTCGCGAGCCCTGCACCGCGACGTAACACGTTGCCACGTCCAAATACGCGCGAATCCGCTGCGCGATCTCCTGCAGGTCGACGCGAACGCCGTTGATCTTGACCTGGCTGTCGCGCCGTCCGACGAAATAGACCAGATCGTCGTACCAAACGAAGCATTGGTCGCCGGTGTCGTAAGACGCCTGTCCGTCGCGCCAGCCGAACCGGTCTGCGTCCACGCCGTCGTGCCCGCCGGTGACGATGTCGCCGAAGATTTTCAGCGAACCGATCGCGCAGTAGGGCTGGCGCTTTCCGGTAGCGTCTTGCACTTCCACCGCACTGCCGGCAAGCGCTCGCCCTATTGGCACCAAGCGATAACGCAACTTGCGAGACACGTCAAACGCAGTGGCGTTGATCGTCGTTTCGGTCGGGCCGTAGAGATTGACCAGGCGTGACGAGGGCGCCGCGCGCGCAAAGAATTCATCGACCAGCCGCGGCGCCAGTACGTCCCCGGAAACCAGGACGAAGGGAAAATCGCACAGCTCGGCGTCGACCGCGATGCGCAGCAACTGTGGCGTCAGGTTGAGGACGCCGACACCGTTGGCCTTCAATTCCCGCAGCACTGCCACCGGGTCGTCGGTGAGGCGCAGCGCCGGGATGAAGACGGTGCCGCCGAACAGCAGCGGGCCGAGATACTGTTTGACCGACGCATCGAACCCGATCGAGGACGTGAATCCCCAGGTGGAGCGATAAATGTCCGGGGCGATGTCGTCGTACGATTTGAACAGGGCCTGCAAGTTCTCGCTCGACACGTCCACGGGCTTGGGGGCGCCGGTCGTACCGGAGGTGTGAATGCGATAGATCGGCGCGGGATACTCCGCGTGAACGATCGGCTCGCGTGATCCGGCCGCCTGGCTGGAAATGAGAATTGGCGTGGCGCCCGTGCTCGCGGCCGCGGCTTCGGTCTCCGCCGTGCACAACACGGCTTCGAGCGACGAAAGGGACACGATGTCCCGCAGCTTGACGGAGCCGGCCTTGGGATCGAGCGGGAGGTAACAAACCCCGCGCAGAACACAGGCGACGACGGCCGCTACGAACGCGTACGAATTTGCGCAGCACAGGCCGATCTGGCGCGTGCCGGAAGGGATGAGCGCGGCTATCGCCTGCGCGCCATGCAGCAACTCGGCGCGGCTATAGGTGTGCGCGCCGGTCGCCACCGCGGCGCGATGCGGCGCCGTCGCCAACGCATTGGCGAGCATCTCCGCAATGGTCGTGTTTGCACCATTGCCTTTCGCCATGGCGCGACCCGGACGGACCGGATTGTCGCCGCGCAGGGCGGTCATCACATCGGCGAAATGCGCCGCGCTTTCCCGCTCATCGAAGTCGGCGACGGAATAGATGCCGGAGAGGTGCAACTCCGCCTTTGATGGATAGGCAAGAAAGGAAGCCGCGAGTGCGCGCGGTGCCCGGTTCTGCACGACGCGGTCGACGCCCGGGACATGCGGCAGGATCGTGAGCCCACACGCGGCGGCGACCTTGTCGGCGCGGGCCGCCAGTGGCAAATGTCCCGCGAGCTGGTCGGCCAATGATTTCGTCGGTCGTGGCCGTCCGCCGTCATCGCACGCGACGAAATAGGACAGGTTTCCGACCGCGCCGGGCGCGTCCAGCGCCGCCGGCAGTTCCCGCACCAGCGCCGGAGCCTGCAGGCAACGGGTCGCGAGGACGTCGGCGAGGCGCTCGCAAAGCTCGGCGACGGCGCCGAGAGCGGTCGCGAAACAGCAGCGAGCGGGGGCGGCGAGATCGCGGTGCTTGGGTGACGCGATGCCGAGCCCATCGGCCAGCGCGTGCTCGACACGCGAGGGTGCGTGCGATGCCTCCGCTTGCAGGAGAGCGAATGGGAGGTGCTGGAACGCCGCTGCCTCGGCGCCCTCCGGATCGAGCGCCGCCCGCACCATTTTCACGATCGAGAAGACGTCCCATAGCAGCGGCGCGAAGCTGATCTCGAGGTGGTCGCGCGAGGTCGCCGCGACGTTGACGGTCGTGCCGCCCGCGTCGTCGGGCGAGTTCAATGGGAAGAACGTGGGCAGCGCCGCGTATTTGCTCGCCGGCCGCAACTCGACCCTTCGGTTCGGCAGGCGCGCAAACAACCGCTCGAGCCGCTCGGCCACGTCGCCGGCGCAGGCCGTGGTGAAACCGACCTGCAGGACGGCGCAATCGGTCGGACGTAGGCCGAGCTTGTGCTGGAGGCGCTGCTGGCTCGTCAGCGGTGTCATGCGGCCTCCGGTGCCCGGTCGCCCGGGTGCTGCAGCGAATCGTGAATATCGTTGATCCGGACGATCACCTTGCGTGCGCCCGCGAAGGCGTTGCGCGCGTGAGCGGTCATGAGGTTGTCGGCGATCAGAATGTCCCCCTCTTTCCAGTCGAACTGGAAAGTCCGCCGGTCGTAAGCCGCGAGCAGCGCCTCGATCTCTTCGCGCGTGAGCGGCGTTCCGTCCCCAAGCAAGACCGTGTTCGGGTGATCGAGCACCGTCTTGAACAGCTGCTCGACCTGGTACTGCTGCTTCGCCGCGAGACTGTAGTGGGAAGAGGAGACGATGTTGTTGAAGAAGCAATCCGTTCCCGTGACCGGATGCCTCTGATAGGCGGGCAGCGGGGAGACGGTTCGCGGCGTCCCGTCCGGTTGCCACGAGACTGCGATGCCCCTGCGCGCGCAATAAGCTTCCAGCTCTTCCTTGCTTTCCACCGCGAAGACTGTCTTCCAGGGAATCGTCGACTCCGCGCCGATGTTGCGCACGTATTTCACGCCGAAGTTGCGCAGACGCTGCGCCAGTTCGGCCGGGATTTCCGCATCGAAATTCCGGCAATCGGCGATCGGCGTCTGGCCACCGCGGCTTGCCGGGGTCACGCACATGAACCCGATCACCTTCGGCCAATAGCTCAGATACGCCTGCTCGTTGTGCATCACGATCTTCTGGTCGGCCGGATGGTCGGTGGAGGTATAGATGCCGGGACCAAGTTGCGTGCGCAGCGAGGAAAGCTCGGAATGTTTCGCCGGCGGACCGAACAGGTCGCACAGCGCCGCGAAACGTTCCGCGCGCGGCGCGAGCCCGCGCACGAGAACCGCCCCGTAGGCGTACAGCTCGCTCTTTATTTCGTCGAGGTGATCCCGCGCGTAGGCGACAAAGTCGAACTCCGGCAACAGACAAGTGACGATCCTGACAAAGTTGCGCTCCGGCATTCCGGTGCTCCACACCAGAAACGCCGACGCTTCGTCGTCGCGGTCGAGCAATGATTCAACGGACATGGCGGGCCTCCTTGCGCTCGGGAATTGCCGTCTCGGCGTCGATGCAGCGGTCGAGAATCGCCATACCGGTGTCGACATCGTCATCATCGATCACCAGGGGCGGCGCGATGCGGAGCGTGCTGCGCCCGCACCCGAGCAGCAGCAGCCCATGCCGGAACCCGCGGTCGATCACGCGATCCATCAGATCGGGATCCGGTTCGCGCGTGCGCCGATCTTTCACCAGCTCGATGCCGACCATCAGCCCGCGCCCGCGCACGTCACCGACGGAATCGTGCTTCTCATAAAGACGCTGGGCCTGGGCGAGCAGCCGCTGCCCCGTCGCCGCAACGCGCGGTAACATCGCCTCGACGATCGATAGCGTGGCGAGCGCGGCGGCGCAGCAGACCGGATTGCCGCCGAAGGTCGACCCGTGACTGCCCGGCGGCCACGTCATTACCGACGCCTTGGCGACCGCGGCCCCGATCGGCATGCCGGAACCGAGGCCTTTCGCCATCGTGATAATGTCCGGCTCGACCCCTTCCCAGTCGCACGCCCACATCTTGCCGGTGCGCCCGACGCCGCTCTGCACCTCGTCGGCGACCAGCAGGATGCCGTGGCGATCGCACAACGCGCGCAGCGACCGAAGAAAGCCGGCGGGCGGGACCACGTAGCCCCCCTCGCCCAGGATCGGCTCGACGAAGATGGCCGCGACGTCGTCCGGACTAACGTGCCGGTCGAAGAGTTCCTTGATTGCCGCCATCGTGCGGGCGAGCGCCGCGTCGGCGCCTCCCATGCGATAGGGATCGGGATAGGGAACGTGATGAACTTCGGGCAGGAACGGCGCAAAACGCCGGCGCTGGCGCATCCTGCTCGAGGTCAGGCTGAGCGCGCCGTAGCTGCGGCCATGAAACCCGCCGTCGAAGGCGATGAGCGCGGGCCGGTTGGTGTGGAAACGGGCGAGCTTGATCGCACACTCGATCGCCTCGGTGCCCGAGTTGCAGAGAAAGCTTCGCTTCGCCGACGGTCCCGGCGCGCGGCGCGCCAAATACTCGGCCAATGCGGCAAACCCTTCGAAATAAAAGTCGCTGCCGCAGATATGGAGAAATTTGCCGGCCTGATCGCGGATCGCCCGCACGACGTCTGGATGATTGTAACCGGTCGCCGCCACCGCGATGCCGGCCATGAAGTCGAGATAACGGTTGCCGTCGACGTCCTCCACCATGGCGCCGCGCCCGCCGGCGATGACGAGCGGATACTCCTTGAGATACGAGGTCGACGACCAGGCGGCGTCGTGCGCGATGATCGCCTGCGCGCGCGGGCCGGGCAGCGGTGTCCGTATCCGCGGGTAGTCGCGCCCGGCCTCCGCTTCGCGCGACATCACTGCGCGCCCCGCGACTGTGCGCTCCACCACTCGCGGCCTTCCTGCGGAAGCGTGTGAATGGGATCGTAGTATACGTAGTGTTGCGGCGGTGCTTCCTCGCCGTTCGCCATGCGGGGGATGAAAGAACCGGTCACCCAATAGGAAATTCCGCGCACGCGATCGTAACTCGCGGCCTGATGCACCCAGCGCTTTCCGATCATCGGCACGTCGCAGATGATGCGCGGGGTGGCGAAGCCGGGCAGCAGGCCCATCAGGCCGTATTGAAGCTGCTGCGCCTCTGCGAGCGACACGCGCCAGTGCTCGGCATTCGGGATCATGTCGCACATGAAAAAATAGTACGGCATGATCTTGGTGTGGTTGAGCATGGCGAGGCAGAGGTGAAGCAATTCGGCGGTCGTCGTATTCACCCCCCGCAGCAGGACGCCTTGATTGCGGACATCGCGAAATCCGATTTCCAGCAAAAGCGAGGACGCCTTTGCGACCAAGGGCGTGATCTGCTGAACGTGATTGGCGTGGGTGTGGAGCGCGAGGTTGACCCCGCGCTCGCGCGCTTTTCGCGCCAGCCGCTGGCAGGCCGCCGCCACGCTCGCATCGAGGTAATGCTGCGGCAGTCCGATCAATCCTTTGGAAGCGAGCCGGATATCGCGAATTGTCGAGATCTCGAGCAACTCGCTGACGAACGGCTCCAATTGGCTGAGCGGCATGTTGGCCACGTCGCCCCCCGAAACGACGACGTCGCGCACCGCGGGCATCTGGCGCAGGTACTCGATCATGCGGCGCTGCCGGTCGCGCGGCGGCGTCGCGAACCTGACCTTGGCGACCTGCGGGACATCCTTCCCGACCAGATGCAGGCGGGTGCAGTGCCCGCAGTATTGCGGACAGGTCGAGAGCAACTCCACCAGCACCTTGTTGGGATATCGGTGGACCAAGCCCTCGACCGCCCACATTTCCTGCTCGTGAAGGCTGTCGTTCGACGCCCTGGGATGATGCGGCCACTCGGCGAGGCGGTCGTCGTAGGCGGGAAGCATGTAGCGGCGAACCGGATCGCTCCACAGGCTGTCCACGTTCATCGTATTCAAGAGGTGCGGCGTCAGGAGAATTCCCATCGTCGCGCGTTCAGCTTGATCCTTCGCGATGCTCTGCGCGAGCGAATCCGGCAATAGCGGGCCGAGCACATTCTTGAGCTCGCGCAAATTCTTGATGCTGTGCTTGCGCTGCCAGATCACGTTCTCCCAGTCGGCGCGGCTGGTCTCATGGAAGCCGGGAATGCGCCGCCAATCCGGTTCGACGCAGTCGCGCTCGGGAGCCTGCGCCAGCGCGGACCGCGCGTCCGCTCGGGACTGCGGCAAGGCCCCGCCGTCGAACCAGCCCTGCCGATCGGCCGGCGCGCTGCCCGACTGAACCGCCGCGCCCGGCGTCCAGGATCTCGCTTCCAGTCGTTGCTCGCTCACCAAACAACTCCGCGCCGCGCGCATGAAGGTGGCGGGAATATATCGCCGGGTCGCGGGCAAACTCCGGCAAGGCCGCGCGGCCGCATAGGAAAATTACGACTTGCTCCCCGAAATTTTGTCATATGACTTTCCGCTGCCGCTCGCTCAGTGTTTTCCGTACGCGCAAGACCGCCTCCATCGCGATCACACGGAGCTGAGATGAAGCGGGCGGCAACGGCAGACGCTGCTCGATCGACGCCGCCGCCCCCCCGGCGGCGCGAGCCGAGCGCGCGTGGAGGCCGCTACCCGGCGCACGGACGAACGAGGCGCCCTGCATTCCTGTTCGGCGGGACCACCGATCGATCGTCGCGTCGAAACTTCTGCGAACTCTCGGCGGTCCGCCGTGGCAATCACAACCGCTTGGTGTTACGCATCGGCGCGGACTCGCGAGATTGCAGGACCGGACCGATCGTCCGTCGCAATCGGAAGGCGGGGCGTGCTGCCGGCGTATTCGCAGGCACCGAGTTGGAGCGGCCGATGCAGAGAACGGTGCTCATAAACGTCGCCGCGGCAGTCAATATGTTCAGCCAGTCGTACGTCCTGGCGGGACTGTCTCCGGCTCTATTCGAGAAATATCAATCGGCCCTGCTTGCATCGAGCGCCTACGCGACCATCTGGGTGCCGGCGCTGTGCGTCATCCCGATCGCGCCCTGGTACAGCTCCCGTTTCGACCCCGCGCGGCTTTATATCGGCGGCGAGCTTCTCGGAGCGGTCATGCTGGCGCTTGCGGCCGTCCTGTTCGACGCCCACACCGTCGTGTCCGGTGGCGCGTTGATCCTGCGCGGCTTCTTCAGCACCGTCACCTACACCAGCGCGACGCTCTATATCAAAGGCGGAGCGCGACCGGAGAAGGCGAAAAGCGAGCTCGGCTATTTCGAAACGAGCCGTTTGGTCGGCTCGATGCTCGCCGCGATCTTCGGCTGGTTTACCTTCGACTCGCTGAGCTTCGCGCAGGTTTGCCTGGTCGGGGCCGCGATGACCTTGTTGGGCACCGGCATCGCGGCCGCCTGGCCGCGCAATCCGCCGCTGCGCGAAGTCGCCGCCGGGCCCATCGGCCGCAGGGAGGACGGGCCGCGGGGCGGCAGCTCGTTCGTGCCGCTGTTCGCGCTGCTGCTAAGCACGGTGCCGCTGCTCTCGTTTCACCACGCGGCGAAGACGCCGCTCGCCATGGATTATCTGCATCTCGGCGCATCGGGCGTCGCGACCGTTATCCTGGTGAACACGGTCGCGGTCGCCGTGGGCGCCTGGTTCGCCTCTTTCACCGTCGTGAAGATCAAGCATCTCCACCGGGCGAGTTACGTGCTGCTCAACGCCCTATCGGCGATCTTCATGATCGCGACGCCGTCGATCTCCAACATCCTCGTCTGTCTGCTGTTTTACGGTCTTTATCTGTTCGTTTATCAGATATCCGTCACCAGCATCAACGTTACCATGGTTGCCGAGGCCAGCATGGAGCAGGCGGCCCTGATCGTGCCGTTGAAGGCGGCGCTGTGGCCGGCGGCGCTCCTGGTCTTCACGCTGGGGCTCGGGCTGCTGGCGGACACCGGCGACCTCAACGTCACGGCGCAAGTCGCCGCGGCCGCCTCAGTCATCAGCGGCGTGCTGATCCTGTTCGTGACCGGATCGATGAAGTCGCGGCTGGCGCGGCGGTGGCTGCCGGGACGCCGTCCGCCACCCTCGCGCGGCGAGGTTCACACCTCGGCCATCCAGCGGGACGAGAGGCCGGTATGACATCCGTCTCGGTCGACGGTCCGGAGATCCTGCGCCAAGCGCGGACGATCCTGCCGGAGGTGATCGAGCTGAGGCGGCGCCTGCACCAGCGCCCGGAGCTCGGCCTGATGCTGCCGGCGACGCGTGCCGCGGTGCTGCAAGCGTTGGCGCCCCTCGGCCTGGAGCTCACGCTGAGCGACACCATCAGCTCGGTTGTCGCCGACCTGCGCGGCGAAGGCGGCAGCGGACCGACGGTGCTGCTCCGCGCCGACATGGACGCGCTTCCGATCGAGGAAAAAAGCGGCGAAGACTTCGCCAGTCTCGAGGCCGGCCGCATGCACGCCTGCGGGCACGACGCGCATGCGGCGATGCTGGTCGGGGCGGCAAACCTTCTGTCCGCGCGCCGCGGCAGCATCGCCGGGACGGTCCGGTTTGTCTTTCAGCCGGGCGAGGAAAACCATTTCGGCGCGCAGCTGATGATGCGCGACGGCGTGGCGGAAGGCGTGGACTGTGCCTATGCGCTCCACGTGACGCCTTCGCTCCCGGCCGGCGTGGTGGGGGTACGCAACGGACCGATCATGTCCGCCGCCAACACCTTCGTCATCATCGTCAGGGGCATCGGCGGACACGCGTCGCTGCCCCACGTCACCACCGATCCGGTTCCCGCCATGTGCCAGATCGTTCAGGCGCTGCAGTCCCTCGTCTCGCGGGAGCTGAGCGCCTTCGATCCGGCGATCGTGGGCGTGGGCCAGGTTTTCGCCGGGCACGCGATCAATGCCATCCCGGCCACGGCCAAGATTGCCGGGACCTTTCGCACGACCAGCAGCAAGGCGCGCGCCACGATCAAAAAAGCCATCTACCGGCTGGCCGAAGGTGTCGCGGCCACCAACGAATGCGTTGCCGAGGTCTCGATCGGCGATGGTTACCCGGCGACCGTGAACGCGAGCAGCGCCTATATGACGGTCAGATCGGCCGCCTGCCGCATCCTGCCGCGTGCCTCGGTCATCGACATGCCTCATCCGCTGCTCGGGGCGGACGACTTCGGCTTTGTCCTGCGCGAGGTGCCGGGGGCGATGTCGCTCCTCGGGGTTTGTCCCGCCGACGTCGCCACGCCGACCGTAGCACCGCCGTGTCATGCCGATCGGTTCCGGATCAACGAACCCTCGCTGGCGGTGGGCATCGGACTGCATGTCGCAACGGCGCTGACCGCGTTGTCGCAATGACCGTCACCGCGGACGTGGAACGGGCCGGCGCGCGCGAGCGCCCGCTCGATGTGTTCCTGACCAAGCATCCGGGCGACCGCGCCGCGCTGATCGACGCGGCCGGGCGAGAGTACAGTTTCGCGCAACTCGGCTCGCTCGCCCGGCGGTTTCATGCGGCAACGGCCACGCGCGAGAAAACGCTCATATTGTGCGGCACGGAGCGCACGCTCGACGGCGCGGCGGCATACCTGCTGACGCTGACGAGCGATCACGCGGTGTTTCCGGTGGGCGGCGAGACCTTGGCACGCTCGCTTGCCGATTATCTCACGACCTGGCAGCCGGAGTTCGTTCTGCTGCCGACCGCCATGGCCGGTGACGCGGGCGATGCGCTGGCCGGCTGCGACGCCGTGGATGATGCCGCGGTCCCGGGGCATGTGTTGGTGCGACGACGCGACGCGCGTGAAGCTTCGCCGATCCATGCGGACACCAAGCTTCTGCTGCGAACGTCGGGAACGATCGGGACGCCGAAGATCGTCCGCTTGTCGTGCCGCAATGTCTTATCCAATGCCGCCGATATCGCCGCGGCGATCGGCATCGCGGATGACGATCGCGGCGTGACATCGCTGCCGCTCGATTTCAGTTACGGCCTTTCGGTACTGCATTCCCACCTCACCCGCGGCTCGTCTTTGTTGATCACCAGCGAATCTCCCGAAGCGGGACCGTTCTGGCGCCATGCGGCGCATCGGCGCGTGAGCATCGCCTACACCATTCCATCCACATGCCGGAGGCTTCTTACCGCCGGCTGGACTCCGGCCAAGGCGGCCGGCCTGCGGCTGATCTGCCAAGCCGGCGGATATCTCTCGGCGAAAGCCAAGCTCGACCTCATCGACCGTATCGAGCCCTGGGGCGTGGGGTTCGCGGCCATGTACGGGCAGACCGAGGCGACCGCCCGCATCTCCTATCTGCCGCCGACGGACGCACGGGAGCGGATCGGGTCGGTCGGAGGGCCGCTGCGCTGCGGACGCGTACGGCTGCAACAACGGCCCGGCGGTGAAAGCGAGATCGTGTTCGAGGGGCCGAACGTGATGATGGGCTATGCCCGCGCGCGCGCCGATCTGCGCCGCGGCGACGAGCACGGCGGCGTCCTCGAAACCGGCGACCTCGGGTCGCTCGACGCCGGCTACCTCTACGTGCACGGGCGCGGCGACCGGATGATCAAGCTCGCGGGGCGGCGGCTCCAGCTGGAAGAGATCGAGGCCTGGCTCGAACCCCGGTTCGGCGAGACGGCGGCTGTCGCCGACGAGGAATTGCTGCACGTCTGCGCAACCGGCACCGTCGGCGAGGCCGCAGCGCTGAAGCGGCAGCTTGCCTCGCAGCTTGCCGTCCCACCGGCCCTGATCGCGTTGCACCGATTTGAGCGACTGCCGAGGACCTCGACCGGCAAGACCGATCTCAAGCAACTCTCGTCCCTGGTGCTGCGGTGATGCCGGCGTCCAGCAAACAAATCGCGAGCGTGGCGATGATCGTCGGCGGGACCGGCGGCATCGGGTCGCAGATCGCGGCGGACCTGCGGGCGAATGGAACGCGCGTCGCCACCATCTCGCGCCGCCCGCCGCCGGAGCCGAGGCCGGCGGAGCTCCACGTGCCCTGCGATGTCGCCTGCGCCGGAGACTTCGCGCGCGCGGTGGACGAAGTGCGCGACACGCTCGGCACGCCGACCGTGATGATTCACTGCGCCGGCCGTTCGTTCCCCGGCGGCCTGCGCGACACCGCAGCGGAGCATTGGCGAGCAGGAATCGACCTGTTGCTCACGTCCGTCTTCCTGGCCTGCAAGTTCACCTTGCCCGCGATGGCGACGGTCGGCGGCGGCGCGGCTGTCATCATCTCCTCGGCCGCGGGACATCGGGCCGTTGGCGACGCGATCACCTATGCGACCGCGAAGGCCGCCCTGTCGCACATGGTCCGGTGCATGGCCAAGGAATTGGCTCCCGACAATGTGCGGGTGAATTGCCTCGCGCCCGGATTTGTCGACACCCGCTTCCATGCCGGCGGCGATCCGCAGCATCTCGAACACACGGCACGGCACCGCATTCCGCTGCGCAGGTTCGCGAGCCCCGCCGAGGTTTCCCACATGACCCTGACGTTGCTGGCAAACCCCTATGTCACCGGACAGACCGTCGTCCTCGATGGCGGCCTGAACCTTGGCGCGTGAATCGGGTCTCACCCGTGGCCCTCGCGGCAGCACCGCGCTAGCAGCGAACCCGAAGTTCGCACCACTATTGCCGCGCCGCTCGCAAGAGGACAGCTTATGCGGCAATCATGCCGCCGATGGATTGAACGCGTGCTTCCTGAACTCGAACTGCGAGGCCTGAACAATGTCCCAGCGCATGTTGAGGTCCGTGAACAGCCGCATGGCCTTGGCGAAATGACGCGCAGCTTGTTCCTCATCCCCCTGCATGTCGGCGATGCGGCCAAGGCTCATCCAGCTGCGGCCGAGTTCCGGTTTTGCCCCAATCTCATTTTGAATAACGATCGCGGTACGCATCAGATCGCTCGCATTGTCGAAATCCTTTGCGCCCGCCAACAGACATTCGGCAATGCCTCGGCGCGCCAGTGACTGTGTGAATCGGTCACCCGCCTTATCCGCCAGTGCGATTCCTTCCATGCACAGCGCCTGGGCGTCGTCCACGCGACCGTCGGCCAACCGGCAGGACCCGAGGAACGTCTTTGCCTGGCCCAGCAGGAATTGCGTGCCAAGCTTCGCGGCAAGCGCGATGCTATCCTCGATCAGTTGTGAGCCTTGTGCGAAATCGCCCGCCAAGTGGCAGGCGCGGCCTTCCATGAACTTCACGATATAGAGGCGAAACAGGTCGCCTGCCTTCTCGGCAATGCCTTTTGCTTGACGGTACTGATCAAGCGCCAACCGCCACTCGCCTTGCTGGTCGTGAATGATGCCGCGGTAATGATATGCCGCCGCCTCGGCGTATGGATTTTTAATTTTCTGCGCCAGATCGATGCTGACGTTGGAAAAGTCTAACGCCCTTTCGAATTCACCCATGTACCCCAGGAGCGCGCTGAGAAAGCCGGCAGCCGTGGATTCCTCAGTGTTATTTGCAACCGATCGCATTTGCTCGACGTTACGCTCCATCATGCGCGCCGATCTGGCAAAGTCCCCGAGCTGCCAATAGGCCCGGCCCATCAGATTGACCGCTGGCGCCGCAAGGGTGGCATCATCCAGGACATCGCTGATCTCCAGGCTTCGACGAGCGTGCTCTATCGCCGCCTGCAAATCGGCCAGCACGTAGTGCGTCCGCCCGAGCCAGTAGAGCGTCTGCGCCAGACGGCGGCGATCCCCCAGTTGTTCAGCGATCTCGCAGGCCTGCTCCAGGTTTTTGCGATTGCGGTCGATATCACCCGGTGCGCTCCCGGCCGCGACCTGCCCCAGAACGGCGTCGATTTGCCAGCGCTGCGAATCGGCCGAAACCGGCAGCGATTTCAAAATATCGAGGGCATCGTTGAAATAACCCGAGGCTTCGGCATTTGCATATAGGTGCGCGGCGCGTTCGCCTGCCAACAGCGCATAGTGCACGGCTTTGTCCGCGCGCACGCTACGCGAATAATGTTGAAACAGGATCGACGCGTTCTGTTCCGTGCGCGCCGGATAGAGCTTCTCAATTGCCGAACCCACGGCTTCATGAAGTTGCTTGCGCTGCTGATGGAGCAGGGTCTCATAGGCCACCTCGCGCATCAGCAGATGCCGGAAGCCATACTCCAGCTCGGGCAGGACCCTGGTTTGCTGGATGATCTCCTGCGCCTGCAGAGTTTCGAGGGCCTCCGCCAGCGGAGAGCGACCGGAATAGATGCTGGCCAAAACACGTTCGCTGAAGACGCGACCGATGACCGAAGCGGGGCCGATGACCTCCTTCGCCCCTTGGTCGAGCCGGTCGAGACGCGCACGAATGACTGCCTGCACCGTGTCGGGCAAAAGCAGTCTGTCCAAGGATTGATGCAGGACGACAGCGCCGTCCTCGACCGAGAGCGCTCCCGATTCGAGCAGAGAGTAGCACGCTTCCTCGACGAACAGTGGATTGCCGTCGGTACTGCGCAAAATCAACGCCGACAGACCCGGCGGCAGTTTCGTTGCACCGGTTACGGCAGCAATCAGATTCTCGGTTTCGGCTTCGTCCATGGCTTTCAGCCGGATAGCGGTGTGATCGGCTATCTTGCCGAAATCGAACGCATAGGCGGAACGGTGGGTGACAACCACCATCAGCGGATAAGAAGGAACGAGGCGAAGCAGGTATCGCATCGCCGATTGGGACGCGGGGTCGCTCCAGTGCCAGTCTTCGATGACCAGGACCACCGGCTGCACATCCGCACTGAGCGTGATGATGGCGGCAATCGCTTCCTCCAAGGCTCTCCGTAATGCCTCCCCTTGCAGGTCGGGCGGAAGCGCATAGTCACTCGGTATCGACAGCAGATGCAGCAAATGCGGCAGGTATCTCTCCAGTGAAGGTGCAATCTGCTTAACGTTCTTAACTGCCTTTTGGAGAGATTCCGCTGGGCTGTCATGCTCGCTCAAGTGCAGTCCGCGCCGCAATCCGTCAAGAAACGAAAAATAGGGGACCTCGCTTCCATATGGCTGGCATCTGCCTTGCGGGGTGCTGATCCGGCCGCGATCGAGGGTCGCCAGAAACTCGTAAAGGAGACGGCTCTTTCCGATTCCCGGCTCTCCTTCGATGGTAACGAGCTGGCCCTTGCCGCCGATCGCGCGGTTCAGACAGGATCGCAGTGTGTCCTGTTCCTGTTTGCGGCCGACGTAGCTCTTGAAACCGCGCTCCCGCGCCGCTTCGAACCTCGAGCTGATGCGGGATTCCGCCACCACCTGATAGGGCACGATGGGCGCCGTTTTTCCCCTTACCCGTACCGGCGGGCAGGGCAACAGCTCGAAATAGAACTTGACCAAACGCTGGGTGCTGGGGCCGATGAGCACCTGATCGGCTTCGGCAAGGGAGCGCAGCCGCGCCGCCGTGTTGACGGCGTCACCGGTCAGCCGGTAGAGGCCTTCCCGCTCCGCGTTGTACTCCGCAACCATCAACCCCGTGTTGATGCCGGTATGGATTTGCAGACGCTCGCCGGTTAGCGCCAGCAGATCGTCGATGTCCTCGTGCATATGCGCGTGGAGCTCCAATGCCGCCTTGATGGCGCGCACCGGGTCATCCTCCGTTGCGTTCGGAATGCCGAACAGCGCTATGACCTCGTCGCCGACGAACTGATTCACGACACCGCCATGTTTCTCAACAATGCGCGTGGCCGCGTCCTTCACCCCGCTTATGACGCGGTGCACGTCCTCGGGGTCCATGCGCTCCGTCAGAGCGGTGTAGCCAGACACGTCCGTGAACATCACCGTGGCATGCCGACGTCCGCTGGAGAGGTTTCGTGCGACTGCCGCTTCCGGCGCGGGCTCGGGCACCGCTTTGTCCCCCAGCGGGTGACCGCACATGTTGCAAAATCTGTTCTGCGGATCTGCGGCGTGATTGCAGCGGGGACAACGAAACCCGAGAACGCCGCCGCACGCCGAGCAGAACTTGCTATCGGCTGGGTTCTCGTGTTGGCAACGCGAGCATTTCATGGCCGAGAGCTCCAACCGCTAGCTCGGAAGCCCCGTGCGGATGCCCAAGGTTCCAGGACGCCCAGTCCCATGCACCCGGGGGCACGTTCTTCCCACCGAGGGCTTTCAATAGCCATAAGGCACCACGCGCCTCCAGTGTGTGAGCCGGTTCACATTCAGGGTGTGCGAAAAGGCGCATGGGCAGGGCTCGGGCCTTTTTGCGACAGGCGGAGCGTTTCCGCCGGCGGCAGCCTCAGATCCCACACGATTCCGACCAATGCCAGAAGGCGTAAGATCTCAAAGTTGAGATCGACTTCCCACCACCGGAATCCGTGTCTTGCCGAGTAGGGACAGTAGTGATGGTTGTGATGCCAGCCATCTCCGAAAGTCACCAGCGAGACCAAAATATTATTTCGGCTCTGATCGGGGGTCGCGAAGCGACGCGTCCCGTAACGGTGACAGAATGAATTGGCCGACCAGATGCTGTGGTAGACAAAGACGGTGCTGATGAAGCTGCCCCAGATCACCAGTTGAACGCCGCTTGTCGCCGACAGCGGGTCGAAATGGCGCCATGTCTCGCCGACTGCGTAAAGCAGCAGCGCGTAACCGAGATTGCAGACATAATAGTAACGCTGCAGCAGTTGCAATTCGGGATAGCGCGCGAGGTCGCGGACCAGGTCATGGCGAACCGGCACGCAGCGTGGCGAAAACAGCCATCCCATGTGGCTCCAGAAAAAGCCTCGATGCGGGGAGTGCACGTCGCCGTCCCGGTCGGAATGCCGGTGGTGATGCCGGTGGTGCCCAACCCACCAGAGCGGCCCATTCTGGCCCGCCAGGACGCCGAAGAGAGCGAGAATGAACTGGAACAGTTGACTGGTCTTGAACGAACGGTGCGCCAGCAGTCGATGATAGCCCGCGGTAATCCCGAAGATCTGAAGCGAGCTGGTGATCAGCAACGTGCAGATGGCCAGGGTGCTCCACCCAATGAGAAAAACCAATCCGCAGCCCAGATGCAAAAGGATAAGCGGCGTCACGAACGCAACGTGCCTCGCCGACAACGGACGCACTCGCTCCGACTCGGTCTTCATCTGGTTGCCCATCGGCGCGGTCGACCCGCAGCGAATGAAACAACCACTTCTATATCTGGTAGTCCACTTAGTAAGGGCCACATCTGGGTTGTTTCGTATTAGTTTGGTCAGACCGCCAAGTTCGATCACGTATAAGCTGATCGCGCGCGCTGCTTGCACCACGCTTCCCGCGGTTGACTTATACTAGACTTGCTTCGATGGCGAGAGCAAAATGAAGCGTGGGTCGGAATGCTGTTTTCAGGAGAGATTTCGGAATGTTCGCTGTCAGGAGAGAGAGGTCATGGTCGTCAGGGTAGAGCGCTCCGGGCCGGTCACAACAGTAATCCACAGCCGGCCAGAAGCACGCAACGCTATGGACCCGGAATCGGCGGATGCGCTGGTTAAAGCGTTTCTCGCATTCAATTCCGATGCGGAGGCGAGCGTCGCCGTGCTGTTCGGGGAAGGCGGCGCGTTTTGCGCAGGCTGGGACCTCAAGTACGGCGCCGCACTGCAGGGTCGTAGCCGCCCGCTTCACGAACTGGATTTCCCGCAGGACGGAGCTGCGCCGCCGCGCGGTCCGCTTGGTCCGACGCGTCTGGAGCTGGATAAGCCGGTCATTGCTGCTGTCGCCGGACCGGCTGTCGCCGGCGGGATGGAGCTCGCCCTCTGGTGCGATATCCGACTCATGGAAGAAACCGCCTATCTCGGCGTCTATTGCCGGCGCTGGGGAATTCCGTTGCTCGATGGCGGAACGGTGCGCCTGCCGCGCCTGGTCGGACAAGGGCGGGCGATGGAGATCATCCTGACCGGCCGCAAGGTGCCGGCGCAGGAATGTCTGTCGATCGGCGCCTGCGAGAAAGTCGTGCCCGTCGGCGCCGCCCGGCGCGAGGCTGAGGCGCTTGCGCACGAGATCGCCCGGTTTCCGCAGGCCTGCGTCCGCGCTGACCGCCGATCGGTTTATCTGCAGCATGGCCATGGTGTGCGCGAGGCTCTGAAGAAAGAATGGGAGAACGGCGTTGGTGTCCTGGAGATCGAAGGCGTCAAGGGCGCCGGCCGGTTCGTCGGGGGAGTTGGCCGGCACGGCGACTTTTCAAAACTCGAGGGTTGATTGATCGAGGCACGGCACGCATAGCTTGGCGCCGGAACGCCGTGCGTGAGCGTTACCGTTGATACTCACAATACCGATACTCATTATGAGGGACCAGCCAATGGGAGCGGAAGAATTCCTGGGCAATCTGCTGGCAAAAGCCGGAATCACCTTGAACGGAAATCGGGCGTGGGATCTCCAGGTCCGCGACCCCCGCGCCTATGCGCGCGTGCTGCGCGACGGATCGATCGGATTCGGCGAAGCTTTCATGGCCGGCTGGCTCGACTGCGAGCGCCTCGATGAGTTGATCGATCGCGCCTACCGCGCCGACCTGACCAAACGGGTCGAGGTACTGCGGTGGGCACTACTGCAGGCGGTCCGGGCCAGGCTCAATCCGTTTGGCTCTCGGTCCCGCTCGTTTGAGATCGGCGAGTGGCACTACGATGCCGGCAATGATTTGTTCCAGCTCATGCTGGACAAATATATGATCTATTCATGCGGATACTGGCAGCAAGCGCAGACGCTGGAGGCGGCGCAAGCCGATAAGCTGGAGCTGATCTGCCGCAAGCTGGAACTTGAGCCCGGCATGCGCCTGCTCGACATTGGTTGCGGATGGGGCGGGCTCGCGCGCTACGCTGCCGAGCATTTTGGCGTGAGCGTTGTCGGCATCACGGTATCCAAGCAACAACTCGAGCTTGGAAGGCGCCTTGCGACCGGGCTGCCGGTCGAGCTCCGTTATGCCGACTACCGTGAACTCAGCGAGACTTTCGACCGTGTCGTTTCAGTCGGCATGTTCGAGCATGTCGGGCGTCGCCACTATCGCGACTTCTTTCGCGCCTGCGAGCGTTGCCTGAAGGAATCCGGAATACTCCTGCTGCATACCGTCGGCTATCTCAAGCAGCAGGCGATCAATCCCTGGTACGACAAGTACATCATGCCCGGCGTGGAATTTCCCACTGTCGCAAATATTCTGGACAATGCCGGCAAGAACCTCGTCTTGGAAGATTTCCATACTTGGCACGGCAGCCATTATGACAAGACCCTGATGGCCTGGTACGAGCGGTTCGATGCCGGGTGGGATCAATTGAAGGGGCGCTACGACGAAACCTTTCGCCGCATGTGGAAGCTGTATTTGCAGGGCTGCGCCGGCGCTTTTCGCGCCGAGCGCATGCGCGTCTGGCAGCTCGTTTTTTCGAAGGGCGGAATACCAGGCGGCTACGCCTACAGCGGCCGTCATCCCAACATCGAACGCACCGCAGGGGTCGCCACGACGTAGGGGCGAAGCGCCCCGTGACGAGGCAACCCGACTACGAGTCAGCTGCTCAACCAACTGAGTGCCCTGGAGTCCGCCACCGTGAACATCGAGATCGTCAAGTCGGACGCGCCGCGCCCGCTCGCCCATTATTCGGAAGCGGTCGTGACGGGACCGTGGGTGTTCGCGGCCGGCCAGATCGCCAGCGACTACAAGACCGGCGTGCCGGAGAGCGCGCGGCGGCACCCGAACTTCCCCTACTATTCCTCCGACATCAAATTGCAGACGCGCTACATCCTGGAGAACCTGAAGAAGACCTTCGCGGCCGCGGGCTCCTCGCTTGAGCACGTGGTCAAGGCGCAGGTGTTCCTGACCGACTTGAACAACTTCGCCGGCTTCGACGAAGTGTGGAAGGAATATTTCCCGGTTCCGCCCGCGCGCACCACCGTCGGCACCACCGGCCTGCTGGTCAAGGACACGCTGGTCGAGATCGACCTGATCGGCTTCGTGCCCGGGCGCGGGGTCGAAAAGCGCGCGGTCAAATCGGCGGCGCCGCGGCCGCTCGCCCACTACACGGAAGCCTTCGCGGTCGGCGATCTCGTGTTCGCGGCCGGCCAGATCGCGAGCGATTATAAGACCGGCGTGCCGGAAGAGGCGCGCCGGCACCCGAATTTTCCCTATTATTCCTCCGACATCAAATTGCAGGCGCGCTACGTTCTGGAGAACCTCAAGCAAACCTTCGCGGCCGCCGGCGCGTCGCTCGACAACGTCATCAAGGCGCAGGTCTTCCTCACCGATTTGAACAACTTCCACGCCTTCGACGAGGTGTGGAAGGAATATTTTCCGGTGCCGCCGGCGCGCACCACCGTCGGCACCACGGGACTCCTGGTGAAAGACACGCTGGTGGAGATCGATCTGATCGGGTTCGTGTCCGGGCGCGGCATCGACAAGACGCCGATCAAGTCGGGCGCACCGCGCCCACTCGCCCACTATAACGAAGCGTTCCGGGTCGGCGACCTCGTGTTCGCGGCCGGCCAGATCGCCAGCGACTACAAGACCGGCGTGCCGGAACAGGCGCGCCGCCATCCGAACTTTCCCTATTATTCCTCCGACATCAAACTGCAGACCCGCTATATTCTCGACAACCTCAAGCAGACCTTCGCGGCCGCCGGCTCTTCGCTCGAGCGCGTGGTCAAGGCTCAGGTGTTCCTCACCGATCTGAACAACTTTCATGCCTTCGACGAGGTGTGGAAGGAATATTTCAAGACGCCGCCGCCGCGCACCACCGTCGGCACCACCGGCCTGCTGGTGAAGGACACGCTGGTCGAGATCGACCTGATTGGGGTAAGCGCCGGGTGAGTTTTTCGGCGCGCCGGACGATAGAGCGAGCAAAAAAGCATCGAACCAGAGACGCGCCAAACAGACGAAGGGGGCGGCGGTACTGAGCTGCCGCCGGCTTCCGTGAACTCGCAACTTGTGCCGGAAAAGAGATGGATTGCAAGAAACCGGTCTTCAGTATAACAATCAGCGTCTGGTTTGTGGTTGGGGGAAGGCAATGCCTAAGAATATCGTCCTGTGCGCCGATGGCACGGGAAATTCGTCCGGGGCTCTGTTCACGACGAACGTCTGGAGATTGTATCTGGCGCTCGATTCGAGCGATCCTGAACGTCAGGTCGCGTTTTATCACGATGGGGTCGGCACGTCGTCGATTCGAGCACTGGCGCTTGTCACCGGCGCCGTCGGATACGGCCTGAAACGGAACGTCCTCGAGATCTACCGGTTCCTGTGCCGGACCTATCAGCCGGGCGATCGCATTTTTGGTTTCGGTTTCAGCCGCGGTTCGTTCACGATACGCGTCCTCATGGGGCTCGTCGCCAAGCAGGGCTTGGTGCGGTATTCAGGCAACGAAGCGCAGCTCGCTCATGACACGAGCGCTGCTTATCGTGAGTACCGCAGGGATTTTCACACTGCGACGCACGTGGAGTGGCTGGGCCGAAAGGCCCGGGATCTGGTGCTTGCCCTGTGGGACGTCGCGCGGGGGAACGAGAGATTCGACGAAGGCAACCAGCAGCATCCTGACACGATCCAGTTTGTCGGCGTGTGGGATACCGTGGACGCCTACGGCGGCCCGATCGAAGAGATCAGCGACGGCATCGATTACTGGCTGTTTCCCCTGTCGCTGCGCGATTTGTGGCTCCCGGCCAAAGTGCAGCGCGCCTGCCACGCGCTCGCGCTCGATGAAGAGCGCCAGTCGTTCTGGCCGCGACTGTGGCACGACGGATACGTAAAAGACGCAAGCGGAAAATACTATCTCATGGGGGATCAAAAGGAGACGCAAGGGCGAGAAGGGGCGCAACAGCAACCACCATGGACGCCGACAACCGATGCCGAGTTGTTGCAAATACGCGAGCCTCTGCGAGATTCCCTTTACCCGCTGCGGGACATCGACAAGCAACGGCTGACCCAGGTCTGGTTCGCCGGCGTGCACTCCGACGTGGGTGGCGGCTATTCCAAGGCCGGCTTGTCCTACGTGACACTCGAATGGATGATGCACCGCGCCGTCGTCTACGGCCTGCTGCTCAATCCCCACCAAGTGGCCCACTTGCAGGCATACGCGAACAAATTCGACGAAATGAACGATTCAAGACGAGGCGTCGGAACGTATTATCGCTACAAGCCCCGCAAGCACGTCGCCCTATATAAAGCCGGCCTGACCGATCCCGTATGCGTGCAGGCATGGAATCAACTATTGCGGATTCTGTTTATCGAACAGACCCTCAACATGCTTCGCAGAGTGCTGTTTAAATACCAGCCTCCGCCGCCGGAACCCCAGCCATCGGCCAATCCGCCGATTATCCATCAGAGCGTTTTTGACCGCATCAAAGCAGGCGCGAATGCCTATGCTCCAATTGTCTTGCCCGCGAACTACCGCGTCGCCAGATACGACGGCACGGTTCGCGACGGACCTTTTGGAACTCCGGTAGCCGATCCAGCTGGGGTGGTTCCCGCCTTGGAGCGCGTCTGGAACCTCGTCTGGTTCCGGCGCGTGATGTATTTCGCCACCCTTCTGGCGACGCTGGCGCTCGTCGCGATTCCGCCGCTCACGGAGCCTCTTCATCTCAAACACACACAGGCCCCGTCAGATACCTGGTTCGCGAGCACCCGGGTCGCTTCTGTGGTCGGCAAGGTTGTCGACTTCGCCGAAAGGACAGTACTGCCTAAATTCGCGGCGTACTGGATCGACCCAGCAAAAAAAATGCCAACCCTCGTCGTCATACTCGCGGTCCTGCTTATCATTTTGATTTGGGAGAGCGGCCGGCTCAAGGCGGGTATCGGCACCGCGATGGGCCAGATTTGGCAGAAGCAACTGGACGCAGCACGCGCGAACAAGGAGCGGTGGTCGGCACCGTGGCCGGCGAATACGAAGTGGGTCTGGCGATTGCGAACTTGCCCCTTGTATCTGGACTTATTTGACTCCCTTCGGTCGTGCATATTACCGACGCTCGTCATCTGGGCCCCGATTTATCTTTTGGTTCTGTTTGAGATCAGCCGGAAATATCCGGAGGTGCTTTCGCACATCTGGCCGATCCTGGGGTGGCTCGTTCTCACTCTGGTAACGATCAATGTCGTCATTATCGTGCTCCATAATCTGGTGCGTGCGATAAAGCAGTGGCGGGCGCGGTCGGCCGGCGGGGCGGAATAACGCCGCAGTTTGCCGTCGGAGCGAGGCACGTATTGCCGAAGCGATCCAGGGCTGATCTGTCAGCCCTAGATTGCGTCGCTTCCACCTGCGCGCTCCGGGCCTCGGTACGTGCGCCGCTTTACCGACCTTGCGAAGGAGGTGCTACTCTCGCCTCCTCTCCCCACCGACCTCGAGCACAGCCATGAAAATCGACTACGCCGCCTACAAGGCCCTCAAGATCGCGCGGCCGGCCCCGCGCGTGATCGAAATCAGCATGAGCAATCCCGGCAAGCTCAACTCGCTCGACCACCACGGCCACGCCGAGCTGGCGGAAATCTGGCGCGATATCGACGCCGATCCCGACGTGTCCGTCGCGCTGTTGCGCGGCGAGGGCGGCAATTATTCCGCCGGCGGCGACCTCGGCCTGATCGACGAGATGGTGGGCGACTGGGACGTGCGCGTGCGCGCGTGGCGCGAGGCGCGCGACATCGTCTACAACGTGATCAACTGCTCGAAGCCGATCGTCGCCGCGATCGAGGGGCCGGCGGTCGGCGCCGGGCTCTCCGCCGCGATGGTGGCGGACGTGGTGGTGGTCGGCCGCACCGCCCGCATCATCGACGGCCACACGCGCCTTGGCGTCGCCGCCGGCGACCATTCGGCGATCATCTGGCCGCTGCTGTGCGGCATGGCCAAGGCCAAATATTATCTGCTCCTATGCGAGACTCTCACCGGCGAGGAAGCCGAGCGCATCGGGCTTGCCAGCCTGTGCGTCGACGACGACAAGGTGATCGCAACCGCGCTCGGCGTGTGCGAGAAACTCGTGCGCCTGCCGCCGACCGCGGTGCGCTTTACCAAATACGCGCTCAACAACTGGCTGCGCGCCGCCGGGCCAACCTTCGATGCATCGCTCGGGCTCGAGTTCCTGGGCTTCTCCGGCCCCGACATCCGCGAGGGCGTCGCCGCCCTGCGCGAGAAGCGCCGCCCCAACTTCAAGCCGCAGTCCTCGTATTGAGCGCGCGGGCGAGATGATGAACACTCGGCCGTCATTCCGGGGCGCCGCGAAGCGATAGCCGACGCTTCGCGTCGGCGTTCTTTAGCGTTAAGAACGGCCGCCGGAGGCGGCCTGTGCCCGGAACCCATGAACACAGACCTCGGAAACTCGTCCCGCTCGGTGTTCATGGATTCCGGACTCGCGGGCTTCGCATAGCCGACGCTCCGCGTCGGCGTTATTGAACACCAAGAACGGCGGCCGAAGGCCGCCTATGGATCCGGAACGACGGGCGCGTGAGTAGCCCACCATGCTCCAGAGGGAGGAAACCATGACAAAAACACAGACCCGCCGCGCGGTGCTGCGCACCGGCACCGCTGCCGCCGCGATGCTGGCGGCGCCGCCGTTCCTGCGGCTCGCCACTGCCGCGACGCCGATCAAGATCGGCATCCCGACCGTGATCACCGGTGGCTACGCCATTCTCGGCCAGCAGACGATGCGCACCTGCAAGCTCGTCGAAAAGACGATCGGCCGCAGCGTGCTCGGCCGGCCGGTCGCGTTCGAATACCGCGACACCCAGGGCAATCCGGCCGACTGCGTGCGCAAGTGCCAGGAGCTGGTCGAGCGCGACGGCATCAATCTCATCGCCGGCGTGATCGTGTCGTCGGAGGCGCGCGCCATCATGCCCAAGCTCGCCGAGTGGAAGGCGTTCTTCATCTCGCACGGCAACGGCGACGGCCTGCTCACCACCAAGGAATTCCTCGTGCCGAATTTCTTCCGCGCCAACACCTCGGCGCCGATGGGCGCGCGCACCCTCGCGCTTTATTTGAAGGACGCGCCGGAGAAGAATTTCGTCGCGCTCGGCTCGGACTACGCCTGGGGCCGCTCCAGCGTCGGCGCCTTCGAGGAGCAGATCAAGGCGGTGGGCAAGAACCTGACCGACAAGATTTTCACGCCGGTCGGCAATAAGGACTATTCGACCTATATCGCCAAGGTCATCCAGTCGGGCGCGCAAGGCTGCTACATCGCGCTGCAGGGCGACGAGGCGCGCTCGTTCTATTCGCAGGCGACGCAATACGAGTTGCCCAAGCGCATTCAGCTGTTCACGGAGATCGTCGCGCAGGCCGACATCCGCACCTTGGGCAAGGATTCGATCGGCATGCTCGGCTCCTCGCGCTACGCTTTCACCTACGACACGCCGGAGAACAAGAAGTTCACCGAGGCCTTCCTCGCCGAATACAAGGAAATCCCCGACTGGACCGACGGCGAGATGTATCAGGCGCTGCAAATCCTGTTCGCCTCGATCGAAAAGGCGGATTCGACCGAAGCCGACAAGCTCGTGCCGGCGATGGAGAACCTCGAAGTGACGAGCGTGAAGGGCCCGGTGCTGATGCGCCAGTGCGACCACCAGGGCGAGAATCAGGGCTTCGTCGTCCGGGTCGCGGCGTCGGACAAATACGCCGAGCCGATCCCGGAGATCGTGAAAATCTATCCGCGCCAGGCGATCACCCCGGACTGCCTTTCGACGGGCTACAAGGCGGCGGGCTAATAAACGTCATTGCGAGCGAAGCGAAGCAATCCAGGGCCAAGTGAAGACTCATTCCTGGATTGCTTCGTCGCCCTTCGGGCTCCTCGCAATGACGAGCGCGTTGATCTCTGAGTATGAATCTCCTCGGCTTCATCGTCGCCCAGTCACTCAACGCGCTCTCGCAGGCCGCGGTGCTGTTCTTCATCGCCTGCGGACTGACGCTGATCTTCGGCATCATGCGCATCGTCAATTTCGCACATGGCGCCCTGTTCATGCTGGGCGCCTACATCGGCTACAGCGTCGCGATCGCGACCGGCTCGTTCTTGCTCGCGCTTATCCTCGCGCCGCTCGCGACCGGCGCGCTCGGCGCCGCGTTCGAGCGCACCTTGCTCGCGCGCCTCTACGTGCGCCAGGACGCCGGCGCCTACCTGATGGTCACCTTCGGGCTGGCCATCATCCTCGCCGAGGCGATCCGCCTCACCTGGGGCGCGCAGCCGCTCGGCGTCGCAATCCCCGACCGCCTGCGCGGCATCGTCATCGTCGGCAACCAGCCGTTTCCGATCTACCGCGTGTTCCTGATCGCGATCGGCGCCGCCGCCGCGCTGGCGCTGTGGCAATTCCTCGAGCGCACCCGCGCTGGGCTGCTCGTGCGGGCGGTCTCGCAGAACGCGGAGATGGTGCACGCGCTCGGCACCGACGTGCGCACGGTCCGCACCGGCGTTTTCGCCTTCGGCTGCGCCATGGCGGCGCTCGGCGGCGTGCTCTCGGCGCCGCTCGTCACGGCGTTCCTCGGCATGGGCTCGAACGTCATCATCGATGCGTTCGTGATCGTGATCATCGGCGGCATGGGCAGTTTCGCCGGCTCGATCGTCGGCAGCCTGCTGGTCGCCTTCGTGCAGGTGTTCGGCGCCTATTATTTCGAGGACCTCGCGCTCGCGCTCATGTATCTGCTGATGCTCGCGGTGCTGATCGTGCGCCCCGGCGGCATGCTCGGCAAGGAAGAGTGACGTGCGGCGCCTGGTCCTCGCTGCTGTGGTCGCCGCGCTGTGCGCATTCGCGCCGTTCGCCTCGCCGTTCACCCTCACCTTGCTCACCGAGGCGCTGATCTTCGGCCTGTTCGCCATGAGCCTCGACCTCATGGTCGGCTACACGCGGCTTTATTCCTTCGGCCACGCCGCCGCTTACGGCCTCGGCGCCTACGCGACCGCCCTGATGCTGCTGCATTTTCATTTTCCCCTGCCGCTCGGCATCCTCGCCGGCGTGGCGCTTTCGGTGATCGTCGCGGTGCCGATCGCCTGGGTCTGCACCAAATCGACCGGCGTCTCCTTTGCCATGCTCACGTTGGCGTTCGCCCAGCTTGGCTACGCCATGCTCTACCGCTTCAAGGACATCACCGGCGGCTCCGACGGCATCGGCGGCATCCCGCGCCCGCCCGGCCCGTTCGGCCTCGCCGTGTTCCAGGGCAAGCTCGGATATTTCTATCTGGTCGTGGGCTGCCTCGCCGGCGCGTATCTGCTCTGCCGCATGCTGGTGACCTCGCCGTTCGGCGCGGTGCTGGCCGGCATCCGCGAGTACGATGCCAAGATGCGCGCGCTCGGCTACAACACGCGCGCCTACAAATGGGCCGTCGTTGTCGTCGCCTACGGCTTCGGCTCACTCGCCGGCGCGCTCTACACGCCGTTCGCCGGCTTCGTCGCGCCCGAGCTGTTCTTCTGGCTCGTCTCCGGCCGCGTGCTGATCATGGTGATCGTGGGCGGCGTCGGTACCCTGATCGGTCCGATCATCGGCGGCGTATTCTTCCTCATGTTGGAGCATCAGCTCTCGGAAACGACCGAGCTGTGGCCCCTGATCTTCGGCACCGTGTTCATCGCCTTCGTGATGCTGGCGCCGGAGGGCATCTGGGGTTTGGTGACAAAATACACGCGCGGAAAGCCGGCGCGCGCCGAGGCGGAGGCGCCCCGTGCCGCTGCTTGAGTGCCGCGGTCTGTCGCGCCGCTTCGGCGGGCTCGTCGCGGTCGACGCGGTCGATCTCGCAATCGAACGGGGCGAGGTGCGTGCGGTGATCGGCCCGAACGGCGCCGGCAAGTCGACGCTGTTCAACGTGATCACCGGCGTGCTGCCGCCGAGCGACGGCGAGATCTATTTCGCCGGCGAGCGCATCACCGGCCTGCCGGTGCATCGCGTCATCCAGAAAGGGGTCGCGCGCACGTTCCAGCTCACGCATCTGTTTCCGGCGCTTTCCGCGCGCGAGAACGTGCGCATCGCGGCACAGGCGCGCCATGCCGGCCGCTGGCGGCTGCTTGCCGGCGGCGCGTTGTTCGCCGCGACTGGGGCGGCGGCCGACGCGGCGCTGGAGCTGATGCGTCTTTCCGATGTCGCCGACGTGAACGCCGGCCTGCTCTCGCACGGCAACCAGCGCCTGCTCGAAGTCGCCATGGCGCTGGCGCAACGCCCGCGCCTGCTGCTGCTCGACGAGCCTACCCAGGGCCTCTCGGTCGAGGAGACCGACCAAGCGGTGCGCATCCTCCGAGACATGCTCGGCTCCGGTGGCCTCACCGTGATCCTGGTGGAGCACGATATGGAGGTCGTCTTCCGCCTCGCCGACAAGATCACCGTGCTCCACCGCGGTCGCGTCATTGCCGACGGCACGCCGGACGCGGTCAAGGCCAACACGGAGGTGCAGAGCGCCTATCTCGGAGGCTTGGAATAATGCTTCGCCTCGAGGGACTGCACGCCTTCTACGGCGCCGGCCACATCCTGCACGGCGTCGATCTTGCGATTCCACGGGCGAAGGTCACCGCCGTGCTCGGCCGCAACGGCGTCGGTAAGACCACGACGGTCCGCGCGATCATGGGCCTGGTGCCCCCGCGCGGCGGTCGTGTTTGGCTCGATGACGACGATATCGCCGGTTGGCCGCCGCACCGCATCGCCCGGGCCGGCGTCGCCTATGTGCCCGAGGGCCGGCTCATCTTTCCAGATCTTACCGTGGTCGAGAACATCCGCGTCGCCGAGCGCGTGCCGGCGCGGCAATGGACGCTGACGCGGCTGTTCGATCTGTTTCCTTCGCTCGCCGAACGCGCGAGGAACAAAGGCTCGCAGCTCTCCGGCGGCGAGCAGCAGATGCTGGCGGTCGCGCGTGCGCTCGCCACCGACCCGAAGGTGATGCTGCTCGACGAGCCGAGCCAGGGGCTCGCGCCGCTCGTCGTGCGCGAGCTTGCCCGCGTGATCGCGCGGCTGCGCGAGGAAGGCGTGACCGTGCTGCTGGTCGAGCAGAATCTCAAATTCGCCGAAAGCGTGGCCGACGAAGTCTGCATGCTGGTCAAGGGCCGCAGGGTCTATCAGGGCACGCTCGCCGCGTTCCAGCAGGAACGCGAGACGCTGAAGGCGAATTATTTGACGGTGTGACCCTCTCCGTCATTCCGGGGCGCCGCGAAGCGGCGAGCCCGGAATCCAGGAACACCGGTCGGTGCAAAATTTGCTCAGTCCGTGTTCATGGATTCCGGACTCGCGGGCTTTGCCCGCGATCCGGAATGACGGGCGCATTATCAGCCTGCCGTCCTATCCCTCGCCTGTATCTGCCTTTGCAAAATGAAGCGCTGGATCTTGCCGGTGGGCGTGAACGGCAGCTCGTCGAGCACCTCGAGGCGTTCCGGCAATTTGTAGGTCGCGACCTGGTCGCGCAGGAAGTCGGTGAACTCGGCAAGCGAAACCGCCGCGCCGATCTTCGGCACCACGCACAGGCAGTTGCGCTCGCCGAGCCGCGGGTCGGCGATGCCCACCATCGCGGCATGCAGCACCTTGGGATGGGTGTAGAGGATCTCCTCGACCTCGCGCGGGAAGAACTTCTTGCCGCCGCGGTTGATGATTTCCTTCGAGCGCCCGACGATGCGCACGTTGCCGGCGTCATCGGCGACGACACCGAGGTCGCCGGTGCGGAACCAGCCGTCGGCGGTGAACGCCTCGGCGTTGGCCTGCGGATTGTTGTAATAGCCGAGGTGCACGCTCGGCCCGTCGGCGGCGATCTCGCCCTCCGCGCCGCGCGGGACATCGCGTCCCTGCGCATCGATCAGGCGCAGGCCCATGCCCTCGACGCAGCGGCCGATGGTGCCGTTGACCCTTTCCGGATCGTCGGTCAGCCGTGTGTAAGCGTGATAGCCGGTCTCGAGCATGCCGTAGAGCTCGATCAAATGACCCGACATGCGGCGCTGGAACGCGCGCAGCGTCTCGACCGGGCACGAGGCGCCGCCGGTGATGACGACGCGCAGCGACGAGCAGTCGAAGCGGCCAAGCTCGGGCTCATTGAGCATGGCGATGAGCGAAGCAGGCGCGCTCGCGACGAACGTCACTTTCTCGCGCGCGATCAATTCGAGCGCGGCACGACCGGAGAAGCGGTCGAGCAGCACCACGCGCGCACCCAGCAGTAGCGCCTGCACCAGCAGCAAATAGCCCCAATTGAGGCCGACCGGCAGGTAGATCAGGAATACGTCGTTCGCGCTCGCCTGCATGTCGCGGGTGAGCACGCGGCACGCCGGAAGGGTGGTGTTGAACGAGTGCAGCACGCATTTCGGATTGCCGGTGGTGCCCGAGGTGAACGCCATGCGGAACACCTCGTCGGCCGACATGGCGACACGCTCCGCCTCCGGCAGTGGCGCGGTGACGTCGAGTTCGTTCGCGAGCGACACGGTGTCGTTCTCGCCCGCGCCGTCGACCACGCAAATGAAACGCAGGTCGGGCAGTTCGGGCATGAGCGCGCGCACCATGCCTGGATAATCGAAGCCCTTGAAATTCCGGGAACAGACGTAGGCGCGGCTCTGCGAGAAGCGCAGGATGTAGCTCACCTCGCGGCTGCGGAAATCCGGACTGATCTTGTTGGCGACCGCGCCGATGAGTTCGAGCGCGAAGAACACGAACGCGAACTCGACCCAGTTGGGCAGCTGGATGGTGACGACGTCGCCCCGGCCGATGCCGTGCGCTTTGAGCACCGCGGCGGTGCGTTCGATGCCGTCTTTTAGTTCGCGGTAGGTGACGCGGCGCCTCGCATCGACGATCGCCTCGCGCTCGGGATGCGCGGCGACGCGTGCGGAGAGAAGCCCGTAGATCGTGTCATTGGCCCACCAGCCGCCGGCGGTGTGGCGCGCGATCATTTCCGGCGTCAGGCGGATCGCAAACGGCATGCCGGGGTTATAGCACGCCTCCGCATGTCGTCATTGCGAGGCACGGAGTGCCGAAGCAATCCAGGGGCCGGACGTGACGCCCTGGATTGCTTCGTCGCTGCGCTCCTCGCAATGACGCTCCTACTCTCCGTAAATCCACATGGGCTCGTCGCACTGGCTCGGCCCATGGTCCGTCATGCAGGCGAAGCTCCACGGCGGCGCCACGCCTTGGCGGCCGTGTGTCGCGGCCTGGGCGGCGCTCACCATCGACAGCGCCGCCAGTACGGCCGCAAACAACCTGATCGACATGGCTGCGATTCCTCTGCTTGATCGAAGGCGCGGATGACTCACCCGCCGCCCTCGGGATGGCTGACCTCGATCTCATCCCAGGTCGTCGGCGGGCCCCATCCGGAATTGATGTGGCTCTGCGGCGCCCGCCGCTGATGCTGAGCCGCGAAGGCCGGTGCGGCAGCAGTTGCCAAGGTGAGCCCGAGGCACAGCGCGACGATTGTCTTGCTCATAGTCGTTGTTCCTTCTGTTTGATTGACGAAGAGGTTGGGAAGGATCGGCCGGCGCGTTTTTCCGGCCAATCCTCGTCCGCGCTCAGAAGCCGTTGGTGTTGGTGGGGTCGTGACGGTCCTGCAGGAAGCTCTCACCACCGTCCTGAAAGCCGCCGCCGCCCTGAAAGCCGCCCGGGATCGGACGCGCGGAGGCGTTGGCGACAAACGCGAGCGGCGTGCCGGCGAGCACGAGCGCGGCAACGAGGATTTTCGTGGACTTGGCAAACATGGTGATCTCCTTTGGCTGCGATGCCGAGAAGACCGGACGGCGCGCACGCTTATTCCGCCGCCGAAGTGTTTGTATTTGTCCTGACGATCACGTTGCCGTGCCGTGACGAATCGTTTGCTCACGAACGCGTAAGTGTCATTGCGAGGAGCAAAGCGACGAAGCAATCCAGGGGCTGTGCGTGATGCCCTGGATTGCTTCGTCGCCGCTGCGCGGCGCCTCGCAATGACGGTGCTAAAAGGCGCCCCGGGCGCCACACGGCCGGGCGCCGGTGTAACCGTCGTCGCTCGCGCAGGTGTCGAGCGGTCCGGGCCCGCTGCGGTCCTCGAACAGAATCGAAGGAGCGCCGTCCACGCTTATGCGGGGACGGCCATCGACGCGCTCGAACGGCTTGCCGTCGATGCTGTCGGCGAATGCGGGCGCGGCGCAAAAGGTCAGGGCGGCGGCAAGTGCCAGTACCGTAGATCGCGACATTGCTGCCTCCTGCAAACAGGGCAGTTAGTCGGTCACAAGTTGCTCGGGCGCGACGCGCGCTCGAACCAGTCCTGCTCGGCCTTCGAGCCCGGGGTGAGTCCGGGATTTCCCTGCGACCAGCCGGGGGCGGCACGCCCCGCGTTTGCGGCGAAGCCCGCGGACGCGGAGGTGAGAACGAGCACGGTGGCGATCGCAAACTTGGTCTTGGTCAGCATGGCGAGTCTCCTTGGGTTGCCTGCCGAGGAGATGGGCGCGCGAACTCGGTTATTTCTTCACCATTTCGCGAGGGGCGCGGGCATGCCCTCACGTTTGCGCGATGGGGCGTCACACCGGCCTGATGACGCTAGGTCCCCGCCCTCCGCCGTCGCCGTCGCGCACAATGCTTTCATGCGCGGCACGCATCGGCGGTCACACATCAACACATCGAAGTGATCAGAGGTTTCGCTCGCGCGGTCGAGAACCATCTAGCCGCCGTGGCAACCCACTGACTCGAAGGAGCGTGTCATGAAAAAAATCGCATCCGCTTTGGCCATCGTTCTTGCGCTGACGGCAGCGGCGTCGGCCCGTCCGCATCATCATCGACCGATCGCGACCGGCAGCACCATCGACTCCGGCTACGGCCCACCGCAAAACTGGAACGAGATCGAAATCAGCGTTCCGAGCGGCGGATTCTGAACCACCCCCGACCGTCATCCTGAGGAGCGTAGGCGGCCTTCGGCCGCCGCTCTTAGTAGGGAAGAACGCCGCCGCGTAGCGGCGGCTATCGAAGGCGAGCGTCTCGAAGGATGGCAGCAAGCTCCGAGCCCGTATCCATCCTTCGAGACGCTCGGCGCGAAGTCGCGCCGAGCTCCTCAGTCTACATGTCCGATGCGAGCAGAAGCGAGCGGCCTCGGCGCGTGCGATACGAGGGTTGCGCCGGACGGGCCGGCGCCGAGCCTCAAGCATGGGAGACCGCTCATGGACGA
>Ga0213881_10000154_pt1 | contig 56336 bp, 46 predicted proteins | sample BarmaccoBMER_R08_FD_160104 | JGI IMG/M metagenome (GOLD analysis project Ga0213881, IMG submission 160104) | Barbacenia macrantha exposed rock microbial communities from rupestrian grasslands, the National Park of Serra do Cipo, Brazil - ER_R08 ...
CCACCAAAAAGGGCAGACACCACATCTGATCACTAGCACACCAAAAACAACACAAACAAACATGGCGCTAACAAAATCACGACACACTGTTGAGTTCTCAAAGAACAAACACACACCATCACAAACCGCCGAGATAGCAGTTAGATCCGGGATGACTCACTCCACGCTACCCGGCCCCGTACTGGTCGTCCCTGAAAGGTCCGGCACGAGCCCGGCGACTGTTCCAGCTTACCAGACTCCTCCAGCTTACCAGCCGTCCGAGTCAAGCCCCTTCGCGGCCCTGACCTAACGCCTCAGCACCATCTCGCTGAGCGCTTCGCCCGTTCCGCTGCGGGGCGAAGCGAAAGGTACGGCCAGCGCGAGGGAAAGTCAAATCGGCGGGTCCTGCAGGTGCCAGGCGTCCAGAGGAGGGCATCACCGCACGCGTACGCCCGCGGTGTGGCGTCGACCCCGTCGGAGCACCAACCAGCCACCGGGTAACAAATCAGACTCCGCAGGCGTCCAATCCTCATCCCTGATCTTGGCGTTGTTCACCGATGCGCCACCCTCGCGGACCGTCCGACGCGCAGCACCCTTGCTGTCAGCGAGGCCACTGATCACCAGCAGATCGACGATCGTGGGCCGATCGGCCAGCAGTACCTGCCCGGTGGGCGCCTCCGCCATGGCGGCCTCCAACGTGCGCGCGTCCAAGTCGCGCAGCTCTCCCTGGCCGAACAACGCCTGGCTGGCCGCAGCCGCACGGCGGGCCTCAGCGGGGCCGTGCACCAGCGTGGTGACCTCCGTGGCCAGTACCCGCTGCGCCCGCCGGGCGTGCGGGTGCTCGCTGGTGTGGCGGTCCAGATCCGCAATGACGTCTCGTGACAGATCAGTGAACACTTTCAGGTAACCAATGACATCCCGGTCATCAGTATTGATCCAGAACTGGTAGAAGGAATACGGGCTGGTCAGGTCGGGATCTAGCCAGATGGTGCCGCTCTCGGTCTTGCCGAACTTAGCGCCGTCCGCCTTGGTGATCAACGGTGTAGCCAGCGCGTGTACGCTGCGCTGCTCAACCCGATGCACCAGGTCCACACCTGCGGTGATGTTGCCCCACTGGTCACTACCGCCGGTCTGCAGTGTGCAGCCGTACCGCCGGTAGAGCTCGAGATAGTCCATCGCCTGAAGAAGCTGGTAGCTGAACTCGGTAAAGCTGATGCCCGATTCAGAGTGCAACCGCGCACTCACCGCCTCCTTGGTGAGCATCCGGTTTACCCGAAAGTGCTTGCCGACGTCACGAAGGAAATCGATCGCCAGGAGAGGCCGCGTCCAATCCAGGTTGTCCACCATGAGGGCGGCGTCAGCTCCCCCGAAGTCGAGATACGGCTCGATCTGGGCTTGGATCCGCTCCACCCAACCTGCGACGACATCTTTGGTGTTGAGCATCCGCTCAGCGGTCGGCTTGGGATCGCCGATCAGCCCGGTAGCGCCGCCAACGAGAGCTAGTGGTCGGTGGCCGGCACGCTGGAAACGACGCAAGGTGAGAATCTGGACCAGATTGCCCAGGTGCAGACTCGGCGCGGTAGGGTCGAAGCCGCAGTACAGCGTGAGCGGCCCAGCGTCGCAGTCGCAGCGCAGCGCCTCGAGGTCGGTGCTCTGCGCGATCAGTCCCCGCCAGGTCAGTTCGTCGAGGATGTGCTCTGCCACTCGGGCATCATCCCGCACGGGGCATGAGGCACCACGGGGTATCAGGCACGGATCATTCCCTGGGGGTCACGCCGGTTCCCGGTGCCGACGGTATGCCGACACCGCCGGGCTACCGTCCACCCAGAACCGCCAAGGACGGTCCCGTGCTTCCACGACGCCAACCCGCGGACCGGTGCGGACCCGATCCGCAGGCACCGGCTCGCCGGGCAGCAGCCGCACCGGCGACGTGGGGTCAGTGAGGTCCAGGTTGTTGTGCTCGCGACGTAACCCGAGCAACGTCGCCAGCCGGGCAGGGCCCCGAGCAAGCTCGGCGTCGGACCGCGCGGTGGGCCGGTGCAACCGGGCGACGTCAAGATCGGAGACAACCTCAGCGGCGCGTAGCAGCACCGCACCGGGCTCCCCGTCAGGCAGGCAGGAAATGTTGGCACAGAAGTGCATCCCGTAGACAAAATACACATAGAGATGCCCGGGCGGGCCGAACATGACGAAGTTGCGTGCGGTGCGGCCCCGGTAGGAGTGCGCCGCCGGATCGTCGGAACCGCGATAGGCCTCCACTTCGACTAAACGGACCACCACCTGACCGCCCGGCCGGTCGGCGACCAGCTGGCAGCCCAGCAACAGCCGGGCGGCCGGCAGGACATCCACGGCGAGCTGCTCACGCGACAGGGTTGCCCGGTCTGCTCTCATTGCGCAGTCCAGGCCCGGTGCACGCCGACGGCGTGCCGGGCGCGCTGCAACTGCTCGGCGACGCGGTCGGGGGCGGTCCCGCCGTAGGCATCACGGGAACCGATCGACCCGGCGACATCGAGCACCCGGCGAACGTCGAGGGTGAGCTCAGGATGGACAGCGGCAAGCTCCATCTCCGACAGCTCTTCCAACCCCACCCCGCGGGATTCGGCCAGCCGCACGCACGCTCCGGCAGCCTGGTGCGCGGCGTGAAACGGCACGCCCTGGCGCACCAGCCACTCAGCGAGATCAGTAGCGAGAGTGAACCCGGCCGGGGCTAGCTCGGCGAGCCGCTCGGTCCGGAAGGTCAGGGTGCCGATCATCCCGGCCATCGCGGGCAGCAGCAGCTCGAGCTGCTCGACGGAGTCGAACAGCGGCTCCTTGTCCTCCTGCAGGTCCCGGTTGTAAGCCAGCGGCTGCGCCTTGAGCGTCGAAAGCAGACCAGTGAGGTTGCCGATCAGCCGGCCAGCCTTGCCCCGGGCCAACTCGGCCACATCGGGGTTCTTCTTCTGCGGCATGATCGAGCTGCCTGTCGAGTAGGCGTCATCCAAGTCAAGATAACCAAACTCGGCAGTGGCCCAGAGGATGATCTCCTCAGCGATCCGGGACAGATCGACAGCCAGCATCGCGAGCACAAACGCAGCCTCGGCGGCGAAGTCCCGCGACGCCGTGCCATCGATCGAGTTCTCCACCGGAGCATCGAAACCGAGTTCGGCGGCCACCGCTACCGGGTCCAGGCCCAGCGACGAACCGGCCAGTGCACCCGAACCGTAGGGCGAAACCGCGGCCCGAGCATCCCAGTCCCGCAGCCGCTGGACGTCCCGCAGCAAGGCCTGCACGTGGGCCCCGAGATGGTGGGCGAGCAACACCGGTTGGGCGTGCTGCAAGTGGGTCCGGCCCGGCATGGGGGCATCGGGATACGCCTGCGCCTGCTCGAGCAGCGCGTCGATCACATCCAGGGTGCCCGCGGCGAGGCGACGGGCCGCGTCGCGCAGCCACATCCGCAGCAGCGTCGCGACCTGGTCGTTGCGGGAGCGGCCAGCGCGCAGCCGGCCACCGAGCTCCGGCCCGGCGCGCTCGATCAAGCCACGCTCCAGTGCTGTGTGCACGTCCTCGTCCTCGGGTACCGGGACAAATGCGCCGGAGTCGACGTCGGCGTCGAGGCAATCCAGCGCGTCGAGCATTGCGGTCAGCTCACCGTCATTGAGCAGCCCAGCGCCGTGCAGCACCCGGGCATGCGCTCGGGAGCCACGGATGTCATAGCGCGCCAGCCGCCAGTCGAAGTGCGTCGAGACGCTCAGCGCCGCCAGCGCATCAGCCGGTTTCTCGCTGAACCGGCCACCCCAGAGTGTCATCACGACAAGGCTCCTCGCTGTGCTGATGGCTCGACCCTGGCTAGCAGGTCTCGCTGGGCGGCGAGCTTCGAGGGGAGCCCCCACAGCTGAACAAACCCCTTGGCCAGGGACTGGTCGAAGGTGTCGCCTACATCGTAGGTGGCGAGATTGAAGTCATAGAGCGACTGCGGGCTGCGTCGACCGGTCACCGTGGCCCGGCCGCCGGCCAACTCGATCCGGATCTCGCCGGTGACCTGGCGCTGAGAATCGGCGACGAATGCGTCCAGCGCCCGCTTGAGCGGGGAATACCACAGCCCGTCGTAGACCAACTCGGCCCAACGCTGCTCCACGGTGCGCTTATACCTGGCCAGGTCACGCTCGACCGTGACGTTCTCCAACTCCTGGTGCGCAGTGATCAAGGCGATCGCGCCGGGCGCCTCGTAGACCTCACGGCTCTTGATACCGACCAGCCGGTCCTCGACCATGTCCAGCCGGCCGACACCGTGCGCCCCGGCCCGCACGTTGAGACACTTGATCGCCTCCAACACCGTCACCGGGGCACCGTCGATCGCGACCGGCACACCGGACTCGAAAGTGATCACCAGCTCCTCCGGTGCCTTCCACTCGGTCGGATCGCTGGTGTAGGAGTACACATCCTTGGTCGGGGCATTCCACAGGTCTTCGAGAAACCCAGTCTCGACCGCCCGGCCCCACAGGTTCTGGTCAATGGAGAACGGCGAGCGCTTCGTGACGTCGATCGGTAGGTCGCGCTCCTCGGCGTAGGCGATCGCCTTCTCCCGGGTCCACGCGTAGTCCCGGACCGGAGCGATCACCCGCAGGTCCGGGGCGAGCGCGCCGATGCCGACTTCGAACCGCGCCTGGTCGTTGCCCTTGCCGGTGCAGCCGTGCGCGACAGTGCAGGCACCGTGGTGTTTCGCGGCCGCCACTAGATGCTTGACGATCAGCGGCCGGGATAGCGCTGACACCAGTGGGTAGCGGTCCATATACAGCGCGTTGACCTGCAGCGCCGGCAGGCAGTATTGCTCGGCGTACTCGTCGCGGGCGTCGATGACGACGGCCTCCACGGCACCGCAGGCGAGCGCCCGCTGGCGGATGCTCTCCAGATCCTCACCGCCCTGGCCGACATCGACCGCAACGGCGATAACCTCAGCTCCGGTCTCCTCGGCGATCCACCCGATCGCCACCGAGGTGTCCAGCCCACCGGAGTAAGCCAGCACCACCCGCTCAGTCATTGTTGCTCTCCTTTCAGTCGAGCGCATGAGTGGCAAACAGCGTGATAGCCCTGATTCGCGCTCACGAGCGCGCGAGCGCCCTGATCCGCTGGGCGAGCTGCGCTCCGGTGAGGGGTTCCCGGGCGACAACCAGGATGGTGTCATCGCCCGCGATGGTGCCGACCACATCAATCAGGGCCGCTCGGTCCAGCGCGCTGGCCACGAAGTGCGCCGCCCCCGGAGGTGTGCGCAGCACCGCGAGGTTCGCACTGGCGTCGGCAGAGACGAGCATCTCGGCGAGCACCCGGGCGAGCCGGGCAGTACCACCGGCCACCCCGCGCACCGGGCTGCCGTCCTCGGGGATGACATACACCGGTGCGCCACCGTCCACGCCGCGCAACTTCACCGCGCCGAGCTCGTCGAGGTCCCGGGACAGCGTGGCCTGGGTGACCTCGACGCCCTGCGCAGCAAGGAGGGTGACCAGCTCAGACTGGCTACGCACGGCGCGCTGGGTCACCAGCTCGACGATGCGAGCTTGCCGGCTGGCGCGGGTGAGTGTCATGCCGCTCGCTCCGGAGCCAGCAGCCACGCCAGCAACGCCTTCTGCGCGTGCAGCCGGTTCTCGACCTCATCCCACACCGCGCTGACCGGACCGTCGAGCACCTCATCCGTGATCTCGGCCCCGCGGTGCGCGGGCAGGCAATGCAGCACGGTGATCCTCTTGCCGCCACCGGACGCGTGCTCCAGCAGCTCGGCGTTGATCTGCAGCGGCCGGAACGGGGCGAGGTCACGTCGCTGGCTCTCCTGACCCATCGAGGTCCAGGTGTCCGTCACCAGGATGTCGGCCCCCTCGACCGCCGCGCGGGGATCAGCGAGCACGGTGACGCTCCCCCCGGTCTGGCCAGCGCGGTGCCTGGCCGCAAGCAGCACGTCGGGCATCGGTTGGAACCCTGACGGAGCGGCGATCCGGACGTGCAGCCCGGCGGTGGTACCGCCGAGGAGCAGGGAATGCGCCATGTTGTTCGCCCCATCACCCAGGTAGGCCAGGGTGAGCCCGGCCAAGCGGCCGTGCCGCTCCCGGATGGTTTGCAGGTCGGCAAGCACCTGACAGGGGTGGAACTGATCGGTGAGCGCGTTGACCACCGGCACCCGGGAAACACTAGCCATGACGTCAATGCGGCGCTGCGCGGAGGTACGCCACACCACGGCATCGGCGTAGCGAGACAGCACCCGTGAGGTGTCCTCGATGGTCTCCCCGCGGCCCAGCTGCATCGTGCGAGCGTCGATGATCACCGGGTTGCCCCCGAGTTGAGCAATGCCGATCTCGAAGGACAGCCGGGTTCGCGTCGAGTTCTTCTCGAAGATCACCGCAACGGATCGCGGGCCGGCCAGCGGGGTGCGCCCGAAGGGATCAGCCTTGAACTCGTCAGCCAGGTCGAGGATCTCCCGCTGCTCGGCCGGGGTGAGATCATCATCGCGCAGGAAGTGCCTCGGCATCGCTATCGTGCCTCGTCCAGGATCGTGGGCAGGGCGCTGAGGAACTCTCGCGCCTGCGCCTCGGTGAGCACCAGCGGTGGGGCGAGCCGAACCCGATCCGGTACGACCGGGTTGACGAGGAAGCCGGTGTCTCGCGCGGCGGTCGCGACCTTGGTGGAGACCGGCGCGCTCAGCCCGATCCCGATGAGCAGGCCTGCCGCGCTGATCGAGCTGAGGAGTGGATGGTGCAGCGCGGTCATCCCCGTGGCGAGTTCCTTACCGACCCGGGCGACGTGGTCGAGCAATCCGTCCGCGGCGATCGTCTGCAGGACGGCCAGCGCGGCTGCACAGCAGACCGGGTTGCCGCCGAGAGTGCTGCCGTGCTGACCTGGCTGCAACAAGTGCGCGGCGGGCCCGATGCCGACACACGCGCCGATCGGGAGCCCTCCGCCGAGCCCCTTGGCGAGCGTCACCACATCGGGCCGCACGCCTGCGGACTGGTGAGCGAACCAGGTTCCGGTCCGACCGATACCGGTCTGGACCTCATCCAGCACCAGCAGCGCTCCCCGTGCCGCGGTGATCTCCCGAGCGGCCGACAGGTAGCCCTCAGGAGGGATCACCACGCCGTTCTCGCCTTGCACCGGCTCGAGGAACACGGCGGCAGTGTCCTCGTCGATCGCCGACTCCAGAGCCGCGGGGTCGCCGTAGGGCACGAAGACCACACCAGGCGGCATCGGCCCGAAGGGGTCCCGCTTGGTGGGCTGACCGGTGAGCGCCAGTGCCCCCATGGTGCGGCCGTGGAACGCACCCTCGGTGGAGACGATCCTCGACCGACCGGTGCGGCGGGCGATCTTGAATGCGGTCTCGTTGGCCTCCGCGCCGGAGTTGCACAACAGCACCCGTCCTGACCCGGTGGCGCCGAGCAGGTCCAGGAGAGTCTCGGCAAGCGTGATCGCCGGCTCGCTGAGGTACAGGTTCGAGACCTGCCCGAGAGTGCTGATCTGCTCGGTGACGGCGCGGATCACAGCCGGATGAGCGTGGCCCAACGCGTTCACCGCGATCCCGCCGAGCAGATCCAGGTAACGCCGACCGTCCACATCCCATACCTCCGCGCCGGCACCCCGGGCTAGCGCCAGGGACGGCGTGCCGTAGTTGGGCATCAACGCGGCCTGCCAGCGCCGCTGCAAATCCGCGGTAGACAACATCAGCCCTCCTTTGGGGGCTCTGTGGGCAGCACCATCGTCCCCACCCCCTCGGTGGTGAACACCTCCAGCAGCACTGAGTGCGCTACCCGACCGTCGATCACATGGGCCTGGGGCACCCCCCCGCGGACGGCGCGCAGGCAGGCCTCCATCTTCGGCGCCATCCCGGCGGACAACGCGGGCAACAGCTCCTCCAACCGGGCCACCGTCACGTGGGACAGCAGGCTGGACCGGTCCGGCCAGTCGGCGTAGACACCCTCGACATCGGTGAGCATGACGAGCTTCTCGGCACCCAGCGCGATGGCCAACGCCGCCGCGGCGGTGTCGGAATTAATGTTGTGCACCACGCCGTCAGCGTCCGGGGCCAATCCGGATACCACCGGGATACGGCCCGCGTTGACGATGTCGAGCACTGCCGCGGGGTTCACCGCAACCACATCGCCGACCAGCCCCACGTCGACCTGCTCGCCGTCCACGGTGGCGGTGCGCCGGGCGGCGGTGAACAGGTGCGCGTCCTCGCCGGAAATGCCGACGGCAAACGGACCGTGCGCGTTGATCAGCCCGACCAGTTCGCGGCCCACCTGGCCGAACAGCACCATACGCACCACGTCGATTGTCTCCGGGGTGGTGACCCGCAGCCCACCGCGGAACTCCCCCGCAATGCCCAGCCGGCGCAGCATGGTGTTGATCTGTGGGCCCCCGCCATGGACCACGATGGGGCGCAGCCCGGTCAGCCGTAGAAAGACCATGTCCTGGGCGAAGGCCCGTTTGAGCTGGTCGTCCAGCATCGCGTTACCGCCATATTTGATCACGACGGTAGCCCCGTGGAAGCGCTGTAACCAGGGCAGCGCCTCGGCAAGCACGGCGGCCTTCTGGGTGGCCGTGTCAATGCTGGGGGTCATGACGAGTAGGCGCTGTTCTCTTCGACGTAGCCGGGCGAAAGGTCGGTGGTGAGCACAGTGGCCTCTGCCGTACCGAGGTGCAGGTCGATCTCCACGGTGATCTCCCGGCCGGACAGGTCAGCCTTAGAACGGTCCGCCACCACCACGCCGCCCTGGCAGAGCAGCACCCCGCCCAGCCGGATGTCCAGCGCGTCGGCTCGCACAGTGGCCGGTGAGGCGCCCACTGCGGCGGCGATCCGACCCCAGTTGGGGTCAGACCCGAAGAAGGCGGTCTTGACCAGGTTGTCCCGGGCGACCGCGCGGGCCGCGGCGAGCGCGTCGACATCGTCGGCCGCCCCGCGGACCGTGATCGTGATCTCCTTGGTGACGCCCTCGGCATCAGACTGCAAACCCTTGACCAACTCGTGGCACACCCGCTGCACCGCGGCGGCGAACTCCGCCCCGTCTGGCTCGACCCCCGAAGCGCCGGAGGCCAGCAGCAGCACACTGTCGTTGGTCGAGCAGGTGCCGTCGATGTCCAGCCGCTCGAAGGTTTCGGCGCTGGCGGCCCGCAATGCAGCGTCTACGGTGGACTCCCCGACGGCCGCGTCGGTGGTGAGGACGCAGAGCATGGTGGCCAGGCTGGGCGCGGTCATACCGGCTCCCTTCGCGAACCCGCCCACCGTCCACCCAGCGCCAGCGACGGCGGCTTGCTTGGGGACGGTGTCGGTGGTGAGCACCGCAGTGGCCGCAGCCAGGCCTGCTTCCGGCGTGGCGGCCAGTGCCGTTGCGGCCGTGTCGACTCCGGAGAGCACTGCCTGCAGGGGCAGCCGCTCACCGATCAGTCCGGTCGAACACACCGCGACCTCGATCGCCCCACAGTCCAGCACCGTGGCGACCCGCTCGGCGGTGAGGTGGGTGTCCTGGAAACCGCCAGGGCCGGTGCAGGCGTTGGCTCCACCGGAGTTCAGCACGACGGCCCGCAGCCGCCGCCCGGTGAGTACCTGCGCCGACCACAGCACCGGCGCCGCCTTGACCTGATTCCGGGTGAACACCCCGGCGGCCACCCGGCTAGGTCCGTCATTGACCACCAGGGCCAGGTCCAGAGTTCCACTGGTTTTGATGCCGGCGGGTATCCCGGCCGCCCGGAACCCGGCGGCTGCGGTGACGCTCATCGCGGTGTCCTCCCGGTCAGGGGGCAATTCCCCAGGCTGGCAGACCGATGGTTTCGGGAAGCCCCAGCGCCAGGTTGAAGCACTGCAGCGCCGCTCCCGCGGTGCCCTTGGTGAGGTTGTCGACCGCACCGACAGCGACCAGCCGGCCAGCGTCGGGGTCCACCGCTACCTGCACCTGCACGGAGTTGGAACCCCGCACGGCCCCGGTGGACGGCCAGCGACCCGACGCAAGCAGGTGCACGAACGGCTCCGCGGCATAGGCGGCGTGGTAGGCGCTGCGTGCGGTCTCGTCGTCGACGCCGGGGCGCAGGGTGGCGGTGCAGGTCGCCAGGATCCCGCGCGGCATCGGCGCCAGCACGGGGGTGAAGGACACGGTCACCGACCGGCCCGCGACGCCGGTGAGGTTCTGGGTGATCTCCGGGAGGTGCCGGTGCGTGCCGGCCATCCCGTACACACTGGCCGAGCCCAGCACTTCCGAGGCCAGCAGGTGGGGTTTGAGGGTGCGCCCGGCCCCCGACGTGCCGGACATCGCGGTCACCACCACGTCAGGAGCGACAAGTCCGGCGGCCAGGGCCGGCATCAGGGTAAGGCTGACCACCGTCGGGTAACAGCCGGGCACCGCCACACGGCGGGCTCCGCGCAGCTTCTCCCGCGCTCCTGGCAGCTCAGGAAGCCCGTAGGGCCAGGTCCCGGCGTGATCGCCGCCATACCAGCGTCGCCAGGCCATCGGGTCCACGAGCCGGTGGTCAGCACCGCAGTCGATCACCGCGGTGTCTTCGGGTAGCTCGGCGGCCAAGGCGGCGGAGTGGCCGTGCGGCAGGGCCAGGAACACCGCGTCGTGTCCGGTCAACCGCTCCGCCGTCGTGTCGGACAGGATGCGCTCGGCGAGCGGGACAAGGTTCGGGTGATGCTCGCCGAGCTTGCTTCCGGCGTTGCCGCCTGCCGTGAGCTCACCGATCTCGATCAGCGGGTGGCCGAGCATCAGGCGAAGGAGCTCGCCCCCCGCATACCCGCTCGCCCCCGCTACCGCGACCCTGAACGACACCCGAATGATTATGCACACTCATGGAAGATCATTCAACACTAGGCGCCGCCCCCTACCGCTGCAACGGCACTCGGCGGGGACAAGCCACTGAAGAGATCACGGTTTGTGTGCGTTCAGCGACACGTCAGACAGCACGGATGTGCCGTTGCGGTGCTACACCACAAGCACTGATGGGTCGAACTCGCCATCCGTGGCGCCCAGCCGGAACGCGGTCCACTCCTGCTCGTCGAAGACCAGTTCGGTGCCCGTCGAGGCGTCACGGACGGTCCAGGAGCCTGGCCGGACGACGACGGTGACGGCGCCGTTGGTGTTGGTGAGGTGGTCAGACACCACCTCACCCAGCCAGCGGGCCCACTGTTCGCCGGTAAAGCTGATCACCGGGCTGCCGGGGACCTTGCTGTGCCGCAGCGCCATGCCGCCGTCGGTCGGGCTGACCTCGACGCATCCGCTCTGCATGGCTGAGTACGTCGACTTCCGCCACCCGGCGCGGCGGTGTGCGGTGGGCATGGCGTCCTCCGGGATCAGGTCAGCGCGGTGAGGCGGGCGCGGATCGCCTCGCGGGTGTCGGCCGGGGACAGCGCGAGTTCCCGCAGGCTCGCGACGGTCCGAGTGTACCCCGACACCTGGGCTTGATCCTGCACGTAGAGGGCGCCGTCGACGATCTCGATGTAGGCGATGGACTGCGCCTGGGCAAAGTCCAGGAGCGTGAACGGCCCGACACCTCCGTCGTGCAGGCCGACTGACGTGGGCAGCATGCGGATCTCCACGTTGTCCCGGTCCGCCTGGGAGATCAGGTGTTCGAGCTGGCGGCGCAGCACCGCCGGACCACCGATCGGCCGGTCCAGCACCGACTCCTCGATCAAGGCGAGCAGACGCAGCGGAGCACCCTCGGAGTCCAGCCGCCGCTGCCGGTCCATCCGCAGCCCCACCACCCGCTCGGCGTGATCGGGCCCGGCCCGGCTGCCGCCGACGGTGGCCGCGAGGGAGTACTCGTGGGTCTGCAGCAGGGCCGGCACGGCGAACGTCGCGTAGTCCGACACGGTACTGGCGAGTCCCTCCAGGCCCACGAAGGTGCGCAGCCAGTCCGGCACCACGTCGGTCCACGGTGCCCACCACGTTGGCCGGTCGGCCCCGCCGGCCAGCGACGCCAGTCGTTCGATGTCGGCCAGGTCCGCGCCGTAGTAGCGGAGCAGCGCGGTCACCTCGGCTGGTTGCTGCTGGTTGCGGCCGCTTTCCAGGTGACCGATCTTGCCGGGAGAACAGTTGATCACCTTCGCCGCTTCGGTGGCCCTCCGGCCGGCTCGCTTGCGGAAGTTCGTCAGCTCGACGCCGATCAGCCAGCGCAACGCCAAGGGATCATCCCGGTCGGCCACCCGTCCCCACCTCCTGTTGTTGGGCGCTCCTGCCGTGGCGACAGTCTGCCCTGACGCGGTGCGCTCCGTACCGTTGACGTCACCCAGTCTGGGTATGGCGATCTGTAGTGCTTTACGTAAATTTTCGTGGTAGGTTTACGTCATGATGGACGCGACAGCGACCCTGGCGGTCCTCGCTCTCACCCAGAGTTCACCAGCACCCGGCATCACGGGGCGGCGGCACCACGCGGAGGACCCACGGTGAGCGCGCACAGCGATCAGCCAAACCGCCTGTGGTGTGACAAGCTGAAAAAGTCCGTGCTGGACGAGATGGACTCTCCTCGCGGTACGAGTCGAATCGGCTCCCTGGAGTACCGGGCACTGATCACCCTGTACTGGATACTCCGGGACCACCGGATCGACCATTGGGGCCACTGCCAGTCCTGCCGCCGACCTGGGTCGATATTCGGCGCACGCTGGCGCCCCTGCCCGCTGCATAGCAAAGTGGACCTGGGCCTCCAGCGGCTTGATGAAATCCTGCTGCTGGATGTGCTCGCCGACCAACCAGAATCGGATGCCACCCCGTCAGTCACCAGCGATCGCGGGCGACACCGAACCAACTAGCTACCACAGACCCGCAGCTGCGCGGCGAGTGAGCGAGCCGTTTTTTGAGCGCTTGAATACGTCTAACTGACTCGTCGATCCGGGCCTGGCTCATGGTGCCATTCTCGACGAGAGCTGCGATGATGTCGATTGCTTTAGGGGCGATGTTCGGGTCGTAGGTGCGAGGGTTGTTGTTGGGGAACAGGATGATGTCGGTGCCCGCGACGACAGCCTGCCGCAGCGCCGATTCCAGGCTGTAGTGTTCATCGATAGCGCCCATCTGCATATCGTCTGACATCACCACGCCACCGAAGCCGAGCCGCTGGCGAAGCAGTCCGGTGATTGTCGGTGGTGAGAGGCTGGCCGGCCATTCGGGGTCGAGGTGGCGGTTGAACACATGGGCGGTCATGACGATGTCGACCAGGCCGCCGTGGATCAGCGCGCGGTAGGGACCAAGTTCGGCGTCCGACCATGTGTCGCTGACGTCGACAAAACCGCGGTGTGAGTCAGCGGTCGCGCTGCCATGACCGGGAAAGTGTTTGATGGCGGTAAGCACACCGTACTCGTGATGGGCCTCGATGACCGCCCGGGCATGCTCGCTGGCGATCTGGGCGTCAGCGGAGAAGCTACGGCCGAAGGCTCCGATCGCCGGGCTGGCGGGGTTGATGTCGAGGTCGACGACGGGCGCCAAGTTGACGTTGATGCCCAATTGGCTGAGGGTGCGGGCAGTCACCGCGGCCTGCTCGCGGGTGGCTGGTATTCCGCGTTGAGCCAACTCACGCTGCGACATGGTGGGGGGAAACCCGTGTCGTTCCCTCAGCCGCGTCACGCGGCCGCCTTCCTGGTCGACGGCGACGAGCAGCGTCCCACCGGCCTCCTGCTGAAGCCCGTTGATCAGCATTCTCACCTGTTCAGGTGAGCGGATGTTGCGCACTGGCTCGCCGCCCGGCACATCGACGTCGAACAGAACGACGCCGCCGACGTGGCCCGCACGGACCTGCTCGCCGACGAGACCCGCGTCATCCACGCTCATACCCCGGAATCCGACGAGCAGCATCTGACCAATCTTGCGTTCCAGCGCCACGCGTGCCTCCGCAGGCCTCACACCACCCCGGCGACGACCACCAATCATGACGAGCGTAGAGCGGCGCCGTGGGTCTGGATGGCGGCGGCCACCGCCGCATCGCGGGCGGCGGTGGCCTCGGCGACGGTGAGCGTACGATCCAGAGCGCGGAAGCGCAGCGCGAAGGCCAGTGACTTCTTGCCCACCCCGATCTGCTCTCCGGTGTAGACGTCGAACAGCCGCACGTCCTCCAGCAGCTCCCCGGCACCACGGCGCAGCGTGGCCGTGAGCTCGGCGACCGGCACCGCTGCGTCCACCACCACCGCGATGTCCTGCAGCACCGGCGGGTAGGGCGAGATCACGGGTGCGGGCCGCCGGTCAGTCAGCGGCAGCGCATCGAGATCCAGCTCCATCGCGCAGGTCCGTGGCGGCAGGCCCAGCGCGGTGACCACCGCAGGATGCAGCTCGCCGGCATGCCCCACTGGGCGGCCCTCTACCTGCAGCTGCGCACACCGGCCGGGATGCCACGGTGGGGTCTGCGCCGCGCACACCCCGAACTCGACGCCAGCAGCGTGCCCCACCGCTCGCGCGGCCTGCACCGCGTCAGCCCAGGTCACTGCCCGGCCGGTGCCCCACCAGCCGAGGCGTTCCCACTGCCCGGCGAGCACGGCACCCACGTGCAGCGGCTGCCCGGGGAGCGCGCCGATCAGCGCGGCGAACTCCGCAGGGTTGGGACGGCCGAGCACCCCCACGTCCGGCATGGCCGGAGCGCCCACGTGCGGCTGCACGACCGGCGCCATCCCGTAGAGCGCCACGTCGCGCTGCCCGCGGGCAACGTTGCGGACCAAGGCCTCGAGCAGGCCGGGCAGCAGCGTGGTGGCCAGCTGGTCGCGGTCGGACTCCAACGGGTTGAGCAGCGTGACGGTGTGCCGCCGGGGGTCGTCGTCGGGCAGGCCGAACGCGTCCCACGTGGTGGCTGAGACGAACGGGCTCGGCAGCACCTCCACGTACCCTGCCCCGGCCAGCGTCCGGGAGACCGCTCGGCGGCGGCGCTGCGCCGCGGTGAGCCCCCGGCCGGGCGGTACCGGCGGGAACTCGGCGGGGATGGTGTCGTAACCCTCCAGCCGCAGCACCTCCTCGACGAGGTCAGCGGGTTGGACCAGGTCGGGGCGCCAGGACGGTGGGACGACGGTCACCGTGGTGGCGCCCTCGGTGCCCTCCGCACCGTGGACCTGCACCGTGCAGCCGATCTGGGAGAGCCGGCGGACCGTGGCGCCACGCTCGTAGGCGCGCCCGGCCACCCGATCCGGCAGCTCGATCGGCATCACCACCGGCACCGGTCCCGGCGGCGTGCCAGCGTCGGTACGGCCCGGCGCGATCCGCCCCCCGCCGTAGCGGCTCAGCAGCGTCGCGGCGAACTCGACAGCTACCGGTGGCAAGGCAGGATCCACGCCGCGCTCGAAACGCCGGGCCGCCTCGCTGGGCACCTTGTGCCGCCGGGCACTGCGCGCCACCGAAGCCGGGTCCCAGTTCGCCGCCTCCAGCAGCAGGCTGGTGGTCGCAGCGCCCACCTCGGTGCTCTCGCCGCCCATCACAGCCGCCAGCGACACCGGGCCGCTGGCATCGCAGATCACCATGTCGTCCGGATCCAGCTCCCGGCAGACCCCGTCCAGGGTGGTGAGCTTCTCGCCCTCGATCGCTCGGCGGACCAGCAGCTCGCCATCCAGCTTTGCCGCGTCGAAGGCGTGCATCGGCTGACCGAGCTCCAGCATCACGTAGTTGGTGACGTCGACAGCCAGCGAGATCGACCGCATCCCAGCCAGCCCCAACCTGCGGCGCATCCACCAGGGCGACCGGAGGGTCGGGTCCACACCGGACACCTGGCGGGTCACGAACCGGCGGCAGCCCTGCTCATCCTCGATGCGGACCGGCCAGCTGAGGCCACCGGTGGAGAGCACCTCACGCAGTCCGGGATCCCCGTAAGGGGCGTCGAACGCGATGGCCAGCTCGCGAGCCAGGCCGCGCACCGACAAGCAGTAGCCACGATCGGGGGTGATCGCCAACTCGATCACCGAGTCATCCAGGCCCAGCACCGGGACGGCACTGTCCCCGGGCACCGCGGCGTCGGCCGGCAGCACGATGATCCCGGTGTGGTCCTCACCGAGCCCCAGCTCGGCAGCCGAACAGATCATGCCTTCGGAGGTCCGGCCGTAGGCGGTGCGCGCCGCGATGGCGACGTCATCTGGGAGCACCGTACCGGGCCGGGCCAGCACCACCAGATCCCCGGCGCGGAAGTTGGTGGCACCGCAGATAACCCCACGCGGCGCCGGCTCGCCGTCGTCCACGCGGCAGTACCGGATGGGCTTTGCAAAGCCGGTCAGCTCCTCGATCTCCAACACCCGCCCCACCACGAGCGGCCCGCTGACCGGGCCGAGTTGGTGCACCGCCTCGACTTCCAGGCCGGCCCGCACGAAGGCGTCGGCGATCTGCGCCGTCGTCGGGGCCTCACTCCCCTCGGGGAGCGCGACATGGTCGCGCAGCCAGGACACGGGAACACGCACGTGGCTCAGGCCTCCGTTCCGAACGCGCAGGTGAACCGGACATCGCCCTCGACCATGTCGCGCATGTCGGCGATCCCGTTGCGGAACTGCAGGGTGCGCTCGATGCCCATCCCGAAGGCGAAGCCGGAGTAGGCCGAGGTGTCCACTCCGCAGGCCCGCAGCACATTCGGGTTGACCATCCCGCAGCCGCCCCATTCGACCCATCCGGGGCCACCTTTGCGTTCCGGGAACCACACATCGACCTCGGCGGAGGGCTCGGTGAAGGGGAAGAACGAGGGCCGCAACCGGGTCCGGGAGGTCTCACCGAACATCGCCCGGGCCAACGCGTCCAAGGTGCCCTTCAGATGCGCCATGGTGATGCCGTGGTCCACCGCGAGGCCTTCGACCTGATGGAAGACGGGGGTGTGGGTGGCGTCCAGCGCGTCGCTACGGAACGTGCGCCCCGGGCACACCACATACACCGGCAGTTCCCGCTCCAGCAGGGCCCGTACCTGAACCGGGGAGGTGTGCGTGCGCAGGACCATGCCGGATCCCTCGGGTGCGGCGTAGAAGGTGTCCTGCATGGTGCGTGCCGGGTGGTCCTGGGGGAAGTTGAGCGCGTCGAAGTTGAACCACTCGGCCTCCAGTTCCGGGCCCTCGGCGACTTCGTAGCCCATGGCGAGGAACACGTCCGCGATGCGCTCGCACAGCGTGGTGATCGGGTGTCGGGCGCCGGCGGGGACCCGATCCCACGGCAGCGTGACGTCGACGGCCTCCTCCCGCAGGGTTGTGGAGTCCCGCTGGACCTGCAGCGCGGCGCGGCGCTGATCGAAGGCCGCCTGCACGGCCGTGCGGCTGGCGTTAAGCCGCTTGCCGGCCTCGGCACGGGCGTGGGGTGGGAGCGCGCCGATCTCCCGCCGGGCAATCAGCAGCGGCGAGCGATCGCCGAGGTGGTCGGGGTTGACCGCAGCCAGTTCCTCGAGGTCACCAGCCTCGGCGAAGGCCCTCTCGGCATCCTCGACGGCCTGCGCCAATGCTTCCGGTGCCAGCATGGCGACCTGCTTAGGGTGGGAGGGGTCTTTGGGGGGGTTATTGGGTCCAGACATGAGGGTGCGAACTCCTCGGTCAGTTCTGGCCAGATCCTAGGTGATCGGTTCGGGGGAGGACGGCCGGCGGTGCGCCCGCGCGCTGGCATACAGGCAGACCGCCGCCGCGGCAGCCAGGTTGAGGCTTTCGGCGTGGCCGTGCAGCGGGACCGCGACGGCGTGGTCGGCAAGGGCGAGCAAGTCGCGGTCCAGCCCGTGTGACTCGTTGCCGAACAGCCACGCGGTCGGCGCCCTCAGGGTTCCGGCGTCGAGCACCTCATCGAGGTCTCGGCCGGTGGTGGCGTCGGCCGCGAGAACCTGCAACCCGGCCTGCCGGCACGCCGCGACGGCCAGCCGTGGGTCGGGCTCCATTCCCACCGGGAGGTGGAACAGGCTGCCGGTGGAGGCTCGCACGCATTTGCCGTTGTACGGGTCAACGGTGTCCCCGGTGAAGAGCACTGCGTCTGCCCCGGCCGCGTCGGCTACCCGGATGACCGTGCCGGCATTGCCCGGATCGGCGACACCAGCCAGCACCGCGACCAGCCGGGTGCCCCGCAGCGCGTCCGCCGCCGGCCGGGTGAGCGCGGCACAGACCGCCACGATGCCTTGCGGGCTAGCCGTCTCCGACAACCTGGCGGCGGCCCGCTCGGTGATCAGGGATACCCGGACACCGGGCGGGCCGAGCAGCTCAGGATGCCGGGCAGCGGCGCGCTCGGTGACGAACAGCTCTCGCACCGCTCCGCACCCCAGGGCCTCGCGCACGGCTTGGGGGCCCTCCGCGAGGAACCGCCCGGCGCGCTCGCGGTCCCGCCGCCGGAGCAGCCCCCGCGCAGCCACCACCCGGGGGGTCCGTTCGGTATACGGAGCGCTCGGCTGGGCCATGGGATGTCGAGGCGGCCGGCCGCCCGCGCCTCAGGCGGCGTCGCTGTCCTGGGACGGCGCGTCCTGGGATATCTGGGCGTCCTGGGACAGCGGGGCATCCTCCCCCTGACTACGTGGCAGGTTGGCTCTGGCGACCTCAACCAGCGCGGTGAACGCGGTGGGGTCGCAGACGGCGAGCTCAGCAAGGTTCTTGCGGTCTACTTCGATCTCGGCGATGCGCAACCCCTGAATCAGCCGGTTGTACGTCATCCCGTTCTGCCGCGCGGCGGCGTTGATCCGGGTGATCCAGAGTTGCCGGAAGTCACCCTTGCGCGCCCGCCGGTCGCGGTAGGCGTACTGCATCGAGTGGAGGATCTGTTCCTTGGCCTTGCGATAGAGCCGGGAGCGCTGGCCGCGGTAGCCGCTAGCGGCCTCCAGGGTCGTGCGGCGCTTTTTGTGGGCGTTGACCGCTCGCTTGACGCGTGCCACTGGTTCGTCCTGTCGGTCTCGGGGGCGGGGTAGCCGCCCAGGGTCTTCAAACAGGGTCAGGAGGTCGGGATATGGCCGGATATGCGGACGGTCAGCGACCGAGCAACCTACGGATCCGCTTTTTGTCCTGCGGAGCCACCTCGACCACTCCATCCAGGCGCCGGGTGACCCGGGAAGATTTCTTCTCTAGCAGGTGGCGCCGGCCAGCGCGCTGGCGCAGCAGGGTGCCGGTAGCGGAAAGCTTCACGCGTTTCGCGGTGCCTCGATGGGTCTTGTTCTTCGGCATGTCCGTCCTTAACTCCTGCCACCTGGGGCGGCGGTGAATGAGGTGGCCTGGGCGGGCCACCTCACCAATGTCACCGTGGCCCGTCCGGGCCACCGAATATCACTGCACAGGCTGTTACTCTGCTGGCTTTTCTACTCTGCTGGCTTTTCCGCCGGCGTGGTCGCACTCCGGTTGGCCTTGGCCCCACGTGGCTTGTTGCGGTGTGGAGCCAGCACCATCGTCATGTTCCGACCGTCCTGCTTAGCGGAGGTCTCCACAAAACCCAGCTCCGCGACGTCCTCTGATAGCCGCTGCAGCAGCCGGAAACCCAACTCCGGCCGGGACTGCTCGCGGCCCCGGAACATGATGGTGACCTTCACTTTGTGCCCCGCGTCGAGGAACCGCACAACATGACGCTTCTTCGTCTCGTAGTCGTGGGCGTCGATCTTGGGACGGAGCTTTTGTTCTTTGATAACCGTCATCTGCTGGTTGCGACGGGACTCACGGGCTTTCTGCGCGGTCTCGTACTTGAACTTGCCGAAGTCCATGAGCTTGCAGACCGGTGGGCGGGCCTGCGCCGCAACCTCGACTAGGTCAAGGTCGGCTTCCTGAGCTAGCCGCAGCGCGTCCTCGATGCGGACGATGCCGACCTGCTCGCCATTCGGACCAACCAACCTAACCTCGGGAACGCGGATGCGTTCGTTGATGCGTGTCTCGACGGTGATGTGGCCTCCTCGGTCGTCCTGCCCACGGCGCGACCACGCGTGCGGTGCCCGCAGATCCGACCGATCGACGCCGCGTGTGTTTGTCAACACACGACATCAACGCCGGAATCCACCTCGGGATTCCGGGACCGGACCCGGCCGCCTCGCGGCGGTTCGGGTGGGAGCGGACTCCACTTGCCGCTTCCGCCGGAGCGGAAGCTGGTCGCACCAGACATGCTAGCAGGTCATGCCCTCCAGCGGCAGCGGAGCCAGGTAGCGCAGGAACACGATGTCACCGATCTGACGCGTCTCGTGAAGGATCATCCGGTGCTGCGCATCGTGCGGGAACGCACCAGAGTTGACGAAGCGCGGTGCCCCGGGCTGGCCGACGAAGAACGGCGCGATGGCAAGTTGTAGCTCATCGACCAAGCCCTGCGTCAGGAACTGGGTATGGATGGTGCTGCCACCTTCGACCATGAGCCGCTGAATGCCTCGGCCCGCGAGATCGTGCAGCATCGCGGTGAAGTCAACGGCTTCCTCGCCCGCACCGACGACCGTTGCCCGGTCACCAAGCCGCGCCTGCACGCGCCCGACGGCGGAGCCAGGACTGTACACCAACTTTTCGCCACCACTGGTGAAGAATTTCAGGTCAGGATCGAATATGGTGCTGGTGATCGTCACCTTGACCGGGTACGGCGGCACCCCGCGTGCCTCGCGGGCCTGCCGCCTGGCATCGGATTTCACGAGCAAGCGCGGATTGTCGCGGCGGATGGTATTGGCGCCGACGAGGATCGCGTCACAGGACGCACGAAGCTCGTCCACCCGGTCGAAATCCGCCTCGTTGGACAGCAGCAACCGCTCGTCGCTCACGTCGTCGATACATCCATCAAGCGACATCGCGCAGCTCAGAATCACATACGGACGGACAGTCATCTTGACTACTTTCACTAGACGCCAGAGCTGGCCTCTGGCTACGCGGACCTGCTCACGTCCCACGGTCATGTCAAGATCGCTTGGGCCGGCAGGGGGACTCGGAGGTGCAAAAGGTTCCACTTGGCGGCCAGTGGGGGCATGGGAGGCGCCAAATGGTTCCATTTGGCCCGGTCAGCCGTAGGCATGCGGGACACCTTATGAGATCCTAAAACAGCCGTGCTCACGTCCGAAGATCGGTGAGTAGCTTGGCCGCGGCAGCCAGGGCGGGTTCCAGCAGAGGTCCGGCGTATCGTGTTGGCGCGTCGATGAGCTGCGCGCAGCGGTACAGCCGAGCGAGCTTGCCCGCACGACTGTCCAGATCAGCTCGTCGTTGGGGACGCTGTGTCCCAGCCACGCGGGGCCGTGCCCCAGTCTTCCCAGTCCAGGAAGTAACAGTTCGGAGCGGTCAGATTAGCCCATGCCAGGTCGGCATGGGCCGCCGTCCACTCCTCGACCGTGGTATCAACGTCGGAAAAGACCTGGCAGATGGTTTCGGTGACTCCTGCCTGGCTGACTGCGACGCGAGTCGTCGTGTATCGGCCCAGCGCGTCCAGCGATGAGTGGAACGTGGCCCACCACGACTCGGGTAACTCTGGGCGGGTAGTCAAAATCCGGCCCGGCTTGATGGGACGGTCGGCGATGTAAGTGGTTTCGTCGGTCCGCCACATGACCTGGCGGCCGTGGTCGAGCCACGAGAGGCCCTGATGCCACTGTGGCATAGCAACACCCCGCAAGATCGAGGCACATTCGATACCCCAGCCTTGACCGTCGAACCGAGCTAGGTCACGGATTTCGATGCGGACCCAACTGCTCCGGTCGGTGCGGAAGCCGAGGGAGCGGCGTTCACGGGCTTGCGTAGAGGCATCGAAGCGAGTCGTTAGGGCACGTTCCACGCGGCTTGCCACGTCGTCACACGGGTAAGTGCGGAGATCGGGAAGCACAGGCAATCTTAACCGTGTGACAAGGCTCCTTACTCATGGTGCGGCATGGCGGGCCGCACCTCGACGACGGTGCGCTCAAGGCGCGGAGCGCTCGGGTGCGTTCTGGATGCGCCGAGTTCGACAGGGCTGTTCATCTGGCTACGGACAGCTTCAATGTCGAACTCGGCGCACTCGGAGCGGTTGGGTGTTCCGCGGAACAGCGGGGCAATGGTGCATGCCGGACCGGGTGCGTTTTCTGGAGATCCCGGGGTCTGATCGGGCCATGGTGGGACCCGAGTGGGAATTTTCTCCCGCCGATCTCTGACGCGCTGGCCTGCGCAAACAAGCAGAGCGCCGGGGCAAACTTCCGACGAGTCCGGCCGCTGAGTGATCGCTCTGCCATCCGGCTTGGGCTACGGTTCGCAAGGGGTTGGGGATGGCAGGCAACCTGGTGGGGGTAGGCGAGGATGCCCAGAAAAGCGGAGAACTCCGCGAAAGCAGAGCGTGACACGCTGCGCGAGCGGATGCGCGGCTACGGGTGCACCGTCGCCCAGATCGCCGCCGAGATGGGCCGCCGGTTCAACCTGCGCCCCAGGGTGGCGTGGCGGCATGCCCTGGGCTGGCCCCAGTGGAAGCTCGCCCAGCAGTACAACACCGCCCATCCTGGGATGAAGCTGTCGGACCATCGGATCAGCGAGTTCGAGGCATGGCCGCACGGCGGGTGTCCGCCCAGCCTGCACTACCTCACTCAGCTGGCCATCACGTTCGGGCACGGGTGCACCCCGGCCCATCTGGTCGACGCCGACGACCTGGAACACCTCACCCCGGTGGACCGCATCCTGCTCACCACCGGTCACCCACCCGCGGCGGCCGCCGCATCGGCGCACCCGGGAGCCCAGGTGGTGGTGTCCGCAGACCCCGCGGTGTGGGTCACGGTGCCCGGTGAGCTCGCCCCGCTGCTGATGGCCTGCCTGGGGTTGCTGACTGCGGGTGAGGACGCGACGCTGGCCACCCCTGGTGAGCGTGAGCGTGCCTACCATCAACTCGTTCAGTTCCTGACGAGTTGGGCTCACACCATGAAGCGTCGCAACGCGCTCCGCACCCTCGGCTGGGCGGCCACGGCCGCCTCAGTCGGCCACTTCCCCGACCCGGACGAGCAGACACGCGTCGCCGCGGTGCTCACCAACCCCAGCCGGCTCGACACGCCCACCCTCGAGCACTTCGAAACGGTGCTGTGGGGGTGTAAACGGCAGGATGACGCGCTCGGTGCGCACGGCGTGCTGGATACCGTGCTCGCCCAACGCAGCCTTCTTCGTTCGCTGCTGCCGGACTGCCCGGCAGCGCTTCGGCCCCGGCTGCTCTCGGCGCTGAGCCGTGCCTCCCAACACGCCGGCTGGTTCTCGGTCGACCTGAACGATTTCGACGGCGCGGGGTATTTCTACGAGGATGCCCGGGCGCTGGCCCATGAGGCCGAGAATGTTGAGCAGGTCGCCCGGGTATTGGTCGGGATGAGCCGCTTGGCGGTCTGGCAGGGCAAGCCACGCGTCGGCATGGACCACGCTGTGGCGGCCCGGCAGTGGGCCGACCGTACCGGCGACATGCGGTTGCGCGCCTGGACATATGGCGCTGGGGCCGCGCGGGTGTACGCCGCTGACGGGCAACGAGACGCCTGCTTGGTGGCGCTTGACGCGGCGCACACCGCGCTCGGGAGAGCCGATGAGTACGTACCGGGCTGTTACAGCAACAACTACGACGAAGGGCTCCATACCTCGTTTTGCGGTGAGTGTCACCTGGAGCTGCGCGATGCCACCCGTGCTGCTGGCTATGCTCAGCGTTCCCTCGCCACCCTGGACCGGTCGTACACCCGCATAGTGGCTCTCACCACCGTGGACCTCGCGCGGGCGTATGTGCAGTCCGGCGAGATCGACGAGGCGGCCCGCCTGCTCGGCGACGCCGGCGAGGTCGCGGCAGCGAACAGCTCAGCAAGGCTGGTCACGGTCTTGCAGCGGGGCCGCGCCGAGCTGCGACCCTGGGCTGATACCGCCGCCGTGCGCGCCTTGGACGATCGCCTGGCGTCGTGTGGGGTGGCGGCGGAGTGATCCGACTCACCGGCCAGCGACGATGGTGGCGTGGCGCCGCCGCGGGGGCGTAGCGTGTCGCACCTCGACGACGGTGCGCAGGAACTGGCCGGTGCAGCTGGTATCGATGGCGACGACAGCATGGAGCCACGAACGGTTCGCAACTGGTAGCGCCAGGGATGCCAACGTCTGGTACTGGTGATTCCGCCGGAGTGCCACGTCAACGCGGTAATGGCTACAGTCCGCGTAGCATCTTGTGCATCCCGTCATCTCGTGGCAGGATGACCGTCGGCTTTGGTTGGGCGCGCAAGGAAGGGGCCAGATATGGCCACCGGCGAGGTCCCTCATGATTCTGAGTCTCGGGTTGAGTATGAGCCGTCCACACTAGATGAGATGGGCGACGTGGTCGAGCTGACCAGGGGAACGGCCGATTTTGATACAGCCGACATGAAGACCTCGAAATACTGGTGATCACTGCCCATGATGTGGTGGTTGGCCAGCGTGGTCGGCCATAGGACGCCGCAGGGGCTAAGTTCAGTCGTCAGCCCGAACTGGTACATTACCGCTGCTGGCAGTGGCAGGTTTTGGCTGTGGCATGGCCAGGCCGGGGCCGTGGTTCGCCTCCACCGAGTCGACGTTCCTGGCTGCTCACTCCTGGTTGTCGGCTGCTGCACAACGTCCGATACGGAGCTGTCCGGTATCGCTGTGCGCATCGCTTGTGGGGACATGGCGGCGCTGGCTGAGGTGGACGGCAGCCGTGTGGTGATCGCGGTCCGAGCCGATGACGTGTGGGCGGCTGGCGATCTCGCCGGCCAGTGCCCCGTGTTCTATGGGTGCTTCAAGGGTCAGGTTGTTGTTGGCTCGCATGCTGGGGCACTCGCCGAACTCGTTGGCCGGTCGCTCAATCGTGAATGGTTGGCTGCTCGGTTGCTCGTGCCCTCAGCCTCCGACGTGTGGTGGACACAGTCGCCTTGGCACGGCGTCCGCACGGTTCGGCCCGGCTGGCTGCTCCACGTCAATCCTGATGGCAAGGCAACGACGAAGCGATGGCTCGATCTCGATGTCCCAAGGGCTGGACTGGCCGATGGCAGCCAGGCACTTCGGGCAGCGCTGCGACGAGCTGTGTCGGTGCGGGTGGCGGCAGCGGAGATGCCTACCGTAGACCTCAGCGGCGGTCTGGACTCCTCAACAGTGGCCCTATTGGCCGCACGTGCCGCGCCGGCTCCAGTTCGAGCGCTCACCCTCACCGTCAATGGCGTGGAGGATGCGTCGGCTGCCGCCCACGCAGCAGGCACCGTGTCCGGCATGGCGTATAAGCAGTTAGAAATACCGGACGCCGTCCTGCCGTATTCAGACCTTGATCGACCGTTGATCGTCGATGAACCTGCGGATCACCTGGTTGCCGGGGCATGGGTGCGGTGGTGGCGGCGGTGTCTCGCCGAGGACGGATCGGATGTCCATCTCAGCGGTGACGGCGGTGACGGAGTACTGTTTGCGCTTCCTTCGTACCTGGCGGATCTTGCTAGTCCGCACACACTGCGTACCCTGTGGCGTCATGCGAACGGCTGGGCACGTCTGCGGAACCAAGCTCCGCACACCCTCGTTCGCGCTGCCATGGCGCTACGCGGAACACCCTACCGTGAGGCATTCGTGCGCGCAGCTGACCGACTGATCCAGGGCGACTCTGGTCCGATCGGGTGGGCACGGCTGATTTCATGGATTGACCTCGGTGGTGCCGGCACGTTGGCGACGTCCGAAGCGCGCCATCTTGTCGCCAGTTATCTCCGACGGCATGCGGAGGAGCACACTACACCAGCAGTACCGGGCAGGTTCGGCATTGGCGACGCAACTGCATGGCTGTCGCTAAACGCTTATGCTCGCGGCCTCCGGTCCGAGGTGGCGGTGGCCGCAACATGTGGCATCACTTTACAGTCGCCATACCTGGATGACGGGGTCGTGCGGGCGTGCTGGTCGGTTCCGGCGTCAGTTCGCACAACCCCAGAGCAGCCCAAACCGCTGCTGCGGCATGCTGTCGACGGCCTGGTACCGGCCAGCGTCGTCAATCGACGCACGAAAGGCGATTACACCGCGCTGTCCTATCGAGGACTGCACCGCAATGCGGATGCGATTGACCACGTGTTGACTTCCTCGCAGCTTGGCTCGTTGGGCTTGATCGACGTTGAATCCATGCGCGCCGAACTACGGAAAGGAGCAGCTGGGTTACCGATTCGGCTCGGCGCGTTTGACACTGTACTCGGAATGGAGCTGTGGTTACGAGCCATCGAGGTTAACTAACATGCAATACCTATCGCGACAGGAGGCGGCCGTGCGTTATCGACCTGAAGTCGGCATCAGGGCAGCGCCGATGGACGACGGCGGACTCGTGCTACTTTCCGAGCGTTCCGGCAAGCTTTACCGCTGCAGTTCGACTGCCGCAAAGATGTGGACCGCACTTCATCAGCACGGCGGACGACCGGAGGCTGCCGCAGATGCGGTCGCTGCGCAGTACGACACCGAGCCAGCTCGCGTTCGCGCCGACCTCAACGTGTTGATCGATAAGCTGCGGCGAACCGGTCTTGTGAAGGCCGAGCCGTGAGCACGCCGATGGCCACCGCGCCCAGTGTTCGGCCGTGCCTGACCTTAACAGCGAGTGCTGCATGCGTTGGGCTGATCGTTTGTCTCATGCTCCGGGTAGCGCGGTTCAACCACGTCACGGCTGCTGTCCGCTGGTTAGCTGACACAACCCGCCGCCACGCAACTCCTGACGAAGTGATGCGCATGCTGCACGCCGTCGACGCTGCGGCGACATTGATTCCAGTCCGCGTCGCCTGCTTGGAGCGATCCCTGACAGCGGTGGTACTCCTGGCTGCGCGTCGCCGTGGCGTCACATGGCAGCTGGGTGTCCGTACTCCGCCTCTGGCCACACACGCGTGGCTTGTCGACGCCACAGGAAAACCAATCGACGAACCCTTGACGACGGCGGCATATCGGCCGCTCATCACTGTCTCCCCGCAAACTCTGGCGAACCGGAGCATGACGTGACAGATCGTGTTGCGGCGGTCGCTGCTGCGGTCGACTACGATGCTTGGACCACAACTGAGGACGGCGCGCTGGTCCCACAGATCACCACGGATACCACGATTCACGCCATGCTGCGCTTACTTGACATTCGGCCTGGCATGCAAGTCATGGAGATCGGCACGGGCTCGGGTTACTCCGGAGCACTGTTATCTCGCATCGTCGGCTCCGACGGTCACGTTGTGTCCATCGACATCGATACCGCCCTCATCAACCGTGCCCGCACCCTGCATAACCAGGCCCGGCACACCAACATCGAGCTGCACGCCTCGGACGGCTTTTGGGGCTGGACGAACGGGGAGCCATTCGATCGAATCGTGGGCTGGGTGACACCCCATGTCCTGTCCGCCGCATGGGCCGCACAAGCCAAGCCGGGAGCGATGATAGTGACTCCCGTCAAGATCGCTGACGTCGCGGCGGCGAACGCTGTGGTCCGTTGCGCCGTCAACGGTGACATCCACGACGGAGAACTGCATCCCGGCAACTTCATTGAGATGACGTCCGAGATCATCACTGAATTCGGACTACCGATTCGCTACGTCAACGCGGTGCGCAAATCGCCGGACGGACCACCGTGGTGGATCAGTGGCCACCAGTTTCACGGCCAACCACCCACCGTGCCCGAGCGGCTACTTCGCCAGCTTGTGGAGACCGAGCCAGAAAGCGAGTTTTTCAACCAGGGTAGCGAGAGCTGGCGAGCCTTTACCGCCTTTCTGCTCGCGTCGACGGTGAACCCCGCCAGCGTGGGTAGTGCCCGAGGCTGGGGAATCGGAACAGCCACACCCGACAGTATCGCCATCAGCCTGAGCAACGGCGTTCTACTTAGGGCGGGCACCGATGAAGCGTATAACGAGGTCACCAACGTACTCAAAGAATGGCACGAACTCGGTGAGCCCGATCTCATCGAACTCACACCGTGCTTCATCCGTGAAGAAAACGGATGGGCGGTGCGTCCGCGCTCAGCAGCGGCGTCCAACCGCAGCCCACAAGCAGTGGGGCCGCCGTCTTGCGCCAGCTAGCGCAGCGGTGATCATGGGCGAAGACAGCCGCCGTGCGTGCCCTGGACGATCGCTTGGCGTCCTGCGGGGTGGCGGCGGGGTGATCCGGCTCACCGGCCAGCGGCTGCGGTGACCTGGCGACGCCGTGGCGGGGTGGCATGCTGCACTTCGACGACGGCGCGCAGGAACTGGCCGGTGTAGCTGGTGTCGATGGTGGCGACCTGCTCGGGTGTGCCCTCGGCGATCACGGTGCCACCGGCCGCGCCGCCCTCGGGCCCCATGTCGATCACCCAGTCCGACGACTTGATCACATCGAGGTTGTGCTCGATGACGATCACGGTATTGCCCTTGTCGGCCAGCTCGTTGATGACGCCGAGCAGTTTGCGGATGTCCTCGAAGTGCAGGCCGGTGGTGGGCTCGTCCAGCACGTAGACGGTACGGCCGGTGGAGCGTTTCTGCAGCTCACTGGCCAGCTTGACGCGCTGGGCTTCGCCACCGGACAGCGTCGGCGCGGGTTGCCCGAGCCGGACGTAGCCCAGCCCGACGTCCACCAGCGTCTTGAGGTGCCGGTGGATCGCCGTGATCGGCTCGAAGAACGCCGCCGCCTCCTCGATCGGCATATCGAGCACCTCAGCGATGGTCTTGCCCTTGTAGTGCACCTCGAGGGTTTCCCGGTTGTACCGGGCACCGTGGCACACCTCGCAGGGCACGTACACGTCGGGCAGGAAGTTCATTTCGATCTTGATGGTGCCGTCGCCCGCGCAAGCCTCGCACCGCCCGCCCTTGACGTTGAAGGAGAACCGCCCCGGCTGGTAACCGCGGACCTTCGCCTCGGTGGTGGCGGCGAAGAGCTGGCGGATCCGGTCGAACACGCCGGTGTAGGTGGCCGGGTTGGACCGCGGAGTCCGCCCGATCGGCGACTGGTCGACCCGCACCAGCTTGTCGACATGCTCCAACCCCGTGACCCGGGTGTGCCGTCCGGGTACCTGACGGGCGCCGTTGAGCCGGTTCGCCAGCACGGTCGCGAGGATGTCGTTGACCAGCGTCGACTTGCCCGATCCGGAGACCCCGGTCACCGAGATGAGGCAGCCCAGCGGGAAGGACACGTCGATGCCGCGCAGGTTGTGCTCGCGCGCCCCGAGCACGGTCAACCGTCGCGAGCGGTCCACCGGACGCCGGCTGGCCGGGACCGGGATGCTCCGCCGACCCGACAGGTAGGCACCGGTGATCGAGGTGTCGTGCTGCTCCAATCCAGGGAACGGGCCGCTGTACACCACCTGACCGCCGTGCTCTCCCGCGCCTGGACCGATGTCCACCACCCAGTCGGAGGTACGGATGGTGTCCTCGTCGTGCTCCACCACGATCAGCGTGTTGCCCAGGTCGCGCAGCCTGGTGAGGGTAGCCAGCAGCCGGTGGTTGTCCCGCTGGTGCAGGCCGATCGACGGCTCGTCCAGCACGTACAGCACACCGACCAACCCAGAGCCGATCTGGGTAGCCAACCGGATCCGCTGGGCCTCACCACCGGACAGCGTGGCCGAGGCGCGGTCCAGGGACAGATAATCCAGCCCGACGTCGAGCAGGAAACGCAGCCGGGCCTGGATCTCCTTGAGCACCGCACCGGCAATCATGGCCTGTCTGGTGTCTAGACGCAGGCCGTTGAGGAAAGCCGCGGCGTCGCGGACCGACAATGCGGAGACGTCGGCGATGGATTTCTTGCCCTCCGTGGTGTGTGAGAGGGTGACGGCGAGGATCTCGGGTTTGAGCCGGGTGCCATGACAGGCCGGGCAGGGCACGTCCCGCATGTAGCCGTCGTATTTCTCGCGCACGTATTCTGACTCGGCGTGGCTCATCCGGCGCTCCAGGAACGGGATGACGCCTTCGAAAGCAGCATAGTAGGAGCGCTCACGGCCATAGCGGTTGCGGTAATGGATGTGCACCTGCGCGTCGCTGCCGTGCAGCACCGCCTTCTGGGCCTTGGCGCTCAGCCGTCGCCACGGGGTGTCCATCCGGAAACCGACGGTCTCGGCCAGCGCTTCGAGCAGCCGCTGGAAGTACTCGGCGGTCTGCCCGGTGGCCCACGGCGCGATCGCTCCCTCCTGCAGGGACCGGTGTTCGTCGGGCACCACCAGCTCGGGGTCCACTTCCTTGCGCATCCCGATTCCGGTGCACTCCGGGCAGGCGCCGTAGGGCGAGTTGAACGAGAACGACCGTGGCTCCAGGTCATCGACGCCGATGGGGTGGCCGTTCGGACAAGCCATCCGCTCGGAGAACCGGCGTTGCCGGTGCGGGTCGTGCGCCTCGCGGTCCACGAAGTCGAGCACGACGAGGCCGTCGGCCAGCCGCAACGCGGTCTCCACCGAGTCGGTGAGCCGGTGCTTGGCGCTGTCCTTGACCGACAGCCGGTCGACCACCACCGAGATGTCGTGTTTGTCCTGCTTCTTGAGCTTGGGTGCCTCGGTCAGCGGGTGCACGGTGCCGTCGACGAGCACCCGGGAGTAGCCCTGGGACTGCAGCTCGGCGAACAGGTCGACAAACTCGCCCTTGCGGGTGCGCACCACGGGCGCCAGCACCTGGAACCGGGTGCCGGGTGCCAGGGCGAGCACCTGGTCCACGATCTGCTGCGGGGTCTGCCGGGAGATCGGCTCGCCACACCGGGGGCAATGCGGCTCCCCCGCGCGGGCGTAGAGCAGCCGCAGGTAGTCGTGCACTTCGGTGATGGTGCCGACGGTGGAGCGGGGGTTGCGGCTGGTGGACTTCTGGTCGATCGACACCGCGGGCGACAGACCCTCGATGAAGTCGACATCGGGCTTGTCCATCTGGCCGAGGAACTGGCGGGCGTAGGCCGACAGCGACTCGACGTACCGGCGCTGGCCCTCCGCGAAGATGGTGTCGAAGGCGAGGCTGGACTTGCCGGAACCGGACAGCCCGGTGAACACGATGAGGCTATCCCGGGGCAGGTCGAGATCGACGTTGCGCAGGTTGTGCTCCCGCGCACCGCGCACGACAAGTCGGTCAGCCACGTGACTCCCTTCGCCAGAGGGCCTCGCCCATGCTATGCGCCAGGTCTGACAGAACCGGTCTCGCGGTGCGGTGTGGCAACCTGGTTCATCCGGGGGTTACGGTCAATGGCTGTGGACATTGTTGAGGACTACGACGGCGCGGTGACTCCCGGTGGGCCGGCACAGCGGCGGACGCTGACCGCGCTGAGCGTCACCAAGATCTCGGTCGGGTCGATGGACAACAACGCTTACCTGCTGGTCTGCCAGTCTACCGGCGAGGCGTTGCTGATCGACGCGGCCAACGAGGCGCAGCGGCTGATGGACCTGCTGGGCCATGGACCGGATCGGCCCGATCTGCAGACGATCGTCACCACTCACCGGCACGCGGACCACTGGCAGGCTCTCGGTGCCCTCGCTGGCGCCACCGGAGCGCGGACCATCGCGCATCCGGTCGACGCCCCGAGGCTGCCGGTGCCTCCCGACCGCCTGGTGGAGCACGGCGATACCGTCACGGTCGGCCAGGTAGTGCTGGACGTGATCCACCTGCGCGGACACACTCCCGGCTCGATCGCCCTGCTCCACCGGGACGCCAACGGCACACCGCACCTGTTCACCGGTGACGCGCTGTTCCCCGGCGGTCCCGGACGGACCACCTCCCCCGCTGCCTTCGCCAGCCTGATGGCCGACCTCCAGTCACGGGTGTTCGATCTCCTCCCCGACGAGACATGGTTCTACCCCGGACACGGCAAGGACTCCACCCTCGGCACCGAGCGCCCCCACCTCGCCGAATGGCGCGCGCGGGGTTGGTGAGACTGCTGACCGCCATTCGGAGCCGAATGGCTGTCGGCGAGGGTCCTGTGACCGCCATTCGGAGCCGAATAGCGGTTGTGTCCGGGGCCAGCCGGGCAATGGGCGTTGTCGTCGGGGTCGAGTTACTCGATCTCATAGCCCCGATCCCGATGGACGCCCTGGCCTCGAAACACCACATCCACAGCGATGCGATTCGCATCCTCGCCGCTGCCATTCAGGGACAGGCCGCCACGGGTACGGCATCCTCAGAGGCCACCCGGCCGCGCCACGTGCCTTTCAGGACGGTCACCCATCGAGGGTTGGCCTCAGCAAGCTGAACCCGGGCATACTCGTTGTGCCGCCTTCGTGGCGGCGCGCTGTTTTACCCTGGTCCGCAGGGGGTGGTAGTGGCCAGGGTCTTCGTCAGCCATGCCAGCAAGGACCGTGAGTGCGCCGGTCAGCTGCGCGAGTGGCTGGTTGCTGAGCACCACCAGGTGTTCCTGGATCAGGATCCGGGCGATGGCATCGGGGTGGGTGAGGAGTGGGAGCAGCGGCTGGATAAGCAGCTGCGCTGGGCCGACGCGGTGGTCTGCGTGGTCACCTCGGCTTTCCTGGCATCAACGTGGTGTAGCTACGAGGTGGGTTACGCCCGGTCACGGGGTAGCCGGCTGCTGCCGGTCCGGGCCGAGCCGGGCGTGGTGCATCCGCTGCTGAGGTCCCACCAGCATGCCGACCTGACGCGGGACCCGGGTGTGGCCCGGGCTGAACTCCTCGCGGCGCTGCGCCGAATCGATACGCGCGGAGGTGCGGGCTGGCCGGATGATCGTTCCCCGTTCCCGGGGCTACGCCCGTTGGACACCGACTGGCAGCAGGTCTTTTTCGGCCGCAGTGAGGAGGTCCAGCAGCTCACCGAGCTGCTACGGTCCCCAACCGAGCACGCGAAAGGTGCGGTGCTGCTGGTGGTGGGCCCCTCAGGGTGCGGCAAGTCCTCACTCGTCCGGGCCGGGTTGCTGCCGCTGATGGCCGACGAACCAAGTTGGCAGGTCCTGTCGCCGATCCTGCCGGGGACCGACCCGGTGGCGGCGCTGGCTCGGGAACTGGCGGCCGCAGCCCGGCGGATTGACCTGGGCTGGACGGTGGATCACGTCCGCCAGGAGCTCGACGCGGGTGGTCTGACCGGGTTGGCTGATGAATTGCTGCTGGCCGACCCCGCCGGGCCGCAACGGCGCCTGCTCATCGTGATCGACCAGTTCGAGGAGCTGCTGACCCAGGCATCAGCCGGTCACCGAGCCCGGTTCGCGCAGCTGCTGCGTCCAGCGCTGGGTAGTCCGCTTCAGGTGGTGGCCACGCTGCGGCCGGAGTTCCTGAAACAGCTGCTGGTGGACGCCGACCTGGAGAAGTTACCAACCCGGACCTACACTGTGCGGCCACTGCGCCGCGAGGCGCTGCCGGCGGTGATCCAGGGCCCGGCGCGGCGGGCCGGCATCGGGGTGGATGAGGACCTGGTGGCCCGGCTGGTCGCCGACACCGACAGCGGAGAGGCCCTGCCGCTGCTGGCGTTCACCTTGGCCCAACTCGCCGACGGGGTCACCCGCGGCGGTCACCTGTCGGGTGCGCGCTACGAGCAGCTCGGCGGGGTGCGGGGTGCCCTGACCCGGCAAGCCGACGCGGCGCTGGCCGACGCGAGCGCGGTCAGCGGACGGCGCCGCGAGGAGGTCATCGCCGGGTTGTTGCGGTTGGTGACCGTGGACGAACAGGGCCGCCCCACCCGGTGGCGCATACCCCGCGATGAGCTGCCGGAACCGGTGACCCGCGAGCTGGACGCCTTCATCACCCGGCGGCTGGTGATCACCGACACGGAGAGCGGCACCGTGGTCATCGGTGTGGCCCACGAGGCGTTTCTGTCCGCCTGGGCACCGCTGGCCGAGGCGATCGAGGAGAACGCCTCAGCGCTGCGAGCCCGCCGCGCGGTCGAGCAGGCCGCCACCGAATGGGACGACGGAGGTCGCTTACCGGCCCGGTTGTGGGAACGTGGACAACTGGCCGCCGCGGTGGCCGACACCGGCGCTCGCCTCCACGCCGGCGATCTGCTCACCGATCGTGTGGAACTGAGCCCGATAGCCAGGGCTTTTCTCCGGACCAGCATTCGCCGAGATCGCGCCCGGCGGGGGCGTGCTCTCACCGTGTTGTCGGTGCTGCTCATCCTTGCTCTCGTCGCGGCTGGCTTCGCCGTGGCCCAGCAGCGCGCTGCGGAACACCAACGGGATGTCGCAGTGTCCCGGCAGGTCGCCGGACAGGCCCTGGAGTTACGCGGCGCTAACCCCGCTCTGGCAGCACAACTCAGCTTGGCCGCCTACCGGCTTGTTCCCACCCCACAAGCTCGCGGCAGTCTGCTCAGCACCGTGGCCACCTCCTACGCTACCCCACTGACCGGCCACACCAACATCGTCGAATCGGTAGCCTTCAGCCCTGATGGGCGCATCCTGGCCACCGCCAGCGCCGATGACACCGCACAATTGTGGGACGTCCACGACCCCCACCATCCCACGATCCTGAGCACCCTCACCGGCCACACCAGCGCCGTCAACGCGGTGGCGTTCGCTCCTGACGGGCACACCCTGGCCACCGCCAGCGACGATCACACCGCACAATTGTGGGACGTCCACGACCCCCACCATCCCACGCCCTTGAGCACCCTCACCGGCCACACCAGCGCCGTCAACGCGGTGGCATTCGCTCCCGATGGGCACACCCTGGCCACCGCCAGCGCCGACGACACCGCACGGCTGTGGGATATCCGCTACATCCCCCATCCCACGCTCCTGGGTACCCTCACCGGCCACACCAGCCCCGTCCGCTCGGTGGCATTCGCTCCCGATGGGCACACCCTGGCCACCGCCAGCGACGATCACACCGCACGATTGTGGGACATCCGCGACACCCACCATCCCACGGTGCTTGGCACCCTCACCGGCCACACCAGCGCCGTCAACGCGGTGGCATTCGCTCCTGACGGACACACCCTGGCCACCGCCAGCTTCGACACCCTGGTGCGGTTGTGGGATGTCCACGACCCCCACCATCCCACGATCCTGGGCACCCTCACCGGCCACACCAGCGCCGTCTACGCAGTGGCGTTCAGTCCCGACGGGCGCACCCCGGCCACCGCCAGCGCCGACCACACCGCACGGTTGTGGGACCTTCCTGGACCCGTCGTGGCCGGCCACACCAACGCCGTCGAGTCGGTGGCGTTCGCTCCTGATGGACGCACTCTGGCCACCGCCAGCGCCGATCACACCGCACGATTGTGGGATATTTACGATCCTTACCATCCCACGCTCCTGGGTATCCTCACCGGCCACACCAACGCCGTCCGCTCGGTGGCCTTCAGCTTCGACGGGCATAAGCTGGCCACCGCGAGCTTCGACACCACGGTGCGGTTGTGGGATGTCCACGACCCCCACCATCCCACGATCCTGGGCACCCTCACCGGCCACACCAGCCGCGTCGAATCGGTGGCGTTCGCTCCCGATGGGCACACCCTGGCCACCGCCAGCGCCGATCACACCGCACGATTGTGGGACATCCGCGACACCCACCATCCCACGGTGCTTGGCACCCTCACCGGCCACACCGATGTCGTCTTGTCGGTGGCGTTCGCTCCCGATGGGCACACCCTGGCCACCGCCAGCGCCGACGACACCGCACGGCTATGGGACATCCGCGACACCCACCATCCCACGGTGCTTGGCACCCTCACCGGCCACACCAGCGCCGTCGACTCGGTGGCCTTCAGCCCCGACGGGCGCACTTTGGCCACCGCCAGCACCGATGACACAGCACGGCTGTGGGATGTCCACGACCCCCACCATCCCACGATCCTGGGCATCCTCACCGGCCACACCGGCGCCGTCTACGCGGTGGCGTTCGCTCCTGATGGGTACAGCCTGGCCACCGCCAGCTACGACCACACCGCGCGGCTGTGGGACGTCCGCGATCCCCGCCATCCCACGCCTCTGGGCATCCTCACCGGCCACACCAACGCCATCTGGTCGCTGGCGTTCAGTCCCGACGGGCATACCCTGGCCACCGCCAGTGTCGACCACACCGCGCGGCTGTGGGACACCAGCGTTGATCGTGTCATCGCTCGAATCTGTCGCATCACCCCGGCTATCACCAACAGCGAATGGGATCACTACCTGCCTGGGCTGGCGTACCGGCCGCCCTGCCGGTGAGCTACCTGCCTCGGGACCCTCGCTCACCGCCCGGTCGCCTTGGTGAGCAGCTCGACCAGGTGCGCGGTCTCGGGGTTGGTCATCGCGACAGTGGTCTTGATCGCCCCGTGGAAGGTGAGCCACACTCGTCCGGCGCTGCCGAGGCCCTGTCGGGTGATGATCAGCGTGGTTGGGGTGCCGTCCAGGAGGTGGGCCTGCATCGTGGCCCGGAAGGTTTCGTTGTGGGTGCTGTCACTCCATCGCTCGCTGCCGTTCCGTCGCTCACCGTGCTGGGACAGGGCTTGCAGGGTCAGCAGGGCAACCAATAGGTTGATCATGGATGTGACCCTAGGCGCACCTGCGGGCGGCAACCCCTACGAACCGTTGGGGTGGGTTTCCTCGCTAGGCTGGGCGGCATGCGGCTCACCGATGAGGCGACCGTCGGCGAGCGGGTCGCGTTCTACCGGCGGCGCCGGGGCATGAGCCAGGAGGTGCTGGCCGGGCTGCTGGGGCGCAGTGTCGAATGGCTCGCCCAGTTCGAGCGGGGTGCTAAGGAACTGGACCGGCTGTCCACCATCGTCGCCATCGCCGACGCACTGGGCATCGAGCCGGTGAAGCTGCTCCCCGCCGCGTTCACCACCCGGCGCCGTGAGCTTCGCGAGGCGGTGATCGGTACCGCACCGGACTCCGTCGCCGCGATCAAAGACGCGATGTTCCGCTACAACGGGTCGGCCCGCGTGCTCGGGGTACCCGACCGAGCGCCGGTCGGGGCCGCCGAGCTGGCGGTGCGGATCAACGAGGCGTTCGTCTGCTCGCAGACCGAGCGGTGGTCACGGCTCGGTTCGCTGCTTCCGGATTTGATCGCCGATGCCTGGCAGGCCGCCCACACCAGCACCGGCGAACACCAACTCCACGCGTTCGGGCAGCTCTCCCTGGTCTGGCGAGTCACCTCAGGGATGCTCGACCGGATCGGGGAGAAGGACCTGCCGTGGATCGCCGCGGAACGCGACATGGCCGCCGCCGACCGCAGCGAGGACAGTCTGCTCATCGCGGGGGCAGCCTGGCGGCTGGCAGTGGTGCTGCGGCACAGCGGGCACCTCCAGGAGTCCATCGAGGTGCCAATCGCGACCGCCGACGCGCTGCGACCCCAGCTGGCTCAGTCCTCCCAGCACGCGTCGATGTACGGAGCGTTGATGCTCAAGGGCGCGGTGGGCGCGGCCAGTGTCGGTGACCATGTGGCAGTGCGGGACTACCTCCGGGAGTGCGACCGGGCCGCACAGCTCACCGGCGACCGCAACGACTTCTGGCTCGCGTTCGGACCCACCAACGTGGCCATCCACCGGGTGTGGCTGGCCACCGAAATGGGCGACCCCCGCGACGCCCTCCGCCAAGCCGAACACGTTGACGACAGCGCACTGCCTGCCGAGCTGGCCGAGCGCCGCACCTCCCACCTGATCACCGTCGCCTGGTCGCACTACCTGCGCCGGCACGACGACGAGGCGCTCACCGCACTGAGCACCGCCCGAGCGGTCGCGCCAGAACAGCTGATGTTCACCCACCGGGTGCACGACATGCTGCGCCAGATGCTGCGCCGCGACCGTCGTGGCCGGCGCGGACTCCGCGAGCTGGCCGAGCTCGTCGGCGTGCGGTAGGCGCGCGTCACAGGACATGCAAGATGAGGATCAGCAGGGCGGTCAGTGCTATTGATATCAGCAACGAGGCGAGGCAGCCCAATCGGTTCGAGAAGAAAAAGAACATCCGGGTCACTTTCCTGGGATTCCGGCAACGACGCCCTCGTCGTGCAACCGTCCGATCTCCGCACCGGACAGGCCGAGGATCCCGGCGAGGATCTCGTCGGTGTGCTGGCCCAACCGGGGCGCTGGTGCTGGGGGTACCCGATCGGTGACGGAGAACTCCAGCGGCGAGCCCGGCATCAGATAGGGACCGATGCCGGGCTGCTCGACCATAGCGAACATCGGGTTGGCCGGTGAGCAGCGTGGATCAGCGGCGACCAGCTCCGTGAAGGTCTGGTAGGGCCCCCAACACACGTCGTGCGCGTCGAAGACCTCACGGACCTGCGACAGCGTGCGGCTACTGACCCAGGGCTCGATGAGCGCGCCGATCACGTGGCGCGCGGTGAACCGGTCACCCTCCTGAGACAGGTCGACCCCGAGCAGCCTCTCGAGCTGGGCGCAGGCATCGCCGATACCGACCGCACTCACCAGGCTGCGCCACTGTCGCGGGGTCAGGCCGATCACCATAACCCGCTTGCCGTCCCTGGTGGTGAAGTCGCGACCGAACGCGCCGTACAGGTCGTTGCCGTACCTCGCCCGCTCGATGTGGTTGATCTGTACCTCGGCGAGGTACCCGAGGTGCCCGACCATGGCAAACGCCACGTCGGCCAGGGCGAGCCGGACGAACTGACCGATGCCCTCGATCCGCCGCTTGCGTTCAGCGGCCAGCAGCCCGGTCGCGGCCAGCGTGCCCGTGATCGCGTCCCAGGCCGGCAGCAGGTGGTTGACCGGCATGGACAGCGTGCTGGGGCCAGTGGTCCAAGGGAAACCGGCGGCGACGTTGACCGTGTAGTCCACCGCAGAGGACCCGTCCGGGTTGCCGACAATGTTGACCATGATCAGATCGGGGCGGCGGGCGGTGAGCGTGCTGAACTCCAGCCAGCCCACGGCCGGGAAGTTCGTCAGGAACAACCCGGCATCCTCCCCAGGCGCGGTGATCAGATCGGTGAGCAGCTCCCTACCCTGCGAGGAGCGCATATCGACCGCAATCGAACGCTTTCCCTTGTTCAGGCCCGCCCAGAACAGGCTCTCCCCTTCCCCGGTGACCGGCCAGCGGTGGGCGTCCAGGCCGCCGCCGATCGGGTCGAACCTGATCACGTCTGCGCCGAGCTGGGCCAGGGTCATCCCGCCCAGCGGCGCCGCCACGAAGGCCGATCCCTCCACCACCCGCATCCCGGTCAGGATCCCGGTCATCTCCCACCTCGCTTACCGGGCGAGCGCCACGAATCGCCAGTCCAGCACTGGCAGCTGCGCGGCGGCCGGATCACCAGCGTCGAGTGCCGGGCAGCCGTGCACCACCGCTCGCAGGTCAATCAGCTGATACCCGTCCCGCTGGTGGACGGCCTCCACGCGCAGTTCAGTACGCAGCACGTCGCCCTCGAACACCGGGCCGGTGTGCTCACAGCTGCGCCAGGCCACGATCGTCACCAGGTCGGGCAGAGCCCGGGTGGCATGCGCACCAGCGATCGAGATGGTGTGCCCGCCGTAGACCAGGCGACGCCGGTACGCCGACGCGCCGGGGTCGGTGTGCGTGGCCGCGAGGTTGAGCGTGGCCCGGGCCAGTTCGGGGGCACTGGTCACGGTGTCGCGCACCTCGATGTCATAGACCGTGCCGGGTTCGGTCACGGTGGGCGCGAACGCGTCGAGCTGCCATCCCCACGGCAAGTCCTCGACGGGGTCGGCGTCGGCGGGGATGTCCTCGAAGCTGTCGGCATGCCCGGTGTCGGCAGCGGGGTCGCGCAGCGGGATCATCGGGCAGCGCCAGAAGTCGAGCACCGGCTCCGCGCGCTGGTTGTGGACCTGGACCCGCAGTACGGCGAGGCCGGTCGGGCGCCGCCCCGGTTTCGGGCGGTTCTGTCGCAGCGCGACGACCTCGGTGCGGGTGCGCAGCGTGTCGCCAAGATGCACCGGGCGCAATAGGCGCAGGCCCCGGTAGAACAAGTTGCCGCGGACCCGTTGCGAGGGTGCGGTGCTCTGGCCGATCGCGACATGGCAGACCAGCGTGGGATGAGCCAGCGGCTCGGCGCGCCCCGTGACCGCCGCGGACAGCTCGTGATCCAGCGGCAACCGGAGCCGGTCACCGGACAGCGCCTGGTGCAGCGCGGCATGCCCCGGGGTCAGCGTCACGCCCGGGGCGTCGGCGAAGACCTGCCCGTGCCACAGGTCCTCGAAGTACGGTCCACCGACCCGCACCCGGTTGTCCGCCATCGCGCCAAATCGTACGGCCACCCGCGCCGCCGCTCCCAGAGACTGGCTGCGGTCCGCCGTCGCTTCCCTGGCGTTCTCCATCTCGGTACCGCGCGCCGACGCCGCGCGATCGCGGCGTTCGACCGGCAGTGACCGCACCCGCGCCACGCTCGCCGCACCCGCCCGGCTCACCGATCCGGTTTGGGCAGGTCTGGGAATCCCCCGACGAAGCCATCGGCTCCCTGCGTTACCTCGTGGTGTCCTTCGACGCCTACGGGTGATGGCGACGCGCCCGAGCAGGATCCCGAGCGCGACGGCGGCGCAGTCACGAAGCGAGGCCGCTGTCTGGGCGTTGACTGGGGTGAGAAGCCTTACGGCGACCTGGTCGGGGGTGAGATGACGGACCAGCTGGCAACCGCAGTACGCCCATCGTGGGACGAGCTGCCGCAAGCACTCCGGGACGGCCTTGCCGCCCGGCTCGGTGGCATTGCCGCAGCGGACACGCAGTCGGGTGGTTTTACTCCCGGCCTGGCGGTCCGGTTACGTCTCGCGACTGGAGAACGAGTGTTCGCCGAGGGCATCCCGGCCGATCACGTGCTGGCCGGCAAGTACCGCGCTGAGGCCGACACTGCTCGCCAGCTCCCGGAAATGACGCCGACACCGCGGTTACGCTGGGCCGACGACGTCGCGGGCTGGGTGGTACTCACCTTCGACGACATCGACGGCAGGCACCCACAGCTGTTCCCGGGCTCACCCGACATTGGCCACGTCGTTGCTGCGATCGCCCGCTTGGCCGAGGTGCTCACTCCCTGCCCGGCCCCGGACGCGCCTCCGGCCACCCTGGAACTCGGGGGACTGGTCCACGGCTGGGGCGCGCTCGCCACCACCCCGCCGGGTGATTCTGCGGCGCTGCCTGGATCGACGTCGCCGATCTGGTACCCCACCTCATCCTCGCCGGGCACACCCCCACAGCCGCTGAACAAGCCATCGCCGGCGTGGCCAGCTGGCGCGACACCGACCCAACAGTGATCACTAGCTACGCTGCGGCCTTCGCTGCTTACTGGGCCCGCAACTCGCGACAAGCCGCGCCTCCCGGTGTCCCCCACCTGCGCACCTACCAGACCCGCGCCGCCCAGGCCGCCATCGCCTGGACGGCTCACCGCACCGGCTGGTGATAAACAATCACATGTATCAGCTGAGTTCTGACCCGCAGCGGCCGCGCAGGTCATCACGTGTGCATGGACAAGGCTTGCGGCGGGTGATCAGTGGGCAAGTCGGGACACGAGGTTCGAGCCTTCGGAACGAAGGTGCTTCTCAGTCTGGTCCAGGTCGCTGCCCTCGCCGATGACCCAGAGGTAGCGGCAGATCGCGAAGAGGAGCGCGATCTGGCCAGTGCGGGTTTGCAGGACGGGCATGGCGCGGACTCGCCTCGAGTTGGCTTCCACGTTGCCCTCCCAGCGGCAGGCCGGCTGATAGTCGGGGTCCTCCACCACGACGCGCGGCCACACGGCGCGCTCACCATCGTGTGCGGGCGCTCCGGCCGAGCGCATGTCAAAGGTGTTCACCACCTCACCGACCAGCTCGACGCCGAACCGGACCGCTGCCGCGTTGAGTTGGCCCTGCAGCCAGACCCGGCGTTGCTCAACGGCCTGCTCGACCTCGTCGGTGTCCATGGTCATTTCTTGGTGAACTCCCCGTCCTTATAGTGGCTGCCTCCCCTGCGTCCCCAATCCCGACAGGTCGGCGTGTCCGCGTTGTCGCCGCCATGGTCAGCGATCATGTCTGTCCACAGGGGATCAACCGGGGTGGTGGCCGCGAGCCGTTCCAGAACCGTCATTCGGTCGACCGCGCCGCACGCGGCACCCAGCAGTGGCCAACACATCGCGTCCGTGCATCAGCACGACAAGCAGCAGGCCTGCCCCGAAGCGGTCGAGGCGGCCCACGCCGAGTACGCTGCTCTGCGCGCCGGGCGTCGACGACCATCCCCGTCTTCACCGTATCCGCTTGCGGCGCTCTCATGATGAACCCACCGCCGGGACAATGGGAACGAGGTATGTCGCGGTCGGTGGCAGGCAGGCGGCCTGCGCGCCGGGCGCCGGAAGGAACAGCATGGCTGGTGAGAACGCCGCAAAGCTCGCGGTGCTCATCGACGCGGACAACGCGCAGTCTTCGATCATCGAGGGGTTGCTGGCCGAGATCGCCAAGTATGGCACCGCCCATGTCAAACGCGCCTACGGCGACTGGACGAGCACGAGCCTAAAAAGCTGGAAAGACCAGCTGCTCGCCCAGTCAATCCAGCCGATCCAGCAGTTCGCCTACACCACCGGCAAGAACGCCACCGACGCGGCGCTGGTCATTGACGCGATGGACCTGCTGTACTCGGAACGCTTCGACGGGTTCTGCATCGTGTCCAGCGACAGCGACTTCACCCGTTTGGCCGCCCGGATCCGTGAGTCCGGCCTCACGGTGTACGGGTTCGGCGAACGCAAGACGCCCAAACCCTTCGTCGCGGCCTGCGACAAGTTCATCTACATCGAGAACCTCACCCACAGCCCGAGCGCCGCCGCGCTTTCTGGCGCGGTGCTCACGCCGGCACCACGCACCTCGGCGGCGAAACTCACGGCAGACACCGCACTGGTGAACCAGCTTCGCAACGCCGTAGAGGCCTCCTCCGACGATGACGGCTGGGCCAGCCTCGCCAACGTCGGCCACATCATCACCCAGCAACGCCCGGACTTCGACTCCCGCAACTACGGCTACGCCAAGCTCAGCGACCTGGTGGCCGCGACAGCACTGTTCGACCTGGACCGCCGCATCCCTGGCAACGGAAAATCGGGGGTCATCTACGTACGCGACAAACGCCACCAAGACAAAAGACCCAAACCTGCTCCAGTCAACCCAGCAGGAAAAGCGGGCGACTCACCGACCGAAGACACGCTGGACAAAGACGGGTTAAGCCCGCAGTAGCGCGATATTAGCGGCGCAGTCCCTCTCACCGCGACCGCCACGGCCTCGGAGGGGGCACTCACCCCGTGGACACCCTCGGACTGGCCCTTCGGCAGCCCGATAACACGACTGATCGGAGAACGTGACGCCACACACATCGCCCGAGCCGTCTCGATGATCTCGGCGCGGGGGTTAGCATCGGGGTATGACCAGTTCGCCTCGGTCTGCGGGGATGCCGGGCGACACCGACGTCGACGCCCTGATCGGCGGCGTCGCCCACGACCTCAGGCCTGACCCGTTCCCGGTGATCGGCATGGACCACGTGGCCTTCACCGTCGGTAACGCGCGGCAGGCGGCCCATTTCTACTCGACGGCGTTCGGCATGACCTGCGTGGCCTACCGGGGCCCGGAGCAAGGCTACCGGGACGCGGCGGAGTATGCGCTGGTTGCCGGCCGGGCCCGGTTCGTGGTCTCCGGGGCGGCGCGCGCCGATACGCCGCCGGGCAAGCGGGTGGCGGCGCACGGCGACGGGGTGAGCGACCTGGCCCTGGAAGTGCCCGACGTGGACCACGCCGTGGCGTTTGCCCGCCAGCAGGGCGCCACCATCCTGTCCGAGCCCCATGACGAGACCGACGGGTATGGCACGGTGCGCCTCGCCGCGCTGGCGACCTACGGCGACACCCGGCACACCCTCATCGACCGGTCCCGCTACACCGGCCCCTTCCTGCCAGGTTTTGTCGCCCGCCCGCCGCTGGTTCCCCCCGTTCGCCGGCTGTTCCAGGCGGTGGACCACTGCGTGGGCAATGTCGAACTCGGCCGGATGGATTTCTGGGTGTCGTTTTACCGGCGGGTCATGGGCTTTGAGAACATGAAGGAGTTCATCGGCGACGACATTGCCACGAAGTACTCCGCGCTGATGTCCAAGGTAGTGGCTAGCGGCAACCATAGGGTCAAGTTCCCGCTCAATGAGCCCGCGATCGGCCGCAAGCGTTCACAGATTGACGAGTACCTGGAGTTTTACGGGGGTCCTGGCGTACAGCACATCGCGCTGGCGACCGGAAACATCGTCCGCGCCGTCGCGGCGATGCGGGAGCGGGGTGTGCAGTTCCTCGACACGCCCGACTCCTATTACGACACCCTCGGCAGGTGGGTCGGCGATACCCGTGTCCCCATCCAGATCTTGCGCAAGCAGCGCATTCTCGCCGATCGGGACGAAGACGGCTACCTGCTCCAAATATTCACCAAGCCGGTGCAGGACCGCCCGACAGTCTTCTTCGAGCTCATTGAGCGGCACGGCTCACTGGGATTCGGCAAGGGAAACTTCAAAGCCCTGTTCGAAGCCATCGAGCGCGAACAGGCCCGCCGTGGCAACCTGTAGCGGCCATGGCGTTCTACCGGCAGGCAGGCTCGATCCCGCGCAAGCGTCACACCCAGCACCGCCGGGCTGATGGCTCGCTTTACTACGAGGAGCTGATGGGTGCCGACGGCTTCTCATCGGACTCCGCGCTGCTTTATCACGAGCAAATCCCCTCGGCGATCGTCGAGGCCCGGCCCTGGCACCTGCCCGAGTACCGCACCGCACCCAATGAGCCGCTGCTGCCCCGGCACTTCCGGCTGCCCGAGCTGTTTGCCGACCAAGAATGGAAACGCCACGACGTGGTGACCGGGCGGCGCCTGGTGCTCGGCAATGCCGATGTGCGGATCTGCTATGTCGTCGCGGGGTCCGCCTCGCCGCTGTACCGCAACGCCCTGGGGGATGAGTGCGTCTACGTGGAGTCCGGCTCGGCAAGGGTGCCGACGGTGTTCGGTCCGCTTCAGGTCGGGGCGGGTGATTACGTCGTGCTGCCCCGCAGCACCACCCACCAATGGGTGCCGGAGGGGGGCGAACCGCTGCGCGCCTACTGCATCGAGGCGAACAGCCACATCGCCCCGCCACCGCGGTACCTGTCCCCCTCCGGGCAGTTCCTAGAGCACGCGCCGTACTGTGAGCGGGATCTGAGGGGTCCCGGCCCGCCCGAGGTGGTTGCGGGCACCGACGTGGAGGTCCTGGTCAAACACCGTGGCGCGGGAGGCGTTGCCGGCACCGTGTACACCTACCCGCGGCATCCCTGTGACGTGGTGGGCTGGGACGGCTGCCTGTACCCCTACGCCTTCAACATCGCCGACTTCGAGCCGATCACGGGGCGGGTGCACCAGCCGCCCCCAGTACACCAGGTCTTCGCCGGCACCGGGTTCGTGATCTGCAACTTCGTGCCGCGCAAGGTCGACTACCACCCACTGGCGGTGCCGGTGCCCTACTACCACTCCAACGTGGACTCCGATGAGGTGATGTTCTACTGCGGCGGGGACTACCAGGCGCGCCAGGGCAGCGGGATCGGGCAGGGTTCGATCTCCCTGCATCCCGGCGGTCACGCGCACGGCCCGCAGCCGGGCGCGATCGAGCGCAGCCTCGGGGTGGAGTTCGTCGATGAGCTGGCGGTCATGGTGGACACCTTCCGGCCGCTGGAGCTGGGCGAGGGGGGCGTTGCCTGCGAGGACCCGGCATACCCGTGGAGCTGGTCGGGGCCCGGGGCAGGGGCGGCGGCGGCCCGATGACCAGCTCCACTACAGCCTCCTGGACCGGGGTGGCCGCCGACCACCTCTTCGGCCTGCACACCCTGCCCTACGGCGTCTTCACCGACACGAGGGCCCCGCAGCCGCGCATCGGGGTGGCGGTGGGCGAGGCGATCCTCGACCTCACCGCAGCCAGTGCCGCCCTCCGGCCGGAGCACGCCGCGCTGTTCGGGGGTGGCACCCTCGACGCGTTCCTGGCCGCCGGGCGGGCGAGGTGGACCACGATCCGGGCCACGCTGAGGCGCTGGCTCGCCGACGAGCGATACGCCGAGGTGCTGGCGCCGTTGCTGGTGCCCGCCGCCGACGCGACGATGCGGCTGCCGTTCACCGTCGCCGACTACGTCGACTTCTACTCCTCCGAGCAGCACGCGACCAACGCCGCGCAGATCTTGCGGCCTGGTCAGCCCGCGCTCCCAGCGAACTGGCGGCATCTGCCCCTCGGCTACCACGGCCGGGCCGGCACTGTGGTGATCTCGGGGACGCCCGTGCGCCGCCCCAGCGGCCAGCGCCGGCTCCCGGAGGGTACCGTCACCTTCGGCCCCTCCACCGCACTGGACTTCGAAGCCGAGGTCGGCTTCGTCGTCGGCACGCCGTCGGTTCTCGGCCAGCCGGTTGCGTTGAGCGGCTTCGCCGATCACGTGTTCGGCGTGTGCCTGGTCAACGACTGGTCCGCCCGAGACATCCAGTTCTGGGAGTCCATCCCGCTCGGGCCGTTGCTCGGCAAGTCCTTCGCCACGTCGATCTCGCCGTGGGTGGTCCCACTGGATGCCCTGAACGCCGCGCGCGTCCGGCCACCGGTGCGTGATCCTCGCCCGCTGCCCTACCTCGACGACACCGGCATCGAACCATGGGGACTGGACATCACCCTGCAGGTGCGGCTCAACGGGACGCTGATCTCCCGCCCTCCGCTGCGCACGATGTACTGGACGGCCGCGCAGCAGCTTGCGCACCTCACCAGCAACGGCGCCTGCCTGCGCACCGGTGACCTGTTCGCCTCCGGCACCGTCAGCGGCGTCGCTGCGGACGAGCGAGGCTCGCTGCTCGAGCTTAGCTGGAACGGCGCAGCGCCCCTGACCCTCGCTGATGGCTCCACCCGTGGCTTCCTCACCGACGGCGACGAGATCTCCATCACCGCGACGGCGCCCGGCCCCGAGGGCACCCTCCTCGGGCTGGGCGAGGTCCGCGGGCGGATCAGCCCCCCGTGAGTGCGGAATGGTGCCCTGACACTATTACGCACTCACGAGTCTCACGAAGGAGACCTATGACTGATGACCCCCAGTCGTGGCCGGGTGCCGCCTACCCACTGGGTGCTACCTACGACGGCGCCGGCACCAACTTCGCGCTCTTCTCCGAGGTCGCGGACAAGGTGGAGCTGTGCCTGTTCGACGGCGGTGGCGGTGGCGCGGCGGAGACCCGGATCCGGCTCTCCGAGGTCGACAGGTTCGTGTGGCATGGCTACCTGCCCGGCATCGGTCCTGGTCAGCACTACGGATATCGAGTGCACGGCCAGTACGATCCGGCCCGCGGGCAGCGGTGCAACCCGGCCAAGCTCCTCCTCGACCCCTACGCCAAGGCGGTCTCCACCGCCGTTGATCAGAATAGGGTGACCTGGGACGAGTCGGTCTTCGGCTACCGGTTCGCTGACCCGGAACGGCGCAACGACGCCGACTCGGGCACTCACGCGCCGAAGTCGGTGGTGATCAGCCCATTCTTCGACTGGGCCGACGACCGGCACCCGCGTACTCCCTACCACGAGACGGTGATCTACGAGGCGCACGTGCGCGGTCTGACCATCGCCCACCCCGAGATCCCCCTGGGCATGCGCGGCACCTACGCCGGTCTCGCGCACCCCGTGGTGATCAACTACTTCACCTCGCTAGGCATCACGGCGGTGGAACTGATGCCGGTACACCAGTTCATCACCGATCGCCACCTCGCTGAGCAGGGCCTGAGCAACTACTGGGGGTACAACACCATTGCGTTCCTCGCCCCGCACAACGGCTACGCCGCGGCGGGCACCGGGGGTGGGCGGTCACACGAGGTGGTCTCGCAGTTCAAGGCGATGGTCCGGGAGCTACACGCGGCGAACATCGAGGTGATCCTCGACGTGGTCTACAACCACACCGCCGAGGGCAACCATCTGGGACCGACACTGTCGATGCGCGGGGTGGACAACCCGGCCTACTACCGCCTAGTCGAGGGCGACCCGCGCTACTACATGGACTACACCGGCACCGGCAACTCGCTCAACGTGCGCCACCCGAACACCCTTCAGCTGATTATGGACTCGCTGCGGTACTGGGTCATCGACATGCACGTCGACGGCTTTCGCTTCGACCTCGCTTCCACCCTGGCCCGCGAGTTCTACGACGTGGACCGGCTGGCCACGTTCTTCGAGCTGGTCCAGCAAGATCCGGTGATCAGCCGGGTGAAGCTGATTGCCGAACCGTGGGACGTCGGGCCGGGCGGCTACCAGGTGGGCAACTTCCCCCCGCTGTGGACTGAGTGGAACGGCAAGTATCGCGACACAGTGCGGGACTTCTGGCGCGGTCAGCCGGGCACGCTGGGCGAGTTCGGCTACCGGCTCACCGGTTCCTCCGATCTCTACCAGCACGACGGGCGCCGACCCTACGCATCGATCAACTTTGTCACCGCGCACGACGGGTTCACCCTGACCGACCTGGTCTCCTACAACGACAAGCACAACGAGGCCAACGGCGAGGACAACCGCGACGGCACCGATGACAACCGGTCCTGGAACTGCGGGATCGAGGGCCCCACCGATGACCCCGAGGTGCTGGCGCTGCGGGCCCGGCAGCAACGCAACATGCTGGCCACCCTGTTGCTGTCCCAGGGCACCCCGATGCTGCTGCACGGCGATGAGCTCGGCCGCACCCAGCGGGGTAACAACAACGCCTACTGCCAGGACAACGAGGTGTCCTGGGTGAACTGGGACTGGGCCGACAAGGAGATGACCGCGTTCACCGCAGCGCTGATCGCGATGCGCCGCGAGCACCCGGTATTCCGTCGGCGCCGGTTCTTCGCCGGCCGCCCCATCCGGGGTGGCGACGAGCTGCGGGACATCGCGTGGTTCACCGAATCCGGGGAGGAGATGACCGAGCGGGACTGGGAGGTGGAGGTCTGTCAATACCTCACCGTATTCCTCAACGGCGAGGGCATCCCGGACACCGGCGCCCGCGGCCAGCGCGTCACCGACAACTCATTCCTGCTCTGTTTTAACGCCCATCACGAGGACATCACCGCGCAGCTGCCCGGCAACGGCTACGGGCAGGAATGGACCGTCGTGCTGGATACCGCGGCCGGCGAGCCGCCGGGGACCCGTGGCCTCACTGCCCCCGGAAACGCCAAGATCACCGTCACCGCTCGGTCGCTAGTCGTGTTGGAGCGCACCGCCTGAGACCATCACACTCGAGACCATGGCGACTCCAGACTCGACGTACCGGCTGCAGCTCGGCCCGGACCTGACCCTCACCGATGCCGCTGCCCTGGTGCCCTACCTGGCGTCGTTGGGCGTCGGTGCGGTGTACACCTCGCCGCTGCTGGCCGCGATGCCGGGATCGATGCACGGCTACGACGTAGCCGACCCCAACCGGGTCTCCGAGGTGCTCGGCGGGGAGCCCGGCCGGCGCGCACTGGTGGCTGCCGTACGCGAGCACGACGTGATGCTGGTCGTGGACATCGTGCCCAACCACCTGGGGGTGGCCCAGGCGCAGGCAAACCCAGCCTGGTGGGATCTGCTGCGGCACGGTCCGTCCTCGCGCTTCGCGCGCTGGTTCGACATCACCGGCTGGCCACTGCGGCTGCCCGTGCTGGCCGACTCCGCGGACGCGCTGGCCGACCTGCGGGTGGATGGTGAGGTGTTGCGCTACCACGAGCATGTCTTCCCGCTGGCGCCCGGCACCGCCGATGGCAGCCCGCAGCAGGTGCACGAGGCGCAGCACTACCGGCTGGTTTCCTGGCGTTCCGACGTGGGCTACCGGCGCTTCTTCGCGGTCAGCGACCTGGCCGCCCTCCGGGTGGAGGACCCCGAGGTGTTCGCCGCCACCCACGGCGAGGTGCTGCGCTGGGTTGGCCAGGGCGAGGTTGACGGCCTGCGCGTGGACCACCCGGACGGCCTCACCGATCCCACGGGCTACCTGCACCAGCTGCGGGAGCACGCCCGCGACACCTGGATCGTGGTGGAGAAGATCCTCGAGCCAGGCGAGGAGCTGCCCCGCTGCTGGCCAGTGGCGGGCAGCACCGGCTACGACGCGCTCGCCGAGGTCGACGGGGTGCTGATCGACCCGGCCGGGGAAGCGACGCTCACCGCGCTGGATAAGGAGCTGACCGGGGTCCAGACCGACTGGGCGCATCTGGTGCACGACTGCAAGCATGACGTGGCCACCGGCATGCTCGGCGCGGAGCTGCGGCGCCTGGCCGCGCTGGCCCCAGAGATCGCACCCGCCGCCGCCGTCCCCGAGGCGCTGGCCGAGGTACTGGCGTGCTTCCCGGTCTACCGCTCCTACCTCCCCGACCATGGGGTCGGCTACCTGGATCAGGCGCTGGCGACCGCCCAGCACCGGCGTCCCGATCTGACCGCAACGCTGGCGGCGCTCTCACCACGGCTGCACGATCCTCGCGACGAGCTCGCGCTCCGGTTCCAGCAGAACTCCGGCGCGGTGATGGCCAAGGCGGTGGAGGACACCGCCTACTACCGCTGGACCCGGTTCATCGCGCTCAACGAGGTGGGCGGGGATCCGGCTCGTTTCGGGCTTGAGCTCGAGGCCTTCCACGCTGCCGCGGCACGCCGCGAGAAAATCGCCCCGCGCGGCATGACCACGCTGTCCACCCACGACACCAAACGTTCCGCCGACGTCCGGGCCCGGCTGGCGGTGCTCTCCGAGCTACCGGGGTGGTGGGCGCAGGGCGTCCGGGAGTTCACCAGGCTGGCCCAGGCGGCCGGCGCGGCCGTGCCCGACCCAGCGCTGGGGCACCTGCTCTGGCAGACCGTGGTCGGGGCGTGGCCACTGCCGGCCCAGCGGCTGCACGCCTACCTGGAGAAGGCAATGCGGGAGGCGCGGACGCGCACCAGCTGGACCGACCCGGACGAGCCCTTCGAGTCAGCCATGCATGCCCTCGCCGACGCCGCGCTGAGCGACCCTGCGCTGAGTTCCGCGCTCGCCCGGGCGGCGGCACGGATCATCCCACCCGGACGCTCCAACTCGCTGTCCGCGGTGCTCCTGCAGCTGGCAATGCCCGGGGTGCCGGACACCTACCAGGGCGGCGAGCTGTGGGATCTCTCCCTGGTCGATCCGGACAATCGCCGGCCGGTGGATTTCACCGCGCGTGCCGAGCTGCTGAGGAGGATCGACCGTGGCTGGCTGCCCGAGGTCGACGATTCTGGCGCGGCCAAGCTGCTCGTGGTGTCGCGGGCGCTGCGTGCCCGGCGCGAGCATGCCGAGCGGTTCACCGGCTACACCCCGCTGCGCGCCACCGGTGCTGCCGCATCGCACGCCGTCGCCTTCGCCCGCGACGGGGTTGCCGCCCTCGCCACCCGGCTGCCGGCCGGGCTAGCCGCCCGCGGCGGCTGGGGCCAGACCACGCTACCCCTGCCCGAGGGCTCCTGGACCGACGCGCTCACCGGTTTCCCGGCATCGGGTCACGTGCCGCTCGCTGACCTGCTCGCCCGCTACCCCGTCGCCCTGCTGCTCGCTGACTGATCAAATGACAACTATTACCTTCCGAGCGGCGCGAGGGAGGCCCGGCAGGTTCCCGCTGACCTGGAGCCGCTGCGTGCGTGGTGACGTGCACCCCCTACGCGCCTCGCCGTGCACGAAATGGCGGAAATCGACACTGCCCTACGCATCGTGCTCGGATTGTCGTAAACGCGAGGGCTGCGATGGCCGCTGACCTGGGGCAGGGTAAGGATGGGCGCGATAGGCTGGGGCCAATGATCCAGCGCGATATCGACGTGGTCGTGTTCGGCGCAACAAGCATTACTGGCCGTCACGTTGCCGCGTACCTGGCGCAGCGCGCATCGGAGCGGCCCGAGCTGCACTGGGCCGTTGCCGCGCGCGATGGCAGCAAGGCCGAGCGAGTGCTCGCCGAGGAGGGGGTGAAGCCGCCCGAGACGATCGTCGCCGACGTCGGCAATCCCTCGTCGCTCGCGGCCATGGCCTCCCGCGCGATCGTGGTGCTCAACCTGGTGGGACCGTACACGCTGTATGGCGAACCCGTGATCGAGGCCTGCGTCGATGCCGGCTCCCATTATGCTGATCTCACGGGCGAGATTCCCTTCGTCCGTCGGATGAACACAGCCTTCGACGCTCGGGCGCGCGCGGGTGGGATCAAGATCGTTCAGGTTTGCGGGTTCGAAGCTCTTCCCCCGGATCTCGGAGTTGCGCTCGCCGCGGAAGCCGCCGCCGAGGCGGGTGAGCAGCTGCTCGAGGTGGACTTGGAGACGCGGATCGTCTTGCAGCCAACGCTACCTCGCCCCTCTGACGTCCTCTCCGGTGGCACCTTGCAAAGTATCGCTGCGGTCGCCGGTGACCCAGAGGTTGCCTGCATCCTCGACCCGGGCTGCCTCGTCGCCGATCCCGGAGCCGCCCAGGCGGTTCGCCTCCGCAGCCCGATCCGGGTCCGCCCTCGCCGCCGCGACAGCACGGTGATCGCGCCGATGTCGCCGGCCGCGTTCATCAACCCAGCGGTGATCCACCGCAGCGCGGCGCTACGCGCGGAGGAGCATGGGGAGCCGTTCACGCCCTTCGCCTACAGCGAGGGCCTGGCCATCGGAGGATCGACCGCTTCCCTGCCGGTTCGCTATGCGGTCGCTGGCACGCTCTCCGGCATCCAGGGCGTCATGGGCCTGTTGGCTCATGCCACCCGACCCGACGTGGGCCGCGCCGTGTCGCGCTTCGTGGCGCGGACCTTGCCTACTTCCGGCTACGGGCCGGCCCGCGACCGCCTTGAACGCTGGCGCTGGGAGATGTCCATCCAGGCCAGGACCGCGACCAGCCGGGAGCTTCGGGTCGAGATCAGCGCCGACGGACACCCTGGCTACCTCACGACTCCCCGCATGCTCGGGGAAGTGGGCCTGCTGCTCTCGGAGGCGGGCTCGACACCCGACCGCTTCGGCTGCCTCACACCGTCCACAGCCCTTGGCACCAGCAGCGCCGGGCGCTTCGCGCGAGCGGGACTGCGATTCTCACTTCCCTCGGCAGCCACCCCGCTTCACCGAACCTTCCATGACTCTCCGTAGCGATATCAGTCTGACCGGCAACCGGGATCCGCCAACTCGGAGAGCGGACCTGCCGAGGTCCAGCGATGGACCACGCACGGTCACGGTGATCGACGCAGGCCCGCGACGAGGTCTGCGGAGCGAATGGTGACCGGGAACGGCCGCTGTGCTTGCCATATCTGCTCCCCCGAGGGGCAGCCGACCTCGACATAGCGACCGTCCATCAGATCCAACGCCTGCACCGAAGGGGCCTGCGGGTCCGGATCGACCAGCCAGTACGAGGCGACCCCGGCCTCCTCGTAGGCAGACAGCTTCGACAACCGATCAATCCGCCGGCTACTCGGCGAGAGCACCTCCACGACAAGCACCGGCGGTTGCCCCAGAAACCCACCGCTGTGAACAGCTAGCAGCTCGTCCCGACGTGCCACCAGCACGTCCGGCTGCAACGCGGTCCCCCGACCACACCGCCACTCGAACGGCGCGATCACCACGTGCAACTCCGGCGGGCACACCTGATACAGCAGACGGTACAGCGTCCCCGCAGCCTCCTGATGCCACACACCCGGTGCCGGACTCACCAGGAGCGCCCCGTCCAGCAGCTCGTAGCGGCGCCCGTCCTCGGGCATCCGCTCGAGATCCTCGACGGTGAACTCCCCTGCGGGGCCGAACCCGTCCAACCCGGTAGCCATGCCCCCATGCTGCCCCCTCGCTGTGGTCATGGCCAAGACAATGCCGCACAACCCTGACAAGATCGAGCCTTATGGAGTTCACGGTGTGGGCACCGCAGCGGCAGCGGGTACGGGTCGTGGTGGACGGTGCCGAGCACGAGATGACCAGGACCACCTGCGGATGGTGGGGGGCGCATGTCGCTGACGCCGGATCGGGCAGCGACTACGCGTTCCGGCTGGACGAGGAGGACACGCCGCTACCGGACCCCCGATCCCGGTGGCAGCCCCACGGCGTTCACACCGCGTCGCGGGTCTATGACCACGGCGCATTCACCTGGACCGACCAGCGCTGGACCGGTCGGGCGCTGGGGGGAAGCGTGCTCTATGAGTTGCACATCGGGACGTTCACCCCCAAGGGCACCTTCGACTCCGCGATCGAGCGCTTGGGGCACCTCACCGAGCTGGGCGTCGATCTGGTCGAGGTGATGCCGGTCAACGCCGTCGATGGACCCCGCAACTGGGGATACGACGGGGTGGGCTGGTATGCCGTCACCGAAAACTACGGCGGCCCGGACGCCTTCAAGCGCTTCGTGGACGCCTGCCACTCCCACGGGCTGGGCGTGGTCCTCGACGTGGTGTACAACCACCTCGGCCCTTCTGGTGCCTACCTGGACCGCTTCGGCCCCTACTTCGCCGGCAGCACCATCTGGGGTCCGACGCTGAACCTAGACGGCCCACAGTCCGACGAGGTGCGCCGCTACGTCATCGACAACGCGCTGGAGTGGCTGCGCGACTACCACCTGGACGGACTGCGGCTGGATGCCGTGCACGCGTTGCGCGACACCCGGGCACTCCACCTGCTAGAGGAGCTGGCCACGCAGGTGGACACGCTGGCCGTGCACCTGCGGCGGCCGCTGTCGCTGATCGCCGAGTCCGACCGCAACGACCCCCGGCTGGTCACTCCGCGTGCCGCTGGGGGCTACGGGCTGACCGCGCAGTGGGACGACGACATCCACCATTGCCTGCATGCCACGCTGACCGGGGAACGGCAGGGCTACTACGCCGACTTCGGCGCGCTGCCCGATCTGGCTCGCACCCTGCGCGGCGTGTTCTTCCACGACGGGCGCTGGTCGAGCTTCCGGCAACGCACCCATGGCCGCCCGGTGGACACCGCGCACCTGCCAGGCTGGAAGTTCGTCGCCTACCTGCAGAACCACGACCAGGTGGGCAACCGCGCCACCGGCGACCGGATCTCAGCCACCCTGTCCCCCGGCCTGCTCGCCTGCGGCGCGGCGCTGGTGCTGTGTTCCCCCTACACACCGATGATCTTCATGGGCGAGGAGTGGGGTGCGACCACCCCCTTCCAGTTCTTCTCGTTCATGCCCGACGAGAAACTCCGTGCGGCCATCCGGGCCGGGCGTTACGCCGAGTTCGCCGAGCACGGGTGGGCGCAGGCAGCGGTCCCCGACCCGAACGACCTGCAGACTTTCCGACGCTCCCAGCTGGACTGGTCCGAGCCAGACACCGAGCCCCACACCACCCTGCTGGGCCTCTACCGCAAGCTGATCGCGCTGCGCAAGGGCCGCCCGGAACTCTCCGATCCCCGCCTGGACGCCCTGACCGTCGAGGTGGATGAACGGGCCCGCACGCTGGTGCTGCACCGCGGTGCGCTGCGGGTGGCGGTCAACCTGAGCGCGCAGCCGGCCAGCGTTGCGCTGGACGGTCAGCCCATCGAGGTCCTGCTGGCCTCGGGGCAAGCCAACGCAACGCCGGGCACGCTACGGCTGGGCAGCGAGTCCTTCGCCGTGGTGGCGCTGAGTCCCCAGATGGAGACTCAGCGGAAAAGCTTGCGCAACAACACCAGCACGAGGAGCGCCCCGACACCGATCAGTGAGTAGCGCACCCTCGGGTCACCCAAGGTAGTCTCCACCTGCTCCTTGCCGGCCGCGACTAAGCGCTGGGGATCAGCCCGGGTACCGATCTCCTGCAGCGTCGCGGCCAGCGCGTCGCGGGCCTGCTCGATGTCGTGTTCGATGGTGTCGGCGTCGCGGGCCATCAGTCCTCCTCGCGCGGGTAGGGGTGCGGCACACCGTAAGCCACGGGGTCACCGGGTGATGAAGCCACCCCAGCCGAGCGATACCGTCCGAGCTTGTGACCGACAATGTCCTGTCCCCCGGCGACACCGCCCCGGAGTTCACCCTGCTGGACGCCGACGGCAAGCCCGTCTCGCTGTCGGACTACCGCGGCCGGTCCGTGGTGGTCTACTGCTACCCGGCGGCTGCCACCCCCGGCTGCACCCGGCAGGCCTGCGACTTCCAGGACAACCTCGCCGAGCTGGAGACGGCCGGCTTCGCGGTACTCGGCATCTCACCGGACCCGCCAGCGAAACTGGCGAAATTCCGCGACGCGGAAGGCCTGCGCTTCCCGCTACTGTCTGATGGGGACCGCTCGGTGCTCACCGCCTACGGCGCCTATGGCGAGAAGCAGATGTACGGCAGGAGGGTCACCGGCATCATCCGATCCACCTTCGTGATCGACCCGCAGGGCCGCATCGACAAGGCACTCTACAACGTCCGCGCCACCGGCCACGTCGCCAAGCTGCGCAAGGACCTCGGAGTCTGAGGCCGTACCCTGTGCCCATCGCGGTGTGCCCGTCACCACCGCAAGCCGGCGTAGCCCAACGGCAGAGGCCCGGGTCCTAGGAACCCGCCAGTGTGGGTTCGAATCCCACCGCCGGCACACTCACTGTCCTGCTCGAACACGCACCAAAAGACGGCTCAGTAATACGGAACCGACCCCTAGAGAGTATATATATCAATACACAGGATGACTCGAAAGGAACTCGATCCGTGATCACCGCTCATGTGTTGCGAGTGTTTGCAAACGACCAAGGAAGTTTCGGCAACCAGGCGGGAATCATTGTTGATGAAGACGGAACCGTTGCCGACGATGTAAGACAAAGAGTTGTAGTAGAACTGGGATACAGCGAATCAGTATTTTCTGAACCATCCCGGGTTCGGTGGAGACTCCGATCTTTGAGAGGATGGAGTCGTGCCCGCTCCCAGGAAGTACCCCAACGAGCTTCGCGAACGTTCGGTTCGTCTCGTGTTGCAGATGCGACGTGAACA
>Ga0213881_10000155_pt1 | contig 56237 bp, 58 predicted proteins | sample BarmaccoBMER_R08_FD_160104 | JGI IMG/M metagenome (GOLD analysis project Ga0213881, IMG submission 160104) | Barbacenia macrantha exposed rock microbial communities from rupestrian grasslands, the National Park of Serra do Cipo, Brazil - ER_R08 ...
CACGTACCGCGATCCGGGTCTGCGCCGGATCGACGACCTTGAGCGTCCCGGAGAACAGAAATACCGCAGCCAGCCCCAGGCGCGCCACAGTACCTATCCCGTCGACGATACCTATCCCGTCGACGATGGAGCGGGACAAACGAGGCATCTGCGTAGACTAGTCCGTCGCTCAGGGCGCAGGTGAGGCTGCCCGTGGCAAGGGGAACCTGAGTACTGGCGGGACGCGGTGCGGTTCGTACCGTAGTGGCGAGTGCGTCGCTGAGGTGCGGTGATGGGTGATGAGCATCGAGCCGGGTAATGAAGTCGGGCACGTCCACCGAGACGTATCCGGGGGGTGGCTACGACCGGCCGTGTTCGGCGCGATGGACGGTCTGGTGACCAACATCGCGCTGATCGCGGGAGTGGGCGGCAGCGGGGCGGGCGCCCACCTGATCGTGCTGACCGGGATGGCTGGGCTGGTGGCGGGCGCGTTCTCGATGGCGCTCGGGGAGTACGCATCAGTCGAGACCCAAAACGACCAGGTTCGCGCCGAGGTCAAAGTGGAGCGCGACGAGCTGCGCCGGCATCCGGTGGCGGAGAAGGCCGAGCTGGCCGCCTCCTTAGTACAGATGGGCCTGACTCGTGAGACTGCCAAGCAGGTGGCCGAGGAGGTGCACGCGAACCCATCGCTGGCAGTCCGGGTACACATCAACCAGGAGCTGGGCGTCAATCCGGATGATCAACCCTCCCCGTGGGTGGCCGCTGGGTCGTCGTTCCTCTGCTTCGCGATCGGCGCGCTGGTCCCGCTGATCCCCTATCTGCTCGGCTTCGCCTCGCTGATCACGGGTCTCGCTGCGGGCGCGGGCGGGCTGTTCCTGGCCGGGGCGCTCGCGGCCCGGTTCACCGCCCGCTCGTGGTGGCGCAGCGGGCTGCGCCAGGTGGGGTTCGGCATGATCGCCGCAGTAGCGACCTACCTGGTCGGCGCGCTGATCGGAGTCGGTGCCCGCTGAGTGTCCTTGGGTGACAGCGTCTCGGGCGAGCACAACCAAACCGCCGCAGCGAGACCGCCCGCGAAGCCCTAGCTGGAACGGCTCACGCCGTGCTCCTCGGCCCGAGGATGGAGTAGGGCGGGACGGGTACCGGCGCGGTGGGCTGAAGCAGCACCCGCACTGTGACGTTCTCACTATTGAAATACACACGGGTGACTTCGACACCGATGCACCCGTCGTCACCGACGGTGGCATCCATGCGTATGAAGTGGTCGTCGACCCTGGACAGACCGCACAACTTTGCGGCGACGAGTTCAGCGATGGACCGGATCTCCAATCCGGTCTCCGCTGGCGCTCCGGAACTGGGCGCCTCGGATGGTGCTGAATGAATGGTCATGGGTAATTCTCCTCTCCGGGTGGCACTGCGGAGTGCTAACGCGGAATCCGCAGCGATTGCCCTACCAGGATCAGGTTCGGATCGGTGACGACGGCCCGGTTAGCTTCATAGACCTGTTGCCAGCCGCCGGGCACCTCATGGCGAGCGGCGATCGACCAGAGGGTGTCCCCCGGCACCACCGTGTAGACCGACATCGAGCCAGTTGAGGTCGGTGATGGGCTAGGTGAAAGCGGGTTTGATAACATCCCTGGCTTCGTCGCGGCGATGGGTGTGACGTCACCGGCATGTTTTCCGCACACCGGCCACGCACCGATTCCCTGCGACATCAGGACCCGCTCGGCGACGGCAATCTGCTGTTCCCGGGTGGCATTGGCGGGATTACCCACACCACCGTTAGCGCGCCACGTCGACAGCGTGAACTGTAGTCCGCCGTAAAAGCCGTTGCCGGTGTTAATGGCCCAGTCCCCACCAGATTCGCACTGCGCGACCGCATCCCAGTTTACTCCCGACGCGGCGGCTGCGGTGCCGGTAAGAAGGCCACCCGCAGCCACCGGGATACAGGCTGCGGCGACGACACCGGGTAAGCGACGTCGGGTGGGTGCTCGGTGCTTACCTCGGGACACGTGAACTCGGTTTCCCGGCCACCTAAAGGTGCCGAATACGTGGGAGCAGTTACGCGGGTATCCCCTCACCACAGGCACGAAAACGGAAGCAGTCGATCTCTCTTTAGCGCCGAACGGTCACTTTTATCCGGTGTGCGGCATCTCATTTTTGATACCGTTAAGAAACGTTTCACCATGTGTCAACCGGCAATTTTTGCAAGGCAAATATCTAGCTGGTGACCGGTGTGGGTCTTAGTAACGGCCGGCCCGCTCCGGGCAGACCGGGTTCAGGAAGCGGGACTGAGGCCGAATGTGGTGTCGATCTCGGTGGCCAGGCGATCGACATTGGCGGCAAAGGGGACTGTTGCCGCTCCGGAGCTTGCCGCGCGTTCCAACTCGTGCAGGTGCGTACTCAATGCGTTACGGCGTTCCGCAGTGATCCACGGAGCCTGGTCCAGCGCGTGGGTGAGGTTGTCATCGGCGCGTCGTAGCGCGAAACCGGCGCCCGCGTCGCCACCGGCTCCCAACGACGCCGCCCCGGCCTCGACATGCAGCGACAGCACACGTAGCTGTGAGGACGTCTGCCGGGCCTGCTCCCGCACCGCCGCCACCCGGTCTGCTGGCGTGGGTGCGGTGAACCGGCCCACGAACCCGCCCAGCACACCGCCGAGCAGGAACGCGGCAACTACGGCCATCACCAACTGCCGGCGCCGCTGGGTCCGTGGAGTGTAGAGGGCCATGATCAGGCGCGCCCGACGATGACTGCGGCGGCGCCGGTACCAATGGTCTCCGCGATCGCATCCGGATCGGCCAGCTCCCGGATTCGACCGTCTTGGACCACCCAAGTAGTGGGTCGCACAGCGATCGGTCCGACATTTCGGACATGACGGGAGATCACCGATCCGATCGTCACCTTCAGCGGCTCGTCGGGCGAGCCATCAACCAGGATCGCTTCGCCCCGTACGTCAAGGACGGGGTCGCCGAACCGGTCAAAGAGCAGCACCCGACCCTTGAGCGAGTTCAGCCAGAACCGCCCGATCGAATCGATCTGCTCTGAGCCGCCCGCGGCACGGACCACGTCGATGATCGCCTCGCGGCTCAACGGTGGCCGCCCGGGTACCACGCCCGAGCCGAGCACGAGGGCGCCCACGGCCACGGCGCGGATCGCGCCACGATCCTCGATCTGGCTGACGTGGACCTGCAGCGAGGTCGGCGACGCGCCAACGGCGAGTGCCTCGGCCTCCACCTCCGCAATCAGGGCATCGACGTCGGCCGGAGTGGGCCGGGACACGGTGCGTTCCCGCTCAGCACGGACCAACGACAGCGCGTCACCCATCGAGGAGATCACCTCGGCTCCCGGGGGTATCTGGCAGTCCAGCCCGAGGGCATCAGCCAGCGGGCGACCCAGCACGCTGGCGCCGCCACCGACGGCGACCAGGGTGGACCGGGTGAGCCGGTGCTGCCCGGCTACCGCGGTGACGAGATCGGCGAGCGCCTCGGTGGAGGCCTGCATCATCCGGCGGGCGAGTTCGATGCCGGACAGCCCCAGCGTCGCCCCAGCGATGTCCAGTGCTGCGGCGGCGCAGCGTCGGTCACCGGCAGCGTAGTCGCCGTCTGGAACCAGCCCGAGCGCGTTGGCTGCGCAGGTGTTGGTCAGCGCGGCCACCGTACCGTCAGCCAGCCGCAACGCCAGGTAGTCGGCAGGATCCCCAGGTCGCGGCGCGAGTGCCTCCGGACGCGCGCCGGCCAACCGCTCCGGTGCCAGGAAACAGGAATATGGCAGTCCCGCGATGTGCGCGCTCCGCGGCCCGACACCGTAAATCCGCCGCCGCCGTACCCGCAGCATCGATCCCCCCGCGACCCCGGCGACCTGCACGTCCAGCGCTCGGACCGCGGTGGCCTGGCCAGCGACCCGCACGTAAGACAGCGCGGGACGGCCCGCGGTGATCGCCGCGACGTTGGTGGAGGTGCCGCCGACTTCGACGAGGACACCGTCGCCGATGCGCAACGTGCGCATCGCACCAGCCACTGAGGCCGCGGGCCCGGAGTACAGGGTGCGGGCCGGCGCAACGCGGAACCCGGCCAGATCGGTGGCGCCGCCGTCGCCACGCATCACCATGACGGGGCAGTTCAGCGCCGCAGCGGCGACACCAGCTTCCACTACCTCCGCGGTGCGCAGCGCGATCGGCAGGATTGAGGCGTTGAGCGCGGCGGTGACCGTGCGCAGTTCGAGGCCGTACAGACCGGTCAGACCCGACGAGGTCGTCACCGGCAGCCCCAACTCGGCGGCGAGTACCGCGACCGCGTCCTCACATGCCGAGTCGTCGGGAGCGAACGCCTCGGCCACGCACACCGCCTGGGCGCCAGCGTCGGCCAGCCGGGCCAGCGCGTGGCGGGCCGTGCTGGCATCGAAACCCCCGGACAGATCAAGGAATTGGTGAGCGATGGCTCTGCTGATCATGGTCCGGTTACGGGCTTTCCGCAGATAGGGGGCCCGGGCCATACCGAGCACACCGACCGGCACGGTATCGCCCTCCAGCAGAGCGTTCACTGCCTGCGTGGTGGAGTGGGTGACCAGTTCGATGGTCTGCGCGCCCACGTCGGCGACCAACTTCGCGATCACGTCAACGACGCCCGCGGATACCCCGTCGCGGTGATCGTGGGTAGTGGGAACCACCGCACGGCCGGCAAGCTCACCAGTCACGGAATCGATCGCGACCGCCTTGGTGAACGTGCCACCAACGTCGGCGCCTACCCGGACACCCATCGTGCCTCCCGCCCGCGGCGGGGCCGCACCAGCAACAACCACGTAGCCCCCAGCGCATACACGGCAACCAATATTGCCTGGCTGGCCAGGGTCTGCACGCTGGGCCAGTAACCCAACGCCTGGGCCAGGAAGATCGGCGCGTGCGGCAATCCGTCCAGCGGAGTGAGCCCGACCAGGTCAGCTGTCTGCAGACTCCGCACCGCGTTACCAAGGAACGCCACCGAGGTCACCATCAGCAGCAGGACGGCGCCCACCAGGAACGTCTTCACCGGCAGCCGCTGGCCTAGCTTGAAGATCAGAGAGGACACCACCGTCAGGGCAACCAGACCGAGCGCCAGCCCGACCACAATCCACCACCCCAGCCCCCGACCGAATTCGACCAGCGCCTGGTAGAGCAGGGCGGTCTCCAGTCCCTCCCGGTACATCGCGGTGAAGCCCACCAACACCAGCGCTGTGGTGGACCCGACCGACACCGCGTTGAACAACCTGCTGCGCAGGAACTCCATCCAGCGGCGGTGCTCCGGCCGGGCGATCAGCCAGAATGAGATGTACAGCAGCACCGCGACAGCAGCGGTGGCGACGAGGGCCTCCAGCACCTCCCGCCCGACCGGCAACACCGCAAGAACAAACCGCAGGATCAGGTAGCTCAGCGCCGTAGCCGCCAGCCCGAGGATCACTCCCCACGCGACGGGCTTGCGGTACCGAATGGACTTCGTGGCCTCCAGATATCCCAGCAAAGCGGTCAGCAGCAGCACCGCCTCGAGGCCTTCCCGAAAGATAATCAAAAAGGACTGCCCGGCCACCACTGCGACCGCGTCGAAGCCAGTGTCGGTCAGCCGCCGCTCGGTGTCATCGATCAACCGCCGCAACTCGACGATATTCGCCCGCACGGTATCAACCGACGCCCCAGACTTGATGAGGCCGCGGATTTCCGCGAACTTCGTCTCGGCATCGGCGGTCAGATCCGGAGCCACCACCCGCAGCGGCACCTCGACGTACTCGAAGTGGTCCAGATACCCGGTCTTAGCCTGGGTATAGGCCTGCTCGATCTTTCCTTGTTTGACCAGCTCCAGGGTCTGGTCGATCGACGCGCGCACCACGGCCAGCTGGCGGATCGCCTCCTCGCGCGAGATCGCCTGCTGCGAGGCCGCGATCCGCTGCTGGGAGGGGACCTGCGGCTGGGCAGTAGCCGGCGGCGCTGCGACAGCGCGCGCGGAGCCCACCAAGGTGACGATCGGCACCACGAGGGCGAACGCCAGCAGCACACCAAGCAGTCGACGCCCGATCATCCTGGGTACTTCGCCAGGTAAGCCTGCACCGCCGAGGAGATTGCGGCGGAACCCTTGGCCGCCGCCACGGCATCCTCGCCACCCACTGCCTTCTCCAGCACCGCGAAATTGTCCTCCATCGCGAGGTAGGTGTCCTGGTCGTTGCGCTTGACAGTGTCCTCGATCGGCTTCCATGTCGGCTCGATCTGACCGTCGAGACTGACTGCCCTGGCCTTGTCGGTACCCGCGGACCTGGCGATCTCCTTGGCGATCTGGTCGATCTTCCGCATACCCGTCGCGACCGCTGCCGCTGTCGCCGGCTGCTCAGGCGCTGTGAGCGCCGACATAGGTGCCGCAGACTCCGCCGGCGTGCCGCCGCCGCGGGAACACCCTAGGAGTCCTCCTACAACGCTGAGCGCCGCCAGCGTCAGACTTGCCTTTCGCCACCAAGTGGTCAAGCTCGCACCCTCCGCGTACAAAGAAGACCGTCACCTCCCTCGCGTGAGGATTGGCTATAGATATGCCTAACAAAAACTTTAAAGAACCGCTCAGCGAACCGAAGGTTAGGCTACACAATCAGCCATGTGGGGCAGTCAATGATCTCGTCGCGACTGACCGTCATCAGTACTCGCCTCTTCTCGCCCGGGCTCTGCGCACCAGCCAACCGTCCGCCCACCCGGTCACCTCCCCGCACTCGCCGCCCTCAGCGCGGCGAACAACCGGTCGTCGGCAGGGTTCTGTTCCGGGTGCCGCGGCACACCGCGCTCCCAGGACGTCATCGCGTAGCCGTCTACGGTGTTCATGTCCACGTCGACGGCCAGCAGGTAGCTGCACGCCTCGGCCGTGTTCTTGGCCACCTCGTGGAGGACGTGCCGAGCGGCGTACCGCTTGTCCTTCCGACCAGCGCAGGCACAGCATGTCAGTCGATTCGCTGGACGTCCTGGAGCAGGCGCTCGAAAGGTGGTGCCCATGTTGCACCAGTACCCGCTGGTTGCGTTGCCTGACCTTGGATGACCCGCGCACGGTCGCGGACATCCGATCACTATCAGTGCTATACATACGTTTGTCTAGCAGGAGTATCGTCGCTTGCGGGAGCCGGCAGTGGAGGTCGCGATGGCGCTACGACGCAGGATCCGGTGGGTGATTCGGCACGGGCTGGTCAGGCGGACGGTGCGGCGCCAGATGCGAGCCGGTGACCTGGGATCGCGGCTGATGATCGACCCGGCGATCCGGGAGGATCCCTTCCCCTACTACGACGAGCTACACGCGCAGGGCCGGTTCGTCCGCACCGGCCTGGCGCTGATCTCGGCGCACCACGACGTCTGCCTGGCCGTACTGCGCAGCCCGGATTTCGGCCAGATGCGCTTGAACGAGGTACCTGGGGTTATCCGGCTGGGCATGAAGCTCGGCGGCCGCCCGGTGCTGGCGCCGATCGAGCCCCCATCCATGCTGGCGGTGGACCCACCCGAGCACACCCGCTACCGCAGGCTGGTCACCCGGGCGTTCAGCGCGCGGGCCATCGCCGCCATGCGCCCGCGCGTCGAGGAAATCGCCGAGGAGCTGCTCGACGAGATCGCACAGTCGACGCCCGGTGGCTCGATGGTGGATCTGGTGGCGCGCTACGCCAGCCTGCTGCCGGCCACCGTGATCGCCGAGATGCTCGGCGCACCGGTCGCGATGCGTCGCCAGTTCCTCGACTGGGGGGCCGGCGCGGCGCTGTCGCTGGACGTCGGATTGAGCTACCGCGACTTCCGCCGCTCCGAGCTCGACATCACCGCGCTGCACCGCTGGATGCTCGGCCACTTCGCCCGAGTCCGCCGCGCCCCTCGGGACGACGTCCTCAGCGCCCTGGTGAGCGCGCACGATCGGGAGGAGCAGCTAACCCTCGACGAGCTGAGCAGCATCGCGATGTTGCTGCTCGCCGCGGGTTTCGAGACCACCGTCAACTTGCTGGGCAACGGTGCCGTCCTGCTGATGCGCCACCCCGACCAACTGGACGTGCTGCGGGCGCAACCGCAGCGATGGGCTGGCGCCGTGGAGGAGATTCTTCGCTACGAGTCTCCAGTGCAGCGCACCGGCCGCCTCGCGCTGCGCGACACCGAGGTCGCCGGCCGTCCGGTCACGGCGGGCTCATTCATCGTCCTCCTGCTCGGCGCCGCGAACCGCGATCCCGCGGTCTTCCCCGACCCCCACCGGTTCGATGTCAAGCGGCCCGAGGCAGACCATAACCTGGCGTTCTCCAGCGGAATCCACTACTGCATCGGTGCCGCACTGGCCCGCCTGGAGGGTGAGGTCGGTCTGCGGGCACTGTTCCGCCGGTTCCCCGACCTCGCTCTCGCCGACGCCCCACACCGACGCCCCACCCGCGTCCTGCGCGGTTATGACGCCATCCCCGTCTGCCTGAACGGCCGTACGCCGATCACCGCGGAGGTTCCACCTGCCGTTCGTTCAAGCAGACAGGGTTAACAGTTGCGCCAAGACGTGGGAGCGGACCGAACGCTACCGGGATGCCCTCAGCTCGGCGTGGCCGGCAGCACGTCGCCGATCGAGCGCAGACACCAGTTCATCCGAGCCACGCTGTCAGCATGTCGCGCAACGCGATGGCTGCTTGCTCATCGAGCGTGAGCACGCAGCTGCCGGTGGCGTGGGGGTCGAACATGATGCTCCCGTTGCGCTTGCTCACCACCAGGTTCGTGAACCCGGGAGTGCCGCCATGGATCTTGCAGGTGGCGCGGAGGACGCACCGCGCGCGCACCGCTTCGATGCCGCTGTCACGATTGTGGTCGATCATCACTTCACCGTGGCGCGACAGTAGAACAACCACCAGGCTACTAGTGTCGCCTCTGGGAAAGCGGAAAGAACGGGCGGCACTGGGGAGGCGTGATGGACCGCGCGGACTTCGCCGCCGAGCTGGCCCGCCGCCGAGCCGACGCTGACCTGTCGCTGGCTGACCTCGCCAACGGGGCGCATGTTCATCGAGCTTACCTACACCGCCTGGAGCGCGGTGAGCGCTGGCCGTCACGCACAGTGGTCCGAGCCGTGGACACCGCACTGGGCGCGAACGGGGCGCTGCTGGCCACATGGGAGGCCGCGGACCTGGTACCGCGCGTGTGGGGCGACAACGGGCAGCCGACAGAACTGCTGGAGCTGGCGGCTCGGGCGCAGGCGAGTGACGTCCGACCGGCCACGCTGGATCTGGTGGACCTCAGCGTCGAGGAACTGGCTCGGGCTTACACCCGCGCCTCACCCGCCGACCTACTGCGCACGGTGCGCATTCGCGCCCGCGAGATCGGCGACCTGCTGGACGGCCGGGCCACCCTCGCCCAGCGTCGCCGCCTGCTCGTCGCCGCCGGCTGGCTCGCGCTGTTCGCGGCCACACTGCACGTGGATCTCGGCCAGCGGGGCGCGGCGGGTGCTGTGCGCACCGTCGCGAGGTCACTGGGCCGGGAGACTGAGCACGACGAGATCGGCGCGTGGGTGTGCGAGATCGACACGTGGACTGCGTTAGTTGACCAGGACTGGCCACGGGCTGCGGCCCTGGCCGCTGCGGGGGAGGCCATCGCTCCGCCGGGCAGTTCTGCCGCGGCTCAGATGGCGATGCAGTCCGCGCGAGCGGCGGCCCGTCTCGATGATGGCCCTGGAGTGCGAGCGGCGTTGCGCCGATGTTCGGCTGCGTCGGAGCAGCAGTCACGGGAGCGCCCACCGGATCACCATTACTTTTTCGATGGCGACAAGGTGGAGCTGTATACGGCCACCGCGCTGGCGTGGCTGGGAGACCCGGCGGCGGAGGGCTACGCTCGGCACGCTGCGGCACGCTCTGAAGCGGGCGGTCAGCGACGCCGGGTAGCGACCGCGCACCTGGATCTTGGGTTGGTGCTGGTGCGACTGGGACGACCCGACGAGGCCGCGCACCACGGGGCGCTCGCCCTGGAGTCGAATGAGCTCGTGCCGTCGAACGCATGGCGAGCTGATGAACTGGTCGCTGTGGTGAGTCAATATCGCGGTGTGCCGGAGGTTGAGGCGCTGCGTGAGCTGAGTGCTCAGCGGGCGTCTACTGAAGGTCCCCAGCGCCGCGCCCGGCTGCTCGGGAATCAACGCACCGGAGAAGGCGACGGTCGCTGAGGTCACTCAGGAGGACATCACGCTGGCCGAGCCGGTGCGGGAGGCGCAAGTGCGTTCAGGCCAAGCGCAAAGACTGCATTGTTACCGAAGCGCAACAACTCCCTTATGACCTCGAACAGTCCACACAATGGCACATCGCGACCGCTGCGCAACGGGCGTCGCTATGGTCGCCAGCCATGGGTAAGCGGCCGCTGTCGGGGCGGCTCAGTCACGCTGGTATCGAGGGCTAGGCTCCCGGCATGGGCTTTGCGGATACAGAACGGAACAGGGCGGCCGTGCATGAAGCTGGGCACGCCCTCATTGCCGCCTCACGTGGCCTTGACGTCGCCGTCATCGAACTGCATGGTAGCGACGGCGCGGGCGAGATGCGTCTCCGCGAAGAACCATCAGAGCTCGACCGGGTATGGGTTTTGTATGGAGGTCCGTTCGCAGAAAAAGTCATTTTTAGGAAGTGGGCGCCAGACCCCATACCACCCGAACTTGATGAACTACTGTTGGCACATAGCCTATGTTGGCAAATAGGAATTTACGATACCATCGGGATCAGGGACCAGGTTGAAGCATGTCTCCAAGAGCAGCAGGCCCGGCTTAAGCTCGTTGCGGCCCGACTGTTGGAGACCAATACGGTGCACGGTACCGAGCTTGATGAGCTACTTCGGATAGAACTCCACGCTGAGGGCTCGAGCAGGTCATCGTGTCACTGGTCGTAGCCGTGTGGGCGTATTTTAGTTGTTACGTTCGCTTTGCTCATACACCTGCACTGGTGGGCCGACAATGAGAGGGTCGGGTGTGCCCACCACGTCGGGGTCCTTGGTCGGATAGTCCAGAGTAGACAAAACCCAGCGGAGGGCCGCGATCCGACCACGTTTTTTGTCGTTGCTCTTCACGACCGTCCACGGCGCCGCTAGAGTGTCGGTGCCCCGAAACATGGCCTCCTTCGCCTGGGTGTAGTCGTCCCATCGATCCAAGGCGGCCAGGTCGACAGGGCTGAGCTTCCACTGCCGGAGCGGGTCGATGACCCGGATGGTGAACCGGGTCCGCTGTTCGGCCCGAGAGACTGAGAACCAGAACTTGACCAGATGGATGCCGGTGTCGACCAACGCCTGCTCCAATCGTGGGGTCTGTTTCATGAACTCCCGGTATTCACTGGTGGTACAAAAGCCCATGACGCGTTCGACGACGGCGCGGTTATACCAGGATCGGTCGAACAACACGATCTCCCCCGCGGCGGGCAACTGACTGAAATAGCGCTGAAAGTACCATTGCGTGCGCTCACGCTCGTTTGGTTTCTCCAACGCCACCACCCGCGCTCCGCGTGGATTCAGATGCTCGGTGAAGCGCTTGATGGTGCCGCCCTTGCCCGCCGCGTCACGGCCTTCGAAGAGCACCACGACCCGCTGCCCGCTGTCCTTGACCCACGACTGCATCTTCAACAGTTCGATCTGCAGGGACCGCTTGGTGTGCTCGTACTCCTGGCGGCTCATCCGCTCCGGGTACGGGTAGTCCTGCTGCCACGTGGTGATCTCCTGCCCATCGGAGCCAAACAGGAGCGCCTCATCATCGTCGAGTTCTGTCACCGACAAGCCCGGCAGACTGTCCAACAGGTCCACGGCCCGCAATGCCTCCCGCAGCGCCTGCCGGGTCGGCTCGGAATGACCGGCTGCTTGCGGGGTACGGCGGAACTCGTTGATGACCTGCTCGGCTGACGTCATGGCCGATCTCCTCGGTCGCAGCTGATCGCCTCACCGGAGACTGCGACTTTGCCGGTCGCAGTGTCAAACGCTCATCGGCCGTCATCAACACCTCCAGGGCACCTAACCGGCGATCGACCCGATCGGCTGAAGAGTCCAGGTGGACGTGTGTCAATGATGATGCTTCCGCAGTGGTCGGGACACTGGTGATTGAAGTGGTGGCGGGTTAGTGATGTAGCTGGGGAATGATCAGGTAGATGCTATAGACTACTACTGCTGCGCAGGCGGTAAAGCACAGCAGCGCACCGGTCAGCGCCACGGTGCCGTTGCTCCCGCGGTTGGTGGCGGTCTCGCGGTGAGAGAGAGCGAGGATGCCGAGGGCGAAGATGACCACCACCCCGACTGCGACGCCAATGCTGACCACGGCCACCTCGCCGAGCGAGTTCCAGTCGATGTACATGGGCTTGCCTCTCAGGCCGCGGTGCCGCGCGCTGCGTGCCGCGTATGCAGCGGCGGTAGGTCGTTGACGTTGTTCGCGGTGACCGGCTGGCGGCGGGAAATCGCATAGACGGCCACCGCCACGGCGAGCGCGACCAGGCCGATCACGACAACACCCAGTGTTCCCTGGACGGCGACCGCTGCGGCGACCGCACCAACCGCGGCCGCGGCGGGCAGGGTCAACAGCCAAGCCAAGGCCATTTGCCCGGCCACTGACCAGCGCACCTCGGCGAGGCGGCGACCCAGGCCGGTACCGAGTACAGATCCGGCAACGACGTGGGTGGTGGACAGTGCGAATCCCAGGTTTGCTGAGCTGAGGATCACCGCGGTGGAGCTGGCCTCGGCGGCGAATCCCTGCGGCGGGGCGATGTCGGTCAGCCGGTTGCCCATCGTACGGATGATCCGCCATCCCCCGGTATAGGTGCCCAGTCCGATGGCCAGCCCGGCGGCGGCGATCACCCAGTACGGCGGCGCTGAGCCGGTGACCAGTGCACCGGTGGAGATCAGCGTGAGCGTAATCACGCCCATCGTTTTCTGCGCGTCGTTGGTGCCGTGGGCGAGGGAGACCAGTGACGCCGAGATGGTCTGACCGTACCGAAACCCCCGGGTGACCGATCCCTCCTCAGCTCGGTGGGTGATCCGGTAGGCGAGGTAGGTGGCGATCATCGCGGCGATGCCGGCGATGAGAGGTGAAGCTACCGCCGGGAGCAGGATCTTGCTGATCACCTGGTCGAAGTGCACGCCGGTGATTCCGGCTCCGACCCACACTGCGCCGATCAGCCCGCCGAACAGCGCATGCGAGGAACTTGAGGGCAGTCCGAGCAGCCAGGTGACTAGGTTCCACAGAATCGCCCCGACGAGCCCGGCGAAGATGATCGCCGGAGTGGCCAGCTTGTCACTGACGATCCCGCTGGAGATCGTTTGAGCGACTTTGGTAGACAAAAACGCTCCGGCTAGGTTGAGTACACCACAGATGAGCACCGCCACTTTTGGCCGCAGCGCACCGGTGGCAATCGAGGTGGCCATCGCGTTGGCGGTGTCATGGAAGCCGTTGGTGAAGTCGAACGCCAACGCCGTAATGATCACTATGATGACCAGAAGTGAGATGTGAGCCATCGCTCCTGCGCAATCGTGTGACGGTATCGACTCGACCAGGTTACCCGCCATGGTAACTATCAGGTGAACTCTAACTGTATTTTAAGGATTTATGGCCCTTGATACTGCTAGTTGGGTCATGGACTTCGCTCGTAGTGGTGGTGCTAGACGGCGGAGGCTCACGAAATGTAACGGCGTTGCCGTCGACTCTTGCGTGGCGCCCGGCGCCGGTGAGGGGCTGCGGTGACCGGTGGGGTGCGTATCCGATGGCCGGGTATCGCGTCCGACAGTGGATCTGTGGCTGAGTCGTTACGAGGCTGAAGGAATCGGCGGGTTGGTCGACCGACCCCAGTACGCGGAGTCAGCTTTTGAGCCAGTTGGTGTTCTTGCGCGTGCGCATCCGCTTCCACGCCGAAGGAAGATTGTTCTCGGCCCGCTCGGCGCGGGCATTCTCGGCTGCATACAGAAGGCCGTAGGTGAAGCCGTTTCCGCCCGCAAGATGGGCCTGGGCGGCGAGCTCGCGCAACACCGGCCGTGACACGACGGCGTCCTGGTGTTCACCGAGGAGGTCCTGGACGACCTTGAGGTGCTTGCGCAGCCGCGCGGCTGGCTTGCCCAGCGCGGGCTCGACAGCCTCGGTGGCGTAGCGCAGTCGTTTGGCGGCCTTACGGGTCTCATGCAGAGCCCAGTCGCGTCCCTCGCCGGAGGGTTGGCGCTCCGCGTCGACCATGCGCGATTCGACACGACGGTAGACCCGCCGGACACTTTTGGGAAGTTCACGCTTGGCTTTGCGGGTCGCGCGAGTGGTGACCGGTGGGGCGGCGAGCAACGCATCGATCCGATCGTGCAGGGCCAGATAGCGGTCACTGTCCAGGGCGGCGACGGCGACACCACGGGCGTCGGCCCTTCGGCGCTCAAACGCGCGGGTGAACGCAGCGTCAACCGGTCCCAGCTTGAGCTCATCGGGCACCTCCGCCAGCAGCGCCACGAACCGCTCGGCCATCACCTCCACATCCCGGGCCCCACTCAACTCGCCCGCCACCCACTTCAGCTCCGCGACCAATTCCCGAGTCTCGTCTCGGTTGATGACGCGGCCGAATGCCCGCAGCGCGCTGCGCATCCGGCGGGCGGCCACCCGCATCTGGTGGACCGCGTCCGAGACATCCCGCCGCACCAGCGGGTCACAGCGACGCAATAGCTGGGTCTGCGCCCCCAGGTAGGCCAGCACCACCTCCCCCGCCGACCGAGCGTCAGGATCCGGCATGGCGATACCTGGGGGCAGCCGGTCGGCCAGCAGCCGGCCCAGCTTCGAGGAGGAACCCGCCCGCTGGACCCCTACCTTCAGCAGCCTGCGCTCGATCCGATCCAGCAACTTCCGCTGACCATGTTCGCCAAGCTCGACCTCCACCTCGCGCCACGCCACCGTCGTGGTCTGCTCACCCATGCTCCGCGCCCGCACGTGGTCATCAACCAGTTCCGCCAGTGAGCGCCCAGTGGAATCAACAAGCATCCAGCGGCACCGATGCGTGGTCAACTCGGCAACCGGGGCCAACACAGCACCGCGGGTAAACACCCGGACCAAGGCCACCAGCTCAGCCGGCGGGCGGCGTGGGGAACATCCCAACGGGAGCCGCAGCTCCTCACGACTGTCTTTACCCACCGGCAGCTTCAGGTGCCAGCCCGCGTCGGACCCACCCTCCCGACGCCGCAACGTCACCCCCGCACCGAACAGGCGCAGATCAGCGGTGTCGAAATACACCGCCTCCAAGTCCTGCTCCTGCGGCCGGGTCGCGGTGTCGAACCCCAGCATCCCAGCTGGATCGAACAGCTCCAGTCCCTCGATCACCTCGTACTTGCGCTCAATCTCCCGCATCGCCCTCACACTGTCTCCCTTCGTCTCAGGTAAGACATACCCCATGGAACCCCTCGTCGTAACCCACCAGTCCTCAACTGTTTGCCTCTTATTCATTGCGCTCGGCATCGTTCCCACACGGGCAGCATCGGCAGCGAGTCTGAGGACATGGCTGAGGACATGACCGACAGCCGCCACGGCTAACGTCGCTGGCCGCTACTGAGACAGTGCTCTTAGCGACGCCTGGACGACGTCCTGCGATGCGCCGAACGGACCTTTATCGCTTACCTAGCCCGCTGCGGATGCGGCTGGCTCGGAAACGACCACCCTCGCATCCGGACGGCTACCACACCTGCCAGCGCGAATTGATCAGCAACCGCCCCTCCTCGATCTCCGGCGACACCGTGCCTGGGCCGCACCGCACGATCGCCCTATGACATGCTCGTGGGTCTGAAGAACGTTCACGCGCTCAGTAAGCGCCCGTCGGCCTGCATCGGCGCCACGCATCATGGGACCACATGGGGCCACCGTCCTAAACCGATGCGTCCCCACACGACCTGTCGGCGCGTATCGCCGGTCCCTGGTGGTTCCTCGCCTCCGCCGGTGGAGTGGCCGACCAGGATCGCGTCTCTCAGATCAAGCGTTTCGATGAGCTGGGCGAGGTCGTCGGCGTAGGTGTCCATCTCGTTGCCATCCCACGGCTGGCTGGAGTGGCCATGACCGCGACGGTCGTGGGCGATGGCGCGAAAGCCGTTGGAGGCCACCAGGAATGACTGGTCATCCCAGGCGTCGGCGTTGAGCGGCCAGCCGTAGCTGAACACGATTGGCTGTCCGGTGCCCCAGTCCTTGTAGAAAATGTCGGTGCCATCCCGGATCTTTCACCAGCACACGTTCGATCTCGGCACGCACCCAACGAGACTCTCCAGATGTCCTCATCTGCCGATGCGTGGATGCATCGGAGGCGGACTAAACGAAGAAACCTCACCTGAGTTCGGGTACCTTGAGTGGCACGGCCCTCTCTGCCAGATAATCCCGCGACTCCCCATGGTACGACGACAAACTTCATGCGTTGGTACCCGAGTGCCCGCTGACTGGGTGACGTTGCCGTGATCTGTGGCCGGCAGACGAATCGCTCCCGTCCATCCCTCTCTGCTGGAGGTTGCGTTGCAGGCTATCGTGGGAACGACTGGGCGGGCACCGCCATTCGGGCATTCTTCCCCATTTTGTCCCGCAGACTGATAGCCTGTGTCGTGGATCTGATAGCGCCATCAATCGGCATAGTAGTGAAACTCACTGGCGTCTCGAAGCGTTTGAACAAACAGGAGCGAGTGAAGGTCTTGAGCTGACCATCCCAATCTATTCCAGAGGTATAGAACAGCTCGTAGCTGCCGTCATCAATATTATCGACGATAGTCTTCGATCCCTTGCCCACATAAACGGACGCCACCGGCTTGCCGTTGTGCACGAGCTCAACCACGGCATCGTGTCCGGTGCCGTTGTCTATGTGCAATTGTCCCCGTCCGTCTCGGTGCATACTGTCGATCAGCTGGCCAGTGGCTAGTCGACGTTCCAGCAACTGCGCGGGGGCCGGCAGTGAGTCTCCCCAGTGGTAGCTCACCCCCGCGCGACCCGAACGGAGAGCCTCGCGCACGCTGCGCAGGCTGGTCATCCCCGGCCCGTTACTGACCGAGGCCATGATTGATGGCGCGGCACACAGCGTCCTCGACAGTGCCTGATCCCGAAGGTGGGACAGGTCGACAGCGAGTTGCCGCAGGCCCGCGAGGAGTTCGCGATGCAGCGCCTGGACCTCCGCTGGCGGGTTGATATCCAGCAGGTGCGCTGCCTCCCCCACCACAGCGGCGGCCTGGTCCAGTCCTGCCCGTGCCTCCTCGGGCGATCTTGCAGTGGCAAAGTGGTCCATCGCCGCCGCCACGACGATGTTCGCGCTCCGGAGCTTGTCCTGATACACCGTGGGGGACACGACTGTGGGCGCCGCCGCGGTAGTAATCTGCGATGAGGAGCATCCCGCGATCGCGACGGCACTGATCCCGAGGGCGACGATAGCCATCCGCACGCCCGGCGCGCCGAGCCGATGTCCGCTCCTGCGATCGCCCCGATCGACCGGTCGCGGCTTGCCGACGGTCTCGCTCATGTCATCCCCACCCCTACTTCGGGGATGCGATACGCGATGCCTGAACCGGAAGCCAGGACCGCTCGAAGTTCTGCGACGCGCCACCGCCCCGCCCCACCATCATCACCCCTGCCGAGTGCGCGACCCACGCACGGCACCGCGGCCAACCATCTCGGACAGCTCCTCGAACCTCGACCCGATGCGGGCGAGGATCTCCTCAGCCCATGGACCAGCCCCGCAAACGGACCGCCAACACGGCAAGCCCGCACCTTATCGCGCTCATCCCCGGGTGAGGACGGGCACGGGCGGGTTCGGCACACACACTCGAACGCTCCCAGCTCGTCCATGCTTTACCCAGAAAGCGCCCTTGATCCGTCCGCTGGTTGCCGCGTGTCGGCGAGGTCGACGACATCGCCCGGGCCTGCCGGTCCTGCGTGAGGTAGCCGTTCGCAACTTGCGCCCATGGCCTGACCACAACATCGCGCGGACCGCTTCGGAGCCCAGGCGGAAGGCATACCCGGCAAGAGCGGCGCCACCGCGAGCGAACCGCACGGCTCTGGTCCCGCGCATCGCGCCCCTCCTGATGGTCGGCCTGTGGGCCGACGCACCAGCCGCAGTGATCGTGGCCTGCTTCGCTCTGTTCGCGTTCTTCAACGCCCTCATGTCAGCCTTGTTTCCGGTGGCGCACCCGGTCAGCGTTTCCGGTGGCGCACCCGGTCAGCCGTGACCACGTAACGCACCCGCTGCTCGCCTTCGCTGCGGAAGGGATACCTATCCTGGCCGAGGTACTTCTTGGAGAGCCGGTCGATCTGCTCGTCCACGCCGTCGGTGCTGCGGGTCGCACTACCGCGCACCTCGACGTACTCATAGGGGTTGTCCCGCGCGAGAACGATGACAGTGACACGCGGGTCAGCATCGAGGTTGCTTGGCCAGCGCCGCCCGACGGCGCTGTTGACGGTGAGAGCGCCCTCAGCGACCTCTTGCCACACAACGGTGCTGTGGATGGATCCATCCGGGTTGAAGGTCGAGATCACGGCGTGGTTGGGTGCGTCCAGCAGGGCCTTCACGGCAGGGTCATGGAGAGTTGCCATGCACCCGAGCGTAGGACCGCACCCCTGAAGCTCGGTGAGCGACCGGCAAGCTCGCCCGGATGACACATCACGACGGCGCGACGAGGACCGGACACCATGGCACGGATGAGACGTTCGCTCAACACTCCTCGCGTTCCAACGCCGGCGCTAACGCTCCAGCATACGAACCACACTGTGCTGGTCGAAGGACCTGAGATCACGATCCGCCCAGTCGGTACCCGTCGTCTGGCGGCGGGTGGTCCCCGATAAGCCACGTGCGATCGTCAACGGGTTGACAGCCGCTGCACGCTGACGGGCTGTCCTGGCGTCTGCGAGATCAACTACCTACGTAGTGGACGACGAAGCCGTGTTACATATCCCGCCCGTTGTGGGATGCCGATCGCCACAACCATCCGTCCAGCGGAGGCCGCAAGAGGAGATCAGTGAGTGACGACGGCGATGTGAGCTTCGATGACATGGAGTTACGTGCCTGGCCTCGTAAAGATCTCAACCTGCGCGCTCGCTCCAGCGATAACCGCGTCTATGCCTTCCTGGCATGACAGCAAGGCAGGGATCTACAGTGGCGGATCATGGGCTACCGGCGAGCTGCGGAGATCCTTGCAACAGCGATGCGCGCTGACAGTCGCATAGAGCGCGCCTCCACAGACCACCCTCAGCCGGTTCTGATCACGGTCTGCGGTTCGCGCAATGACACGGTCGCCACGCCAAACGCAGGTCACGAACGGTGGTGGACCTAACGTGTCAGCATAAGAACCAGGCCCTCTTGGTTGAGGGGCCTGTGGTCATGATCCGTCCGGTGGGTACTCGCCCGCAGAGTATGCGTGGTCGCTTCTCCGCTGACGAGCTACAAGCCATGATCGATCTTTACAAGTCTGGTGCTACAGCCGAGCAGGTAGCCCAGACCTACGGCTTCAGTAAACGCAGCATCAAACGACTACTACAACAACACGGCGTACGTCGCGAACACCGCAACAACGCATAATCAGCTTTTGTACTGCGGGTAGCGGCGTCTCATCTGCGGTAAAGGTTGATCACTCCGAAGACGAGGCAGTGCGCCGCCGAACGCCGCACCACCAGTGAGGGCTGCGGGTCGATCAACGTATGTTACCTGTTTAAAACCCGGCCCGGATGCTCGCTACAGGAGGCGTACCGCCTCAGTCGTCGCGATGAAGTCGTACTCAGTGACCTCCAGCGGCGTCATCGCGATAAGGTGGCATGGCGGGCAAAAATCTTCCCACGGCTGCATCTTGCGTAGCGCCACGACAGAGGAGCGGTTCTCGTACACTAGCAAAATGTCCAAATCCGCAGGTTCCTCGGACCGGAACGCCGAGCCGAACAACCAAACTTGCAGGGACGGCAGGCTACGCGCCGCCACGAGAAGAAGCTCCAAATGAGGCCAGCGGCTCAGGTCCACTTGGTGCCCAGGTCATCAAGGAAATCCTCAAACCGGACGAGCGGAATTCCCGTCTGCGCCGTAGCCCGCTGTGAGTCTGTCGAGAAGCCGTGGCAGTTCGGGTTGGTGACGACGATCAAGTCCGGCTCAGTTCTCTGGTAGCTCTCCAGCAGGGTGTACAGCTGGTCGGCGGTGAACTCGTAGTCGTTGGTCGTGATGATGGTGAGCGGCCGAAGTTCGTCGCGCTGGATTTCGTAGGCGTGGTGGCCCTTGCGCTTGAGCGACTTCACGAACTTATTGTGGGTCAGTCGGCTGCGCTCGTACCGCTCTTGGCTATCGATGTGCTGAGCGATGTTCTCGTCCTGCCTCAGCGCATTGAGTAGCTCACCGAAGCCCGCCACACAGATGCCGCGCTCTTCGGCCCGCTCGTAGGCGGCGTGCGTAATTCGAGTGGGCACTACCACGACGAACCCCGTGCCGGAGACGTTCTCGATGGAGGCGTCTACATTCTCGGCATCAAACGTTTCCCCGTTCTTGAGCCCGATGCACAGCACCCGAGCATCCGGGCGAGAGGCACGCTCGATTTCCAGCTGGGACAAAGGAAGTCTCGTGGAGGAATAGCCCTGCTCCTGCAGCTTATTCTCGATCCAGCCCCGCACGTCGTTCATGCGTGGTCCGTCTCTTTCTCCTTCAGGATTCTCTGGATGACTTCGGGGAATCGTTCCGTACCGGTGGTGAAGTCATTAAGGATGTGCCGGTTCTCGAACTGCTCGACGTGCAGCCGGTAGACGGCCAGAGTTTCCTGCTCATTTCGGGTCAGTAAGTGCCGATTGGCCTCCAGGACCCGCAGAATCTTGCGATTGTTCGGAATAATGGTTGCGCGAGCGTGCCGACGCCAGAGAGCGGGGTTCCCGTCCATATATGGGTCGCCTACAGGCCCGTACTTCGTATAGATCGCACGGTTGGCATCCAACTCTCGCTGGAGATGGTCTCGGGCCTCGGCTCGGGTCTGAAACGTGGGTGTCGCGACAGCGACCCGGATCTCCTCGATTCGCTTCTGCTTCCACTCATGCAATTTTTCGGGCGGATAAGCCGCCGGAGCCTTGTCGATAGTCGTATGGCACTTAGCGCATAGAAGGATGAGGTTGCTGTGATGAGCTCGGTCTATGAGGGAAATCTCCTCAAAAGGAACACCGCGGGGGCCATCAGGAGAGGCCGGGATGACGTGAGCCAGCTCGCCGAAATCCACGTCGAGATCATCGGGGAACAAGTACTCTCGGCATGCAGGGTTACCGCAGTGACCACCGGAGTCGCCCCACAGACGCCGCCGACTGTACACGTTCGGGCCTACTCTGCAGGTCGTCTCGGCCACCACTTCGTCCTTACCGATCGGCTGTCAGGCTGACGCCTTTACACGCGCGCCTAGTGCAGATCTTTGCACCTTGGCTAGAGTCAGGCCCCGCTCCAGCCCACTGCGAGATCTGCTTGCGCTGTCCGGCGATGGTCTGCCAGGCCGTTCCGGTGCCCTTGCGGCCGCGCCGGGCGCACTACCGCTACCACGACACCAGCAGCTCATCGGTCAGCTGACCCGGACCTCCCTCCTGAGCCAGACCCGCCGGGCCTCAGCGGCCTGTACGTAGCGGCGGACCGTCTTGCGGTCTACCCCGGCCAGCGTGGTGACCTCACGTAGCGACCGGCCCTCCAACCACAACAGCAGGATCAATCGCCACTTCGACACACAAGTCTCGGGTCCCTCGACCAACAGGGTCTGTTCCCGTCGGGGCTCGTTCGGGCTGTTCGTCGCTCCAGGTGCCACGTCCGTCCGAGAAGTGAACTATCGATAAACTCGGGTGGCATGAACTGGGGCCGGTTCGAGGGTTGCTTCGCCCGGCTCGACCGCGCCCAGGAGCATCGCGCGGAGTTCGGTGCGGAGTGGGCTCGCTACATTGAGGGACGCCCTGCCGAGCTGTCGGTCCGCGTAGAGGGCAGTGGTCGGGGCACAATCAGCATCGTTCGATATCAGCCGCCCCCTCACCGGCTCTCCCTACTAGTCGGCGAGTTTCTTTACGAGCTGCGGGCAGCGCTCGACAACTGCCTGTACGAGAGTGCGGTCCAATACAGCAGCCAGGACCCGCCTCCTGATGAGGGCCTACTCCAGTTCCCGATCTACGACACCGCAGAGTCGTGGACGAGGAACCTCTACCGACTCAGACACCTGTCCGATGAGCACCGCGCAATGCTCGAACGCATCCAGCCTTATCAGGCGCAACGCCAGGACTTGAACTGCCTGCGCATCCTCAACCGACTGGCGCGCAACGACCGCCACCGCGCTTTACACGTGGTCAGCAGCGTCCTCGCCAATGGTGCGATGCTCGTCAAGGCACCGCCCGGCAGCAAAGTGATCACTCAGCACAAGGTAGATGGCGTCATCGTCAGCAACCACAGGGTCACAGAAATCGCATCGTTCACGATCGAGCCCTGGACGCCGGGGCAACAGGTTGACGTGCTCGCGGAGATCGAACTGGAAGTCGAGATCACCGAGATGACTGCGGAGCGGCCATGGGGGTCCCTCGACAAGCGGCTGACCGCTCTGCACCGCGCAGTGTTCGAGTACGTCGAAGGCCTCGCTGCTTACGCACTGGGATGGACCGAACCCGCCATCGATGAAGACCTGCCAACCCGCCAAGATGCCACCCACGGTTGAGTCTGTAGCAAGACGATCCTCCGCCTGCCAAAGGCTTGATTACCTCCGAGATGCCTGTCCCTCGTCACACCAACCCGCGACTAGATCACATGGTCGTGACCAGGCATGGGACGAGAGGGTATCTTCATCCAGCCCAAGATCCAAGGGTGACCAATCAACCAGTTGCTGAGCCCTGCCATGATCTTAGGCCGTGGAAGGTCCTGTGCAGCGCGTTGTTGGGAAGTGGAGTCGCAGCCGTCTGCCTATGATAATCTTGATCGTTGTCATAATGGTGGTAGGACTGGCGTGGGCGTTGGCGATCGTTTCTGAGGCTTGGCGAAATGCTGTTATTGCAACCGCCGGAGTGATCGCGGCCAGCGCGACGGCGTGGGCTGCGTATGAAGCTCGGCGCGCTGCAATGGCAAGTGTGAGTCGGCTCGTGATGCACGCTTGGCACTTGCCCTGCACAACCGCCCATGGCCACATGTCCATCTCGTACGTGAGAACGGTGTCGAAGGGGCACCGTGGAAGTGGTACGTAACCATGTCAAGCCAATCAGCGGCGGTACGGCTACGCCTGACGTGGACATTGGACGGCCAGGGAAAATTCGCTACACACGAGCGGCTCGCGAGGGGAGAAATTTGGGACAAGAAACTTTCTTGCCAGCCATTATTGCGGCATCGAACGCTGCACAACATCTAGCCTCGGTCGCCTTAGAATGGGAAGATGACGACAAACTTATGCGTTGGCGTTCAGTCGTAGAAGTAACGACCCTTGCCCCAGAAGGAGCATTCAACCCTTACGGTTCATCCAATAGCTTTGCGACGTCATATGTTGTCGGCATCAACAATAATCCACCCCGTCCAGTGTGACGAAAGTTTTATTGACATGATCAATCCGGGGCTAGATTTACTCTCCAGTCTTGCTTGTCTGACGCTTATTAAAAGGCACAAGTTGCCACCCCTTAAGCGATGCAAAACCCTTCGAAACAACCTTCGAAACAACAGGTCGATTCTTGACCGGCCTAATCTCCTCGGACCCAAGCGCCCGCATCGCAGCAACATAGTCAAAGTCTGGTTCCAACGGGAGAAACACCCACCTAGCCACCGCAGGAGGATACGCCGACACCTAGCTGATCATGACCTGTGGTTCGCACACCGACACAGTTGCCACGACACGCCGCAGGTCACGGACAGTGGTGGACCTAACGTGTCAGCATAAGAACCATGCCGTGCTGGTCGAAGGCCCAGAGATCACGATACGTCCCGTCGGTACCCGTTGCGTGATGGATGGTTCACGATGAGAAGCTCCGACCACGACACCCACGGCTAGCACCAGGCAGCGGTGCTGGACTTTGCCCGGTAACCAGCCGTCCTAACTGCAACTTGCACACGATCCATAGTTCGGGCTTACGTGCCATACCCTATCGCGGTATGAATGAGCACTGACACGCTGAATGCGTTACTAGCGGACGACGCGTTCCTGCGACTGCACGCTGCTGCCAGTTCACACCAACTCGTTCAGCAACCGTGGCTCTGTGAGGTACTGCTTGGTGGCATCCAGGCGTCCAGCGCGTCGACAGCGCGCGGGGGCAGGTCTTTAGGGATTGTCAGTGCACCTGCGGCGTTGCGTCTGCCAGGGTGATGATCAGTGGCGCGATGTGTGTGGTTCGCGGCAGGGTGCGAGGAACCGGTCAAAACGGGCAGATCCACGTCGAGCTGTTGCCGTGGGACCGCAGGCCGTCGGCGTGGCACTGCGGTATTGGGGCGCACGGTTGCTCTGGTCTTGTTGGTCGTTCTGCGGTGCGGTCATCGGCCGAGGGTGCCCGGGCTGCTGCCGTTGGGTGGGATGGTTTTGATGAGCTGGGTGAGGAACTCGGTGTTGGTGTGGGTTTCGCGGAGGCCTTCGAGGAGCATGTCGATGGCCTGTTGGCTGTCTCGGCCGTTGAGGGCCCGGCGCAGCGCGCGTGTGGCGGTGAGTTCCCTGTCGGAGAGCAGTAGCTCCTCTTTACGTGTGCTGGACTGGCTCACGTTGACAGCGGGGTAGACGCGTTTGTCCGCGATCTTGCGTTCCAGCCTCAGCTCGGCGTTGCTGGTTCCCTTGTATTCCTCGAAGATCAGTGTGTCGCCGAGTGAGCCGGTCTCCACTAGCGCGGTGGCGAAGATGGTCAGTGAGCCGCCATTGTCGATATTGCGGGCCGCGCCGAGGAATCGTTTCGGCGGCACGAGCGCGGTGGAGTCCACGCCGCCGGACAGGATCCGTCCGGACGCGGGCGCGGCGAGGTTGTAGGCACGGCCCAGCCGGGTTAGCGAGTCCAGCAGCACCACCACGTCCCGGCCCATCTCGACCAGGCGCTTGGCGCGTTCAATGGCCAGCTCGGCGAGCGCGGTGTGCTCGCGGGGCGGGCGGTCGAACGTGGCGGCGATCACCTCGCCCGGCACGGCGCGTGCCAGGTCGGTGACTTCCTCCGGGCGTTCGCCGACAAGGACGAGCATGAGGTGGCATTCCGGGTGGTTCTTGGCTATCCCGTGCGCGATCGCCTGCAGCACGGAGGTCTTGCCGGCCTTCGGCGGCGCGACGATTAAGGCCCGCTGTCCCTTGCCGACCGGCATGACCAGATCGATGACCCGGGTGGTCAGGGCGTGCGGTTCGGTCTCCAGCCGCAGGCGCTCGTTCGGGTAGAGGGGGACCAGCTCGGAGAATGTGGGTCGCGCTGGGACGTGTCGCGGGTGCTGCCCGTTGCTGGTGTCGACCTGGACGAGGGTCGCGAGCTGCTGGCCCTTGCCGGCTGGGTGGGCCCTGCCGGTGATGGTGTCGCCGCGGCGCAGCCCGTGTTTGCGGACCTGCGTGAGTGGGATATGGGCGTCGTGTGGCCCGGCCAGGTAGCCCTCGGCGCGAACGAAGGCGCGGTCGTCGATGATGTCGAGGATTCCGGCCACGGGCAGGAGAGAACCGTCCTCACGTGGCTCGTGGGCTCGGCCGGTGCCGGTGTGCTGATGGGGGATGTCGTTGTCATACATAGGAACGTCTTCCTGGACTGGTTCATCGGGGGGTGTACGGCGATTGGGCCGGGACACTCCGGCTCCTGCCGCGAAGGATTCCGGTTCACGCCAGTAACGGCTTCACCACGGAAGCCACGTCCGGCGATGTGGCAGGGAATCTGAAGAACTTCTGTGGGGGCATCTCGTCTGCCTGCATCCACAAGAAGGAGACGCCTTCGAGGTTACCTACTCGACGATCGGCGTGCAACAGCATTCCCAGCCGGTCCGGTTGACGTGCCTGGGTGCGTGATGTAACTGGGCAACGGGCTAGTGCCTTCGAGCCAGGCCATGGCCCCACCGCCCGGCGCAAACGTCAGTGGGGGCTGGCTCCTGGAGCATTCATGATCATTTCTCTGCTGAGGATCTTCAGGAGATGATCGATCTATACATCTCGGGGGCTACCAGCTCCCAGGTTGCTCAGCGGTTCGATATCAGCGTGTCCAGCATCAAACGAGTACTACGCGACCACGGCATACGCAAACCGGCAACAGCCACACGGTCGTCACCAAGCACATGAGCAAAGATCACGACCTCATCGCAACCACCGTGCGCCAACTTTTTGAGCATGAATCGGACCTGATCAGTGCGCTCACGGCCACCGAGCGCACAGCCCTTATCGGCTTTCTCACCAAACTCGAACAGACACTCGTCACCGCACCACCGGACAACGCGCAGGAGTGAGCTCCGCACAGGCGATCCACAACCAGGCACCCAGAACGTCCGCTCATCGACCTGAGAGCGTGTTTCCGTCGCTGTGTCAGCACCGCCTGCCCGCTATCCGATGCGGCTTGACGCTGACACAGTTGTCACGACAAGCCGCAAGTCGCAAACGGTGGTGGACCTAACGTGTCAGCATAAGAACCACACGCTGCTGGTCGAAGGCCCTGAGATCACGGTCCGTCCAGTCGGTACCCGTCGCGTGACGGGTGGTCCTTGATGAACTCGCTACGATCATCGCTGGGTTGACGCCATGCAAGCTAGGGAGCCGGTCTGCAACGTCTATGGCGTGGACCTGCCGTGCCAAGCGTTACTCATCGAAGATCAAGGGCTACGACCACGCTGCCCACGGCCTGACACCAAGCGCCGGTACTGGACTTGCCTGAAGCTGATCACCCGAACCCACAGGTACACGATCCACAGTTCAGGCTCACAGGCCGCATCCATCGCGGCATGAGCGCGCGGCCAGCCTTCAGGCGGTCGAGGAGTGGACCACGCGTCTGGCGATCTCCGCGTCCAGCGGGCTCATGGCCTCGCTCACCGGTTCCGATGGCAGCCACCACTGAAAGTCCAGCGCTTCAGCGTTCACGGTCAGCCGAGGCATGACCTGGAGTTGACCCTGATAGACAGCAAGGATTTCCCGGCGCTCCGGCTTCGTGAGATCGAATTCAGCCACGGCAACGAAGGTCAAGTCCACCACGTGGATGCCGGTCTCCTCACGCAGCTCCCGCACCGCGGCCTGACGCGTGGTCTCATCTGGCTCTCGCATTCCTCCTGGAAGCTCCCACTGCTTCCGCCAGCTGTCGAACATCATCAGGACGGTATCCGCGTGGGTGACTACAACCAACGACGCGGGCACGGCCACTTGCTCGACGAGACGCGTCAGCTCTTCTTCCGTGACGAAACGAAAGTCGACCAAGGCATTACCAGCACGATCACGGATCGGAAGTGCAACCATGACGTCAATCCAACCGCAACACCAACAGAAGCATGCCCGACGAGCCACCCAACAAGTGCGTACATCGGCATGAGAGCGCGTCTCCATCTCAGGTGTCGGCACCGCCTGCCCGCTATCCGATGCGGCTTGACGCTGAGACCCCCGCTGCCCTTGATCGCAGCTCACACTGACCAGGATGACCAGATCTGGTCCTGATCATGATCTGCGGTTCGCACACTGACACAGTGGTCCTGAGAAGCCACAGGTCACAGATGGTGGTGGACCTAACGTGTCAGCATAAGAACCACACCCTGCTGGTCGAAGGCCCTGAGATCACGATCCGTCCGGTTGGTGTTCGGCAGTGGAGTGTGCGTGAACGGTTCGGCGTTGAGGATCTTCAGGCGATGATCGACCTGTACGTCTCAGGGGCTACCAGATCACAGGTTGCCCAGCGGTTCGGTCTTAGCGTGTCCACCGTGAAACGAGTGCTACGCGACCACGGCATACGCAAACGGACAACGGCCACACGATCGTCACCGAGCACGTGACAGGCCGCCTCGTGGTGATCAGTCCTCATGACAGACGATCAAGGAGTCGCAGACGCCCTACTGTCGCCGATCAGTCCTGATGACGAACGATCAGGAGGTCGCGGGTGCCCTGCTGCTGCGGGGTGGGCAGCCCCATGGTGAGGGTCCGTCGGAAAACGGTCTAACTGGATCAGCTAAGCAATGATCAACAATAGGGCGTAAGTGGAGGTGCCGGGAATCGAACCCGGGTCCTTCGTCGCCTCGTCAGGGCTTCTCCGTGCGCAGTCCGCTACGCCTCTACTCGGATCCACCGGTCACGCGGACCAGCCGGTGTGACGATCCCAGTCGCTGTCGGTGTCCCCTCCAGGCCCCGCGACCGGGCTTGGCGGTTGAGTCCCCTCACTGATGCCGGGGTCCGGGGCGGGGACGTCCCCGGTCCGACAGATCCGCTCCTCGCTTAGGCAGCGAGGGCGAGATCGCGCTGACTGGTGTCGGCGCTTATTGATGTGCGATGACGCTTGCGGTGGTCTCTCGCCTGCACCGGCACGCTTCCCACTGGCTCAACGTCCGAAGTCGAAACCGTTCACCCCCTTGATGGGCTGGACAACCACCCTAGGGTAACGCCCGGACGCCCAGTACTCATCCCCGATGGGCCGTTTCGGACCGTCACCGATCGAGCTGCAGCAACCCGGGCGGGGGTATCGTGTGCCACCGCGCGCAGGAAAGCAACACCCAGCCGGTCGTCGGCAGCCGCCCAGCCCGCAATGGCACGCAGTTGACCTCCAGGTACGCCGCAATGCCGGTTCGGGGTAGAGAGTGGCGGTGGGCACCGCCTCCGGCACCGCAGCAGCGAATTCGGCGACCCAGCTGTTGAGCCAGGCCGCCACATCGGCATCGTCGACGGGCGGCGCGGCTAACAGATCGCGGATCACCCCATGCCCTTAGCCCGCCGCCCCAAAACCCGCGCCACTTCCCGGTTCGCGTCGCGCTTGGCCAGGTCGGCCCGTTTGTCGTAGGACCGCTTGCCACGGCCCAGCGCGATTTCCACCTTCACCTTGCCGTCGGCGAAGTACATCGACAACGGCACCAGCGCCAGCCCCTGCTCTCTGGTCTTGCCGATCAGCCGGAGGATCTCCCTGCGGTGCAACAGCAACTTGCGGGTCCGCCGGGGCTCGTGGTTGGTCCAGCTGCCCTGAGTGTATTCCGGGATGTGCACGCCGCGTAGCCACACCTCACCGTCCTCGACGCTGGCGAAGGCATCGGCGAGTGAGGCGCGGCCGGCCCGCAGGGACTTCACTTCCGTGCCGGTGAGCACAATGCCCGCCTCGTAGGTGTCTATGATCTCGTAGTCGTGCCGGGCCCGCCGGTTCGACACGATGACCCTGCGGCCGCGTTCCTTCATGGCTCCCTTCGGTCGCCTTGTGAGTGGCGATGCGACCTTATAGCTCTTATCGCCACTCACAAGCGCGCAGCGCATCACGCGCGGACATACAGACGCAAGGTCACGTAACCGGTCAGTGCGGCGACCACGGCACCCACCAGTAGCAGGATCGGGGCGACCGAGAAGATGTCCGCATAGCCCAGCCGCGGCACGATCGCCGCCTCGAATACGCCAGCCAGCACCCGGTCGACAAAAGCAACCTTGCCGATCACCAAGCCCACGATCGCCAGCAAGCCACCGACTGCGCCAGCGACCACCGCCTCGAGGAGGAAGGGCAGCTGGGTGTACCAGCGGGAGGCACCGGTCAGCCGCATGACACCGACCTCGGTGCGCCGGGTGAAGGCCGATATCTGGATCGTGTTAGAGATCAGCAGCAGCGCCGCGAGAGCCTGGATCAGCGCGATCACAAAGGTGGCGTTACGCAACCCGTTGAGGGCCCGGAACAGCTGCCGGAGGTACTCCCCCTGGTCGGTGACTCGGTCCACGCCGGGACGCCCGGTGAACGCCTTGGCGATGGAGGGGAAACGTGCCGGATCGGACAGCTGGACCCGCAGCGACGCCGGTAACGCCTCGGGTCTGGCCAGCTGCAGTAGTTCCGGCTGACCCTGGAAGATGCGCTGGAACCGCGCGAAGGCGGCCTGCCTGCTTTCGAAGATCACTGACTGCACGCCTGGCGAGGACTCCAGCTGCCCACGCAGGGCCGAGCAGGTGCTCGACGTACAACCGGGGTCATTTGCGCTGATGTCGGCGCTGAGGTACACCACGGTCTCAACGCGCTGGTAGTAGTCCTGCTGCATCCGATCGATGGTGCGGACCACGAGCAGACCCCCGCCGAGCAGGCCGAGTGAGATCGCCGTAGTCAGGATCATCGCCACGGTCATCGTGACGTTGCGGCGCAGGCCGGTCGCGACCTCGCTGAACACGAAGCTGGCACGCATGGGGAGTGGGCATTCCTCGGGTCGGTGGTGGGGGTCACAGTGCTGATACTTCTATCCTGCAAAGCTGATACTTCGATCCTGCAAGCAGATCTCAGCGGCCGACGCCGTATACGCCGCGGCTCTCGTCCCGGACCACTTGTCCGAGGTGGAGCTCCACGACGCGGCGGCGCATGGAGTCGACGATCGCGTGGTCGTGGGTGGCCATCAGTACGGTGGTGCCGGTTCGGTTGATCCTTTCCAGCAGGAGCATGATCTCGTGACTGATGTCGCGATCCAGATTTCCGGTGGGCTCGTCGGCCAGCAGTACCAGCGGCCGGTTCACGAAGGCTCTGGCGATCGCCACCCGCTGCTGCTCTCCGCCGGACAGCTCATGCGGCATCCGGTCCGCCTTGCCTTCCAGACCGACCAGGTCAAGCACCTCGGGTACCACCTTGCGGATGGTGTGCCGGGGCTTGCCGATCACCTCGAGGGCGAACGCAACGTTCTCGGAGACGGTCTTGTTGCCCAGTAGCCGGAAGTCCTGGAACACGCAGCCCACCCGCTGCCGCAGCTGCGGGATTCGGCGCTGGGAGAGCTTACTGACGTTCAGGTCCGCCACGTAGACGTCGCCTTTGCTCGGCACCTCCTCACGCAGTAACAAGCGCAATAATGTTGACTTACCCGATCCGGACGGTCCGATGAGAAACGCGAACTCGCCCTTCTCCACTTCGACTGTGACGTCATCGAGAGCGGGTCGGGTGGAAGTCCGGTAGGACTTGCTGACGTGCTCGAGCCGGATCACGAGCGGCGAGTCTACTCATCCAGGCCGGGGACTTGCCCGGCAACCGGCTAGAGTCGTGCCCGAAGATCTGAACGCCAGCTCAGCCGGTGAGGCGTGCTTCCTGCTGGCGACGCCACCGGATACCTGATTCGAGGAAGGCGTCAATGTCCCCGTCGAGCACCGCGGCCGGGTTACCCACCTCATGCTCAGTCCGTAGATCCTTGACCATCTGGTAGGGATGCAGCACGTAGGACCGCATCTGATTACCCCACGAGCTGCCCTCGCCCTTGAGCGCATCCAGCTCCGCCTGTCTCTCGTGGCGCTTGCGCTCCAGCAGCCGGGACTGCAGTACCCGCATCGCTGCGGCCCGGTTCTGGATCTGCGATTTCTCGTTCTGGCAGGACACCACGATCCCGGTAGGCAGATGGGTGATGCGCACCGCGGAGTCGGTGGTGTTGACGCTCTGCCCACCGGGTCCGGAAGATCGAAAGACGTCGATGCGAATTTCGCTCTCCGGGATATCGACATGGTCGGTGGTCTCGGTCACCGGCAGCACCTCGACGCCGGCGAAGGATGTTTGCCGACGGCCCTGGTTGTCAAACGGTGAGATCCGGACCAGCCGATGGGTGCCCTGCTCGACCGACAAGGTGCCGTAGGCGAAGGGTGCCTTGACCACGAAGGTCGCCGACTTGATGCCAGCCTCTTCGGCGAAGGAGATATCGTATACCTCGGTGGGATGGCCGTGTCGCTCGGCCCACCGCAGGTACATCCGCATCAGCATCTCGGCGAAGTCGGCTGCGTCCACTCCACCGGCCTCGGAACGAATCGTCATCAGGGCGTCCCGCTCGTCATACTCGCCGGCCAGCAGGGTCCGTATCTCCAGTGACGCGATCTCCTTGCGCAACCGGTGGTGCTCGGTTTCGGCCTCGCTGCGGGCACCCTCGTCAGCGCCTTCCTCGGCCAGCTCGTAGAGAACTTCCACGTCCTCCAACCGCTGCCGCAGCCCGAGTACCCGCCGCAGGTCGCCCTGCTTGTGGGCAAGCTTGCTGTTGACCTGTTGAGCATGCTCGACGTCATCCCACAGGTCAGGGCGGGCGGCCTGCTCCTGCAGCTCAGCCACTTGAGCCTGCAACCGGTCAATGTCCAGTACCGCCTCGATCCCAGCAAGGGTAGCGGCTAGATCCTTGAGGTCGGCGGCGACGTCGGCGTTCACGTCGAGCCAGGGTAGTCGCCCCGTTGCTCAGTCCGTGGGGATGGCGTCGAGCAACTTGAGCACCGCGCGCCGGTGCGCCACAGTGAAGTCTGCGGCGGCCTTAATGTACGGATTGGTGGCGGCCCTCGCGTCGGCCCTGGCCTCGTCGAGGTAACCAAGGTAGTCGGCCCGGGCGCTGCTGACCAGGTTAGCCCGCTGCTTGGGGGTGAGCACCCCGGCGTGCACGAGACGCAGGATCAGCGGGCTGCGCAGGTGATCCGACCCTGAGGTGGAGTTCAACCAGGACTTGAACGCGCGCTTGCCGGCAGCGGTGAGGACGTACTGCTGGCTGGACCGCGCTCCCCTCTTGCCGAGCCGGAGCAGACCGGCCTCAGCGAGCACGGGCAATTCGCGATAGACCTGGCTGCGGGTGACGCTGAAGAACGACCCGAACCGCTCCCCTGCGGCCGCGACCAGCTGCCCGCCGGTCATCGGTCCCGTGTGCAGCAGTCCGAGCAGGGCGGCCGAGGTGGCGTTCAGGTCGCGCATCCACTCACGGTGCCACGCCCGCCAGGATCCTGTCCACAATGGTCGGGCGCAACTGTCCACTGTGATGAGGGGGCCCACTGTGATGAGGGGGCAGACGGCGATGAAGGACAGACGGCGGGTCACGCGATCTGTGCGGCCGCACAGATCGCCTGGGCGATAGCGTCGATGTCAGTGTCGTCAGCCACGAACGGCGGCATCGTGTAGATGAGGTCGCGGAACGGCCGCAACCACACGCCGGACCGGATTGCGGTGCGGGTAGCGACGGCAATGTCAACCGGATGGTCGAGCTGCACGACCCCGATCGCACCGAGCACCCGCACGTCCGCGACCCCCGGCAGTTGCGCCGCGGGCGACAATCCGGCCAGCAGTCGCTTCTCGATGCGAGCCACCTCTGCCGCCCAGTCGCGTCCGCACAGCAGGTCGAGAGACGCATTCGCGATCGCGCAGCCGAGGGGATTCCCCATGAACGTGGGCCCATGCGCGAGCACCGGCATCTCACCCTGAGATATTCCCTCCGCTATGTCACTCGTACACAGCGCCGCGGCCAGCGAGAGGTAGCCGCCGGTCAGTGCCTTACCGACGCACATGATATCCGGACTCACCTCGGCGTGTTCGGCTGCGAACAGCGCTCCGGTGCGTCCGAACCCGGTGGCGATCTCGTCGAAGATCAGCAGGATGTCATGCTCTCGGGTCAGGTCCCGCAGTATCTGAAGGTAGCCGGGGTTGTGGAACCGCATGCCGCCCGCGCCTTGGACCACCGGCTCGACGATGACCGCAGCGATTTCCTCAGCATGGTGCGCGATGAGCGCCTCGAGATGCGCCACGTACGTCGGGTCGACGGACGTGGCGAACCCGGACGGCGGGATGTCGGCGAAAACCTGCCGTGGCAGGAGCCCATTCCACAGGTGGTGCATGCCGCCGTCCGGGTCGCACACCGACATGGGGTGGAAGGTGTCGCCGTGATAGCCACCGCGCCAGGTCATCAAACGGTGCTTGCGCCGGTGTCCGAGGGACTGCCAGTACTGAATGGCCATCTTGGCGGCCACCTCGACGGAGACGGACCCCGAATCGCAGAGGAACACGTGACGCAAGGGGTCGGGAGTCAACTCCACCAGCCGAGTAGCCAGGCGGATCGCCGGCACGTTCGTGAGGCCGCCGAACATGACATGGCTGACCCGTGCCACCTGCTCGTGCACGGCCGCATCCAGCGCCGGGTGCGCGTACCCGTGAATAGCCGCCCACCAGGACGACATCCCGTCGATGACTTCGTGGGTTCCCTCGACCGGTTCAGCGAACCGCAGGCGTGTCCCACGAGCGGACTCGACCAGGAAGGGCTCCTCGGTGGCCGGCGTCGGGCCGTAGGGGTGCCAGACGTGCGCCTGATCGAGCGCGAGCAACTGCTGGGTCGACAGGGCGGAAAACTCAAGCATTGGGGGGCAAGTCCGTCCCCGCGCCACGCTGCCGCAGCGCAACCCGTTCCGGCCCACCAACCGCCACGGGCTTCGTGCTATCGAGGCCCTCGACCGTGAAACCCGCCTCCGCGATCATTTTCAGATCCCGGTGACTCTCCTGGCCTTCACTGGTCAGATAGTCACCTAAGAAGATCGAGTTAGCCAGATACAACGCGAGGGGCTGCATCGAGCCGAGGTGGATCTCCCGTCCGCCCGCGAGACGAACCTCCGCATCCGGGCACACGAACCGCACCATTGCCAGAATACGCAGGCAATATTGCGGTGTGAGGTTCCACTCCGTGCCCAGCGGCGTGCCCGCAAACGGAATCAGGAAGTTCACCGGGACGGAGTCCGGCGTGAGCTCGCGCAGGGCAAGTGCCACGTCGACCAAGTCCTCATCGCGTTCTCCCATGCCCGCAATGATTCCCGAACAGGGTGACAGGCCCGCGCGCTGGGCACGTCGTACGGTATCGACCCGGTCGTCGTATGTATGGGTGGTGCAGATGCTGGGGTATCTCTCACCGGCGGTGTTCAGGTTGTGGTTATAGGCGTCTGCACCCGCCGCTCGCAGTCGCGCCGCCTGGCCGTCAGACAGCAGGCCCAGGCACGCGCATACCTCTACCTTCGGGTGCGCTGTCTTGATCGCGCCGATGACGTGAGCGACGCGATCGATGTCCCGGTCCGTGGGTCCGCGCCCGCTTGCTACCAGGCACACCCGCCGAGCACCGCCCGAGATACCCGCCCCGGCCAACGCAACCGCTTCGTCGGGCTTGAGCCAGGTGTACTTCAGGATTTCGGTGTCCGAACCGCGCCGTTGCGAGCAATAAAAGCAGTCCTCCGGGCACAGCCCGCTCTTCAAGTTTACAAGGAAATTCAGTTTCACACGCTTCCCGAAGTAGCACCGTCGAACCCGGAACGCGGCGGCAATCACGTCCATGAGGTCGTCGTCCTTACTTCGCAGCACAGTCAGTGCCTCGTCGTAGGTAGGTTTCTGACCGCTCAGGGCCTTGGTGGTGAGGTTATTCAAGATCGCCAGCAGGTCCACGCCTGCCCCCCTTTCCATCATGTGGTGCGCCGCGCATCGACAGTGACAAGGCATCGACAGTGACAAGGTATTGGGTCGCTCAACCGGCGAGGTCCCGGATCCGCTCGATGAGCCGGACCCGCTCGGCAGCAGACCCAGCCATCGGGGTCACGTTCAGCGTGGTGACGCCGCAGGCGCGCAGCACCTCCAGCCGCTCACGAATGTAGCCGGCGGGACCGATCAGCGAACTCCGGCGAACCAGCTCATCGGGCACCGCCGCCGCGGCGGCGTCTTTGTTGCCCGCCAAGTAGTGATTCTGCATCACCTCAGCCTGCGCCTCGAATCCGTAGCGGCAGGCCAAGTCGTGGTAGAAGTTGCGACCCTTCGCGCCCATGCCTCCGATGTAGAGCGCCAGCATCGGGCGGATGGCGTCGAGCAGCCCGGCAGCAGCGTGTTCGTCGTCGGTGATAGCCAGCGGGGCGCTGGCCACGACATCGAGGGTGCCCAGTAACGGGTCCCGTTTGGCCCTCCCCGCGGCCAGCGAATCACCCCATACCTCGGCGGCCCGCTCGGGCAGGTAGAAGATCGGCTGCCAGCCCTCGGCAATCTCCGCGACCATCGCCACGTTCTTCGGTCCGATCGCCGCGATAATGATCGGGATCCGCCCCCGTACCGGATGGTTGATCAGTCTCAGCGGCTTGCCCAACCCCGAGCCGCAGTCCGCGGGCAGCGGAATCTGGTAGTGCCTGCCCTGGTATTCCAGCCGCTCCCGACGCCACACCTTACGGCAAATCTCCACCAGTTCCCGGGTCCGACCCAGCGGCGCGGTGTAGGGCATCCCGTGGAAGCCCTCGATCACCTGTGGCCCCGAAGCTCCGATACCCAGGGTGAACCGACCGCCGGAGACGTAGTCCAACCCGGCCGCCGTCATCGCCGTCAGGGCCGGGGTGCGGGTGTAGATCTGCAGGATCCCCGAAGCGATCTCTAGCCGCTCGGTGCGGGCAGCGATGAATCCCAGTTGGCTAACCGCATCGAAGCTGTAGGCCTCGGGGACGAACACGATGTCGAGCCCGGCCTTCTCGTAGTCGACCAGCTCCGCGACGGTCTCGGTGAAACCACCGCTGTAATTCAAGAGCATCCCGATGCGCATTGCGCTCCTTCCGTCGCGCTCGTGAATGGCATTAAGTGCTATAACACTGTTACCCACTCACGACCGCAGCCGCAGCCGAAGGCCGCCGGCTGCAGCATCCAGCCCGTCACGCTCAATGCGGGTGGCAAGCGAACGAGCGTGACCGATCAGGCCCGCGACGTCCAGTCCGTGCGGCGGCTCGGCGGTGTACGGGTCCATCCGGTCTGCACCACGGCGCAGCAGCGTCACCGCACCCCTCAGATTGCCCCGCTGCACGTGAGTGAGGCCGACCGCGAGCTGAGCCAGACCCTGCCACAACTCGCGGTGTTCTCCCGACGTCGCTTTCCACACCCCCTCGAACACCTCGTGGGCATGAAAGGGGTAACCGTCGTCGATGAGCCGCTGCGCTTGCCGCACCGCGTCATCCGGGCTGAGCACGGCGTCTTCGGGAACCCGGTCAACCCCGCGTGCACCATGCGGCAGCGGCCGGCCCTGAGCGTCTCGGGGACGGGCGTTGCGGGCCCGTCCGGTGGAGTCCCGGTCACGGCTGTCCATCCCTGCATCATGGCCGACTGCCCGAACGTCGAGCTCGGCCCTGGGATAAGAACCCCTACCAGATGCAGGCAGGATAGATATGTGGACCACCACGGCCGCCGCGAGCACACCGACCGGATCCGGCTGGGCGGTTCCGCACTGCCGGTCGTCAGCCCGGCTCGGCTCTACGTCTGCGGCATCACCCCCTACGACGTGACCCATCTGGGGCATGCCAGCACTTTCGTGTGGGCGGATGCGGCCGCAGCGGTGCTTCGACTGGCCGGGGCGGAGACCCTGACCTGCCGCAACGTCACCGACGTCGATGACGTGCTGACACGCGCCGCCATGCGGCGCGGTCGGCACTTCGACGAGTTTGCGCTGGAGCAGGAATACCTGTTCGGACGGGACATGGCTGCGCTGCGGGTGCGCCGACCCGAATACGAGCCGCGGGCTCGGCACCACGTCGGACGAACCGTACAGCTGGCCTTGGCGCTGCTTGCCACGGGCCACGCCTACCAGCGCGACGGTGCGGTGTACTTCCGTGGCGCCGATGTGCCAACCAAGACCGGACTGACGCTCCAAGGCGCCACGGAGCTCGCGGCCGAGTTCGGTGATCAGCCCGACGATCCGGCCCGCGACGACCCCTTCGACGTCCCAGTATGGCGACCCTCCGCCAACGACCAGCCCGGCTGGCCTAGTCCCTGGGGTCGCGGACGGCCCGGCTGGCATGCGGAGTGCGCCGCCATCGCGCTGGGCGTGCTCGGCCCCGCAGTGGATATCCTGGCCGGCGGTGCCGACCTCAACTTCCCACACCATGCCTACCAGGCCGCCATGGTTGAGGCAGCAACCGGTGTCGGTCATTTCGCGCGGGCCGAGTTTCCGGTCGGGACGGTCACCGTCGACGGTGCGAAGATGGCTAAGTCAGTGGGCAACCTGGTGCTGGTCTCAGACCTGCTCGATCACCATCCCGCTGCGGCGGTGCGGCTGCTGCTGCTCAACCGGCCGTGGCAGCAGAGCTGGGACTTCCGCTCCGAGGACATCGCTGCCCAAGCACAGCAGCTCGACAGGCTGTATTCGGCGGCCGGGAGAGCGCTGACGTCGCAAGCCGCGTCGGACGCTGTCACCGCCGCCCTGGTGGATGACCTCGACATTCCAGCCGCCCTCGCGATCGGCGAGGATTCCGGTGGTGACGCGGCGCGGTTGGTGCTGCGCACCCTCGCGCTAGAGTAACCCCGAGAGTAACCCTAAGAATGACCATGACACGTACGCTCATCCTGCTCAGGCATGCTAAGTCGGCATGGCCGCAGGAGACTCCCGATGTCGCCCGCCCACTGGCCGCACGTGGGCGCCGCGATGCCCCGGCCGTCGGTTGCTGGCTGCGTGAACAGGCCCCCAGGATCGACCTTGTGATGTGCTCCACCGCGGTTCGAGCTGTGCAGACCTGGGACCTCGCGGCCGCCCAGTTGGATGCGATACCCCGAGTCCGCCACGAAGAACGGCTTTACGGCGCCTCGGCTGAGGACCTGCTGACGGCCACCCAGGAGCTCCCGCACACAGCATCGACAGCGGCCCTGGTGGGTCACAATCCAGGCCTCGAGGACTTTCTGACGCTATTGACCGGCGTTGTCAAGCCACTCAAGACGTCTGCCATCGCCGTCATCACGACACCGGGTGGCTGGGAACAGGCCGGCTCCGGTTCGTGGACCTTGGAGGCGCTGGCGACCCCACGCGGTCGATGAGCTCCGCGCTGCGACACAGCGGGAGAAACCGTACGCTCACGCTCAGATCGATGTGTCAATACGTCGATGTGAAAGGCGAGCGGGTATATGGCCACCTTGGGTAACGGCCGGGTAGCGGCGCGCGAAGCGAAACTTGCGGTCAGACCACCAGAGATCATGTTTGCATCCCTACCCGAGCAACTGGGCAACGTCCGGCGCTGGAACGAGGAACGACGGTGGGGCTTCAACGCCAGCGATCTCCACTCGGTCGACCTCACGCCCCGGGCGGGGAACGATCCACTCGTCATTGATCTCATAGCGGTCTATCTGCGTGATAGCGCAGAGATGAACGGTGTCCAGCGCACCTGTCATGAGCTGTGGACGGTAGCCGCTCAGCAGCAGCCACACAGCTGGTCCTGGGACTGGTACCGGGACAACTGGGAACAGCGGCCCAAGCCGGTGCAGCTGGTCCATGGCCTCGTTCATCGGCCCGGTATCCGACGAGTGACCGTCGACCTCGGCGCCCACTTTGAACCAGGGCGCTACGTTCGGCCCTGCACCTTACGCGACTTGGACTCGGCACACGCCGAGGTTCTCGCCGCAGCCGCCCACTTTCCGCGGTGGATCTGGGCCATGGACGGCAAGGATGTCCCCTACACCTGGATATCGGGCTACGAGGTGATCATCCGGGATCGCCCGGCCCCGTGGCGCCTACCGGCACTGAGTTGGAGCAACTTTCGCCACACCATGAGCCTTACCGCTGGTTGGGCGAACCACTCCTATAGCGGCTGGGCCTCACCGATCTGCGTCGGCTGACCTTAACCGGTGAGGCGACGGATCACACTCCCTCACGGAGAATAACTTGCTGGCCTTCTCTGAGACCAGAGATAACCTGGGTACGGTCGTCTCCGATAAGACCGGGTTGGAACCTGACTTGCTGCTGTGTACCGTTGGCATCGATAACGGTTACGGTGCTTTGATCGCCACGCTTACGGACAGCCGAGTTGGGGACAGTGAGGACATCCTCAACCTGGTTGGTTATCACGCGCGCCTGCGCGGTTTGGCCGTCTTTGAGTCGCGGGTCAGTCTCGTTGAGCACAACGGTGACGTAGTAGTTGATGACGCTGGAGATGTTGCTACCGGCAGGAGCCACGGAAACCACGGTGCCAGCGCGGGTGAGATCGGGGATGGCGTCGAAGGTGACGTTGACCCTTTGATTCGGAGCGACCTTCGAGGCATCGGATTCCTCGAACGGGACGACGACCTGGAAGCTGTTGACGTCATCGAGAACGATGAACTGCGTGCCGCCTGGACGCTGGGCGCCGGTTGCGGGGTTGCCCAAGGAGCTGCTGGTGCTCGACGTGACACCGTTGAGCCCCGGGATAGCAGCGTTGACGCCCGGCGCCAAGGGGCTGGTGCCCGTGCTGGACTGGACGTACTCCCCTACCGTGCCATTGATGACCGCGACGGTGCCACCGACCGGAGCGCGCAGCACAGTGTTGTCCACGTCTCTCTGGGCCGCAACAACCTGAGCCGCATAGTCGGCCACCAGCGCGGCCTGCTGATCAATGTTGAACGGCCGGTCACTGGCCGCGGATTCGAGGCTGTTCTGCGCGGTGACCACATTCTGGCGGGCATTCTCGATGGTGACCTGCCCTTGGGTGCGGTCGACATTCTCCTTCTGCTGAGCGGCGACCAGCGCGGCCTTGTCCGACAGCACCGTGCTGCGGGCCTTGCCGACATTCTCCTGATCCCTCGGGATACGGTTACACGCCGGGTTGCCGGTACCGACCGGACCTGACCCAGTGGTACCCGCGCTCACGGGGCCTGCCTTCACCGGATTGTCCACGCCCGCCTGAGCCGGCCCCACCCCGACCGACGAGTTAGGCCCGCCGGTGCCGGCTGAGCCGTTACCAGGCGGGGGCGGGGTGTAGGGAATCCCCCCGGAGGCAGCGCAGGAGACCTGATCGGCACGTAGCTGTTCCTGAACCTTGTCCAGCGAATAGCTATCAAAGTCCAATTGCTTGTGGGCGCTGTCAGTCGCCGACGCATCCGCGACAAGCTGCGCCTCGACCGACCTCTGCGTCGCAGACAGGATCCGACGCGCCTGGTCCAGGGTAGCCTCAGCACCCTGCACCGTCGTGTCGTTCACGAACTTGCCGAACAACGCCTGCTGGGAATTCAACTGCCCCTGCAGCTGGTTCAACGTCTGCCGAAGAAAGAAATCATCGGTCCGCGCCAACACCTGGCCGGGCTGCACCCGATCCCCGACCTTGACCATCACATCTTTGAGCTGGCCTTCCTTCGGGAAGCCCAGATTCTGCTCCCTGATGGCGGACAACGAACCCGAGGCTGACACCTTCGTCACCACCGTGCCACGCTCCACCCGCCCGGTCGGTGGCGGTGGTGGCTCACCGCCACACCCAGTCGCCGCACCCAGCACGGTGACCAGCCCGAGCGCCACCAAGACCCGGGCACCGGAGCGCCGAACTGGAGACAGCATCGATGAGCTGGTGAGAATCATGGTCACAGTGATGTCCCCCTGCGTATCTTCGGCTTCACGCTGTGCAACGCCTCAGTCGGCAGGGAGTTACGGGGTGTCGCGCGTTGGTGAGGTCACCCGTGATGGATTATTGGAATCGGAGGGCTTCGATGGGTCGTAGCCGGGCGGCGCGGTTGGCCGGGTAGCCGCCGGCGATGAGTCCAATCGCGAGGCTGATCCCGAACGAGATCACCACAGAGGGAATGGTCACGACGGGCGCGAAGGTGGCGAAGGTGGGGCCAAAGGCGGGCGCGACAGCAGCGCCGAGGACGGACAACCCGATCCCGACCAGGATGCCGACAAGCCCGCCTAGTCCGGCCAGCACGAGGGACTCTATGAGGAACTGTTCGAGAATCGCGCGGCGGGTGGCACCGATCGCCTTTCGGATGCCGATCTCGCGAGTTCGTTCGGTGACCGAGACCAGCATGATGTTCAGGACTCCGATAGCACCGACGAACAGCGAGATCGCCGCGACGGCGGCGGTGAACAGGGTGAGGATGCGGAGAATCTGGTTAAAGGTGTCGAGCCGGCTGCGCAGTGACTGGACCTCGAAATCCCTGTTCGCGGAGTCCTTGATCCGGTGCCGTTCGCTGAGGGTGCGGATCACCTCATCCTCGGCGGTGGGTACGGCTGCCGCCTCGGTGGCTTGCACGATGATCTGGTTGACCTTGTCCCCGCCGCCGAAGATGTAGCGGCGCGCGGTGTTCAGCGGCATGACCGCGACACTGTCGCCCGGCTCACCGACGGACTGCAGCACGCCGATAACCCGGAAGGTCTGGCGGTTGATCCGGACGGTGTGACTCAGCGCGGCCACGGGGTCAGTGCCGAAGAGGTAGCTCGCCACGCTGGGACCCAGCACCACCACTCTGGCCGTGGAGCGGAACTGGGCCTCATCGAAGAACGACCCCGCCGCCATATCCTGGTTGTTCACCTCGAGCCAGCGGTCGGTGGAGCCGACGACGGTCGCCCGGAACCTGAAGGCGTCGGTCTCGGTCAACGCTTTGCCTGTGGTGGCAGGTATCACGGCAGTGATGTGGTGAGACAGCCCCAGGTCCTGCAGCGCCGCGACATCGGCATCGATCAGATCCTTCGGGGCGGCGCCGCCGGGGACGTTGCCGACCGACGGCACGATAGTGATCAGGTTGGCCAGCGGTTGGATTTTCTCATTGACCGAGGACTGCACCCCGTTGCCGATGGCGACCAGCAGGATCACCGAAGAGACCCCGATAATGATACCGAGCATGGTCAACACGGAGCGCAGCCGGTTGGCGCGCAATCCGCGCAGCGCGATGCGCAACGCCTCCCGCAGGTTCACGCGGTGACCTCCATCCGGTTCCGCTGCACCTGGTCACTCACGATGCGCCCATCGCGCATCCGCACGACCCGCTTGGCGAGCAGGGCGACCTCCTCTTCGTGAGTGATGATCACAACCGTGCGGCCGGCGTCGTTCAGCCCACCGAGCAACGTCAAAATCTCGCCGCTGGAGGCGGTGTCAAGGTTGCCCGTGGGCTCATCGGCAAGCAGCAGCGCGGGATCGTTGATCAGCGCCCGCGCGATCGCCACCCGCTGCTGCTGACCGCCGGATAACTCATTGGGCATGTGCTTCTGACGGTCGCCCAGCCCCACCTGTTCCAGCGCGAGCCGGGCCGCATTGCGCCGAGCCCGCACCCCGGCGTAGACCAAAGGAAGCTCGACGTTGCGGACCGCGCTGGTGCGGGGAACCAGATTGAACGACTGGAACACGAAACCGATCTTGCGGCTGCGGATCTTGGCCAGCCGGTTGTCGGACAGCCTGCTGACGTCCGTGCCGTCAAGCAGGTAGCGGCCGCTGGTCGGGATATCGAGACAGCCCAGGATGTTCATGAGCGTGGTCTTGCCTGATCCGGAGGGGCCCATGATGGCGACCAGTTCACCGTCATCGATAGTCAGATCGACACCGTAGAGTGCCCGCACCTCGACTTTACCCATCCGGTAGACTTTGGTGACGTCCTCAAGCTGGATCATTTCCACTCCCCCCATCCATCACCATCACCTGGTTTAGCCCCATCTGGATACCGATCGCGCTCGGGTGCCGGTGGTCGGTGGACGGACAGCGCACCAACCTTCCGGACTGAACCTCGGGGCGGGAGGGGACGTCACCCACCGTACGCGGTCCACTTTAGACGCTACCGCGTTGTGCACGTTGCGGAAAGTACGCACCCGGTCTTGGGATCATCACGGCGGTTCTCTCTCAGCCCGACGCGGGGCGGATCTGTCCATAGTCATGCAGCAACTCCAGGAGCGGGCGCAGGGTGTCCGGGATCTCGGTTTCACCCAGCTCTACGTGCCGCTCGTGGCCGCCCTCCGCGGTGACCACCTCGTAGCGGAAGCGATCCGCCCCGGTGGGCTGGGTGGGAAGCCTGCCCCAGGGGAGGTCCCGCAGCGCCGCCTCGGCGCGGGTGGCATCCACAGCGGAGAGTTGGGCGGTGTCGAGGGCGGCGTGCAAGGCAACCCCGGCGAGGCCACCACGACGAGTCACATATACGCGCATATCGTCCAGTGTCCAGCTCCGCTCATCCCCCGCCGAGGATCCTCTTCCGGCCTAAGATCGTCACAGCGCCTAAGATCGTCACAGCGCAACCTTGACCGCTTCCCACCCCTGCTGCACCGCATGGGCTTGGTCGCTGGCCGCGCCGTAAGTCTGTTGGGCGTGGCGCAGGGTGATCCGCGCGAAGTCGCGGAACGTCGCGTTGGGTCGCAGCTGAGAGTCTGCCAGCGCGGCGTACCAGATCGGTCCGGCGGCGTCCCAGGCATGCCCGCCGAGGGTGGTGGCCACAACGTAAAAGGCCCGGTTGGGGATGCCCGAGTTGATGTGCACATCGCCGCCGGGTACGTAATCGTTCATGTCCGCGGGTTGATCGTCATGTGGGTTGGCAGTGCCGGGCTGCTTCATCGACCGCAACGCCGGGCGCAAGACCGGGCCGGCGATGTCCGCCCCGATAAGCCAGTCGGAGCTGTGCACGTCTTGGCCGAGAGCATGCTGTTTGACCTGAATTCCAAACACGTCAGACACCGACTCGTTGAGCGCCCCGGACTGCCCCGAGTAGGTCAGGTTCGCCTCGTGTTGGGTGACACCGTGGGTGAGCTCGTGGCCGATGACGTCGATTCCCGCCGCGGTCTGGGTGAGGATCCGCCCGTCGCCGTCGCCGAAGAACATGTGACCGGCGCCGTCCCAGAACGCGTTGGGGTAGCGCCGCCCGTAGTGCATCAGGCCGAGCAAGGGCATACCGGCGCCGTCGATGGAGTCACGCTCGAACACCGTCCAATAGAACGAGTACGTGGCACCTAGGCCGTCATAGGCCTGATTGACCGCCTGGTCCCCGCAAGGCGCTTGGCCCTCCACTCGTACGACGGCACCGGGGGTCTGGGACTCGCTGCCCTGCTGATCATAGATGGTCCGCTGTGGCTGGCCGCCGGCCCGGGCGAAAGTGACCGGTCTTGACAGCCGGAGCGAACTTGCCGCGGACTCGGCGCGGGCCAGTCGGAAGCGGCCGTCGAGGGCCAGCGCGTTCAGCGCGGCCTCCCGCAGCGCGGCCTCTTCAGAGCGAGCAAGGCGGTGCAGCAGGCCGGGCGGCAGAATGCAGCGCTGTGCACAACGAGCAGTCATGAGTCTGATCTCCTCTTCATCGGGGGTGGCTAAGGGCGTGGCCATGGCGCGGACAGGGCTGCAGATACCCGTCGTCAGGCGTCTGGCCGATCAGCATTGCAACCTGCTTTGGGGAGGATGGGTGCTGGGAGTCGGCCCACGTTGCGTGACCCACGCTCCAGGCGCCCGGAGGCTAGTCTCCGGGCGTCGAGCACCTCAAACCGGCACATGGATGCTTGTGCACCTTCCGCGCGGAAGCCGGGAACGTGAGACGCTGGCCGCCGACCAGGGGCCTGGCGCAGGGCAACGGGAGACCACATCGTGGAACAGAACCAGATCGAGATCCTGGCCGTGGAGGGCGAGGAGGCCTTCTGGGACGACCGGCCTGATCTCTTAGCTGGTCTGCGGGGAACCCCGCCGCGGGTGCCGGCCTACCTCGGGTACGACGCGGTTGGATCACACCTGTTCGAATCGATCACCGAACTGCCTAGCTACTACCTCACCCGCGTCGAGCACGGGCTACTGCAGCGCCACGCCGAGGAAATCGCTGGCCTGATCGGGTGCGGGCGGATCGCGGAGTTAGGCAGTGGGAGCGCGAAGAAGACCCGCGTGTTGTTGGCGGCCTGTGTCCAACGCCGTGCGACTACCTACCTTCCGATCGATGTCAGCCGCGAGATGTTGGCGACCAGCGCGCGCGAGTTGACCACCGAACTACCCGGCCTGCGGGTGCAGGGACTGTGGGGCCGGTACGAGGCAGGGCTGGCCCACCTGCCGGACGACGAACCCGAGCCGGTGGTGGTGGCCATCCTCGGGAGCAACCTGGGCAACACCACGTTCGAGGAGCGCGATGCCTTGCTCTCCAAGATCGCGGATACGCTCCGGCCCGGCGACGGCTTCCTGGTGTCGGCCGACTTGCAGAAGCCAGCCGAGGTGTTCGAAGCCTGTTACAACGACCCGCTCGACCGGTCGGCCTTCGCGCGGTTCCGGCTCAACCACCTGACCCACCTCAACCGGCGCTTCGGCGCCAACTTCGCCCTGGAGTACTTCTACCCGCGGGCGCACTACGACTCCGCGACCACCACGGTCCAGGCACACCTCCACGCGACCGAAGACCAGACCGTCGCGCTGCGCGAGCTGGACCTCGAGCTGGTTCTGCGGCGCGGTGACTCGCTGAACGTCGGCTTCTCCTACAAGTTTCACCGCCCGCAGTTTGTGGCCGACGTTTCCACGCGGGGCTTCAATCTCAGCGCGCAGTGGATCGACGCGGTGTGGCAGTACGGCATCTTCCTGTTCGTCCGCTCGGACTGACGTTCCGCCGGAGAGGAAGACGAGGTTTGTTCCCGTCGTGTTCCGGCTATAAGAAGAGCATGTTGCTGCTACGGCCCCCGGGGGTGTATCGAGCCGATAGCGATACTTCTTTGTTGATCGACGTCCTGCGTGAAGGAGGTTACGCGGCTGGCTGCCGTGTCCTGGACATCGGGACCGGCACCGGTGCACTGGCGCTGGCCGCTGCCCGGGCTGGCGCCGCCTCGGTCACCGCGGTGGACTTGTCGCTGCGTTCGGTGGCCGCCACCTGGCTCAACAGCCGTCTGCACCGTGTTCCGTGCACCGTGCACCACGGCGATCTGTGTGGACCTGTAGCAGGCCAGTACTTCGACCTCATCCTGGCCAACCCGCCCTACGTTCCCGCGGCCACGAACATACTGCCTCGGCACCGGATCACCCGCTGCTGGGATGGAGGCCTCGACGGACGGGCCGTGCTGGACCGGATCTGCACCGAGGGACCTGCCCTGCTGGCGCCGGCGGGCATGATGCTGCTCGTCCATTCCGCCGTGTGCGATGACGACGCCACCCTCAGTCGCCTCGCCGACGCGGGCCTGCATGCTGAGATCCTCGCCCGCTGCACGGTGCCCTTCGGCCCCGTCATGCGCCTGCGCGCCGCCATGCTCGAAACCCGCGGACTCGTCAGACCCGGGCAACGCGACGAGGAACTCGTGGTCATCGGAGCCCGACGTGCCCGCTGAGCCCGTCCGGCGCCAAGTCACCCTGACCGATGACGGACCCGTGCTGATGCACGGGTCCGTTGAGGTCAGCCTCGCCGACGGCCAGAAGGTGACCTCCGACCGGGCAGTCACCGCGCTGGGCACGTGCCGCCGCAGCAACCGATATCCGTTCCGTGACACCAGCCACCGGCGACGAGTACGCAACAGCCCTACCCACGGCAGCGATCATGAGATGGGTTCTCGGAGGCAAGGATGCTGAACACCACCGCACCACAGACCGCTGCGGCGCCCGCACTTCCGGCGCCACGCGGCCTGCTCTCCGCCGCCGTGCTCGACACGCTGGGCGATACCACCGCGGTCTCGTCCGCGGCGCAGGTCGGAGCGGCAGTGCTCCAGCAGGCCGACCCTTATGGCGCGGACCTGCAACTGGCGCTGTACTGCTGCTACGAGCTGCACTATCGAGGTTTCACCGGAGTCTCCGATGATCTGGAGTGGGACCCGGGACTGCTCGGACTGCGTCGGCGCCTGGAACGGCTCTTCCTTACCGCGCTGCGGGCCGAGGTCCCGGGTGGGACCGACGTTGCCGCCGTGCTCGACTCGCTGCTGGTGGAGCCGGTGGATGCCTGGAGCGTTTCGCACCACCTGCGCTATGCCGGGCAACTCTGGCAGCTGCGCGAGTACGTCGCGCAGCGTTCGCTTTACCACCTCAAGGAGGCCGACCCGCACGCGTGGGTCATCCCCCGGCTGACCGGACCAGCCAAGGTGGCATTGGTCACCGTCGAGCACGACGAGTACGGTTCGGGCAATCCAGGCCGCATGCATGCCCAGCTGTTCGCCGACATGATGACCGAGCTCGGGCTCTGCGCCGAGTACGGCACCTACCTCGGCGCCGCACCGGCCGCCATCCTGGCCGAGGTCAACTTCATGTCGCTGTGCGGGTTGCACCGCCGCATGCGCGGGGCGATGATCGGCCAGTTGGTCACCGCGGAACTAACCTCCTCCCCCAGCTCAGATCGACTGGTCCGGGCCATGCGCCGGTTGGGCTGCGGGCCCGCCGCCATTGAGTTCTTCGCCGAGCACATCGAGACCGACGCGGTGCATGAGCAACTCGTCCGGCATAGCGTGATCGCGCCCCTACTCACGGCCGAACCTGAGCTCGCTGGCGACGTAGTGTTCGGCATCCAGGCCAGCACGCTGCTGGCCAATCGGTTTTCCGACCTGCTGTTGCGCCGATGGGCCCAGGGTCTGTCCGCGCTACGCACCCCCCTGCCAGACGCCCCACGCTAGGCACCGCGGTTCGCGCACTGTCCAATGGATGCTTGGGCACGTTCGGGTGCACCCGCTTTCGCTCGGATGCGTGTCGATTCGCATCATTGCTCGGGACATTGGCCTGAGCGGCGTGTATCACAGGCTCAGGAACAGGACTCAGAGAGGGTGGGCGGACACAGCCGCCTCTGAGTTGAGGAGAAAAGACATGACGGTCGAGAACAAGACTGGTCCCAGTCCGACGAGCAGGGACCTAGGCGCCAACGAGTTCGTGTTCAGCGGTGATAGGACATCCATCACCTTCTTTCCGTCCACTCCCGGGCCGATCGTCATCGGCCACGAGGGCGGAGAGCTTCGCTACCAGGGACCCGAAGGAACGTTCACGTTCTTCGGTAAGCAGATCAACCGGCTGGACAGCCCGTTGGGCACCCTGCTCACCGTCATTCTCCAGCCGAACCCCGATGTCGGAAGAATCGACATCACCGTCCTGGTGCCCAAGGTCTTCGGCGTCACACGGGAGTCCCCGGTCACGTTCGGCACGGTGGCGATCAAGACGACGAGCCGTGGCTTCATGACTGGTCCTGGCGTTGAGCTGACTTACGATGTGCTGCCCCTCGTCGGGGAAGCCAAGGACGTCCTGCTCCCCTTGTAGGCACCAGGGCTAGGCCGGCAGGGGACGTCCTGCCAGACAAGGAAGCGATCCGCGGCCCGGGGGGCGAAGGGAGCTTCCGTGGGCTGTCGTCAACCCTCTACCGGGGGACAGCTCGCCCCAACCGGCCAGCGCCGCCGGAGACCGGCGACTCCAGCGCCAACCCAGCTGTCGACGATGCCAACCAAGGTAAGAGCGGTCCCAGCAGGGCCAGTTGTGTACCGATCCGTTGACGAGCAACCGTGAGCCGCCTGCCAGCGGCCAGCACCGAATAGCCATGGGCCCTGACCAGCGTGGTCAGGGCCCATGGTGGTAGCGGGGGCGGGATTCGAACCCGCGACCTCTGGGTATGAGGCGAATGGAACCCGGCCCATACCTCTCCTCGAATTCTGCGGCGTCCTGCCTGGCCAGCACCGATCATCCATGGCATCCCACCACGTCCAACCGGCCCGACCGCCGCTCACAGCATCCCTACTACTATTTTTACTACGGTCGCTCGAGGATCGTCGCGGACAACAGTGCTCACCATCCTGCCCTTGGGGTCCACGGTGGTCGCGCTCAGGAGGCGCTGGATCTGGTTGGTTCCCTCGTAGATCTGGGTGATCTCTCACTTAGCCGAAGCCGACCTCGCAATCTACCGAGGAAACAGGAGGTGAGCAGGGGAAATGCATCTCGGTGGTTCTCGCCGGTTCTCATGCTTGCCCAACGTCTGACGGCCTGGAGACGGCCTGATCTTGATCTGTCCAGCCTCCCCCTGCAGCTGCGTGACGACGAGAATCGAACCCGCATGGCCAACGTGGAAGGTTGCGCCGGATGAGTAGTTAGGACCCTCGACCTGTGACTGGCCGGGGTCGCGCCTGGGGATTGAACCCCGAACCCGCTGATTCTCGGACCGTTGTTTCGGTTGGTTGCTGATAGCTGTGGTGACCTGGGTTTTTCGCGGTGACGAACGCTTGATGTTTGTGGTCGTTTGGTATTGTTCGGAGTCATTAAGTGACCAAAAAGTATCCAAATGATCGCGGATTGTCGGCGATCATGAAATTCCCCAGTTTGCAGGGGGTTAACGATCAAGTAATTCCTCACCCGGCGGTCCCGTAATTCCTCCTGGGGAGTGCGTGCGTGTCGGTGCGGGGTTTGGTCCTCGTAAGAGTACAGGCTTCGTCCCTTGTTGCCGAGCAGCGAGCAGACGTTGGCGAGGAGGACCTTCGAAGTGATCGACATTGTGGAGATCTTGATGCACTGGTCTGCGGGCCGGTCGCAGAACGAGCTGGCGGTCAGCTTGGGGGTGGATCGCAAGACGTTGCGTAAGTACACCGGCCCGGCCCGGGCGGCGGGGATGGAACCCGGTGGCCCGCCGATGGGTGAGGCCGACTGGCGTCGGTTGGTGGCGGAGTGGTTCCCCGAGCTGGTCGATGCCCGGCTGCGTCAGAGCAGCTGGCCGGCGATTGAGGAGCATCGTGACTATATCGCCGCCCAGCTCAAGGTGGGGGTGAGCGCGGCAACGATTCATCAGCGGCTGGTCGATGAGCGGGGTCTGGATGCGAGTGTGGCCAGCGTGCGCCGGTGGATCCGGGCGAACGTGCCTGATGACGCGCGGCGGGCGCAGGTGAGGGTGCTGCGCGAGTGCCCGCCACCCGGTGTGTTAGCGGAGATCGACTACGGCCGGTTGGGGAGGTGGCGTGACCCCCGCTCGGGGCGGCGGCGCACGGTGTGGGCGTTTGTGATGGTGTTGCCGTGCTCGCGGCACAGGTTCCTGCGCCCGACCCTGGTGATGGACCAGCGCGAGTGGACTGCCGCGCATGGGGAGGCGTTCGCGTTCTTCGGAGGCGTGCCGGCCCGGCTGGTGCCGGAAAATGTTCCGCGGAACATTTTCCAGCTTCTGTGGCTGACTCTGTTATGTGGCCGAGGGCCGAGCTTGCCGGTCGCGGCGGTGGTGAACGGCGCGGCTGGCTGGTTCTCGGGCACATAACGAATCAAAGCGACGCGAGCCAGTTGAGCAGCGATTCGTCGGACCGCCAGACGGGGTGAGGGCGCGGTCCCGCCGAAGCACCGGGCGGCTCGGTGTTCCGGAGTGCCTCGATCTTCGCTCTCGTATTGATCTCGGCGTATCGGTTCGTCGTGGTGAGGTCGGCGTGGCCGAGCCAGCCGCGGATGACGTTGACTTCGACGCCGGCCTCCAACAGGTGCACCGCGGTGGTGTGGCGGAAGGTGTGCGGGCTGACGCTGCGGTTGGTGCGAGCGTCGTCGAGGTGCCCTGCGTGGCGTCGCACGATCTTGTAGATGCCGAAGCGGGTCAGGGCCGCGCCAGTCGCGGAAGAGAACACGGGCGCGTTCGCCTCCGGAGGTGCGTTTGGCGAGTCGATCAGCTCGGCGAGCAGCTCTGTGGTCTGGCGCCAGAGCGGGCAGGTCCGCCACTTGTCGCCCTTGCCGTGGAGCCGGACCACGGAGGCCTCCCCGAGCTCAAGGTGTCTGACTCGCAGGTCGGCGACCTCCTGCGCCCGCGCCCCGGTGTTGTAGAGGAACACGAGCAGGGCGCGGTCTCGCAGGGCGTGGCGACCTGTTCGGGGGAGGCCTCGGAACAGCGCCTGCACCTCGTCGCGCTCGAGGAGGTGCGTCTCGGCGGGTGCCGCTCGCTTCATGGGGATGGCTGCCACTTTCTGGCACACGTCGAGCATCTCCGGCTCGCGGCTGGCGATGTAGTCGAACAGCGTGTGCAGGGCCGCCAGGCGCTGGTTGCGGGTCCGGACGTGGTTGCCGCGGTCGTTCTCCAGGTAGCGGAGGAAGCCCAGGAGCCGCTCGAAGGTCAAGTCCTCGATGGTGAGCTTGGTGATCTTCGTTTTCTTGTCCTGGGTGATGAAGCACAGCAGGAGCCGGATGGTGTCGCGGTAGCTGCGCATCGACGCCGCCCGGAGCCCCTTCACCGTGACCAGGTGGTCGAGGAAGAAGGAGTGGATGAGCGGTCCGAGCGGCCGCGGCCCGGTCATGGCTTCCCCCGCGACCACGCCGGTTCCGCGAACGCTTCGAACCGCTGGTTGGCCTCGCCGAGCAACTGGGGCATGATCGTCAGGTAGACCGCGGTGGAGGCGGGGTCGACATGGCCCATGAACGTGGAGAGCTGACAAAGCCTGCTCTGTGGGTCAAGACCTTCCCGATACCACCGCAACAAACATCCCACCGCGAACGAGTGGCGAAGGCAGTGAAGCCGGGGTGGGGAGACACCGTCTGGGACCGGGAAGCCCAGCTCGGCGACGAGACGGTGGAACGTCTGGCCGGCGCTGCCCGGGTGCACGCTGTGCTGAGCGTCGAAGCTGAACAGCGGGCCGTCACCGCAGCCGCCGCGGCGCTCGACCTGGTGGGCGAGTAGTTCGCTGATGCGCGGCCCGTGCGGGACAAGGCGGCTCTTGCCGAACTTGCCGCCCCGCACGACCAGGAGTTGTCGGGCGGTGTCGACGTCGCCGAGCCGGAGCCCGCAGACCTCGCCGGCTCGTAGCCCGAGGCCGTAGCAGAGCGCGAAGATGGCATGGTAGGTCGGCCCGCGACCGGTAGCCCTCGGGTTGTCGGGAAGCGCCGCGGCGCTCTCGAGCAGCTGGCGAGCCTGGACGATGTCGAACAGGAACGGCAAGCGCTGAGCCGTTTCTCGTCGTCGCCGGGTGCTGCGCAGCGGGGATGTCTGCAGCCGCTGCTGGGTGACGGCCCAGTCGAGGAAGCAGCCGAGGATCCCGACAAGGTGGTTGAAGCTGCGGGCTCGGGCCCTCGGCCGCGACGCGAGGAACGCGTCGATCAGGCAGGGGGTGAGCTCGCGCAGGTCCGCGACACCATGTTGGTCGGCGAAAGCGAGGAGCAGACGCAGCGTCGCCTCCTCGGTCTGATACTTGCGACCGAGGGCCCGTTTGTGGGCGAGGAACTCGGCGGCAGCTGTGGCGAGGTTGTCGTTCATGGCAGGACCGCCTCGCCATCGCCGAGGGCGACCTCGCGCAGCGCCTCAACGGCGACCTTGGCGTAGACCTCGGTGGAGCGAGCCGAGCGGTGCCCGATGAAGTCGCCGATGGTCTTCAGGTCGAAGTTCGCATCGACCAGGCGCTGCACCGCCGAGTGGCGCAGGGTATGAGATCCCGGCCGGGCGACCTCGACACCCGCCCTGAGCAGGTAGGAGCGGGAAAGCGATGACACCGCCGCGGCCCCGATCGGTCGGCGGGAAGCCGCGGCCCGGAAGAACACATGACGATCCGTCGTGACAGGACGGCCGTGCTGGAGGTAGTCGAGCAAGGCCTCCCCGACGACGGCCGAGAGGGGAAACGCCGTGGAGTGCCCGGCCTTGCGCTCGGGGACCGCCAGGCGCTCGCGCTTCCAGTCGATGTCGTCGAGGGTGAGCGCGGCGACCTCCCGGCCACGCAGCCCGTAGGTGACCAGCAGCAGCAAGATAGCGTAGTCGCGCCTGCCCGCTTCGGTCCTGCGCTCGACACCGGCGAGGACCCGGTTGACCTCGTCCCAGGAGATGGACCGGGGGATGCTCGAGAGCCGGTAGACCTGGGGCCACCCGACGGTGGCGCTCAGGTCGGTGGCCAGGACGCCTTCCCGGTGGGCGTAACGCAGGAACACCCGCAGAACGCCGGCACTGTTGCCGACCGTGCTCTTGGCCAACCCCGCAGCGGCGCGCTCCACGACGAAGGCGGACAGGATCGTCGGCGAGAGCTCCCGGATCGACTCGACACCGATCCGTCGCAGGTAGGCCTCGAAACGAACGAGGTGATGGCGATAACCGAGCAGCGAGGCCGGACGCAGACCACGCTCCTCGACCAGATAGTTGAAGAAGCCGGGGACGACAGCGGCGAAGGGTCGGGCGTGGTGCGGGCGGCCGGTGGGCTCGAAGCCGGTGAGCACGACCGAGAGAAACTGCTCGACCGGGCCGCGGACCTCCTTCGCCATCGGCCTCGTCGAGCCAGTGCGTGCGTCGTGGCGCGCGACACCGTCGGCGACGAACGCGTCCACGTGCGCCGGCAACTCGCCGACGGCGCTCGCCCCTCGCCCCCGAGCGAACTCGCCGAAGGCGAACGCGACCGGGATGCGACGCCAGATGCTCTTGGTGCTGTAGCCCCGCTCGACCAGCCAGACCAGGTACGCCTCAATCTCAGCGGCGATCCACGAACCGCGGATCCGATCGATCGTCTTCGGCTTCACGAAGTACTGCTCCAACATGGGACAACTTCCTCTCTCATCATGAGTCAGAGGAAGCAGCCTGTCGTCAGACGCCGTCGTTATGTGCCCGAGAACCAGCCAGCCGCGCCGTTCACCACCGCCGCGACCGGCAAGCTCGGCCCTCGGCCACATAAGGGAGTCAGCCACAGAAGGCGGACAACCTCAAGACCGGGGTGGACAAGCCAGATCTGTACGACCCGAAGATCAACCGGTCGTATGCCGAGCTGGCCGCGCATTATGGCACCCTGATCGACCCGGCCCGGGCGGCCAAACCCCAGGACAAGCCGCAGGTGGAGCGGCCGATGCCCGACGTGCGTGACTCGTTGTGGCGGGGCCGGGAGTTCCGCTCGCTGGAGGCGATGCGCACCGAGGCGCTGCGCTGGTGCGTGGAGGTAGCCGGGGCGCGGGCGTGCCGCCCGCGGGAGGGGGCGGCCCCGGCCGCGGTGTTCGCCGCCGTGGAGCGCGAAGCCCTGGCCGCGCTGCCCGCGGCGCCGTTCGTGCTGGCCACCTGGTCGTCCGCGCGGGTCGGCCCGGACATCCACGCCAAGGTCGGCACCACCTTGTACGCACTGCCCTGGCGCTACCTCGGCGAGAAGGTCGACGCCCGCTCCACCACCACCATGGTGCAGTTCTTCCTCCCTGGTGAGCTGATCAAGACTCACCCCCGCCAGGAACGCGGGAAGCAGACCGACTTCAGTGACTATCCACCAGAAAAGATCGCCTTCCACATGCGGACCCCGGCCTGGTGCCGGCGCCGGGCCACCGAGATCGGACCCGCCTGCCAGACCGTGATCGGCGAGCTGCTCGCAGAGGACGCGCTGTGTAGGCTGCGCGCCGCCCAGGGCGTGCTCGGCCTGGCCGAGCGCCACGATCCCGCCCGGCTCGAGGCGGCGTGCGCGAAGGCCACCGCGGCCGGCGACCCGTCCTACCGCACGATCAAGGGCATTCTCGCCGCCGGCACCGAGACCACCGCGACCCCCCGCCCGGCCGGGGACGCCGGTGCCCCGGCGCACCTGCACGGACCCGAGCAGCTCTTCGCCGACGTGATCCCCCTGCCCACCGCCACCGCCCCCGACACCGCGGAGCTGGCCATCACAGCCCCCGCGTCCGACACCGCCACCCCGGCGAGCACCGCTGAGACCGCGTCCTAAGCCACACCGCGGCCCCGCCACCCACCGACCCCACGAGGACGACGTCCACCGCGGCGCTGCCCACCACCACCGCGGCGCTGCCCACCACCACCGCGGCGGCCACCACCCCTGCACCCTGCACCCACCGAGAAACATCAGGACACCACCGTGAGCACACCGATCATCGACAACAACGCCCTCACCGCGTCGCTGCGCACCCTCAAGCTCTCCGGGATGCTGCAGACCCTCGACGCCCGGCTGACCCAAACCCGCGCCGGCGAACTCGGCCACCTGGAATTCCTCCAGGTCCTCTGCCACGACGAGATCTCCCGCCGGGAGACCACCGCGATCACCCGGCGCACCCGCCGCGCCCGGGTCGAACAAACCCTCACCCTGGAAGGATTCGACTTCGCCGCTGCCCCCAAGCCCCCGGCCGCGCAGATCCGCGACCTGGCTGCCCTGCGCTGGCTGCACGCCGGCGAGTCCGTCATCCTCTACGGCCCAGTCGGGGTCGGCAAGACCCACATCACCCAAGCCCTGGCCCACCTCGCCATCCGCGCCGGCGCCGAAGCCCGATTCACCAAGACCAGCCGCGCCCTAGCCGAGCTCGCCGACGGCCACGCCGACGGCACCTGACCCGCCGCCTGCGCGAGCTCGCCCGACCCACCGTGCTCGTCCTGGACGACTTCGCCCCGCGCGAGCTCACCCCCACCCAAACCGACGACCTCTACGAACTCATCAACGAACGCGCCCACCGCTCCCTGATCCTGACCTCCAACCGCAGCCCAGTGGACTGGTACCCCCCCTTCCCGAACCCCGTCATCACCGAGTCCCTGCTCGACCGCCTGATCAACAACAGCCACCAAGTCCTCACGAACGGAGCCAGCTACCAACCACACAAACGACCCGGGCGCGTCGTCCCCCAGCAGACCACAACCACCAGCTAAACTATCCACAATAGACCAGGAGGCTTATGCAGGTGTGCCACGAACGCAGAGGAGGGTTGCCGTAGGAGATCTCTCTGATGGGATGCTGTGCAGACGATGAAGGAGCAGTGGCCCTTCGGCGTCGCTCTGCGGGGAGTGGCGCCAATCCACCTCAAGCCGCATTAGTTAGTGACTGTTGTGGTGAGCGTTGAGGAAAAGGCGCACAGGATGCGTCAGGAGGGGATCGGGAAGGCGAGCGTGAGTAAACCGCTGATGAAGCGTCGAAAGCCTGAGATGACATCGAAACCGGAGCGATGAATAGGTTCCGGGATGAGCCTGGCGGGTGCCCGTTTATTGGCCAGGTGGTGTCCGGCGTAGAGGCGG
>Ga0213881_10000156_pt1 | contig 55980 bp, 59 predicted proteins | sample BarmaccoBMER_R08_FD_160104 | JGI IMG/M metagenome (GOLD analysis project Ga0213881, IMG submission 160104) | Barbacenia macrantha exposed rock microbial communities from rupestrian grasslands, the National Park of Serra do Cipo, Brazil - ER_R08 ...
CGTCCGGGAGAGTCCAACCCGGCGGGAATGCTGGGCGGCGTGCTGTTGCTGCTGGCGGTTCTCGCTGTGCTCGCCGTGCTCGGGCTGGCGTGGTGGCTGGTTTAAGGCCCGCCGTCAGGTGCTGGCCGCCCCCAACCCCCACCACCCGGCGTTTCGATACGGATCCTATCACCGCAGCTCAGCTGCCAGGTGCCCTTGCTGGGTAACTCGTCCTCGGTACCGTCCGCACGGCGCAGAATGTTGCGCCCCACCGCACCTGGCCGGCCGCCGCGCAACCCCCACGGTGGGTGCTCGCGGCGTTCGGACTGCACAGTCAGCGTGCAGTCGGTCAGCATTTCCACCTCTCGGACCAGTCCGTCCCCGCCGGGATGCGCGCCGGCGCCGCCCGAGGACGATCGCAGCTCGTAGCGCCACACCCGCAACGGGTAATCCAGCTCCATCGCCTCGGCGGGAGTGTTCTGCGTGTTGGTCATCCCGGTGTGCACCCCGGACATGCCGGGACGGTCGGGTGTGCCGCCCTCGCCCCCACCCAGGGTTTCGTAGTAGCTGAACGGGGCGTTGCCGGCCTCAGCGCTGCATCCACCGCTGGAACCGATGAGCAGGTTGTTCATCGTGCCTTGGCTGGCCGCTGGTACGCGCTCAGGAATCGCCTGGGCGAACGCGCCGAGCAAGACGTCCACGATCCGCTGGCTGGTCTCGACATTGCCCGCCGCAGTGGGTGCGGGGAACCTGGCATGCACGACGGAGCCTTCCGGCGCGTGCACCCGCAGTGCCCGGTAGCAGCCACCGTTGGGCGGCGCGGCCGGGTCGGTCAGCATCCGGAAAACGAACATGGCAGACGACAACGTCACCGCAAACACCGCGTTGCAATTCACCGGGATCTGCGGATCGGTGCCCGCGAAGTCGATCGTCACCTCGTCACCGGCGACGGTGACCGCAGCCCGGATCGTGACACCGTCACCGACTTCCAGGACATCCGAGTAGCGGTAGCACCCATCGGGGATCTGCTGCACCGCAGCCCGAACCCGGCGATCGGAGTAGTCGCAGACGGCGGCCATGGCCTGCCACAGCCGCTGCGGCCCCAGCCGGTCGGCGAGCTCGCGCAGCCGCCGGGCCCCGACATGGTTGGCCGCGAACTGCGCTCGCAGGTCACCTCGCCGCTCACCGGGAGTCCGGGAGTTCGCGGCGATCAGCCGCAGCACGTCATCGCGCTCGCCCTCGGCGTCGGCGACGACGATCGGCGGGATCCGGACTCCTTCCATCGCGATCTCGGTGGCGCTCGCGGGCATCGATCCCGGTGCCGCGCCGCCGACGTCGGCGTGGTGTGCGCGGTTGGCCACGTAGCCGAGCAGCTCCCCGGATTCGCCACCCACCGCGGCGACGATGGTCAGGTCTGGCAGGTGAGTGCCACCCAAGTAGGGGTCGTTGACGCAGACCTGCTGGCCGGGTTGGAGCTCCCCGTAGGTGTCGAGGACTGCACGGACGCTGGCCGGCATCGCTCCCAGATGTACCGGGATGTGCTCGGCTTGGGCGACCATCTCCCCGTCGCGGTCGAACACCGCCGCCGAGCAGTCGGCCCGCTCCTTGATATTGGGGGAGTACGCCGCGCGCCGCAGCGCCACTCCCATCTCCTCGGCGACCCCGGCCAGCGCATGCCGGAACACCTCCAGCTCGACAGCCGACAGCTCAGTCATGTCAGGCGCACCACCAGGTTTGCCGAATCGTCCACCTCTGCGATCTCACCGTCAGCCAGTAAGGTGGTGGTGTCCGGCTGTTCGATCAGTGCCGGTCCGCTGACCCGGTCGCCGCAGGACAGTGCGGCCCGGGAGACCACGCGGGCCTTACCGAGATCACCGACCTTGCGGGACCGCTCCGCGACGGGCTCGCCCTGGTCCCAATCGCTCGGGGGCCGGGATAGGATCGGTTCACCGCGGGCCACCACCCGCAGCGTGACGATCTTGACGGGCTCACCGGTCAGGGCGTACCCGTAGGCCTCGCGGTGTGCCTGGTGCAGCAGCTGCGCGAGGTCGGCGCCGCGCTCGACGGTGATCCGCAGTTCGTGTGACTGGCCGGCGTAGCGGGCATCGGCGAGCCGGGTGACCGTGATCTCGCCTGCCACCCCCTGGCGCGCCAGTTCCTCGCAGGCTTGGGTTTCCAACGCTTCCCAGGCGTCGGCGAGATCGTCGTCGACGGAGGCCATCACCGTCCGCGACGTTTCATACCGGCCCGGTGCCAGCAACAGCCCCAGCGCGCTGAGCACACCCGGTGCAGGCGGCACCACCACTGCGCAGCAGCCCAGGTCGCGGGCCAGCGCGGTGGCGTGCAGGGGACCAGCGCCCCCGTAGGCGACCAGCGCCAACGCCGCCGGGTCGACACCGCGCTCGGTGCTGACCTTGCGCAGTGCTCGAGCCATCGTGGCCCGCACCACGGCGAGGATCCCGGCCGCTCCACCAGCGCTGTCCGGCAGCGCATCGATGGCGTTCTGGGCGGCGTTGACATCAAGGCGTAAACCTGCACCGAGTTCGCGACCCGGGTCGAGATGACCCAGCACGCAGTGCGCGTCGGTGACCGTCGGTACGGTGCCGCCCTTCCCGTAGCAGGCTGGGCCCGGGTCCGCGCCTGCCGATGCCGGGCCGACACGCAGCGCTCCGCCGGTGTCGACCCAGGCGATCGACCCGCCGCCCGCCCCTACCGTGTGGATCCCGACCGCTGGCGTACGGAACGGCAGCCCGGAGATCTGCGCCGACGTGGACACCTCCGGCTGGCCATCCCGGATCAGGCACACATCGGTGGAGGTGCCGCCCATGTCGAAGGCAATCGCGTCGGCAAAACTCGCAGACCGCGCCACCGCGCCCGCCGCGACGACACCCGCAGCCGGTCCGGACAGCAACGTGTGCACCGGGGCGGCCGCGGCGAACTCGATGCCCGCAGTACCACCCCCGGAGGTCATCACGGTGATCGTCGGATCGGGTAGCCGGGTGCTCAGGTTGGACAGGTAGCGGCGCATGACCGGTTCGACGGCGGCGTTGAGCACGCAGGTTGACGCCCTCTCGAACTCCCGGAACTCCGGCAGCAGCGCGCTGGACCGGGTGATCGGTACGCCCAGACCGGCCAACGCGTCGCACAGCCGCTGCTCGTGAACACCGCTGGCGTAGCTGAACAGCAAGCTCACCGCCACCGACTCGGGCTCCAGGCGCTCGACCTGGCGCACCACTCGCTCGATCTCCTCGTCGGTCAGCGCGACCACCGCTTCGCCGTCCGGGCCGGTCCGCTCGGCGACGGTGACCACCCGGTCGTGCGGCACGAGCGGCTCGGGCCGGGTGATGGTCAGGTCGTAAAGCGCTGGCCGGTCCTGCCGGGCAATCTGCAACACATCAGCGAACCCGTCGGTGGTCACCAGGACGGTCCGGGCGATCTTGCGCTCCAGCACCGCATTCGTCGCCGTTGTCGTGCCATGGGGCAGCAACCGCAGCGTGGCGTCGGGCAGCGCTTGCGAGACTCCTCGCTCGACGCCAACCGCCTGATTGTCCGGCGTGGTCGGCACTTTCACCGCTCGCGGGCGCAGCCCCGTGGCGTGCACCACCACATCAGTGAACGTTCCACCTACGTCGACCCCGGCGCACCCCACCCCCGCAGTCTTCCCGACGTGGAGCCATATCGCGGTTTCTCGGGCCCTAGAGGCCTGATATGTCCCCTAAATCGAGAAGGGAAAATCCTCGTGCCGCGTGTCTGGTGGGTACAGAGGGTAAGGTCGGTTTACTGAGAGTTACTCTTGTGGTTGATGAGAACGGTTGCCCGCGCTTTGCCGGTCCGGTCTGCCGGGCTGCTCGGTGCTGCGCTGCTCGGTGCCGGGCTGATCAATGCCGGTGTCGCGTCCGCGGGCCAGCCGTGCAGCTACACGATCAACGACCTGCAACAAGCCCGCTCAGCGATCACTACCGCCGCTCCTGGAGACGTGCTGTGCTTTGCTGGTGTCAACCTTGCCGACATCGATCTGACCGTGGCCCGCTCCGGTACCGCACAGGCGCCGATCAGCCTCATCTCCGACGGGCAGACCGTCGTGCACCAGCTCCACATCATGGCCGACCACGTCTTCATCCAGGGCTTCACGATCGTCGGTGGCGGCGAGTTGCTGCTGGAAGGCAACGGCATCGTTGCGCAGAAGAACACCATCCGCGACACCGTGCGGGGCGGGATCATCTGTGCCGGGTGCACCGACTCCACGATCGCAGCCAACACCGTGACGCATGCCACCACGACCGGTATCTCCATCAGCGGGCAGCGGGTCACGGTTCGCGAGAATCTGGTCAGTGCCACAGCGCCGGCCGATGACGGGGACGCCGACGGTGTGCGGTTTTTCGGCAACGACCTGCACATCCTCAGCAACGTGATCCAGAACATCCCTGCCACCGGGGTGGCCCACCCCGACTGCTTCCAGACCTTCGATACCGGTCACCCGGCCACCTTTGATGTCGAGATCGTGGGGAATGCCTGCCAGCACGTTGCGGAGAACTGCCTGCTCGCCACCGGTGACGAGCGTGGCAATGGGGACGCTCCTCCGGGTGTCCGGTCGATTGCCTTCGTCGGCAATACCTGTGCCACCGACGGTGAGCAGGGCGTTTACCTTCGCCGCTGGGCTGATGTGGAGATGCGCAAGAACGACTTCTCCGGCCCGAACCTCAAACGCGGGATCCTGATCTCTGCTGGGTCCACCGACTGCATTGCCAAGGACAACACCACGACCGGCAAGGTGCCGGTCGTGGAGATCGATGCTTCCTCCCGGCCGGGGTTCAACAGCCCGTTCTGACCCCCGGTACGTTGGCCCCGACCATTGCGATGAGACCCGGGAGCCGCGAACTCGCCATGACGCTGGATCAGAGCCTGCTGTGCCTTGCTGCGCGGAAGCGCCCACTGCGCCTGATCGCCACCGGGGGCGGCACCGGAGGGCACACCTACCCAGCGATCACCACGATCCGCGCCACCCGGCAACTGCTGCACGAAGCCGGGGTGGGGCTTGAGGTGCTGTATGTCGGTTCGGCCAGCGGGCTGGAGGCGCGCGTTGCCGAGCAGGAGCAGCTGCCGTTCCAGGCGGTGTCGACCGGGAAGTTGCGCCGCTCTGCGAACCCGCTACGGATGATCTCCAGCCAGAACCTGCGCGACGCGGGACGGCTGGCGCGAGGGCTGGTGGAGGGCCGCCGGGTGGTGCGCGCTTTCCGGCCGGATGTGGTCCTGTCTACCGGTGGGTATGTGGCAGTCCCGGTCGGGTTGGCCGCGGCGACGGTCGGTGCTGCGCTGCTTGTGCACGAGCAGACCACCCGGCTGGGCCTGGCGAACCGGATCTTGGTTCGCCGTGCGACCGCGATCGCCCTGTCGTCGCCTACTTCTGTGGAGCTGCTGCCGGCCGGGATGCGGCCGCGAGCCGTGGTCACCGGGAACCCGATCCGGGTCGAACTGCTGGACGGTGATGCCGACCGCGGGGTCAAGGCACTGGGCTGGACCGGTTGGGACGCCAGCCTGCCCACCGTTTACGTCACTGGTGGCGCCCAGGGCAGCGTGCAGATCAACCGCCTCGTCGCCGGTGTGCTCGACTGGCTGTTGCAACGGGCGAACGTGGTGCACCAATGCGGCGCCACCTCGCTGGCCCAACTGCAGCGCCGCGCCGAGCAACTGCCCGAGGAGCTGGCCTGCCGTTACCGTCTGATCGAGTTCGTCGGCGCGGAGCTGGCGGATGTGCAGGCGCTGGCCGATGTGGTGGTGTCCCGTTCGGGTGCGGGCACGCTGGCCGAGCTGACCGCGCTGGGCAAGCCGTCGGTGCTCATCCCGCTGGTCCCCACCGGGGGTGATGAGCAGCAGCACAACGCGCGTTACCTGCAGCAAGCCGGTGCGGCTCGCGCGTTGCTGGGCAAGTCACCCAGCCCGGCAGATCTTGCTGACGCCCTGGAAGGACTGATCGCTGATCCCGAGTTGCGCGCGGACATGGCCGCCCGGGCGGCACAACTTGGCCGCCCGCAGGCTGCCCACGACCTCGCGACCGTGCTGCTCGACCTGGCAGCACGGGACTAAGCGATCTCAGGGATCCGTGTTGACCCGCCCGGCGCGCTGCTGAGCTAGGTGACCGCGGTGGCGGGGGCGGCTGATCAGCGGAAGTCGCCGGTGCGGATGGCCGCGGTGAAGGCGCCCCACTCGGACGGGCCAAAGGTCAGGATCGGGCCGGCGACGTCCTTGCTGTCCCGGACGGCGCGGTACCCGCTGGGGAGATCGGCGATCTCCACGCAGTTGCCGGCGGCGGTGCTGCGGGAAGATTTCCGGTAGGTCGCGCCGGCCAGAGCCGCCCGCGGCGCGACGCCCTTGTCATTCATGGTTACAACTCCTTCATCACAGTGTGGATCATGTCGAGGGACTCACGTGGTGGGAGTGCCTGAGCCTGTACTGAAGCGAAGGCGTGCACATACTGGCGGACGATGCCGTCGCGCTCGTAGACGGTGAAGCTGGTCTCGCCATCGACGTAGACGGCCTCGGCATCGTACTCGTCGGGCCACTGGATAATCACGAAAGAAGCCCCCAGCGCGGCGTGCGCATCGGCGGTGAAGGGCACCACCTGCACGGTGACGTCGCACTCCCGGGTGACCCTGATGATGTGGTGCAACTGGTCGGCCAACATTTCCGGTCCGCCCACCTGCTGGCGGATCGCCGCCTCCGACAGGATCGCGGTGAAGCGCATTCCGTCGGAGAGCCGCTTCTGGCGGCGCATCCGTAGTTCCAGGTAGCGGTCGATATCGGCCACCCGGATGTGCATAGAACCGGCGGTCATGATCCGTTCGGCGTAGTCACGGGTCTGGAGCAGGCCGGGGATCACGTGCCCCTCATAGCTGCGAATCCAGGACGCCTCGACCTCCAGCTCGATGAGCATTTCCACCGGCTCGCTGAGGATGTCGCCGTAGTCCTGCCACCAGCCGGGCTCGGCGCAACTCCGGCGAAGTTGCTCAAGGGCCGCCGCATCAGCATCGGGAATGGCGAGTACATCGACCAGGCGGCCCAGCATAGCCGGAGTGATCTTCGTCCGACCGGTCTCGATCCGGGACAGTTGTGGCTGGCCTACGCCGAGCTTGGCGGCGAGTGCGGTCCCGGAGAGGCCGCGCTCATTGCGGTAGCTGCTCAGGCGCGCACCGAGTCGCCGGCTCCGCACGGTCGGGCGCATGACCGCCTCCCTTGAGCCGGTCGCAACGGAAAGTGCCGGCGAGCACGGCCTCGCGCGTGCTCGCCGGCACCCGATGGGTTGAGCTTATGTCAAGCATTATGCAATGCAGTATTCTTATGGCAGCTATTGATCTCCGCTGCTAACTGTAACGCTGACTCGGGACATCTCGGCGCACGCGCCAGGGTGCTCCAGTTGCGCTAAAGACTGACGGCGGCCTGAACGCCGTGTTCATCCACTATCCGGCCAGGCCGCCGTCCCCACCTTGGCGGGCAGTGCCCGGCTGGCACCAATGATCGAGACCCAGCGCGATTGCCAGCACGGTCGCGATGGCCACGCAGGCGCCGGCGACGGTATCGGTGAGGTAATGAATGCGCAGGGCGACGAGGGAGATGGCAACGCCGCTTGCCACTACGACTGTGGTGACACCGGCGAGTATGCGTAGCGCGGCACTGCGGGGCCACCGCCCGCTGACAATCAGGACGGCGGCTGCCACCGCCACCGCCGCCACCGCGGTGGTGTGCCCGCTGGGGAAGCTGAGATGGCCAGATAGCAACCGTCCGATGAGCGGCTTCAGGATCACTTCGGTCAGCGTGGCCGCAGTGATGGTCCCGATGATCGGGAGCAACACGCCGGACCATCGCCGGGCGGCAGCGGCGCCACCAGCTACGACGGCAATCAAAATCGCTATCGGCGCCGGATCGCCGAGCGTGACCAGCGCACCGGTGATGACGTGATCTCGGTATAGCCAACTGCTGATCAACGCGTCGAGGTGGCCATCCAGACATCCCGGCACTTCCTCATCGGCATGGTGAATCCCGAGAACGGTGATCACGATGACCGCCAGCACGATGGCCGCTACCGCTGGTGCCCGCAGGCGGTGCGCGAGCAATGGCCGGTAACCAGGCAGATCGGATGGCACGCTCGAGGCTATCTCGGCCACCGGTGCCGGCCCGGCCAAACATCCGCCACGGGCAGTGTGTGGCACGCCACGCACACCGCGGTTGCCGGGGTTACTCGCCGGTAATATGGTGTTGTTACCCGCGAGTAGCTGACTGGACTACCGCGACCAATGGTTCGGGAGCAAGAACATGGGCCACTACAAGAGCAATCTCCGCGACCTGGAGTTCACCCTGTTTGAGGTGCTCCGGGTGCAGGACCGCATGGGTGTAGGCCCGTTCGCCGAGATGGATCCCGACACCGCGCACGAGATACTGGCGGAACTCGACCGGCTGGCTCGCGGGCCACTGGGCGCCTCCTACGTCGATTCCGACCGGCACCCGCCGGTCTTCGATCCGCAGACGCACTCGGTTGTGGTGGGAGAATCGTTCAAGCAGTCATACCGAGCGTTGTGGGACGGCGAGTGGTACCGCCTCGACCTCCCGTCTGACCTCGGTGGTTACGGGGCGACAGCCACACTGCGCTGGGCAGCGTCAGAGCTGATGCTCGGTGCCAACCCGGCGGTCTTCATGTACATGAGCGGGCCGAGCATGGCGGTCGTCGTGCACCGCAACGGCACGCCCGAGCAGCAGCGCTGGGCCGAATTGATGATTGACAAAGGTTGGTGCGCCACGATGGTGCTCACCGAACCCGATGCCGGATCAGATGTGGGGGCCGGCCGCACGAAGGCGATCGCTCAACCTGATGGCTCCTGGCACCTCGAGGGTGTCAAGCGTTTTATCACCTCGGGTGAACACGATGTCACCGACAACATCATGCACCTGGTGCTGGCCAGACCCGAAGGTCCGGGTCTGACCCCTGCTCCCGGGACCAAGGGCCTGTCGCTGTTCCTGGTCCCGAAGTATCACTTCGATAGCGAGACCGGTGAGCTGGGTGAGCGTAACGGCGTATTCGCCACCGGTATGGAGCACAAGATGGGTCTGAAGGCCTCCGCCACTTGCGAGTTGACCTTCGGCGCCCATGGCACGCCCGCGGTCGGCTGGCTGCTGGGCGACGTACACAACGGCATCGCCCAGATGTTCCAGGTGATCGAGTACGCCCGGATGATGGTCGGCACCAAGGCGATTGCGACGCTGTCCAGTGGCTATCTCAACGCGCTGGAATACGCCAAGGAGCGGGTACAGGGTGCCGACCTGACGCAGATGCGCGACAAGACTGCTCCGCGGGTGACGATCACGCACCACCCGGATGTGCGGCGCATGCTCATGCTGCAGAAGTGCTACGCCGAGGGGCTGCGTGCGCTGTACCTCTACACTGCCAGCTACCAGGACACCGTCGAGCTCGGTGGTGCTGACGCCGAAATGGCCGCGCGGGTCAATGATCTGCTGCTGCCGGTGGTCAAGGGCGTCGGTTCAGAGCGAGCGTCTGAAATGCTCATCCTGTCGTTGCAGACCCTGGGCGGGTCGGGTTTCCTCCAGGACTACGCTGTCGAGCAGTACATCCGAGATGCCAAGATCGACAGCCTGTACGAGGGCACCACGGGCATCCAGTCCCAGGACTTCTTCTTCCGCAAGATCGTGCGGGATCGCGGTCAGGCGATCGGTCAGCTAAATAAGGAGATCCAGGCATTCCTGGACGCCGGTAGCGCCAGCGGCGAACTCAAGGAGGAGCGTGCCTTGCTGGCCACCGCTCTGGGTGACCTGCAGGCAATGCTCGCCGCCATGATCGGTTTCCTCACCTCGGCGCAGCAGGACCCGCGCAACGTTTACAAGGTTGGCCAGCAGACTGTTCGCCTGTTGATGAGCACTGGTGACGTGCTGATCGGCTGGTTGCTGCTGCGCCAGGCGGAGGTGGCTTTGTCCGCGCTGACCGGCGACGTCTCGGCCCAAGACCGGCGGTTCTACCAGGGCAAGGTCGCTGCTGCGGTCTTCTTCGCGCGCAATATCCTCCCCGAACTCACCGCTCGCCGCCACATCGTCGAAGCTACTGACAACGCCCTCATGGACGTCCCCGAGGAGGCCTTTTAACCCGTCAACCGCGTGATCACGGCTGGCAGATGACGTGGGGGATGGGGTCGTATTTCACGGTACGGGTGTGGCGGGACAGTTCCACGTGGGTCACCGCATCGCGGATGATCCGGGTGTCGGTGGTGGTGAAACCGCGTGCTCCGGGGGTCGCGCTGCACGGCTGGCCGTGGATGACTTCGGTGGTCGGCTCGGTGTAATCGGTGCGCGGGCCGGTGATCGACTCGACGTCGACGTGTTTGGTCCCCCAGAGGGTCACCGTGACGGAGGTGGGGGTCCAGGCCGTCTGGATCAAGATGCCGGTGGCCGAGTCATTCCGGAATTTGACGTCGATGGCGCCCTCGAAGACGGTGGCTTCTCGGGCCGCGGGGTAGCGGCTGATGTAGTAGCTGTGCTCCTTGTGCTCGACATCGGTCATGCCCGCGAAATAGGTGGCGTTGTACAGCGTGGTGGCGAACTGCGAGATGCCGCCGCCGATTCCCCGGCTGGGTCGGCCGTGGTCGATGATGCCGGCGTCGACGTACCCGGTGGCGGCGTTGCGCGGGCCGGTGTAGCCGTTGAGGCTAAATGTCTCTTTCGGCCGCACGATCGCCCCGTTGACCTGCTCGGCGACCCGGCGGATGTTCTCGCCGGAATCGGTGGCGAACCCGCCCGTGCTGAAGGTGCTGATCTGGGTGGTGACGCCCAGCGCGTTGGCCTGCTCGGTGGTCAAAGTGGGAGGCAGGGTGACGTAGCTGGCTGCTAGGGCGCGTTGCGCTCCCGAGTGATGGAGCACGTCGAGCAGCGGGAGCAGGGTGGCAGCCCAGTCGATGCCACGTCCGTCCACCGACGGCAGCACCACCGGGGCGCCACCCTGGATGAGTATCTGGGCGTTCTTGGCGGGATGCTGGGTCGGCTCCAGCTGCGGGGTCAGGGCGGCGATCACTGTGGGGTTGTCGGCGGTGATCGTCAGGCCGCCCCTGCTGTCCGGAGCGAATCGCAGCGCCGCGGCGATGACCTCGGGCGCCAGCATCGCGTCGTGGCCTTCCTCGCCGGTGACCCGTACGGGCGCGGCCACTGCGGGTTCGACGACCTCGTGCAGCGCAGTGTGGATTCCTTCGGCGGTGGTGCGTACCGGTTGGGTCGTCACCGGCGCGCGCACTGTGCCGCCGCCGAGCCACCGGGAGAGGATCAGATCTGTCGTCGCGGGAACGTCGAGGCGTTGACCAGCTCTCGGTTCGACGGCCACCGGGCGGGTGCCGTCGAAGCGGATAGTGCCCTCGATCGGCTCATGGTCGGTCTGGCCGCGCAGCGCCTGTACCGCGGCGGTGACGGCGGTGCGGTCCTCGGTGGTGACCACGCCCACCTCCCGAGTCCGCCACAACGACGCCAGCCGGGTCCATGGGTTGAGCGGCTGTTTCCCGGCCCGGTCCAGCGTGGCGGGCCAGTCCAGGGTGAGGCCGGCTCGGTGCGGGTCAAGGGTGGCGCTGACGTCGCCGGCAAGCACGGTGATCGGGCGGCTCAGCTGGGACTCGAACTGGTTACGAAGCAGCTGCTCGGCGGCGCTGCGTGACAGCCCACCGACCGGCATGCCTTGGACGGTGACACCGCGAGGTACCGCACCTGCGGAGCGCAGGACGTCGACGCCGTAGATCACGGCCAGCAGTCCGAGCGTGGTTGCCGCAATGATCAGGGTGCGGCGCAGCGCATGGCTGTCCTGGCGCACTGTTTCGATGGTCTGCCCGGAACCGGTCTCGGCCAGTTCCTCGAACAAAGACCGCGGTTCGGGTGGCGCCGACTTGTCGGGCGTCACAAATACAGGCCTGTTCCGTGTTCGGTGCGCTCGCTGGCTACCGCTTGCAGGTCCCTTTCCCGCATCACCAGGTACGCGCACCCGCGCACCTCGACTTCGTACTGGTCTTCCGGGTTGAACAGCACCCTGTCGCCAACCTGGACAGTGCGGACGTGCTGACCGACGCCGTACACCTCACCCCAGCACAACCGCTTGGCTACCTGGGCCGTCGCCGGGATCAGGATTCCTCCGCTACTGCGCCGTTCGCCGTCTTCACCCAGTAGGCGCACGATCACACGGTCGTGGAGCATCTGGATCTCGAGCTTGCTTTCAGCCACGGCGAAAGCGTACGTGCTCTCCCTGCCGGTCCCGGTGCGGCCCGCGTCTTGGAGACTCTCCGGTAAGGCCAGCCGCCCCGGGAAAAAGCGGAAAAGAAGAAGGCCCCGTGAGGCTGCCGGGTCGGGGGTCCAACAGCATCACGGGGCTGTCAGTGTCATCGCGGTGTGCCACCGCGCCGTTACACGCTCCCCTCGACCTGCGGGTGATTCACTCGTTTGGACTAGTACGACTGGGTCAACCGGCCAATCTGCCCAGCAGGAAGCGTCCGAAGTGTGGAACGGTGAACGCGATCTGACCGCGTTCCCCGGAGTAGACCAGCCCCTTCTTGAGCAGGCTGTCGCGCGCGGGGGACAGCGACGAGGCTCGGCGACCGAGCTGGTCGGCGACCTGGGTGGTGCCGACCGGCTCGTCCCGGCCGCCGGTGAGCTCGGCCATTGACTGCAGGTACTCGCGCTCAGCGGGGGTGGCTCGTTCGAAGCGGGATCCGAAGAATCCCACGGCGAGCTCGCTTTCCGCCTCCGGAGCTGCCACCTGGACATCGAGGATCCCGATCGGCGACGCCGGGGCGGCGTCCCAGGCGGCTTTGCCGTAGGCCTGCACGAAATAGGGGTAGCCTCCAGAGGTCTCAAACAGCGCGTCCAGCGCGTCGGGGGTGACGGCGGCGCCTTCCCGCTCGATCGGCGCGACCACAGCACGGTCGGCGTCGGCACGGTCCAGTCGGTCGATCCGTACGTACCGGAACAGCCGCTCGGAATAGGATTTCGACGCGCTGAGCACCGCTGGTAGGTGCGGTAACCCCGCGCCGACGACTACCAGGGGTGCCCCGGACTGGGACAATTCGTGGCAGGCGGCGCACAGCGCGGAGACGTCGTCCGGTGCCACGTCCTGCATTTCGTCGATCAGCAGCGCCACCCCGGTGCCGACGTCCGCGGCCAAGTCAGCCACCTCGGTGAACAGCTCGACTAAGTCGATTTCGATGTCCCCCGAATCGGCCCGCCCGGCGATGGCCGGCACGTCGATGCCTGGCTGCCAGCGATCCCGCAACTTGGCGTCTTTTGCGGTGGCCCGCAGGGCAAATGCTTTGAGAATGCCGAGCACCTCCTCGACTCGGCCCGGAGCGCGGTGGCGCAACGCCAGATCGCGCACTGCCCGGTGCAGCGCCGCCGATAGCGGGCGGCGCAACCCCCCTTCGGGTCGTGCCTCGACCTTGCCGGCACCCCAGCCGCGCCGTATGGCGATCGAGCGCAGCTCGCCGAGCAATACCGTCTTGCCCACCCCGCGTAAGCCGGTCAGCACCAAGGATCGTTCTGGACGCCCCCGCGCCACCCGTTCCAGCACCACATCGAAGGCGGCCAACTCTCGGTCCCGTCCGGCCAGCTCAGGCGGCCGCTGGCCGGCGCCGGGGGCGAACGGATTACGCACCGGATCCATTCTGCGACCGTATCTGGCTTTCTAGCGTTTACCGCAGATCGTGCAATAGATCCCAATCAGCGTGTCGCGTGGTCATCACGCGCGCACTGCGTAGCAACGCAGATTACGAATGTCATAGCGGAAGATGTCCAGGTTGGTGAAGCCGCAGCGGGAGACCAGCGCGCCCAGCGACTCGGCGTCGAACATGGTGTGGTGGGCGTTCCAAATCCAGCGGGGGACACCGCGCGCGTCAGTACCTTGGTGCGCGGCCCGGTCGGAGTGACCGCCGAGGATCCAGTAGTTCGCTTCTGCGGTGTCGATTTCGCCGCGCACCCATTGCTCGGCAACGAACCGGGCGTCCGGCACCCCGATGTCGAGCTGGGCGCCAGGCCGCATCACCCGCGCCCACTCCCGGACGGTGGGTTCCACGAGCTCGTAGCTCTGGTGTTCGAGTACATGGTTAGCGCGCAGGGCAGCTATCGAAGCGGTCGCGAACGGCAGCTGGTCGATCCAGCTGATCACCTCGATGTCGGGCAACGGGAGAACGTCGACGTGCACGTCGTAATCGGGATGCGGTTTCTCGCCCGCCCCGAGCTCGACTTTCACTGGTGATCGATTTTCTTGATCATTTTTGCGGGGCGACCCGCGACAACGGTATACGGCGCCACGTCCTCCAGCACCAGCGAGCCCGCGGCGACGACCGCGTGCTTGCCGATATGCACGGGGCCCAGCACCAGGGCGTGGCTGGCCACCCATACCCCCTCCTCGATCACCACGTCTCGCCCGGACCGGGGGAACGTGATCTGCCGTTCCCGGCCGAACTTGGTGATGTCGTGGGTGCCGGTAAGTACCGCGACCTCGTGACCGAAAAAGGCGTACTCGCCGATCGTGATGTCGCCGCCGGACACGTTGAACAGGGCATTGTTGACAATCGCGGTGGGGTGGATGTGTAGCCGTTCATGCCGGCCGTGCAGCTGGTACCGGTAGAGCGGGTTTTCGCTTTCGCCGTAGCTGAACCGGTTGCGTTCCTCAGCGATCAGCCGCTGCAGGGGGCCACGCAACACCCGGACCAGTAAGTCGTCCAGTAATGACATGATCGAAGACTTTAGCGAGCGAGCGGAGGGGCCAATCCAGCGCGGGCCAGCGTGGCCGATAGCCGCCTGGCTAGTGCATCGGGACCAAAGTGGCGCCGGGCCAGCGCTCTGTTGCGTGCGAGCAGCGCCGGGTCTGGATCGGCGAACCAGGCGGCGAGTGGCGCCGGGTCGTCGACGGGAAACCAGCGGAAACCCAGGCTGGCCACCTCCCTGGCCACGGGGTAGTCGTTGACCGCCAGCGGCCGGCCGGCCAGCGCGGACTCGATCAACGGCATGCCGAAGCCTTCCCAGGTCGAGGGCAGCACCACCGCATCCGCGGCTGCGTACGCGTCGACCATCCGCAGTGAGGCGGGTAGCCCCCGGCGTACCGGGCAGCGGGCCCGGGCGAGCAACTCGGCCAGCTGTGGCCCGTAGCCGTCCTCAGCGGCCCCGGTAAGCCAGTAGACAGCACCGAGAGCCTCGGCCAGGGCCAGCCCGGCGGCGATGTTCTTCCGCGGGATTGCTCGCGTGGGTTGCAGCAGTAGCCGCTGCTTTGGCCCTACCTTCACCGCGGCCCGCCCGGCGGTCCGATTGCCGCGGCGGGGGATGCGAGCGTAACCGTGGTAGACGGGGATTGCCGCAATGCCGCGACCGGCCAGCTGGGCGGCGCTGTGCCGACTAATGGCCACGTGGTGCCAGCCCGGATTATCGGGCGGCCAGCCGAGCAGGTGCGCGTAATGATCCCGTTCCCAGGGCAGGTCGTGGTGGCGCAGCACCGCCCGGCGGCCCCGCAACACCGCTGCGACCACCTCGGTCACCGGCGGGTTCATCGGCAGCGAGCACACGTTTTCCACCACGACGAGATCTGTACCGCGCAGCGCCCTTGCCAGCTCACTCGAGCACGCCGGATGCCGGGAATCCAGCGCGAGACCAGGAATGAGGTGATCCGCGATGCCGGCTCCGGCGATAGTGCGTACCCGGCAGCCCAACCGGCCCAGCGCCGCGATCCACTGTGCGGCGGCCACCGATACTCCGTCGGCCGAGCCGAGCCGGAATGACAAGACCGCCACGTTGGTCACGCTACGTGTTTTAGCAGTGCGATAACACTGTATGCCACTACCGGACTATGCAGAGCAGCGTGAATGCGGCGGTTGAGGCGACGGCGCGGGCGATGTTCCAGTGCACCCAGGCCGTTTCGAAATGATTGCGCACCGCACCCACATCGGGGATCTGGCGCGCCGGCCCGGCCGCGGCCAGGGCGTCATTGAGCGGGACATTGATTCCGATCGTGATCAGTAGTGCGATCACGTAGAGCACCAACGCGGTGCCGATCCAGGCAACCGGGGGGCGCTGTCCTGCCTGGAAGTGCAGTACCGCCGTGATAATGGCGAATACCGGCGGACCGGCCAAAATAAGGGCGAGCCAGGGATTGAGGATCGCCACATTAATTTGTTGCATTGCCTCGACGAAAACCCGGTTGTCAGTCCGGCTGAGTCCGGGCATGACAGACATCGCGAAGGCGAAGAACAAGCCGGCTAACAGACCCATCGTCACGGTGGCTGCTACCAGAGTGCTGCTGCGCAACGCTGCAAGCATCATGTCGGCCTCGCTAGCCGGGGGTATTCGAACACCTCCGGTCGTGCGTACTGCTGTGTCATGTCATTGGAGTTAAGCCCCGCATCCGCAGACGATCCATCGTTGATCGACGCAAGAGCATGTGCGTGCGTCTAGGCTGTCGGGCATAGATTGCCTGGCAAGCCTGCTCGATGGGCCTCGGGCGCGCGGCGCGTTCCTGCTCCGCGCGCTGATGGACCCGCCCTGGTCGCTGCGCATTGAGGATCAAGCACCGCTGACCTTGGTAGCCATGATGCGCGGCCCGGCCTGGGTGGTACCGGATTCCGGTGACCCGCGGTCGCTGCACGACGGGGATGTCGCGATCATGCGAGGGCCTGATCCGTACACGATGGCAGATCAGCTCAGCACGCCACCTCAGGTGGTTATTCATCCTGGCCAGCGCTGTACCACGCCAGCAGGAGAAGATCTCAGTGAGGCAATGCAGCTGGGCATCCGTACCTGGGGCAACAGTGCCTACGGCGCCACGATGATGCTGGTTGGCACCTACCAGATGCGCGGGGAGGTCAGCCAGCGGCTGCTCGCTGCACTGCCCGCGCTGCTCGTGCTGCCGGCTAACTCGTGGGACTCGCCGCTGATGGCGGTGCTCAGTGACGAGATCGCGAAAGATCAGCCCGGGCAGGAGGTAGTCCTCGACCGGTTGCTCGATCTGCTGCTCATCGCCGTGCTGCGCGCCTGGTTGTCCGGCGCCGAGGCTAACGCTCCGGGCTGGTACCGGGCGCAAAGCGATTCGGTGGTGGGTCGGGCGCTGCGAATGCTGCATGAGCGCCCGGAGCATCCCTGGACGGTCGGGGCGCTGGCCAGCGCAACCGGGGTCTCCCGGGCCGCGCTGGCACGCCGGTTCACCGAACTCGTCGGCGAGCCGCCGATGACGTATCTGACCAGTTGGCGGCTGGCATTGGCGGCGGATCTGCTCCGCGACTCCGACGCGACCATCGGCGCCATCGCGCGGCAAGTGGGCTACGGCAGTCCTTTCGCGTTGAGTACTGCTTTCAAGCGCGTTCGCGGCATCAGCCCGCAGCAGCACCGCAAACCCGTCCGCGACGAGGTCCACTGAAAAGTCGTGGCTCACGCAACGGAGATTAGCTACCGGAGCGGCTGAGCCCGGTCCAGAAAATGTTCACCAAGCGCGTGGTGAGGTCCTCGGGGGTCTCCTCGGGGTTTTCCAGTGCCCAGTCTGACAATGCCTCGGCAGCTCCGACCACTGCGTATGCGATCGGCACTACCTCCTCCTCGGCGTCTTCGGCACTGGTCGGGGCCAGCAGATTGGCCACCAGGGCGATAATCTGCTGGCGGGCTGCGGCAATCTCCCCGGCGAACGGTTCCCGGGCCCGAGCCTGCCGGTACAGCACGATCCAGCCGTCGCGATGCTCGGTGACGAACGTAAAGAAGGCCAGCAGGCCGTGGTGCAGCCGCTGCTGCGTGGTCAGTCCAGGCGGAGCCGCTACGGTGATTAGCTTGATCAGGCGCCGTGCTTCTCGCCGGATACACGCGCTGAACAATTCGTCCTTAGACCCGAGATAGGCGTAGATCATGGGTTTGGAAACCCCGGCAGCCTCGGCGATCTCGTCCATCGACGCCATGTGGAAGCCGCGCCGGGAAAACACCGCGACCGCCGCATCAAGCATCTGCTGCTCGCGCTCCTGCCGGGGCAACCGCCGCCGATGCGCAGGTACGGGCTCGGTAAGGGACGGAGGCATGGTTGCGAGTCTACCTACCAACGCGTAGGGTTACTCACCAGTAGATAGCGGTGAGCGGTGCAGCAATCATGGCGGAGGCCGGAATGAACGACGTCGATCCGCGGAAGCTGTCCACTGAGAAGTTCGTGGCCTTCCTGCAGTCGACTAACGGTGACATGGAACCGCAGGCTTTTGCCCGGCTCATCAAGCATGCCTCCACCGAGCAACTCGACGCGTTGCTTGAGGAACCGCAGCGACGTGCGGTGCTGCTCGATACGATCTTCGCCCGGATGGCGGGGCAGTTCCGACCGGAGAACGCGCCGAAGCGCGACTCTGCGATCCACTGGCGGATTACTGGGGGCCCGAGCGGCGAGGACGTGTACGAAACGTGGATTACCGGGACGGAGGGTGCGTCGCCGCCGCAGTGCTCGACAAGCAAGGAGCTATCGCACGACCCGCGGGTGACCCTCACCATGTCCGGCGATCAGTTTCTCGCGTTGGTTTCCGGAAACAGCTCTCCCACGATGATGTTTTTCACCGGCAAAGTGACGGTGGACGGCGATGTCATGTTCGCTGCCACGTTAAGCAATATATTCGAATTACCACAGGCCTAACGGCGCGCGCTGCCTGCGAGCTCCAGCACGCGCCGCAGCATTCAGTCACTACAGCTTGCTTACTGGACGCGCACGGATCCGGTGCTGATGCTGGGCGGAGAATATGCCGGTGGCGAGATATTAGCCTGCTTCACCCGTTGCTGGGCTCGGCGGCCATTGCGTACCGCGCTGATGGTTTGCCGTACTCTACGCAGTGATGAGATCTGCGTTGCCAGATGAAGCTGGTAACGCCACCACGGGTGGTTACCCCGGCGCTTCCACAGCGTATAAGCGAACTGGGTGATCGGTTGATCGATGTAGCTGGGTACGTTCTCGAACCACTCGGTGCTGTTCATGGCCGCATTTTGTAGGTCCAGGATGTCCGCACGCCGCTTCTGTTCGTAATGCGCCAGCGCCGCCTGGAGGTCATCGTGGGCTTCGAGGCTGTCGGCCAGCCCGACGGCATCCTTCATCGCCAGCGTGGTGCCCGATCCGATGGAGAAGTGCGTGGTGTGTGCCGCATCGCCCATCAACACGACGTTGCCGTGGTGCCATGAGCTGTTGGTGATGCGGGTGAAGTTCAGCCACGGGATTTTGCCCAGATCGCGCATCGAGTTCATCAGGGCATGACCGTCGAGATGGTGTGCGAAAATCTTCTCTAGCTTCTTTATGCTCTCGTCGGGATCTAGCGTGTCAAAGCCGAGCCCGCTCCAGGTATCCGGGGAGCACTCGACGATGACGGTGGTGGTGTCGGCGTTGTAGGGGTACGAGTAGAACCATATCCAGCCGGCGGGCGTCTCTTCGAAGGCGAACAAAAAGGATTCGAAGATCTTGTGGGTACCAAGCCAGAGGTACTTGTTCCGCCCCACCACCGCGTCCGTCTGGAAGTGCTGATGAAGCGACCGCCGGATACGGCTGTTGACGCCATCGCAGGCAACCACCAGATCGGCGTCAGCCACCTCGGAAAGATCTTTGACCTCGCGCTCGAACTGTATGTCAACACCGAGTTGGGTCGCTCGATCAACCAGGATGTCGAGAAGATGCTTCCGGCCGATGGCGTATCCGTATCCCCCGAGATGCGCCCGCTCCGTGCGAACGTATACCTCCTGGTTGTGCCATGAGGCGGGATTTTCGAATATTCTCTGCGCGCTGACCGGATCGTTCTTGTAGAGGCTGTCGAGTAACGGATCGGAGAAGGTAACCCCCCATCCGTATGTCACCCCTGCTGGATTGCGTTCGATCACCGTGATGTCATGGGTAGGGTTGCGCAACTTCGCCGAAATGGCGAAATACAAACCCGCGGGGCCGCCGCCGACGCACACGATTTTCATACCGTCTTCCGCCTCCCTCATCGACGGTGAGCGAATGGATCCAACAGGGCTTGAAGCGACGACAAACGCGGTTTAGCCGGAGGATACCCCGGCCTTGGTGGACGGCGAGGCGGCAATGTCACCACCCTGCCGACGACCCACATGCCCGCGCGAGCCGCGTAGCAGGCTTTGCGCCTTGCGGAACAGTCGGCGGCCGGTAGCCGAGCGCCACGCAAGGTCGTAGGCGATCCGCAGCGGCGCAGGTCTGATCATTTCCACCGCAGGGGGGTAGCGGAATGCAGTACCGCCGAAAGTGACTTTGGGCTGATCCGCGGTGGGCAGCGAGTCGGCGTCACGCTCGGCTCCGTCCAGCAGCGCGGCCAGCGTCTCAGGGCGCAAGCCGCCAAAGTCGAACCAGCGGTATCCCTGTGCCTTGGCCCACTTGATCAGCTCCCATCGGATGGCCGCCGGAACGGATAGCCGCATCGCTTCACCGGAGCGGTCAAACCCCGACAACCGGCCGCGGACCATCTCACCGCATCCGGTCATCAGATCCACCGCGACGGGCACACCATCCACCTCACCGACGAACATCACGACATGTCCGGTGGCAGCCAGTTCCCGGTACAGCGCGGTGATGTAGTCCAGCGGCAGCGGGGTGTATCCCTGGTGCTGGGCCGAACTGGCCATCAGGTCAGCCAGGAGTGCGACATCGGCCTCGGTTCCGGGCCGGACCCTGACCCCCCGCGCTTCCCACCGGTTGGTCCACGACTTGAGCCGCTTGCCGAACCTGCTGCGGATCACCGCGAGGTCCTCGGTCAAGTCGATGCGGATCGAACCCTGCGGGGCAATGCCCGCCGACGAGTGCCGGAAACCGCGGCGGATCAGCTCATTGCTGGTGTCCTCGGCGCTCTCGGGGGGTTGGATGAACAGGATGGGCAGCCGCCGGCGGCTCAGCATCGCGAGAGCATCGACGAGCGCTTGACGGATGTCGTCAGCAGCGGGTGCCCCGGGCGAGACCAGGGGACCGTACGGCAGGTAGCCGACCGAGCCGAGTACGGGAAAGCGGCGGGTCAAGATCTGCGCACCGCCGACCAACTCACCGGCCTGGTACGCCAGCAGGTACAGCGGGGTGAAGCCGACGCGGCTGCGCAATCCTCCCCAGACGGACAACTGCGTGACGTCGGTGCCCGGGGTGTGATCCACCAACCGGTCCCACGCATGCAGTGCTTCAGGGCCGGGATCTTCCCTGATGGTGACGTGGATCTGCTGGGTACCACTGTTGTGACTGATCCCCATGGCGGCTCGATCCTGTGGTGTCGTGCCTACCGGAGCGTTCGCTCCGACTCGCGTCATCATCATGCCGAGTCCGGGCCACCAGCCGAGTCCTGCCACAGTTATCCACCCCCGAGAATTGCCAAGCAGCATCCCCTCGCGATGCTGCTTCGGCTTCGGCGCCCCATGCTGAGCGCACGCGTATCCCAATCACCCTCAGCTATGGTGTCGTCACCGCACGGTCAGTCGTTACGTTGTACCGCAACAGCGGTGGCAGCTCCTCAATACAGTGCCGACGGGTGGTACGGGACATGCATTGCCGAGCCGGTGCCACGGGCTTGCTGTTGCGGGCTCCCGATGTCCGGCGCCGGCCGCTGGTGTTGCTGCAGTGCGGGGGCAATCTCTGGGAAGACCGGTGGGGGGTGCCGGGCGGGCCGCACCACAGCGACGAGAACCCCGCCCAGGCCGCGCTGCGCGATGCAGCTGACCAGGCCGCCGTGGACCCCGGCGTGGCGCGCGTTCGGGGAGCGCTGGTGCACCAGCCCGGCGGCGAAGGCTGGTCGTTCACCAGCGTGGTCGCTGACACCACCGAACCGCTGCCGCTGCGTCCCCACCCCGCCGAGCTGGCCTGGGTACCGGAAGACGATGTCGCTGAGCTGGACTTGCATCCGGTATTCGCGGCGATCTGGCCTGAGCTGCGGGTCACCGAGATAGGAGTCGTGGTGGACGCCGCCAACGTCGTCGGCTCGCGCCCTGACGGCTGGTGGAAGGACCGGGCCGGCGCCGCCGAGCGCTTGCAACGTGCGGTGGCTGCAGCCGGACCTGGAGTCTTTCCCTGCCCGCAGGGCGGCTTCGGTTGGATGGCCAGCCCTGTGCTGGTGCTGGAAGGCGCCGCGGCCCGAGCCCCTGATGTGCCCGGCGTTGAGGCAATCCGTGCTCCTGGCGTCGGCGACGACACCATCGTCGAGATCGTCAGTGTGCCCGGCGCCTGGCTCGTCGTCACCGCCGACCGCGCACTCCGCGCCCGGCTGCCACCCCATGCCCACCCCGTCTCCCCGTCCGCGTTCCTCTCCTGGCTGGGCGCCTAACGGTGTTCTGCTCGGCCCGGCCCGCGTCGTGGATGCAAACCGCGCTGGAGTTCAGAAAGTGAAAGCCAGCGCGGGGTCGGTGAGGAGCGCGCCGATGTCGCTGAGGAACCGGGAGCCCTGGGCGCCATCGACGACGCGGTGGTCGACGGACAGGGCAAGCTGGCAGACCTGGCGAGGCACCACCGCACCGTCCACCACCCACGGCTGTTCCCGGATCGCGCCGAGGGCGAGGATTGCCGACTCACCGGGGTTGAGGATGGGGGTGCCGGTGTCGATGCCGAACACCCCGACGTTGGTGATGGTGATCGTGCCACCGAGCATGTCACCGGGCGCGGTGCTACCGTCCCGGGCCGCGCTGGCGAGCTCCTCCAACGCCAGAGCCAGCTCGTGTAGCGACATCCGCTCCGCGTGTCGAATCTTGGGCACGACGAGACCGCGTGGGGTGTCTGCGGCGATGCCGAGGTGCACGTAGTCGAAGTAGACGATCTCACCGGACGCCTGATCCCAGCTGGCGTTGACTTCGGGGGTGCGCCGCACCGCCAGGCACAGCGCCCGGGCCGTGAACGTCAAGGGAGTCAGTTTCACCCCGCGGAACACGGGTCGCCCCGCCAGCCTGGCTCGTAGCTGCATCATCGCGGTGACGTCGACAGTGAGGAACATGGTGACGTGTGGCGCGGTGAACGCCGAGGACACCACTGCGGCCGCGGTGGCTTTGCGCATACCCCGCACCGGTTCCCGGCGCTGCCCGGGGTCGGCGATGGGTTCAGTCGCGGCGCGTCGTACATCCTCCCGGGTGATCACCCCGCCGTTGCCCGAGCCAAGTACGGTGCTCAGGTCGATGCCCAGCTCCTTGGCCAGCTTGCGCACCGGTGGCTTCGCCAGCGGGACAGATGCCTGATCTTCGGCAGCCGGAGCAACCGCGAGGGGCTTGCGGGGCCGGCGGGTCATGGTCGCGGTGCGTGGGCCGTAACCGACCAGGGTGGTGATCCGCCCATCCGGTCCCTCAGCACCGATCTCTGGACCGATCTCGGCCGTGGGTTGCACGACGGCGTCCCCGGCGTCAATCGCGATCAGCGGGGACCCGACCGCCACGGTGGCGCCAGGTTCGGCGAACAGCTCGGTGACCACTCCGGCGTACGGGCTGGGCAGCTCGACGGCCGCTTTCGCCGTCTCGATCTCCACGATGATCTGATTGAGGGTGAGGGTGTCGCCGGGCGCGACGAGCCAACGCACGATCTCCGCCTCGGTAAGTCCCTCCCCGACGTCAGGTAGGGCAAAGATGCTGGTCATAAAGCGTCAATACCCCAAGGCACGGTCGACAGCATCGAGGATGCGATCGACGTCGGGCAGGTAATCCTCTTCGCATTTCGCGGGAGGGTAGGGGGTGTCGAACCCGGTCACCCGCAATACCGGGGCTTCGAGTGAGTAGAAACACTCCTGCGAAACCCGGGCCGCCAGCTCGCCGATCAATGAAGCCTCGCCGGGTGCTTCCGATACGCAGATCAACCGGCCGGTGCGGCGCACCGAGTCGAACACCGGCGCCAGATCCAGCGGGGACAGCGTGCGCAGGTCGATCACTTCCAGCTGCTGGCCGTCCTGCTCGGCGATGGTGGCGGCGTCGAGCACGGTGCGGACCATCGGTCCGTAGGCAACGACGGTCGCAGTGGTGCCGGAACGCACCAGCTGCGAGCTGAACAGCGGTGGGGGTGCCGAGGTGAGGTCCAGCGCCGCCTTCTCCCAATACCGGCGCTTGGGCTCAAAAAAGATCACCGGATCATCGCAGGCGATGGCCTGCTGGATCATCCAGTAGGCATCGACGGCATTGGCGCAGGCCACGACCTTGATCCCCGGCGTGTGGGCGAAATAGGACTCGGGGGACTCCGAGTGGTGCTCAACGGCACCGATACCCCCACCGTGCGGCACCCGCACGACCACGGGCATCCGCAGCTTGCCCTGCGAGCGGTAATGGAATCTGGCGAGTTGGGTGACGATCTGGTCGAAGGCGGGGTAGATGAACCCGTCGAACTGGATTTCGCAGACCGGGCGGTAGCCCCGCAGCGCAAGCCCGACCGCCGTGCCGATGATCCCGGACTCGCCGAGCGGGGTGTCCAGCACCCGCTGCTCACCGAAGTCTTTCTGCAAGCCGTCGGTGATGCGGAACACCCCGCCGAGCTTGCCGATGTCCTCGCCCATCACGATGACCCTGGGGTTGGCCTCCATCGCAGCTCGCAAACCCTGGTTGAGGCCCTTGGCCAGGGTGATCGTTTGAGGGCCGCCGGTGCCGCTCATCGGCGTTCATCCTCGACGAACGATGCGTGATAGGCCAGGTAGTCCGCACGCGCCGCGTCAATCGACGGTGACGCCTCGGCGTAGATGTTCGAGAAGATCCGCTCCGGGCCGGGGACGGGCATCGACATACAGTAGTCGCGCAGCCGGCGCGCCAGCTCGTCAGCTTCGTTGGCCACCCCGGCGAAGAACTCCGGTTGCGCCAGGCCTTCCCGCACCAGGTGTACCCGCACGCGCTCCACGGGATCCTTGAGCTTCCATTCCTCAAGCTCGTCGGCGAGCCGGTAGCGGGTCGGATCGTCGGAGGTGGTGTGCGCATCCATCCGGTAGGTACACGCCTCGATCAACACCGGACCGTTCCCGGTGCGGCACTCCCGCAGCGCCCACTGCGTGACGGCGAACACGGCGAGCACGTCGTTGCCGTCGACCCGGATCCCGGGGAAGCCGTAGCCGCGGGCCCGGCGGTACAGCGGCACCCGGGTCTGGTGATCCAGCGATGCTGAGATGGCCCACTGGTTGTTCTGACAGAAGAACACCACCGGTGCGTCGTAGACAGCAGCCCACACGAACGCCTCGTGCACATCACCTTGGGAGGTGGCGCCGTCGCCGAAGAAGCAGATCGTCGCCTCGCCCGTCTCCGCGTTGCCGATCTTGCCATCCAACCGCTGTCCCATCGCGTAGCCGGTGGCGTGCAGGCACTGGGTGCCCACCACGACGGCGTACAGCTGGAAGCCGGTGCTGTGGGGATCCCATGAGCCCTGGTCGATACCGCGGAAGATGCCGAACAACTCGGTGGGATTCACCCCGCGGCACCACGCGACGCCGTGTTCCCGGTAGGACGGGAAGGCCATGTCCTGGGGAGCCATCGCGCGACCGGCACCGATCTGCGCGGCCTCCTGGCCCAGCAGCGGCGCCCACAAACCGAGCTGGCCTTGCCGCTGCAAGACGTTGGCCTCCCGATCGAGCCGGCGGACGAGCACCATATCCCGATAGAAGGCTTGGATGTCGGCCGCAGAGATTTCCAGATCGAACCGGGGATGCGAGACGCGCTGCCCCTCGGGGGTCAGCAGCTGGACAAGATCTTCCCCTTCGCTGGTCGCCCGGAGGCCGGCGATCACCTGTTGCGGATTGTGCGGCCCGTCGACCTCCATCGCAGTGCCGACGATAGGACCGGCAAGGGGTTCGACAATGGGGCCCACTGTGGGCTGACCGACTATTGGGCTTCCGACCGGTTTGGCGCCAGGGCTGGAGCGGGATGGTGCACGCTTGCGAGGCGGCATGGGCACCTCCTTGCTGTCACGCCTCGTCCCACTTGTGATGGACACGTCGGCGATGCCGCAGCACAGCATCGCTCCCGTAATGGGTCGCACTGCCAGGAGTCGACGCTGCCAAATCACTCCACCGCAATTGTCCCACGGGCCACATCGATCGTCACAGAGTTCGTCACACGGCATTTGCCTGGTGCGCGGGCGGCGAGCCGTCCTTGCGCCGCTTGGGCAGCATGGCGCCACCGGTGATGGCCGCACCTGGCCCGAACAGGGTGTCCAGCACATCCTTCACCCGGTACAGGTCTGCATTGATCTCCTCTTGCAACCGGGCCAATTGATGCAGCTCATGGGCGCTGGAGCGCTCGCGCTGCGTTGCCGTGTCGGTCGCCACCGCGACCAACCGGTCGGCCTCGGCGCGCGCCTGCGCCAGGAGCCGATCCGCCTCGGCGCGAGCTGCCCTGCCCATCATCTCCGCGTCCGCGGTGGATGTTCGGACCAGCTCCTCAGCGTCCGTGCTTGCCGCGGCGCGGATCTGCTCGGCGTCTGCTCGCGCCTGCGCCCGAACGCGTTCGGCTTCTCGTTCTGCCTCCTGGCAGGTGATTTCCAGCTCGCCGGAACGCCGGCGCAGCGCAGCTTCCTGCTCGGCTGCCTTCCGGTCGGCCTCGGCGCGCCGGCTGGTGACCTCCTGCTCTGCCCGTTCCCGTAACTCAGCGGCTTGTGCGCGGGCCTGATCGAGCGTTGCGGCTGCCGCTGCCTCAGCCTGTCCGCGCACCTCGCGGGCTTCATCCTCGGCAAGTTTGAGGATTTTCTCGACCCGAGCGCCGAAGTTGGCGTCTCCTGCCGGTTCGCCATCGGACGTGTGACGTCCCTGGCTCAGCGCGTCTTCCAGCATCGTGATGCGCTGGTTGGCTGCCGCGACAGCGTTGTCGGCGGCCGCTAGCTCAGCGGCGAGAACGCGCAACCGCTCGTCCACCTGCCGCTTGTCGTAGCCTCGCAGTGCGATGTCGAATGTGGTGTCCGTTAAGTTCCTGCGACTCAAGCGGTTCATCTTGTGACCTCCCCGACGGTGGTGAGGCATCCTTACACTTGGTCACTCTCCGCCGACGACCAGGTCGGGAGTTTCCACGATCGCCTGGCACTCCCCACGCCCGGTAGGGCTATCCTCGCCACTGCGTCCGTTGCCGGGCCCATAGGGCCAATCAGGGGGCCGACCCACAGGAGTCAACGCTGAGCTATCAGGATCCGTCCTGGCGTCCGACCCAACGCTTGCCGGTTACCCGGTTCGTTCCTCCAGGCCCTGCCCCACACCGAGGCTCAGCCCCGCGTCGAGGTCCGGCCCCGTCACGAGGGCCTGCTTGGCCGCCGCCTACGGCCGCGCCGCGGCAGCGGCGCCGGCGCCGTCCGGGCCGCATCCTGGGCCTGACCTGTGCCATCGTCGTTCTGGCGGTGTTGTGCGCTGCGGTCTACGTCGACCGCTCGCTGCAACATGTCGATGCGCTCGCCGACTACCCAGGCCGGCTCGCGCCCACCGCGGGCACCAACTGGTTGATCGTCGGGTCGGACAGCCGGGCCGGCCTCACCCCGGCGCAGGAAGCGCGCCTGACCACGGGTGATGAAGCAGCAGCCGGGGGCAGCCGCACAGACACGATCATGTTGATGCATATCCCGGCTCTGCTCGGTGGCGGGCAGACAACCCTGGTCAGCCTGCCCCGGGATTCCTCGGTTCCGCTCGCGGGTTACGGTCGGGTCAAGCTCAACGCCGCCTTCTCCATCGGCGGTCCCGCGCTGCTGGCCCAGACCGTGGAGAAAGTCACCGGGGTACACATAGATCACTACGCAGAGATCGGCTTTGCCGGCTTCGCGGATCTCGTCGATGACGTCGGCGGGGTGCAGATGTGTCCTACCGAGCCGATCAACGACCCGCTGGCCGGTCTGAACATTGCGGCCGGATGCCAGATGTTCGATGGTCCGAAGGCATTGGGATATGTCCGGACCAGGCACTCGCCGCGGGGTGACCTGGACCGGGTGGTGCGCCAGCGGGAGTTCCTCGGTGCCTTGATCGCACAGGTCACTAGTCCAGCCGTGCTGATCAACCCGTTCCGGATGGTCCCGCTGGGCATTGACGCCCCGGGAACGATCACCGTCGACAACGGAGATCATGTGTGGAACCTGGCCCGGCTGGGGTGGGCGATGCGCGCGTTGTCCCACGATGATGCCGTCACCACGACGGTTCCTTTCTCTGGTTTCGGCACGGTCAGTGACGGCTCGTCCGCGGTACTGTGGGACAAACAAGCGGCCGCCCGGCTGTTCAACGCGCTGGCTCAGGACCAAGCGGTACCTCACTAGCGCGGAGCGCGGCCCATCGTGAAGACCTCGTCGTTGGGTCGCAGAGCCCATCAGGTGCGCGGGCCGGTTGGGCATCGCGAACGGTGCGGTGATTGTCCCGATGTCCCAGATCTCGTCATCCGACAGACCCGCGTCCCTGGCCTGCTGAAGATCGTGGTCGGGCTATGTTGCGGGGCGAGTGGTGATCACCAGGGCCAGGTCGACAATGGCACGCTGCTGCGGGCTCAGCAGAGTGGCTCAGGGATTGCCGGCCACGTGGTTGGAAAGGTGCGGGTCCCCGCTGCGAATCCGCAGGATCGCGCCGTGCGCCACGATGCAGTAAGTGCGGCGCGGCGCTCAATCCGGGTGTATTAAGCATGGGTGATCATACGCGAGGATGACGGGAAGGTTGCCGTGCTGCGGCTGGCCCACGGCGGGCTAAACCTGATGGATACCGAGCTGCTGGAAGCCATCGCGCTGGCGTTCCGGGAGCTCTCCGGCGGCGACGTCAGGTCGGTGGTCATCACCGGCCGTGGGCACGTGTTTTGCGCTGGGCTCGACCTCAAGCGGTATATGGGCGGCGGCACGGACTACGCCAGGCACCTGCCGTTGCTGGTGGGCAAAGCGTTCGAGGCGGTGTTCAACTGCCCGCTGCCGGTGGTGGCGGCGGTCAATGGGCACGCCATCGGCGGTGGCTGCGTGCTGGCGTGCTGCGCCGACGTACGGGTTATGGCCGACGGTGACACAAAGATCGGGCTGCCGGAGCTGCGGGTCGGAGTACCGTTTCCCCGGGCAGCGCTGGAGATCGTGCGCTACGCCGTCGGCGGCGTTTCGGCCCGCCGGCTGGCGTTGGGCGCGCAGACCTACTGCCCCCAGCAGGCCACCGAGCTGGGTTTGGTCGACGAGGTCGTGCCCGCCGACGAGCTGCTCGACCGGGCCAAGACCGCGGCGCGCACCCTTGCCGAGCAGACGCCCCCCGACACCTTCACCGTCACCAAGGCGCAGTTGCATCGCGACGCCCTCGAGCGGATCGATCGCTACCGCGACGAAGAGAACATGCTGGCCCAACGGCTGTGGGTCGAGCATGCCGTGATCGACGGCTGGGCCAAACGCTACCTAGACTCCGCGAAAGACAAGCCACGCTCGGCCAAGCCTGGTAGGTGACGGGCCACGACGTCGGCAAGGTCGGTCCGCGACGACCGCTTCATCGCGAACATGAACCTACGCAACTTTCCGATGCGGCGAATCGCATTCCCAACCGGATTATGTAGCGCTGGAATCGCCATTTTTCGTTATGGTCAGCACCATCTGCGCCCTGTCTGTCGGAGCCTCGCCTAGCAGCTACGCAGCCGAGCATCCAGTAGCCGGCGCCATCCTTGACCTCGGAACCGCTACCGCTGGTTCTCGACGCCGTAGCCGGAGGCGGTCAGCATCCGGCGTAGGGCGACGACGGTTTCGACCTCGATGTCCTTGTGTGCGGGCACGTCGAAGAACCCGGTGTGCGACCCGACGCGGACCTCGACCTTGTCCCGGTGCGCCTCGACCGTGCCAATCGCCTCCAGCAGGGACACGACGTCATGCCACTCGATGTTATGGCCGGCGGGGTGCTGGAGGATCTTCTGCACTGTGTCGCGGTGATGGCTGCTGAGGGGCCTGGGACCTGACGGCGATGCCATAGCAGCTCCTCATGTGCGTCAAATAATCGTCGGCAGCCGGGACCGTAGGTCAAGTTGGGCTGCTCCGCCACATCGCGCGTCTGCCGTTGCAGTACCAGTGAGGCGTCGCCTCGGACGCCGAGCATAGTGGTTGGACCGGCGTAGTTCCTGCGGCGAGCACATGATCGCGTAGTTAGCCATGGACGCGGGCGAGGCGTGAACACCGATCAGGCTCCCGCGTATCTGCGCATGATCGAGCTGATACCTGCGCATGCCATCTCACCGAGCATGTGCGGGGCACGTGGTCATGCGCCGAATCTTCGTCGCGGCCGCTACGAACTCAGCCGGAATATCGATCGACGGCATGCGACAAGGTGAGAGAGGCTCCACGCGGCTACCACGGAGACCGGGACCCTCATTCGCAAGCGACACCGTCGGCGTCGCGGTCGAGCCCTGGACGGTAGCCGGGGTCGCCCCGGTGGAGCGGTGCGGCCCCGGCAGCGCGAGCTGCCGCGCAGTTGGAGTAGTAGGTCGATGTGGCGCCCGGGAGTGGCGCCGTGACCACCGGTGTCGGTAGGGCTGTTGGTGGTGTTTCGATTGTGCTGGTGCCAGGGCCGGTAGCCGTTGCCGGAACCGACGCCTGTGCTGCGGTTGCCGGCGTCGGGACGGCTGTAGGGCCGGGCGTGGTTGTCGGTGTGGGCACCACCAACCGGGGCGTCGGTGTTGCTGCCCGTGCCACCGTGTGGCGTGGAGTAGCGCGCGGCAACGCTGGAACGGCGACTGCGGGAGCCGGTGCCAGTGTTGCCGGCGTGCGGATCGTAGTACTGGTCGGAGTGGTATTGCTCCGGGTGGGAGGAGGGGCCGTTGGCCCAGGATCACCGATCGTCATGGGGGGCGGGGTGCTCTTTGTGGGGCTCGAGGTTAAGGCGATGACGACCAGAAGCACGGCTATCCCGCCGGTGACCCACGGCCAGCGCCGAGTTGGTGCGGCATGCCTGCGGCGGGGTGGGGCCAGTGGTTGTACCGGCCGGGCGGTGACGGAATACGACGGCTCGGGCCGATAGATGGTGCCTTCCACCGCGGCGGGCAAGTACAGCAGCGTGCTAGCCGCTCCTGCACGTCGTGAGTCGTCCCGTGCCTGCGCCACAGCGAGGGAAGGCAGGGGAGTTGTCGGCCGGTCGTCGGGTATGGATGGAGGTCTCATCACCAGCTCTCCTCAGCGTTCCTCGCTGCGGCTTAATCGGCCCTCGTGGTGAGGCGTTACCCGATGCGCTGCAGCTGGCTGTGGGGCCCACCTAGGTGCCGTGGTTGCGTTGTGGGTGGTCGGTGGTCAGGCCGCGGAGGAGGGTGTTTACCAGAGCGGTGTAGTGGGTGGCGTGGTCGGCGACGAAGCCGATGTGTCGTAGCTCGAGGCTGACGGCGCCGTGGCAGGCAGCCCATAGTCGTTGGGCGATCTCGTCGGGTTCTCCGGGTTGGAGGTGTCCGGTGGCGATGCCTAGTCGTACCGTGTCGACAAGTCGATTGAAGGCGTTGCGGGCGGCGGTGCGCGCAGCATGGGAGGGTTCGATGCTGGGGAGGGGATGGTCGAACATCAACCGGTACATTGCGGGGTTGGCCAGGGCAAAAGCCCGGTAGCGGCCCAATCCGGTGACGATGGATCGCCGTGGATCGTCACTGTCCGGGGTGACCGCGACTGCCGTGGACAGCTCGTCGAAGCCTTGTTGTAGCAGTGCGTTGATGATGCCGTCTTTGGACCCGAAACGGTTGTAAACGCCCATGACTCCCACGCCGGCGCGGGTGGCGATGTCGCGCACGGTCAGTGCGTCGGGTCCCCGTTCGTCGAGCAGGGCTCGGGCGGCGCGGAGTAGCGCGTCACGGACTTCCAGCGTGGGCGTGCGGTGGCGGGTCACCGTTGTGCCAGCTGTGTTGACGCGATCGGGGTGAGGCGGCCAGGCGGGGACGGCATGCGGCCATGTAACCATGGTGGTGGTCATGGCGTCCTTTGCATAAGGGACGTCGGTTGTGACGACGGTGCCGTTGCGTCGCGGAGTGCCGCCAGCGCCGGGCCGGGCAGCGCGAATTCCTGGCTGGGGATCCCGATCTTGCCCGAGAGTGCGACAGTGACCACGCGGGCGATCACGCCGGGACTGAACAACACTCGGGGGTGTGCGTTCATCATGATCACGTCTAAGTATTTGTCGGCCAGGTGACGATTGCGCACGGCGGCCCGCAGCATGAGGTCGATCCACCGACGCGCCATCGTGGTGCCGAGCTGAGGTGTGGTGCCGTGGAGCTCGACGCCGGGCCAGCGCAGGTCTTCCATGCTGGCCACGAACCAGGGCATGGCGACATTGGTGGCCAGCCGGCGTTGGAAGGCTCGCTCGAATCCTGGCTTGGTGCCGGCCGCGTAGTGCTGCAGGCAAGTCCGCAGGACCAAGGCGTCGGTGGCGGCCACCGTCATGCCCTGGCCGTAGATGGGGTTGAATGCGCATACCGCGTCACCGGTGACCACGAACCCGGCAGGCCAACTCGGCAGGCGGTCGAAGTGGCGTAGCCGGTTGGTGGGGGTGCGGAACCCGCGGATCGGGGTCAGCGGGCGGGCGATGCGGATGGCCTCGTAGATGGTCGGGTCGGGCAGATCCCGGGCCCACTGGAGAAACCCCGTTTCATCCAGCGGTGGGGCCGCGTCGGCGAATCCGCCCAGCGTGACGTGCCATTGTCCGTGTTCGATGTCGAGGATCAGGCCCGCTCGGCGGTTGTGCGGGGCCCGTCCGTTGATGACCACCCCGGTCCAGTGCCGGGGGAATCCCTCAGGTTTGGCGTAAAAGCGTGATGCGTAACCGATCCCGGAGGTAATGGACTGCTCGGGGACCGGGCCGTAACCCAGCGTCGCGAGCCAGTCGGGTGCCTTGGACCCGCGGCCGCTGGCGTCGATCACCAGGTCAGCCTCGAGGGTGTCCGGGCCGGCGCCGTTGCGGTGGCGCACCCGTATGCCCCTGACCCGGCCGGCCGCGTCGGTCTGGAGACCGAGCGCGTCGGTTTCGGGTAGCGCGTGCAGGTGCGGATAGTCCCGGTTGAGGCGTTGGCGGATCAGAAATTCCAGCAGGATGCGGCTGTACATGGTGAACTCGTCGTGCATCGGGCTGATCGGCAGTGGCCCGAACGGGCAGACCACCTGGAGCGGGACGCTGCCGCGGGCTGGGGAGGCGCCGTGGGCGCGCAGCTCGGTATCGAGGTCGGGAAACAGTTGTTCGACGATGTGGCGGCCGTGCAAGAGCAGGCCGTGCGCGTGATAGGACTGCGGTACACCCTTGCGGTGCTCGGGGGTACCGGGAAAGCGGTCGCGGTCCAGGATCGTCACCTGATCGAAATGATCGAGCAGGACTCGGGCCGCCAGCAGCCCGGCAAGACCGCTGCCGATGACCACTGCGCGGCGATCCCGCCCCAGCCGGTGATCCCGCCCCAGCCGGTGATCCCGCGTGGTCAAACGTGATCCTCTCATCGCTCCGCACCCTTCTTGAAGAACAATGTTCTCTTACTTGAGAAGCTAGTTCCACCGTGGGACGGGTGTCAAGAACTCTGCAGGCCGCTCAACGAACGCGAGCTGCATCGATCAGCGTCGCGGTCGCTTAAAGGCGCCTCGCGACAAAAGCCGTCCGCCGGACTGCGTCACCCCGTGAGATCCGACCTGCCGGCCAGAACCCTGTGCAGGAATGCCGTCACGAGCGCCTCGACGGCGACCGGATTGTCGATTATGGGCCAATGGCCGCTGTCGGACAGGACGATCACTTCAGTGTTGGCGAAGGTGTCTTGTTGGCGGTGGGCGTACCGCACGGGCAGGTACGGGTGGCGGGCACCCCAGACGACCAGCGCCGGGCGCCCCGTCGTGGACAATCTCTGGTGCAGATCCTCAGAACCCGTAGCCGGCTCGGTCGTGCGGTACAGCCGCAGCACGGCGTGTCGCATGCCGGGATCTTTAAAATCGCGAAACATCCGCTGGATCACCTCGTCCGGGCAAGCCCCGAGGATTGCCGTGGCGCAACAGCAACCGAAACGCCGGCAACGTGGCCGTAGGCCAGGAACAGTTCGCCGTTGGTACTTGCGTTACGGCCTGTCTCGTATCGAGATGTCGAGGAGCGTCTACGCAATAGCGTCCTGTCGGGGATGATTGTCGGTCGTGGCGGTACGAGTGCTATATCTGACTTTCCGGCGGCTCATGGCCTGCTCGGACTGCTAGCCTCCGGTGCACATTCGAAGAATGCGGAGATTCTTGTGCCGCGCCACGAGTCAGATTACCGTGTCAGCGATAAAAGTGCTGGCCATGTTTGAAGCTGGTTGTCTTGTGGTGATCCTTTTGTCGGTCACTGAGTGTGAGATGGGCTAATGCGCCTGTCGCCGGGGCCGCATCTAACCTGGCACGCCATCGTTATCAGCTAGTCGTGTCGGTGCCCCTGCTGGTGCGGGTGCCATCATCGACAATTCCGTCAGCTGCATTCAGTGTTTCGCGTAGGCATTGTTAACAGGATGGTGCTATGAAGGAGTTCTTGATCGCGATCGGCATCATTGCGGCCGTGGTGTTGTTGGCGCCGCATTTGCTGCTTGCATCGCCACATGACGCCGGGCCTGATGGTCATGTTTCGTCGCGGAATCCTTTTCCTTGCGAGGTGGATCATTCGGCCGAGTGCACGTGGGGGCAATATCAGCAAATAGCCGAGGAGGACTGCGCCCGGGACCGCGCACAAGGTGGACGGTGCGAGATAGTGACCAATGGTCAGCGACCGCGTGCAGTTCACATTCCATCAGACAGTGAGCTTAGTGAGATGGGCCACAAATTCGACGATGCCACCCGGCGCCTTTGTGACGATCTTGCTGATGCGGGATACGGATGTCACGTTAGCCACAATTAAACATGCTCGCCTTGGCGGTGTTGCTGCGTTTCGCCAGCGGCCAGGTGCTCCCACCGCCTCGAGATTGGGCAGGTTGGCCGTCGGCGACCGCGACCGGCTTGGATCGGCGACGAGTTCGTCGGCGGCGTCTGGTGCTTGTCCCGCTCGGCCGTCGACAGTCCGCCCGTGGGTGTGCTACAGGTCTTGGGATTTCATCACAGCGTCGTGGAAGTCAAGAAACGCCCACAGCTCGGCGGGATGCCCGGTCAGTGCGTGGAAGACGTTCGGCACGAGCGCGGACCTCTCAGCGATTCTTACCGATACGTTCGCGCAGGCCAGGTGGGAAATCCTCAAGTTCCAGGATGCCAAACCGGCTCACTTCGGTCATGGCTGCAGACGCTGCTGGGATCCAGTCTTGCCGACGGCAGCCAGAGCCGGTGCGATCAACAATGATTGATTACATGGGGATGCCCGATCGGGCAGGTACCCGAATAGTGGTCAAACGCCCAATTGAACCTTGGCGTGAGCTGCCAGTGCTCAGCGCAGAACGAACGATCACAGCGCGGGCAGTAAAACGGGACCCAGCTCTGGTCAATCGCGTGTAAGGCGGCCGCATCAATGGCACTGGCCGCCTGGATCGTCGCTGTGAAATCGGTGACCTGGCTGGAAAAATTTGTGTAGGGCAGAAATCCGGTGATGCGGATAGTGCCCTGGGCGTCGGGGAAGACCCGGAAGATGATGTCCTGGTCGTCATCGACGTACAGCTGCCCACGCCGGCTCACCTCGACAATCGCCGCCGTGTGTGGGCAGCTTTCGTGCTGGCACGGGAATGCGATGCGCAGCCGTGCCGGATCGTCCACGCCAACCAGTGTCGCAAAAAGCGCGACTAGCGTTGACGGTTGAGGAATGCCGTGGTGAGCAGGTTGTACAGCTCTTGAGGCCACACTGGCGGACCGAAGTAAGCGCCTCTCGCGGCGTCCGCCCCGGCGTCGCGCCACCATTGTGCTTGTTCAGCGGTGTCCACCCCCGGGACGATCACTGTTGCGCCAGCGCTGTGCACCAGCGGAATTGCCGCGCGCAGCGCTCGGGCCACCACCGAGTCGTTTCCCGGCCGCTCGGCAATCCGGGACGCGATCCCCGCATCGATCTCCACCGCTCCCAGCGGAAGATCTTCGAGATACACCAGGTACTCCAGGCTGGCTGCGGCGCCCAGCAGCACGACCTCGGCGCCTAGCTCAGCGAGTACGCGCACGTTGTCCAGGACGTCGCCGTGACCGCGCGCCAGCGCGTCCAGCGGCACCCCGACCCGAAGCTCGCCGGCTGGCAAGGCGGTCGAGGATAAGGCGTTGTTCACCACGGCAAGCAGATCCGGGTCTTGGCTCAGCCGTGCGGTGAGGTCGACGCGCATCCGCGGCGAGCCGCTAGTCGGACAGCGTGAGACCAGCTGCTGCACGGAGCAGGACTGGTGTACCAGCCAGCGCCCGAGCTCGATCACCAGCCCGGTCTGTTGAGCGAGCGCCAGGCAGTCGTCATGGTCAGCGACTGTGCCGTCTGGCCGGTCCCAACGCACCAACGCCTGCAGGGCCACGATCCACCCATTATCCAGCGCGTAGATGGGTTGAAAGCGGGATCTCACCTCACCGCTTTCAAAGGCGCCGGGCATTGTGGCGGCCAGCTGATACCGCGCTTGCTGCCGGGCATCAGCCGGCGCGTCATACCAAGCCCATTGGCCGGCACCGCTGCGTTTGGCCTCGTGCAGGGCCGCGTCTGCGGCACGGATCAGCTCGGCGGGAGAAATCCCAGTAGCGTGCCGGTGTACCACCCCAACTCCAGCGGAGACCGCAAGCCCGCAGTCGTTGACGTAAACCGGCTCGCACAACGTGTCGTTGATGCCTGCGGCGAGCGCCCGGGCGTCGAGCCGGTCCGGGCCGTCCTCGACCAGGATTGCGAAGTCGTCGGCTCCCAACCGCGCCACCATCGCGCGCTGCCCGGCCACCAGATCGCTGAGCCGGTGGGCGACCGAGCGGAGCACCGCGTCGCCGACTGTCCGGCCGAGGCCGTCAGTGATAACTGAGAAGTTGTCCAGGTTTACCCGGCACAGCGTCACCATGGTCGACGGGACGGCTGTGCCGAGGACCTTCTCGAGATGGGACATCAAATAGTGTTCGTTGGGCAGCCCGGTGAGGACGTCATGTAAGGCCTGCGTGGACAGCTCCTGCTGCAGCAGGTGCAGCTCGGTGACGTTCTCTACGACGGTCTGGTAGTGGGTCGGCACCCGATCGGCGTCGCGCAACACCGAGATTCCGATATGGGTCCAAGCGACCTCGCCTGTCGTTGCGGTGAGCTGTCGCCGGTGCCGGAAACGGGTCAACTCCCCGCTGGCCAGCCTGCGGTGTGCCTCGGCCAGCATCTTGTCGTCTTCGGCCTGCAACAGTTCGGGCAGCGACGCGCCGATGACGTCGACCGGCGAGCGGTGGACCAGGTCCGCAAAGGCTGGGTTGGCGGTGACCACCGTGCCGTCAAAGGTGCTGATCGCGATGCCGACCGCGGAAGTGAAAAAGATCTCCCGGAATCGGGTTTCACAGATCCGCAGTTCCAGCTCGGCCTCATGCTTGGCTTGTCGCAGTGCTTGAGTAGTCGCTTCCTGCTCGTCGAGGATGTAGTGCCGGTACGCCTGGACGTAACCGCTGGCCAGCGAGGCCAGCACGGGCAGCACGGCTCTGTCGAGCTGGTCGACGTCGCGCAGTTCCGTGAGTCGCGGCAGTCCCTTCCCGAGGACTTCGATGCTGGCACCCAGGCTATGTGGCTCGATGAGGCCGTGCGCGACGAGCTCCGCGGCGACCTCGACCGAAGCCTGCTCATCGACCGGCACTGCCGCGGCCGCCGTGGCAAGCCGGGTCACCAGCCGTGAGAGGAGCTGCTTGATCTGTTGCTCAGACTTCGGCACCGTTGGGGCCGCTGCAGCCGCCCATGCGGACGCCAGCTCGGCCGGGGTCAGGCGAGGCTGTGACGGACCAGCAGCAGTCATGATGATGTCAGGGGCCGCGAGACGTCTCGTCCCCGCGGTACCCAGCTGCTCAGCTGGCGCACGTCTCGCCTTTCGGAGATCAAGTAGGCCGTGGCCTAGGGTACTCAGCACCGCATCTATGTGATTACTTCATTAGGGTGACTGAGCCGTGGGACTGGCTGATTACGTAAAGCAAACAAGCCGGAGTCGCGGATGTCTCGCGGCTCCGACACCACACTGCTCGGCACCGTGGCTTCCGGCCTGGAGCTGAATACCTTGGTGCCGCGCGACGAGGGCCGGGTGCTGCGGGGTAGATGCACATTGCTTAGCCGGCGTGGTCTGAGATGTGTCGGTCCCCTCAAAGCGACTATCGGGCCTTGGTTACTCTCCGTTGCCCTCTGTTTGGTTACGCAAAGTCAAACAAAGACGACTAATGCCCCCGCGGAGAGGGTCAAATCAGTGCGATCGGGGTAAAGAGTCTACTTTTCGTGCTGCTATGTACCCCCATCTGGTCTTTCGGTCCGGAACCAGGGCAAGGACCGCCGCCGGTTGAGGCGCCTGCGGTCAGCCGGTGCGGGTATTGCTGACGCTTTGTTGCCGTACCCACGGCCAGGTGATCAGCGCCCACGCTGCAGCGCCGAGAATCAGCTCGGAGAGGAGATACCAGGGCCACGGACCCAGCATGTCCAGCAGCGACTTTGCCAGCGGCTTGGTATTAAGAAAGCCGTAGTTGGTGCCCGCCTCGCGATTGACGGCGAACATCGCCACGCCCCAGACGATGGTGACCAGCACCGCGACCTGGTAGCTGCGCCAGTTCGGCCGCAATCCCATACCCCAAGTCAGATAGATCGCTGCCCATGGTGCCAGGCTGTGGACCCCGAAAAATGAGACGAACTGCAGCGAGGGGAAATCCGGGCCGTGCAGCTCGGGGCTGATGAATGCCTGCGCGGTGAGCGTCAGACCCCAGAAGTAGGTCAACGCGAACGCGGTGGGGGAGTACGACCATAACGCCCATACCGCGGCGATCGAGGCCAGATCGCACAGTTGCAGCGGCAGCGAGTACTTGATCCCCGGCTGCCATGGCAGCACGTAGTAGACCTCTACTGGTACCAGGAACACGGTGAACGCCAGCGCTAACCCCCTGCTGAGCCGCTGACCGGCAGGAGTGCCGCGATACCGGCGGCCCGCGACGACCAGTACCACCGCGACGACGATGAGCACCACCACGGCGGCGGCATGTGACCATCCATAGGCTTCGAACTGGCGCGCCGCCTGCAGCGGTCCCACCTCAGCGAGCCTAGCGACGCTCACCCCGCCGTAGGCCTGTCCGGTGCCAGTGTGTGCTGATCTCCGGGATACTGTGCGGCATGGGTGACAGGCAGATGGAGTTGCCGGCTGCGCTGCTGCGCGGCGTGGAGAAGGCCATCAGCCTGCAGCAGGCGCCGGTTACTGGTTATGTCGCACGGTTGCGTCGATCGCAACCATTCGCGACCCCAGCGGGGATCATCGCGGTGCTGGAAAAGCAGTATCTGGCGACGGTCACCGGTGCCGGTGCCGCTGTGGGTGGTGTCGCGGCAGCACCGGCCGTCGGAACTGCCGCCGCCTTGGCGCTCAGTGGCATAGAGACGGTGTTGTTCTTCGAAGCTACCGCGTTGTTCGCGCTTGCCGTCGCCGAAGTGCACGGCATCCGCATCGCAGACGCCGAGCGGCGCCGGACCCTTTTGCTGGCCATCGTGCTGGGTGACAACGGGGCCATGCTGGTCGAGAAGCTGGCCGGCCGGACTGGCCAGCATTGGGCAGACTTGCTCCCGGACGCGATCCCGCTGTCTTCGATCACGGCAATCAATCAGACCCTCGGTCGTTGGTTTCTGCGCCGGTACGGGCGCAAGCAAGGCATGCTGGCCTTGGGCCGGCTCGCGCCTCTGGGAATCGGAGTGGCGATCGGCGCCGCCGGCAACCGTGCCTTCGGTCGTACGGTCGTCACGACTAGCCGCCGCGTCTTCGGTCCTTCCCCGGCAAGCTTTGCCGATGCATTGATCATTGACGGCGCCGTGGAGTAAAGCGCGGGCAACTCACGGGTGTCACGGTGAGTCTTGCCACAGTCCTCTTACGACCTCGATCTCGAACACACGCGCGATGAGGTGGGGAAATGATCTGCCCGACGACCTCGGTGTTCGATCCAGGCGTGTGCAGGTGATTCACATGGACCAGGCGGTTTTGAAGGCGGCGTCCTGCGTTTCGTCGGCACCTGTATCCTGGCGCCGCGTTTCGGCCTTGCCGCTGAACCGACCCGGCAATTGTTCGATTGCGGATCAAGGAATTCGGGCATCCGGGTCACTTTCGGTGTTTTTGGCGTGCGATGGAGCCGCAACGTGCAACGAGGACAGCGGTCCATGGTCGACTTCCTGCGCGGCGGCTTCGACCGAAGACAGACCAGCGGGTACGCAGCTGAGACGAGGAGCCCTATGGATGGATCTTCCACCGGCCTACTTCGGTATAAGTCGGAAGGCCATGAGGAGTTCGACCTTGAGAAATTCTTTCGGGAGGGGCTCTCGCAAGCATTGGGTGGAAAAGCCCAGCTGAATATCATGCTCGCCGGCCGGGTCGGGGTAGGAAAGAGTACGCTGGTCAATGCAATCTTCGGCGAACCAATTGCGCCGACCGGTGTTGGCCCATCTATCACCCGGAGCATTCAACGCTACGATCGGCCAAATTTGCCGATCTCGGTGTATGACACTCCGGGCATCGAGCTCGGCATAGAGACGGGTCGGATAGCCGACACCTACCTTGCTGAGATCAGGAGGCAGATGGGAGACGACGACACCCGCGTTCATTTTTGCCTGTACTGCGTACGAACCCGCGACGAGCGTTTTGAGACAGTCGAGTCTGAGATAGTCCGTGCATTGGCGAAAGAAGTCCTGGTCGCCCTGGTCCTCACGCAGTGCCCTACACCTGATGACCCCCGGGCGAACCGGTTCGCGCAATATCTGGCATCGCTCAACCTTCCTGTCCTTGACGGGCGGTGCTTCAAGACGCTGGCGGAACAAGACAATGTCGCCGGAGTTTGTCTCGCGCCGTTTGGACTGCCAGATCTCGTCAGCTCTGTTTATGATCAGCTTCCGGATGCCCAGCGGCATACGCTGGCCAGTTGCCAGCGGGTTTCGCTCGAGCTCAAGATCGCTGAAGCGCGACGGTCGGTTAATGTCAAGACGGGTACAGCTGCCTTGATTGCGGCTACTCCGATCCCGCTCGCGGACGCTATTCCGTTGAGTGCTTTGCAAATCAGCATGCTGGGCCAGATCTCTACCATCATGGGGCTGAAAGTTGATCCTAAAGCTATTGCTACTGCTTTTGCGACCGTTCTCGGCGTGGCGTCGGTAGCGCGCACGACGGCAAGCTTTTTCAAGCTTTTCCCGGGTAGTGGGACTACTATTAATGCAACCATCGCCTCAACCACGACCAAGGTGCTCGGTGAGGTGTTCATCACCGCGTGCACGAACGTGCTCACGCGTCAACTGGCCGGTGAGCGCATCCACCCGGATGACATTGTTGGCGAGCTAGTCAAGGAGCTTCCGGTGCTGCTCAATGGCGCTGCTCGCACCACCCTGGGCCGTAATGCGGCGTAAGGCACTTGGCCACCTGGCTGAAGATCAGCAAAGAGGCCGGAAAGGGCGTGGCAACCCTTCCCGGCATCAGCTGGACTTGCCGGCTTTCTAGTGGCCCGGAGAACCGCTGCGCAGGGCGGTGCAGATTCCGGTGCAAGTGGCGCAGAGCGCCCCGCAGGATCCCCTCTCGCCGCCGGGTGCTTCGGCTGACTCGGTTTGGGCTTGCTCGAAGAGCCGACGCTTTTCCTCATCGGTCATTTGCGCGTACTCGTGCGCGATGCCGGCGAAGACGATGTTGCTGAAGGCGGCCGAGCCGGACGCGTCCATGAGGCTGCAGCGCCCAGCTAGCACATCATCGATCAGCGTGCTGAACTCATCGTCGTCGCTGTGCTGGCGCAACAGCGTGAGCGCGTCCCGAAGTTCCGGGGTCAGCTCCGGCTCCGCGCATCCGCCATCCATACTTCAACTCCTCGTGTGGTGGTCACAGGTGCAGGCGCCATTGTGCCCGTGCGCGCCGCCCGAGTTGGCTAGCGCACGCCGGCGTGCCCATCTCAGCCTAGTCGCGACCGTGCCGGTGTGCGCGGTGTCCTGCAGCTGAGATAACTAACGCACTGTAACCGCTTGCTCAGGTTCTTTGACGAGCCAGCAGCAAGACGCGCGCTTGCGCCTGGGTACGTGGTCGTTGAGCATGTGCGCCGCGGGGAGGATCTGGATTCTTACGAAGCCTGGAGTGTTTCACGGTCGGCACGCCGCCAGCTGGCGCGTGCAGCACGTTTGCTCGTGTTGACCTATCCTCACCCGGTCCGCGCCTACGACTATGTGACGCCAAGGATGGGCAGCCGCCGCTGCTGATCCTGGAGAGCTCACCGGCGCAACCAGAGCTACCTGCTCCCGCATCACCGGCGGCCGGGCGCTGCAGTCGTTGTGGCCGGGTCAGCGCCGGCGTTGGTACATGCCGGTGAGTTCTGCTTGTGCGATCACTTTGCCCGCGAGGGCGTACGGTAGGTCCTTGCGGGGGCTGGCGCCTTCGGCCAGGCCGCTGGGCTCAGACAGCGCAAGCAACGTGAAGATGTAGGCATGAGCCCTGCCAAACGGCGGGCAAGGCCCGGCCCAATCCGTCCGGCCGTAGTCGTTCTTGCCCCCCACAGCACTCGTCGGCACCTTGCCTTCCTCGAGCCCACCGCTGGCCGGGTCGAGACCGAACAGCACCCAGTAGACCTGGCTACCTCCCGGGCCGCGGGGATCTTCCAGAAGCAAGACCAACTCCGCGGTGTCCTCCGGCACGTCCGACCACTCCAGGGGCGGGGAGATGTTGTCGCCGTCGCAGGTGTACTGGACGGGGATGAACTCGTTGTCGGCGAAGGCCGGGCTGGTAAGCGTGAGCGCCATAGTGGGGTTGATGGTATCGCTCAGCCGGTGCGAATGCCGTCCAGGAGCTGGTCGAGGCGCTGGGCAAGTTGAGCGGTGGTTGCCGGCGCCAGCGTGGTCCACGCCGTACCACCGGCACCGCGCAGCTGCTGGAGGGTGTACCCGCCGCGCTCGGTGGCGAAATAGACCAGCGTGAAGCCCGCGGGATGGCGGGTGCCGTTGCGGTCCCGGCGGGCGGCGCCGAATCTCCCGCCACCGGCTTTGGTGCCGCGGATCATAGTGGCGAAGGCTCGCGCGTCAGCTGGTTTGATCCCACCGCGGATCAGCCGGTTTTCTAACTGCTGCCCGGTGAGCCCCGGCTTTCCGTCGCCGGCCGGCTGCGCCAGCAGTTCCGTGGGCACCGACACGGACGAACCCGGCCCGGCATGTCGATCCGGGAATTGGCGGGCGACCGCGGTGCACAACTTGGCCGCCGGATAGGTGCGTACCAGCAGGTGATGGTCATCGAGCATTGCCAGCACAGCTCGGTCGCCCCGTGATCCAGCGAGCAACCGCACCTGATCGACGCCGGCGTGCACGGATCCGTTGATCTCGCGCAGGGGGTTGGCCAGCAGCCGCAGCGCGTCCTCTACCTCTGGTGCTGGGCCTCGGCGGTCCGCCAGGCCCCGAGCCTGCAAGCCTTCGAGCGTGCTGCTCACCCGAACTCGACGCTCGTCTTCGGTCAGCTCCGGAAGCCCTGGCAAGTCCATGTTCCAGTGCCGTGTTCCCAAGTCTAAGCAATGCCAGATGGTGCGGTACTCCTCCTGGCTCAGCACTATCGCGGTGCAGCGCACTTAGCCTCCGGCCTCAGTAGTCAGCGCCGATCACCGGTGGGGCGGTGGGCGGCAAGTCACCAACGATCGCATGGGAGTCGTCGTGCAACAGGTACTTGCTGCGGTGCTCACGATCCCGCTCGCCGCGCTTGCTGGGAGCGCCGGCCAATGGTGGACCGTAGCCGGTAGACGCTCCGCTGCCGCGTACCCCGCTCATTTCCTCTATCAGCGGTGTTTTGGTCACGGTAGGTCGCGGGCCGAATGCGGTGCTGGGCCGCGGACCGAACTCGCTCGATCTCGCTCCGTCGGCTCGCCGGGACCCCGCGAATCGTGCTTGTGCTGGTCTTGTCGTGGCGCTGCCGCCGACGCCCGCACTGGCTGCCAGCGGAGGGGAGACGACATCCTCATTGGCTGTCCCGGTGCCGGGCCACCGGCCTTGCGGCGCGGCGCTGGTTGCCTGCCCGGTCGGCGCGCCTGGGGCAAGCTGGGAGACCGTGGCTGCCGGCGGATTGGTGACCGGGGGAGGGGTTGCCGGCTGGTGAACCGCCGGACGCGGGACCGTGGGGTGGTAAGCCGCCAGCAAATGGGCCGGCGCGGCGCCACCTGCCATCGCGGGTACAGGAGCAGCAGCACCGACGCCTGCGCTGGTCAGCGAAAGTGATCCGACGCTGGAATCCAGTGTTTGCGGTGGGGTGAACGCAGGTGCGGAGTCGACATTGCCGTTGGAGCTGGTCTGGTAGACCCGCATCGCTTGGCGGGCCTGTTCGGCCGCATCTTGCAGCCGTTGCTGGGCTTTCTCCTCATCGGACGTCACGCCGGGAAACCAGTCGAATTTCTCCGCGGCCCATTCGCCAGGATCACTGAAAAATCCGACCGATTTTGGAGCTGGTGGCACCGGCGGCACACTGTTTTTCGCCGTCACCCAGTAATCAGCTTGGTCCTGCGTCCGCTGTGCCGCCGCGTGCGCGATCTGGGTGACATCGTCTATCCAGGGCAGCATTGCGCTGATCGCGGCTGTTGCCGCGTCCGCCGCAGCGCCCTGCCGGGTGGCGAGGATTGTGCTCAGGACCGCCTGGACGTAGGACTTGCCGGTCTCACCGATCTCATTGCCCAGCTTTGCCCATGCCTGGCTGCTCAACTGCAACGGTTCCGAGCCAGACCCGCCGTTGATCTGGTCGTAGATGATCTGATGACTGGTGTCGTCGTAGTTGAAGTTCGTCCCCATCGTTCGAGCCCCTCAACTCTTCAACGGCAAGTTCATCAGCACCGCCGCAGCCACCTGCTTGCCCACCTCGCACGACTGCTGCGGATTGCTCTTGAAGTCTTCCGATTCGTAAGTCAATGTGAAGCTCTGCCGCTCCGCTGGCTTGACGTCAATGTCGCAAATTGGAAGGTCGGCGTTCGTTCGAGTGGCGATGGCAGGGTAACCCCCGATATCCGTCAGTTGGAAGAACGGGAGGTTTCGATCCTTGCTGTACACAACTTCCAATGTCGGATTGTTGGTGAAGGTGGTAACATTGACCTGTCGGATCGATTTTTGGTTGCGTGAGGTAGTTTTCCATTCGCAGCCCACGGTACCCAGTATAAAATTGTACTGCCGTGGAGGGAGGTTAAGTGCGAACTCTCTCGCTTGCTGCGTCGTTAACATATCGCATGGTCGCCCAGCCAGAGCCGCGACATCCCTTGGGCTCTTGATCGCCGGTATCGGCCTGGGCGCTGACGTGGAACTCGATTGGCCGGGTGCTAGAGCAGCGTCACTTGTCCCGCACCCGGCTACGATCAATGCTGCAGCGATTGTCGCGATGAATGCGTTGGCCGTCATAGCGGCAACCCGCCCGTGGGATCCTTTGGCAGGTTCAGCTCCTCGACCTCTAAGTACGTTTTGAGATCGTTTTCTAGTTTGTCCGCTAGATCCTTAAGCTGGGATGAGCCAGCTTTGAGTGTGGTCGCCAGGTTGTTCTGGCCGCTGTCCGTTGCCCACCTACCGAGCTGTTCGACCGCGTATGTGCTCACTCCATCAATGCCGGGAGGCGGGATTTTCGCTAGGCCCTCTGCGGCTCTCGCTCGGTCTTGAAAGAATTCCGCAGCGTGTCTTAAGTCAGTGATTGCCTGCGGGACTTGCTCGAAGTCGATGGAGAAGCCGGCCGTTGCGCCGTTGCCGCTGAGCAGGTCACCCAGCGGCGTGCCGCTCAGCACGTTACCGGCATCGCTGCCGGTGCTGGGCCACTGCATCTCGTTGCTCACCGGTGGTTCCGTTCAGCTCTTCGGCGGCACGTTCGTCAACACTGCTGCGGCTATCCGCTTACCGACTTCACACGATTGTCGCGGATTCTTGTTGAGCGTTTTGTCCTCGTAATCGACAAAGATGCTCTGCTGTTCCGCCACTTTGATCCGGACTGCGCAAATTGGCAGGTGCGGGTTCGTCATCCTCACGATGGCGGGGTAGTCGGTGATGCTGGTCACCTCGAAGGCCGGAAGGCCGCGATCTCGGTCGTAAGCGGTGTCGAAGTCCGAATTGTTGACGGAGAGGGTTAGGTCGAGCATCCGAACTATTTCATGCGCGGGTGACGTGGTTGTTGTCCATTTGCAGCGCTGCGTGCCGTGCGTACCGGTCAGTTGGTCCGCGGGCAGATCGAGCTGGAACCCGGTGGCCTGCTGAAGGGTCAGCAGCTCACAAGGTCGCTGGGTCAGGGACGTGATATCACGCGGATTGCTCACCGGTGGGATCGGCCCCACCGTCTGTATGGGACTTGGTTGCGGGGTCGTGGGGGCGGGGGCAGGCGCAGACGCGGGTGCGTTCGAAGCGCCCGCGCACCCCGCCAGCATGATGACGGAACTAGCCGTGATCAGGGCCACCGCCCCGGGCCACTGGTTACTGTTACTCACCGTGTTCCCTTGTACGCATTGAGTGCACGTCAACCGAGCAGTCTGCCACATGCCTGACTGGTTACGGTGACCAAGTGGCCATGCATATCACCCTGCTCCGCGGCGATATCACCGAACAGCACGTTGATGCGGTAGTGAACGCTGCCAACAGCTCACTCCTGGGCGGAGGGGGAGTAGATGGCGCGATTCACCGCCGCGGCGGACCAGCGATCCTGGCGCAATGCCGGGTGTTGCGCGCCGGCCGGTACCGGGCCGGTCTACCCGCGGGCCAGGCGGTCGCCACCACCGCCGGTGACCTGCCGGCCCGCTGGGTGATCCATACGGTCGGTCCGGTCTACACCGAGCTGGAGGACCGCTCAGAGCTCCTGGCGTCCTGCTACCGGCAGTCCTTGCGGGTAGCCGATGAACTGGGTGCACAGACCGTCGCATTCCCCGCGGTGTCCGCCGGCGCATACGGCTGGCCATTGCACGACGCCGCCCGCATCGCGCTGACCACCATCGCGCGAACACCGAGCGGGGTACGCGAAGCGCGTTTCGTGCTGTTCAACCAGAACACCTTGGACGCTTTCCGCGCCGCCTACCCGACACCCGATGTGGAGCCATAACAGGCTCGCTACCGGGCGAATCACCCCGTTATGGCGCCATGTCGGGGGTCGGATCTCCGGGAGATGGGGGTTGAGCGGGTTCCATGCGGACGCAGCAGAACGGTGGTGCGGGATCCAGCCGAGCGGTCAGTCCTGTGGTGCCCAGGCCATCAAGCAGACCGCCGAGCAGCGCCAGGTTCATGCCGCAAACGATTTCGGTGTAATCCTGTGCTAGCGCGTGGAACGGGCAGTTAGCCAGCACGATCCGACCGTCATCTGAGCGCGGCTCGAAACCATGTCTTTCGAGTTCCCGCAGCGCGATGTCCCGAGCATTACCGTCGCCGTCAGCGGCATGTGCCGCTTCGCCCAGTTGCCTGCCTAGCTGGTAAGCGCGTTGATCGAGAATTGCCCGCGGCGATTCGCCCGATCGCTCGGCTTCCTCGACCGCTCCGGAGAGCAGCCGCCCGGCGAGATCGTAATGGCGCTGGGGCAGCGACACGGCGACATGCTGATCAGATCTGCGGTACAGCTTGGCCGGTCGCCCCGCGCCGGGGCCAGTCCGGCCGGTGCGTCGCTCGTAGATCACGTCGAGCAGCTTCTCGTCGACCAACCGATCAAGATGGAATGCCGCGGTCGTACGCGGTAGGTCAAGAGCCGCCGCAGCATCATCGCGGCTGACCGGGCCAGGCTGGTTCACCACGTAGTCGTACAGCTGCCGGCGGGTCGGCTCGTCGAGGGCGGCAACCGCCGAGATCTGAGCCTCCCGGGACATCATTCTATTTCCAACCTTTATTGACTAAACAGAGAGAGAGCCTCTAATGTTAACACGTTATGTCGTTAGAGTGCGGGAGGTGAAGGTGACCACGCGGCCGGAGAGGCGCATCACGGACCGCTACTGCGTGCGGACCGTCCGGTGCTGGTCTGTGGACCTGCGATGGCTAACCTCCGCTCACTGACTTCGGTTTGTGCAGGAGCGCCACTATGACCGGCGCCCTGCGCTCCGCGCCCGATGACTTGGAGCAGAATCATCGCCGCCCCGATACTAGCTCCTTGTGGGGGTTCCCCGTGGCATTGAGCTACCGGATTGCTGCTGCGGTCGACACCAGTGCCGCCCTGGTGTCGCTGCCCAGCCGAGCCGTCGATCTGGTCACCGTGGCCGAGCAGGCGCTCGACCAACGGGCGTCGATGGCAGCGCGCGTGGCCGACATCACGCAAGCAAGCGACACTGATGCCTGGGTGAACCTTGTCGGACGGCTGCCCCGACTCGCTGATGCGATGAACGACGAGCAGGGGCGCCAGGCGTGAAGCGTGACACGGCCACCCGGCTCCCCGAGGTTGCCCGCCACCCCACCACCAACCGTCTTGATCCTGTGTCTCGAGGGCTGGGGGCCGCGTCGCCGGCTCGTGCCTTCCGTCCCCACACCCCGATAGAGGAAAGAAGCCGGATGACCACGTTTGAGCCCACCGCCCCGTTGCCCGAGCAGCCGGCCGCTGTACGCCACCCAAGCCTCCGGGTGGTCGCGCCCCGGCAAGGCGTGGACTTGGCTGCAGCGGAGCAGGCGGTGGCTGATCTGCTGGTCGCGTTGGGTAAGGACCCGGCATCGGAGCATCTTTCGGATACACCCCGGCGAGTGGCGCAGTCCTTTGCTGAGCTGCTCACTCCCCGCGAGTTCGACCTGACGACGTTCCCTAACGACGAGGGTTACGACGAACTGGTACTCGCCAGAGGCATTCCCGTCCAATCCCTATGCGAACATCACCTGTTGCCCTTCCACGGCGTCGCCCACGTTGGTTACCTGCCCGGCAAGCGGATCCTCGGATTGTCGAAGTTGGCGCGGGTCGTTGAGCTGTTTGCACGGGACTTGCAGGTTCAGGAGCGCCTGACCCAGCAAGTCGCCGACGCATTACAGGAGCACCTGGCCCCCAAGGGGGTCGGCGTGGTGATCGAAGCTGAGCACCTGTGCATGTCACTACGGGGCGTGCGGGCCACGGGCTCGTGGACGGTGACGTCGGCGCTGCATGGGGCGTTGCGCGAGGACGCCCGCTCCCGTCAGGAATTTTTCGCGCTAGCCGGGGTGGCACGTTGAGCAGTGATTTGACTATCACCTGCAATGATTCGGCCAGGGCGAGATGAAATCTCAACAGCATGGAGAGTCCGCCTCGCGCTCAACGAACTCATCCCGGCTCTGGTGACCTTCTTTACCGCCGAACTTATACGGCGGTCAAAACCCGCACATGGCATTATCCGTCTATCACGTTCGGCGATATTTTGGCTCGGGTGTCCATGACTGGGACAACAGGCCATGGCTTAGCCCTTGAGTGGCCGACGAGACGGGCCCGCGCTCGCCCGGCCACGACCACAGCGCGAAGCAACGGGTATGCCTTCGTGAACTCGCCGCCAACGACATCCCCGGTCAGCACTGGTGTCGGTGGCGCCGAGTTCACGAGGTTTGACCTAGCCCAGTGCCCGGACCTCGATCTTGCCGCTGCGGACGCGGGTCTCGTAGGCGGGTTGTGGTGCCGACGCTGGGCCGCGCACAATCTCGCCGTCGGACAGCCGGAAGGCGCTGCCATGCCACGGGCAGATGACGCAGCCGTCGGCAAGCTCACCTTCGTCGAGGGGACCGCCGGCATGGCTGCAGGTGTTCGCGAGTGCGTGGATCTCCCCGTCCTCGCGGACCAGCAGCACTGAAGCCTCACCGGCGGAGACCCGGCGCAGCTCGCCCTCAGACAGCTCCGCCTCGGCAAGCACCGTCGTCCACTCCTGCGGTCGGTACTCGAGGAAAGTGTGGTTGACGTTGACCCCTTTGGCGAACGACAGATGACCACCGAGGTATGCGCCGGCAACGAGGACGCCAAAGCCGGCCAGCCCGAGAAGCTTGCCGGTGCCGCGTCCCCCGCTGCGCCGGGCAAGCAGCGACGCTACGTACAGGCTCAGGGCGGCGACGTTCGCGGTGGCGTGTACCGCCCCGATCCGCCGGTCTCCGCCGATGGTGTCCGACCAGTCGTTGAGGCCCGTTGCCGCTGTCGGGATCGCGCTGAGGATCCCTGCACCGACGAGCAGGTCGGCGGCCGGTTCAGATTTGGCGCCGCCGACGATGTCCAACAGCGCAGACATCGTCCAGGCGCCGATTGGCACATCGGTGAGCATGGGATGGGCAGGATGGCCTAAATACGTACCACTGAGCAGGTTGCGGACGGTGCGAGGCTGCACCGCCTTGCCGACCAACCCGGCCAGCGGTTTGGCCACTTTGTCGAGGGCGGTGAACCCTTCAATCCGGCGCACCAGCGCGTCTCCAAACGCCATGACTAGGAATCCTTCCTACTCAAAGTCCCCCACCCGGCCGCTGCCCGACGCTACCGCAGGACAGTTCAGTACGCGCGGCGTCACTTCACGATCAGTGTGCCTGTCATAGAAGGATGCATGGCGCAGATATAGGGATATGTACCCGGCGTCGTGGGCGCGGTCATTTCTCCGCGCTGGCCGCCGGCGATTGTGCCGGTATCGAATGATTTGTTGACCGCAGTCATCGTATGCGGAGCCCGATCCTGGTTCACCACCGTGATCTTCGTTCCGGGAGCGACCGTCATGGTAGCCGGTCCGTACGCGAAGTTCTTGATCACAACAGTGTTTTGCAGGTTTGTGGAGATCGCCGAGGTGCCGCCGCCTGCGCCGCCCGTGCTTGCTGCTGCGCTGGCATAGCCCAGTGCGACCCCCACCGTGGCGATCAGGGCTGCCAGCAGAATCGCCATCAGGCGCCACCGACCCGCAGCCGCTCTCGCCGGATTCTCGGCAAAGGCGGTTTCTAAGCCGCCTTCCTGATCGGGATGACCCGTACTGCGCACACGCTCATTACTCATCTATGCCACCCCCCGCGGGCCCTGAGACCCTTCTAGAAGCATGATTCGCTAACGTTAGACCTGCCGGAATCCTTTCGTCAACAGATCTTCGTTCTAGAAGAGACTGGGGCTCAACTCGCAGGTTGGCCGCAGGTGTGGCGCGTCTTCTGCCATGCTCCATAAGGCAGGTGACGGATTGCAGTTGTGGGACAGGAGACGTGATGACCCAGCCAGACCTCAAGCCGCGCAGCCGGGACGTCACGGATGGGCTTGAGCGCGCTGCAGCACGTGGCATGTTGCGCGCCGTGGGCATGCGCGATGACGACTTCGCCAAGCCGCAAATTGGTGTTGCCTCCTCGTGGAACGAGATCACTCCCTGCAACCTGTCGCTGGACCGGCTTGCCAAAGCAAGCAAAGAGGGCGTGCATGCGGCGGGTGGATTTCCGATGGAGTTCGGCACCATCTCGGTTTCTGACGGGATCTCCATGGGGCATGTGGGGATGCACTACTCGCTGGTCTCCCGGGAAATCATCGCCGACTCGGTGGAGACTGTCATGGAGGCAGAGCGACTCGATGGCGCGGTGCTGCTGGCCGGTTGCGACAAGAGCCTGCCCGGAATGCTGATGGCCGCTGCGCGGCTGGACCTGGCGGCGGTGTTTCTCTACGGCGGCACCATCCTGCCCGGCCGCGTAGGTGATCGCGAAGTCAACATCGTCGATGCCTTCGAGGCGGTGGGGGCATGTTTACGTGGCCGGATCAGCCGTGCCGAGGTCGATGCGGTGGAACGTGCCATCTGCCCCGGCGAGGGCGCCTGCGCCGGCATGTTCACCGCCAACACCATGGCTTGCGCGGCTGAGGCGCTGGGTATGTCCCTTCCCGGATCGGCCAGCCCGCCCGCGGTGGACCGGCGCCGCGACGGGTTCGCCCGGGCCAGCGGCAGCGCCGTGGTGGAACTCATCAGGCGTGGCATCACTGCCCGGCAGATCCTTACCCGGCCGGCATTCGAGAACGCGATCGCGGTGGTGATGGCCTTTGGTGGCTCCACCAATGCGGTGCTGCACCTGCTGGCGATCGCGCACGAGGCCGGGGTACCGCTAGATCTGGACGACTTCAACCGCATCGGCGACAACGTGCCGCACCTGGCTGATGTCAAGCCTTTCGGCGCCCACGTGATGGCCTCCGTCGACCAGGTTGGCGGCGTGCCAGTGGTGATGAAGGCACTGCTCGGCGCCGGGCTGCTGGACGGGGACTGCCTCACCGTCACCGGACGCACCGTCGCGGAGAACCTCGCCGAACTGGACCCGCCGGACCTGGACGGCAAGATTCTGCGCAGCCTCGACGATCCCATTCACCCCATCGGCGGGATCACCATCCTGCGTGGCTCGCTGGCCCCGGACGGGGCGGTGGTCAAGACCGCCGGCATCGACTCGACGAGATTCGACGGGCGGGCTCGGGTCTTTGATGGTGAGCAGACCGCGATGGCTGCCATCCCCGATTTGCAGCCCGGCGATGTGGTGGTGATCCGGTATGAAGGTCCGCGCGGCGGGCCGGGGATGCGCGAGATGCTCGCGGTCACCGCAGCGATCAAGGGCGCCGGTTTGAGCAAGGATGTCCTGCTGGTTACCGACGGGCGCTTCTCCGGCGGCACTACCGGCATGAGCATCGCGCACGTCGCCCCCGAGGCAGCCCACGGCGGCCCCATCGCGCTGGTCCGCGACGGCGACCGGGTCACGCTTGATGTCGCCCGCCGCGAGCTGAACCTGCAGGTCGATGCCGAGGAGCTGGAGCGGCGCCGTCAGGAGTGGAAGGTGCTGGAGCGCCCGCTACGCGGCGTGCTGGCCAAGTACGCCCGCCTTGTCGGCAGTGCTGCAGAGGGCGCAGTGTGTGGGTAACGACCTCCCGGCCAGGGTGGGCACGTCAGGATGGACGTACCCACCCTGGCGCGGCGTTTTCTACCCGCCAGGGTTACCGCACCGGCGTGAATTGGAATACCTGTCCCGGCAGCTGAACACTGTCGAGATCAACTGCTCGTTCTATTCATTGCAGCAGCCGGCCAGCTACCGATGCTGGGCAGCAGTCACTCCCGATGATTTTGTCTTCGCCGTCAAGGGCAGCCGGTTTATTACCCATATGAAAAAGCTGCGGGATGTGGCAACGCCCCTGGCGAATTTTTTCGCGTCCGGGGTGCTCGCGTTGGGTGCCAAGCTCGGACCTCTGCTGTGGCAGTTACCGCCCAACCTGCCATTCGATAGGGGTCGCTTGGAAGCGTTTTTCCACCTGCTTCCCCGCAGCACCGCCGAGGCCAGCAAGCTTGCGCAGCAGCACGACGAGCGACTTGCAGGTTGGGCGTGGGCCAGCACCGATACCGATCGCCTGCTGCGCCACGCGCTGGAGGTCCGCCATCCCAGCTACCGTGATCCAGCGCTGATCGAATTGCTCCGAGCTCACGGCATTGCCCTCGTGGTCGCCGATACCGCGGGACGCTGGCCGTACCTGGATGACCTCACCGCCGACTTTGTCTATGTCCGCTTGCATGGCGACGTGGAACTGTATGTCAGCGGTTACTCCGAAGAGGCCCTGGACACCTGGGCGCAGCGCATCCGTGATTGGCGCACCGGTGCCAGCATCCGTTCGGAATACACCATCGCCGAGCCCGCGCCGGCCAAGCCGCGGGATGTATTCGTCTACTTCGACAACGACGTCAAGGTGCGCGCGCCGGTGGATGCGATCTCGCTAGCACACCGGCTTGCCGCGCCAGATTGAGGCGCCTGCCGGCCTCATCCGCTAGCGGCGTACTAAATCTCCGTAGGCCGTTGCTCTCCGGCAATCAGCAGGGAACGGGAATGCACGTACTACCCGTGCCGGTGATCCAGTTTTGCGGCCGGACAGACTGAGACAGCGCGTGCCACTATGCACGAAGTTCGGGATGATCCACTGCCTCCGTGCCAGCATCGTGCCGTTGCCCGGCGGGACGATCTGGCTACTGACAATCGCAGTCTGGATGCAGAACGCGGTTTCAGGACGCCCGAAACCCGCAGTCTGCATCCAGACTGCGGGTTTGGAGTGGCCGCTAGAGGTGGGGAAGGTTGGCGAGGACCTGGTTGCAGAGTGCCGGCCAGGCGGTGCGCGCCCATGGGCCGAAGTCACGGTTGGTGAGTGCGATGCAGGCCGCGCGGGCCACCGGGTCCACCCACAGGAAGGTGCCGGACTGCCCAAAGTGCCCGAAGGTTTCCGGCGAATTGTGGCTGCCCGTCCAGTGCGGATTCTTGTGATCACGCACCTCGAAGCCCAGTCCCCAGTCGTTGGGGCGCTGCATGCCGTAACCGGGCACCACACCGTCGAGGCCCGGGAAGGCCACCCGGGTGGCTTCGGCGAGGATCTGCGGCGCCAACAGTTTCGGCGCCTGCAGTTCGGCCGCGAATCGCGCTAGATCGGCGCAGGTGGATATCCCGCCGGCGGCCGCGCTGCCGGCGGAGCCGGTCAACCGGGTCTCGGACATACCCAACGGGCGTAGCAGGCCATCAGCCAGGTAATCCGGAAAGGCGATGCCGGACGAGGACGCCACCGCATCCGCCAGTGTCTCGAATCCGGTGTTGGAGTAGATCCGCTTGGTACCGGGCGCCGCCGAGACCTGCGGCGTGTCATAGGCCAGCCCGGAGGCGTGCGCCAGCAGGTGGCGCACCGTAGCGCCCGGTGGACCGGCCGGTTCGTCCAGCTCAAGCGCGCCTTCTTGCACCGCAAGCAGTACCGCATAGGCCGACAGCAGCTTGGTCACCGAGGCGAGCCGGAACGGTCGGTCCTGTGGGCCATGGCTGCCTACCACCGCACCGGAGGTGTCGATCACCGCGACGGCGACCGCGTCGACCGGCCACTGCTGCACGCCACGCAGACTGTCCATGGCGCCGACGGTACGCAGGCCGTGGCAAGATCGGCTTGTGCACTCCGATCGGTTACTTCTCGGTCCCGGACCGTCCAATCCGTACCCGGAAGCGGTCGAGGCGTTGAGCCGCCCCGTGCTCGGGCACCTCGATCCAGAGTTTCTCGCCCTGGTTGCCGAGACCGCGCAACGGCTGCGGACGGTCTTCGGGACCCGCAACCGCCTCACCCTCCCGGTTAGCGGCACCGGTTCGGCGGGCATGGAAGCGTGCCTGGCCAGCCTGCTCGAACCCGGTGAACTGGCCATCATCGGGGTCAATGGTTACTTCGGCGAGCGGCTGTGCGAGGTGGCGCGCCGGGTCGGCGCGGAAGTACAGGCCGTACACGCCCCGTGGGGACGCACCCTGGACCCCGGCATGCTTCTTGACGCCCAGCGCGCCGCGCCGCAGGCTCGGCTGGTGGCAGTGGTGCACGCCGAAACCTCGACCGGGGTGCGTAATGAGATCGACCCACTCAAGGCGTTGCAGGACACCGATACGCTGCTAGTGCTGGATACCGTCACTTCACTGGGTGGAATTCCGGTCGAGGTGGATGCCTGGGGCGTCGATGCCTGTTATTCGGCGACCCAGAAGTGCCTGGGCGCTCCTTCGGGCATCGCGCCGGTGACCCTGTCGGAGCGGGCGGTGCAGCACATCCAGCAGCGGCAGGTGCCGGTGTGCTCGTTCTACCAGGACTTGAGCCTGCTAGACGCCTATTACCAGGGGGATCCGCCGCGTTACCACCACACCGCCAGCTCGACGTTGATCTCGTCGGTGCACGCCGGGTTGGGGCGGCTACTGGAAGAGGGTTTGCCTGCGGTGTGGGAGCGCCACGCGCGAGCCGGTAAGCGGCTGCACGAGGCGCTGCCCGAGTACGGTTTCGAGCTGTTCGCCGAGCCGGGTCACCGCCTCCCGCAGTTGACCACCGCCCGGCTACCCGATGGCGTGGTGGATGCCGCTGCTCGCAAGCGCCTCCGCGAAGACTTCGGCATCGAGGTCGGCGCAGGACTGGGCCCGCTAGCCGGCGCCGGCTGGCGCATCGGCCTGATGGGACACAACGCCCACAACCGTCCGGTGACCACCCTCCTGGCCGCCATGAACTGCCTGTGCTGACATGACGTGACTCTGAGATTAGATCTTGATGGCCCTTGGCGGGCCGCTGGCGGGGGATGAGACTGGGCGTGCGTGTCGCCTGTCGACGTCGACGCTCCATGGTTCGGTTGAGACCGTTGATTAGATTGACGCTGGAGTCTTT
>Ga0213881_10000157_pt1 | contig 55895 bp, 51 predicted proteins | sample BarmaccoBMER_R08_FD_160104 | JGI IMG/M metagenome (GOLD analysis project Ga0213881, IMG submission 160104) | Barbacenia macrantha exposed rock microbial communities from rupestrian grasslands, the National Park of Serra do Cipo, Brazil - ER_R08 ...
CTGGGCACAGCCACCCCCGCCCGGCTAACACCGGCACCGTCACCCCCGCCACGGCGTCACCGCTGCGAACAGGTCACGCTGGTTATCGCCACGCCTGATCACGAGAATTCCGAATAGTTACAGTACGCATGCGCGTGGGTACTGGGCGGCCGAACACCGTATCGAGAATCGTGTCTACCAGGAACTTGCCGGACGTGAACGGGACGTCCTTATCAACGATGAGCACCTCGTACTGAAAAAAGGCGCGTTCGTGACGGGCGTCGGTGCTCTCGTTGCGGTACACGCGACCTGGGTAGACAAACCGGAACGGGGGCGTATGCTCGCGCATGTATCGGACGCTCGCGCCGGTCAAATGCGGACGTAAGCACAGTCGATCCGCGCCAGTCTTGTCTAGATACCCCTCCAGCCAGAAGGTGTCCATGCTTTCTCGCGCCGGGTGATCAGGAGGGAAATTCATGTAGTCGAACTCGAACAGCTCGCTACTGATCTCTGGGCCCTCGTAGACCTCGAAGTTCAGCGCCGCGAACGCGTCGTTGAGGTCGTACATCAACTGAATCGTCGGGTGCAGCCCGCCGACACCCACAACCGGCGCTGGCAGCGTGACGTCCAACGGCGTGGCGAGCGCCGGTTCGGAGTCGAGCAACTCCTGCTCCCGAACGGCCAATGCCTCCTGGACCTCTGCCTGCGCCTCCCCTAGGGCAACCCCGATCTGCTTGCGGTCCTTCGTCTCAATCGCTCCGATTGAGCGGCGGACCTCTAGCAGAGCCCCTGCCCTGCCGACAACCTTACGGCGCACGTCGTCTAACTCAGCCATCGTCCGCGCGCCACGAATCTCCACCAACGCCCGCTCGCGTACGGTGGAAAGTTGCTGGAGTAGATCTCTCTCTTCCGGAGGGCCGCTCATCATCTCACATTTCAGGAGCTTGGTGCTGTCAAGCCGGTGAGAGTCGGATCTTATCGGACGTCGTCGCCGGGGCAGGCCGTGCCACCTTCGTCAGGGGTGGTGACTCCGAGTGGTTGGGATGAGACGCTGACGCGACGAGAACGGTCCGTTGCGAAAGTGAGGGGCACGGCGCGTAGCCTGTACTGACCTCCTCACCGAGATTTCCGCCCCCGGTGCTTCCGGGGGCATCGGTGGGGCGAAACCGGTGGGGAGTGGTGCTTCGGTGGACCTTGACGGCGCGCGCACGATCGGCCGACGGGTGCGCCAGATCCGCAAGTCCCGGGGCAAGCCACTGGCGGTGGTCGCGGGGCTGGCCGGGATGAGCAAGTCGCAGCTGGACCGGATCGAGCGCGGGGAAGTCGCGCTGGACCGCATCTCGCAGATCGTGGCGCTGGCAGGCGCGCTGCAGGTTGCGCCGGGGGACCTCATGCGGCTGCCGGTGCCCGCACCGGCCAACGGGCACACCGACTCCGCTACCGACGAGGTGCGGCTGGCGCTGCTGGCGGTCAGCCGCCGCCGGCCTGGGGGGCAGGTGGCTCCAGTGGAGGTGTTGGCGGCCCGGGTGAGCGCGGTGCAGGCTGCGTTGCATGAGTGCCGTCAGGCTGAGCTGGCCGCAGCGCTGCCCGGGTTGATCCGGGACGTGCACACCAGTCTGGCCGCCGGGCGCGACGTCGCCAAGCTGCTTGATGTGGCGGTGCTGCTGCACGTGCAGGGGGTGAGCCACTGGCTGCGCATCGCGGGTGCCCCGCTGGACCTGCGCCGGGAGAACGACGTCACGCTGGCCTACCAGCTCGCCGAGCGGCGGGACACCCCGACCGCGCTGGGCCTAGTCGCATGCCGCGCGACGAAAGTGCTGTTGGACTCGGGAGCGTTCGAGCTGGCCAAAGTCGAACTCGAGGCGGTCGACGTGCCCACCACTACCCCGGAGTCAATGCAGCTCGTGGGCGCGCTCGCGTTGTCACAGTCACGGGTCGCGGCAGCCGGCTCCCACCGCGCCGACGCCGAGGCGGCCTTGAAGCACGCCACGGAGCTGGCGTCGCGCACCGGGGAGGGCAGCGCCTACGGCCTGGGCTTCGGTCCCACCAACGTGAGCCTGTGGCGGATGGAAGCCATGCTGGAGATCGGAGACCACGAGCTGGTCACCGCGCTCGCGCAGAACCTGAACCCCAACGCGCATCCCTACCTGGAGCGCCGGTCGGCCTACTGGCGCGACTACGGCCGGGCGCTGGCCCGGCTGCGGGGCCGCTACGACGACGCCGTGATCGCCTTCCGGCGTGCCGAGCAGATCCACCCGCACCGCGTGCAGCGGGACCCCTTCGCCCGGGAGGTGCTCGCCGAGCTGCTGCTCCGGTCCCGGCGCGACGCACTGGGCCGGGAGCTGCGGGGGATGGCCTACCGGGCCGGTCTGCCGGTGTAGCCCGCCTGGGTGGCGATCCCGGCCTCGGGATTACCCGCGATGGTTGATCAACGATGGTTGCCGGGCTGTCCCACAACGGTTGGTCCCGATAGGCGGCCCCGCCGGGTGCTCGCGACACCACGGCGGGGCCTTGATCCCAGACCTTACGAGGAGGTCGAGGACCCATGACGCATCTTCGCAGGAGCGGGCCGGGTGGATCCCGCAACACCCCCGCTGACGGTCCGCTGAGCGAGCCATACCGATTGGCCGGTGAGACGCGGTGAGGGGTGCGGCGCGGTGGGCGTTGTCCCCGATGGATTGCCAGGTGCACCTGCTGATGCCGGCGGCTGATCTTCCCTGGGGTGTGCTCAGGGCGCGGTGTGGTGAGGTGCTGCCGTCGGGGGTTTCCCACCAGCATGAGCGGTCCCGCTGGGGTGCGCACCATACGTGCCCGACGTGCGCGGTGATCGCAAAAAGGCCCGCGTCGATTCCGGCTGACCGGTGGGTGAGAAGCCCTCAAGGCACTCCTGAGCGTGGGAACACACCACGGGCGAGGTGGGTGCGCTGCCGGGTCGATGAGCGGGTGCACCTGCTCAGTCCCCGCTCTGTGCTCGAGCTCGTGGCGACCGGCTGCGCGGCGGCGTGGTGCGGCGCTCTGCTCATCACCCAGGAGCTGGCTCTGCGCGGAAGAGGGACACCGTGCCCGACGTGCCTGGCCGCCGCGTGTGCGTCATGAGCCCCGCTACGCGGCGGGACACGATCCCGCCTCTGTCTGAGAAAAGAGGTCACTCATGAGCGTGGTGGAAGGCGCGACGGCGAACGCGGGTCGTGCGAACCGTAGGACGATACCCGCCCAGTGCGGGGTACACGGGGGTCCGCGGGGTTTCACCAACGTGGTGGTAGAACGCAAAGAGAATGGCGATATCATTTTCGACCCCCATGTCACTGGCGAGTGCGTGATTATCTTTGATGAGGAGGCCGCAAGGGTGTTGTTCGACGTTCTCGGCAAGTGGCTGGGATGATGCGCTCACCCGGTGGTTCTCTCCCGGGCTCGGGGCGGTTCAGCGGGCCAGCAAGGGGATGAGGACGGCGGCGTTAGGACTGCCCCAGCCGGGTGCCGCCCACCGCCGTGACCAGCGGATCAGACGCCGGCAGGTTTACCCCGGCAAGGGCGGACGCCATCGTGGCGGGCTGGCACGGCATGCTTACGGTGCCGTAATCGCCCGAGGCTGGCACCAGGGGGACGCCCTCGGCGGCGGCGAGGGTGGTGAGTGCGTGCACCGCGCCTGCCTGGTCGGGGGAACCTGGTCGGGGGAAACGTGGGCTGATCGTAGGCGGCAAGATCCTGGTAGATGTTGCTGGCGTGGGCCGTCTCGCCGGCCGGCACGGGTGTTTCATACAGCACCAGCACTCAAAAAGCTAACAGCAGCCCACTGATCACCGTAGCCCCGATTGCGGCCTACCGGCTGCGCCACGTGCCATTACTGATCAAGCGACGTCGCGGCGGGAACGGTGTGACATCTCGTTGCGCGTCCTGGCGATCCAGTTCCGCAAGGCGAGCGGACATACGCCGGTACTGGCGCCTCGCCCGCATCCTGCGCAGCAGTTCCACGACCCCTCCCCGAGGACAGGACCATCGAGGCTTATTCAGCGATCTTGATCGACGGCTGATCGTTGCAGCTCAGCAGGTGTCTCACAAGATCGATAGCGCCGCCCTGAATAAGCCTCATCGTAACGACGCCCGACCCGGGACCCTCCCCGAAATCTCAGCTGATCTGCGTCAACACTCCTGACCGCGACGGTCCATCGCGATAGTGAGGGACACGGCGCGTAGCCTGTACTGACTTCCTCACCAAGGTTTCCGCCCCGGCTAGCTCCCGGGGGCATCGCGGTGAGGCGAATCGGTGAGGAATGGGGCCTCGGTGGATCTTGACGACGCGCGCACGATCGGTCGGCGGGTGCGCCAGATCCGCAAGTCCCGGCGCAAGCCACTGCCGGTGGTCGCAGGCCTGGCGGGGATGAGCAAGTCGAAGCTGGACCGCATCGAGCGGGGAGAGGTCGCCCTCGACAAGCTCTCGGATATCGTCGCCTTGGCCGACGTACTCCAGATCGCCCCGTCCGAGCTGATGAGGCTGCCGGTACCTGCACCCGCTAACGGAGATACCGACAGCACCATTGAGGCGGTCCGGCGCGCGATGGAGGCGGTCGATCAGGGTCTGCCCGGGGGTTTAGTGCTCCCCGTCGATGTGCTGGCCGACCGGGTGGACCAGGTATACGAGATGAGGCGGCAATGCCAGTTTCGCCAAGCCGGTGCTGCCCTACCCAGCCTGATCCGCGACTTGCATACCTCGATCGCTGCCGGTCGTGACCTCACCACGTTGCTCCCGCTGACGGCGATGGCCCATGTGCACTTGACGCACATGTGGTTACGTGATGCGGGAGCCCCACCCGATCTGCGGCGGCAGGCAGTCGCGTTAGCGCGCACCGCCGCGCGTGAACACGGCGAGGTAACTACCTTGGCGATAGCCACATACGGCACGGTTTACGCGCTGATCGGCAGTGGAATGTTCGATCTGGCTCGGGCCAAGCTGGACTCGCTCACCCTGCCTGCGGTCACCCGGGGCACCGCTGGCGTGGTAGGCGAGCTGATGATGGCGCACTCATTGGTTGCCGCATTCGACCGGCGCCCTGGTGATGTAGCCGCGCCGATGGAGACTGCTGCCGAGTTGGCCGGAAGGTTCGGGGAGGCCACGAGAACGCATGATGAGTTCGGGTTTGCGTTCGGCCCGACAGCTGTCGGGCTATACCGGATGGATCTCGCGCTGGAAGCGAATGAACCTGACCGTGCCCTGAGCATCGCTGCGGACGTGCATCCCGAGCAACATCCTTGGGCCACGCGGCAGGCTGCGTACTGGGTGCACTGCGGCCGAGCGCTAGCTCGGGTGCGGGGTCGCCGTGACGAGGCGGTCATGGCATTCCACCGGGCCGAGACGATCTCGCCGCACCACGTGCACCGGAATCCCATGGTCCGTGACGTCATCGCCACACTGCTGCCGGGCGCGCGCGGCGACGCGATAGGCAAGGAACTGCGGAGGATGGCCCACCGGGCCGGTTTACCCGGATGGCCCGGCTGGACGGCGGTCCCGTGAGCGGGAATGGTCATAGGATGAGCCGGTGTCTGCGGAGGGGATGCTGTCCGTGAGCTCGACCCCACCGACGTTGTGGGGCTGGTCTACGTCGCTCGTGTCGAACTCACGGCTCCGGGACTGCGCACCGTGATCAGGACGATGAGCGGGCGGCGGATGGTGGTGGTGCACGCGCATCCGGATGACGAGACGTTGTGGACCGGCGGCACGATCGCCCGCTACGCCGCAGGTGGCATCGCGGTGAGCCTGGTGACCTGCACGCTCGGCGAGCAGGGTGAGGTGCTCACCGACGAGTTGCGCGGCTTGGCTGCCGATCGTGCCGACCAGCTTGGTGGCTATCGGGTGGCCGAGCTGCGCGCGGCCTGTGCTGCGCTGGGCATCACCGACCAGCGGTTTCTGGGCGGGATCGGCCGGTGGCGCGACTCGGGCATGGTGGCGCAACCCGGCGCGAGGGCGCGCGCCCCGGCCGAGCTGCACCCGCGGGCATTCGCCGCCGGGATGCTCGCAGAACAGGCCGACGCCCTGGTCGAGGTGCTCGAGCAGGTGCGCCCCCAGGTCGTGGTGAGCTATGGCCCGGACGGCGGCTATGGGCACCCTGATCACGTCCGGGCCCACCAGGTGACGATGGCGGCGGTGGCTCAGGTCCCCGAGGTGGCCCGGGTGTTCTGGGCGGTGCGCCCGGTCTCGGCGGTGGCTGAGGGGATCGCCGCGCTGCAGGCGATCCCGGGGCTGCCTTTCCCGCTGCCGGGACCCCACGGGCTGCCCGGGGTGGCTGATGCCGAGGTGACCACCGCCCTGGGCGTCGGCGCGTACCGGAGTGCCATGCTGGCGGCGATGCGCGCCCACGCCACCCAGATCAGAGTGTGGACTGCGGGGCACCACGCGGCGTTCGCGCTCTCCGACGGAGTGGCCCGGCCAGTGTTCGACACCGAGCACTTCACCCTCGTGCGGGGTGCGGAGGCGGGCGGGCGCGACGATTTGTTCGGTGGGCTGCCCCGGTGAGCCTGCTGGCCCGCATTATCCTGGTGGTGCTAGTGGTCGATGCCCTCGAGCTGGCCGTGGTGGAGTTGTTGTACCTTCCGCTGCGGGTGGGTGCGGTGCCGTTTCCGATCACGATCCTGCTTGCTGCGGTGAGCACGCCATGGTTGGTGCGCAGCGCGGCGGAGCTGGGCGGACCCCGCGGGGCGGCGGCGCTCCCGCTGGTGGCGTGGGTGCTGGCGTTCGGTGTGCTCGGGCTCGGTGCAGTGGGCGGTGACGTGCTGCTTCCCGTGGATTGGCGCCCGGTGCTGCTGCTGGGTGCCGGCATGGTGCCAGCCGCTGTGGTGCTGGGCCGGGCACTGGGGGCTCGTGAGGGGCGGGGTCGTTGTGCCGGCGTTGGGGTAGACGGAGATACTGTGCAGTTAGACGGCCCGTCTGGGTACCGTGAGTGAGGAGCAGGAGAAACCCCGTGACATACGTGATCGCAGAGCCCTGCGTGGACGTCTTGGACAGATCGTGCATCGAAGAATGCCCCGTGGACTGCATTTACGAGGGCGGCCGGATGCTTTACATCCAGCCCGACGAGTGCGTGGACTGCGGTGCCTGTGAGCCTGTCTGCCCGGTGGAGGCCATCTACTATGAGGACGATGTCCCGGAGCAGTGGGGGGACTACACCAAGGCCAATGTCGATTTCTTCGCCGACCTGGGCTCGCCCGGCGGAGCGTCCCGAGTCGGCAAGGTCAACTACGACCCGCCGATGATCGCTGAGCTGCCCCCGCAGAACGAGGAGTGACATCGCCAGGCGCCACCCGCCTGGTCCTGCCGGACTTCCCCTGGGACAGCCTGGCAGGCGCAGCCCTCCGGGCGAGCGAGTACCCGGGGGGCGTGGTCGATCTGTCCGTGGGTACCCCGGTAGACCCGGTTCCCGACGTGGTGCGCGAGGCGCTGCAGTCCGCCTCGGCACTGCCCGGTTACCCGGCTACGCAGGGCACACCGGAGCTGCGCCAGGTCGTCGTCGGGGCGTTGGCACGCCGGTACGGCGTGACCGGTGTGCCGGCCGAGGCGGTGCTGCCGACGGCGGGCTCCAAGGAGCTGGTGGCCTGGCTGCCCACGCTGCTCGGGCTGGGCCCCGGTGACCTCGTCGCGGTGCCGGAACTGGCCTACCCCACCTATGAGGTCGGGGCGGTCCTGGCTGGCGCCACCGCGATGCGTCTCACCGATGGCGAGCCGGCGCCGCCGGGCACCCGGCTGCGGTGGCTGAACTCGCCGCGCAACCCCACCGGCGACGTCGCGCCCGCCGAGGTGCTGGCCAGCGCGGTGGCCCAGGCCCGCCAGCTCGGCGCGGTGCTCGCCTCCGACGAGTGCTACCTGTCCCTGGGATGGGAGACGCAGCCGCTGTCGGTGTTGCACCCGCAGGTCTCCAGCGGGGATCACCACGGGCTGCTGGCGGTGCACTCGCTGTCCAAGTCCTCCAACCTCGCCAGCTACCGGGCGGGCTTCGTGACCGGAGACCCCGAGCTGGTCGCCGCCCTGCTCGCGGTGCGCAGACATGCCGGGATGATGGTCGCCCGGCCGGTGCAGCAGGCGATGGTGGCCGCGCTGTCCGACGACACGCACCTCGCGCGGCAGCGGGACCGGTATGCGGCCCGCCGGGCGCTGTTAGTGCCCGCGCTTGCGCAAGCCGGGCTGCGGGTGCAGCGCTCCCAAGGTGGGCTGTTCCTGTGGTGCACCGCGGGCGAGCCGTGCTGGGACACCGTGAACCGGCTGGCCGAGCGCGGCGTGCTCGTCGCCCCCGGTGAGTTCTACGGCCCCGCGGGTGCCCGGCATGTCCGGGTTGCCCTGACCGCCACCGACGAGCACATCGCCGCCGCAGTGCGCCGCCTGGCGGGCACGTAACGGTACTGTCGAGTTCCCGGACTCCCGCCGCGCGCTACGCCATGCGCTGGGCGACGAGGGCATCGGTGTACGTTATGCCGTCACCAGCGCTCGGCTCGCTCCACGAAATCTCCCACGCTGGGTGCCGCACCGATGCGGTATCCCTCGCCGAGATCACTGTGCCGGCCGGGATACCGACGACCAGCATGACGGCAACGGTCAGCTACCGACGCTAGCGACCACGCGTCGGTAGCGGCTGCGCTGGGAGGCACGCCAGTCAGAATTGCCAGGCACCCGGCTGAGCGGGAAGGCACCGTCAGCGTTCTGCTGTCGCCGAGTTCGACAGTATCGACATTTCAGAGCCCCTTCCCCGAAACGTCGGTGACGTCGGGCTCACGGACGCTCACGGACGCTCATTTTCGCTCGGTACGGTACCGCCGAACCCGCCCTCCGAACGTGTCTGGCCGTGCGCATCCTCGTTAGGCAGCGCACGCGGCCAGCCGGGCGTCGGGGTTGGCGTCACACCTAGCTCACCCTGACTGCGTGGATGTATGCCCTATGCAGGAAGGTTCCCGATGCTGGCGATGCGCCCGGCGGTGGCAAGCGACATCGCGGCGGTGGAAGCCATGATCTACGCCCGCTGCGGATGGCTGGAAGAACGCGGCCTGCCGAGCTGGCGGGCACTCGCCCCGGAGCTGGCCGAGCCCGCCTACTACCTGTACACCTCGGTGACCGACCCGGCCTACCAGCCGATCCGTCCGGGAACCCTGATGGCCTGGTGGGCGGTGGACAAGGCGGCCCGCGACGGCCGGGACTGGGTACGGCGCGGATGCCTGTTCCCCGGTTTGGTGCGCTACTACCGACGGCAGGGCTTCACCCTCGTGCATGAGGTCCAGCGCACCCACCACCGGGTCTACCTCATGGGTCGGCGCGCCGAGGTGCTGCCGGAACTGGCGGGGATGCTCGCCGCCGATCACCCGGTGAGCCCGGCGCGGCCGTAGCACCGGGGTCTCCGCCGAACGCCTTCGCCGCCAGGTGCAGGTGGATGACCTGGAGCAGCTGCGCATCGCCCTCCTCCCGGTAGTGACCCTCGCTGATCCGTTGCACAGCACTGGCGACTCACCGTCAGCACGCAGGGCCAACAGATCGAGCTGGTCGGCCCGTGATTCTCAGCTCTTGCGGATGGTGACGATCTCGGTGAGCTGGTGGGCGATGGTGAACAGATCGCCTACCACACCGAAGTCGGCGATCTCGAAGATCGGCGCCTGCGGGTCTTTGTTGACCGCGACGATGGTGTGGGAAGTCTGCATTCCGGCGCGGTGCTGGATAGCGCCGGAGATGCCCAGCGCAACGTATAGCTGGGGGGAAACGGTCTTGCCGGTCTGCCCGACCTGGAACTGGTGCGGGTAGTAGCCGGAGTCGACCGCCGCCCGGGATGCCCCGACCGCAGCGCCGAGCGCGTCGGCGAGCTTCTCGACCACCCGGAAGTTGTCCGCCGAGCCGACGCCACGGCCACCGGAGACCACCACGCTGGCCTCGGTGAGCTCGGGGCGATCGCCGCCCTCGATGAGCCGGCGTTCCAGGACCTTCGCGGTCCGCGCGCTCACCGCGGGGATCTCGATAGGCTGCTCAGTGGCCGCACCCGGGGTCTGGCGCGGTTCGATCGCACCGGCTCGAACAGTGATCACCGCGACCGGCGTGGTGGCCCGAGACTTGGCGAGGTAGGAGCCGCCGAACACCGAGTGCGTGGCAGTGCCGTCCGCGGCCAGCTCGACGACGTCGGAGAGCAGGCCGGATCCGGTGCGCACGGCAAGCTTGCCGGCGATCTCCTTACCGTCCGGCGAGGCGGCCAGGATCACCGCGACCGGCCGGACCGACGCCACCAGGGCCGCCAGCACACCGACGGCGGGAGCGGTGAGGTACCGATCGACCTCCTCGGACTCGGCGATGTAGATCTTGACTGCGCCGTAGGCGGCCAGCCGGTCCCTAAGCTTGCCGGCGATGCCAGGACTGGCTACCACCACGGCGGCCGGCTCCCCCAGCCGCGCTGCCGCCGTGAGCAGTTCGTTGGTGATCTTCTTGACCTCGCCGCCGGAATGCTCGACGAGGACCAGGACCTCTGCCATGACGGTTCTCCTCGATCAGATCAGCTTCTGGCCGATGAGATAGTCGGCGAGCATGGCCGCACCCTCACCCTCATCGGTGACGATCTGGCCAGCCACCCGCGGTGGGCACGGCGCGGACTCGATCACCGTCGAGGTGGCGTTGGCCAGCCCCACCTCGGTGCGCTCGACGCCCGCATCGGCCAACGACAGCGTGCTGACCGGCTTGCGCTTGGCGGCCATGATGCCCTTGAACGAGGGGTAACGCGGCTCGTTGATCTTCTCGTTCACGCTGATGACGGCAGGCAGCTCAGCCTGCAGGACCGTGATCGCGTCGTCGGTCTGCCGCTCGACGGTCACGGTTCGTCCCTGGAGAGTGACCGTGCGGGCGTGGGTCAGCTCCGGCAGGCCGAGCACCTCGGCAACCATCGCCGGAACCGCCGCCACGGTGCCGTCGGTAGCTTCGTTGCCCGCAATGATGAGGTCGACGTCGCCGAGAGTGCCGATGACCTTGGCCAGCGCCTTGGCGGTGGCAATCGCGCAGGACCCGTGCAGGGTCTCATCGGATAGGTGCACCGCCTTGTCCGCGCCCATCGACAGCGCTTTGCGGATGGCCTCGGCGGCCCGCGGTGGACCCATCGTGACGACGGTGACCTCGCCCTGGCCCGCCTCCTTGATCTTGAGCGCTTCCTCGAGCGCACGCTCGTTGATCTCGTCGAGGACGACCTCCGCCGAGGCGCGATCAAGAGTGTGGTCGGAATCGGTCAGCGTGCGCGCGGACCAGGTGTCCGGCACCTGCTTGATCAAAACCACGATATTCATGGCTCCAACGTTATCGATCGGTAGCTCTGCGGCCTACGCGTGGTGACCGCTCTCACGGTGACTGGCCGGCGCTTCCTTGGCCTGGGCGAGCTTGGCTTGCACGCCGGCCAGCAGAAGCTCAAGGCCGTAGTCGAACCGCCCCGGCCGGCGCACGCCGTCCAGATGCGGGCTCACCGCGGTGATGGCGGGAATCCGCTCGGGCGGCAGCAGCGGGTAGTACTCGGTTTCCTCTCCGGGCCTCCCCTCACGCAGCGGGGCGATGCGCCCCATCTGTTGAAAACCGGCGGCGTAGGTGAACAGGGCAAAGAAGACGTCGGACGCCTCAGCAGGCAAGAACCCGCCCTCAAGGAGGAGCCCGATGGTTCGCTCAATGAGCAGCAAGCCGTGCGGGCCGATCCTGACCCGGCCGCTGTAGACCCGGGCCAGGTGGTGGTGGGCGGCCAAGGCCTGGTGGAAGCTGCGTACCAGCACGCGGAGCTGGGTCAGCCAGTCGCCTTCGGTGGCCGAGATGTCCACCTCCCCGAGCATCAGGTCGACCATGAGATCCACCAGCTCGTCCTTGTCGCGCACATGGTTGTACAAGGCCATGGGCGAGACTTCCAGCTCGGTGGCCAGCGCCCGCATCGTCAGGGCGGGGAGCCCCTTCTCGTCCACCAAGCATAGCGCGGCCCGCACGACCCGGGCTCGGGACAGCGGTGGCGGCCGCGTGTAGTCCTTACTGGGGTCAACATCCACCCAGGTCGTCGGCTCGGAACGGCCCCGAGAGGTACCAGGCTGGTCGTTCACGATGATCCTCCCTCGTCTCCCGCTTCCCAGGATGTACAACGTACACCCGGTCGGGCGATAGCAACTTTCGCGATCCAGTATAACACTGTACACCCAACGTACAAAGTACTTTTGATATACAGCGTCTTACCCGACGCCGCGCTGACCTGATCACCATCCGGGCACTTGCCCTCGTGCCCAGACGTCGCCGGGGGTACCGATGACAACCACCACCAGCCCACCTGACACCGCCCGAAGTACCACTGACCTGCTCGCACGGGCGTGCGACCGGGACCCACAGGCGTGGGAGGAGATCATGCGCCGGTACAGCGGTGTGGTGTTGGCGAAGGTCCGCTCGTTCGGTCTGCAAGAAGCCGACGCACTCGATGCTGTGCAGACGACCTGGTTACGGCTGGCGGAGAACTGCCACCAGATCCAGTTTCCCGAGCAGCTCGGCGGGTGGCTGGCCACCACCGCGAGCCGCGAGTGCCTGCGCATCCTTCGCTATCACGCACTGCACACCGTGACTCCGGACGAGGTGGCGGCGCAACGGGAGGCTGACCCGTCCGTGGGCCCGGAGCAGCACGCCGTCGACGCAGACACGGCAACGCGGCTGTGGAACCTTGTCGCGACGTTGCCGACCCGCCGCCAGCGGCTCATCCGGGAGTTGTTCCTCAAGGATCCACGACCGTACACCGAGGTCGCCCGCACTACGGGAATCCCGGCCGGCGGCATCGGACCCACCCGGGCGCGGGCCCTGACCCAGCTGCGGCGCCGGCTCGATGAGTACGAGCTGGGCCGGCGGAACTGACCACTATGCGGCGTCCACTGGGTCGGGTTGCCGGAGTGATCCCGCTGGTGGCTGCGGCACGCTCAGGAGGACCATCATGACCAGTCCGGCAACCGCTGCGCCGATCAACATGGGGGTGGGTACCTTCAGCAGCGCTAGCGCCGAGGCGAGTAAGACCGCTGGGATCACCGGCCGGATGAGGGCCGCAGGACCCCGGGCGGACAGCCGGGCGCCAAGGTAGACACCGGGCAGCGCGCCCAGCAGCAGCGAGATGGTGACGGCCAGGTGGACATCGCCGTAGAGCAGGTGACCGACCGTGGCGGCGGCCACCAACGGGATTGCCTGGACCATGTCGGTACCAACCAACTGAGCTGGGCGCAGCTGGGGGTAGACGACCAAGAGTGATGCGATGATCAACGAGCCGGCACCGACGGAGGTCATACCGACGGCGAGGCCGCTGATCACGCCGATCACGACGGTGCGCAGCGGGCGGATCAGCGGTGGCCCCTCCTTGTGCTCACCCCGGTGGTTGGCACGGCGGTCGAGCACCTGGCGCAGCAGCGTCATCCCTATCGAGGCGCACAAGGCGCCGCCGATGGCCAGCTTCAGGTCAGCCTGCATGGCCGGGGCGTGCCCGATCGAGCCGACGATCACCGCACCGGCGAACGCGGCAGGCACCGAGCCCACCGTCAGCCAACGGACCAGCCGCCAGTTCACGGAACGGTAGCGCAGGTGCACGGCTGCGCCGACGGGCTTCATGACCAGCGAGGCGAGTAGGTCGCTGGAGATCGCGGCCAGCGGCGCGACCTGGAAGAACAGCACAAGCAACGGGGTGAGCAACGCACCGCCGCCCATACCGGTGAGGCCGACCAGAAGGCCGACCACCAGCCCGACGACGACGAGATCGAGGTGCATCGAGGGTACCTGTTTTCACAACCGGCCCCCTCAAATTTGGATCAACTCAGCCATACGTTGACGGGAGGTCGAGCAATCGCGGCAAACCTCGCAAAGGATAGCTAAGCGGACGGCAACCCGGGAACTCAACGAGGTAAACACCGGCGGTCGTTCCGGTGAACCACATGCGAGCACTCGACGTGCGCGGCGATCGGTTCAGCTTCTCAGCTCGGTATCGCTGATCAGCACATCAGCCCGTCGGGCCGCCGCCCGACACAGCGTCCGCGTGGTGGGATGGACCCGTGAGCGTGACGGTGGTGGGCAGCGTCAACCTCGACCTGGTGGCCGCACTGCCGCGGCTGCCTGACCGCGGCGAGACCCTCATCGCCACCGGCTTGACCCGCACCCCCGGCGGCAAGGGGGCCAACCAGGCACTGGCTGCCCGCCGCCTGGGACTGCCAGTCCGGCTGCTCGCCGCGGTGGGCACCGACCCCGAGGCCGACGCCGCGCTGGACTTGCTTCGCCGCGAGGGAGTCACGCTGGACCGGCTGCAGCGGGTCACCGAGCCGACCGGGCTGGCGCTGATCGCAGTCGATACCGCGGGCGAGACCACCATCGTCGTGGTCCCCGGCGCGAACGCGGCACTGCAGGTGGATCCGCAGGATGTGGCCGGCGCCGAGGCGGTGCTCACCGTGCTGGAGGTACCCGAGCGGGCCGTGGTCGCCGCCGCCCAGCACGCCACCGGGCTGTTCGTGCTCAACGCATCCCCGGCCCGCCCGGTGCCACCCGACGTGCTGGCCCGCGCCGACCTGGTGGTGGTCAACCGTGCCGAGCGTGCCGCGCTGCCCGGGCTGCACGCCGCCCGAGCTCTCGCCGTCACCGACGGACCGCGCGGCGCGGTGCTGCTGCGCGAGGGCCAGCAGGTCGCGACCGCGCTCCCCCCACGGGTCACCGCCGTGGACGGCACCGCTGCTGGTGACGCCTTCATCGCCGCCGCGCTCGCAGGACTGCTGCACGGGCTACCCGACGCCGAGTTGCTCGCCCGGGCTTGCGCGGCGGGCGCGCTGGCGGCCACCCGGCCCGGCGCTCAACCGTCCCTGCCGACCGCCGCCGAGATCGACGAGGTGCTTGCCCGGTGACCGTACCAATGATCATTGATACCGACCCCGGAGTGGACGACGCGGTGGCGCTGATGCTGGCCGTGGCCAGCCCGGAGGTGCAACTGCTCGCCGTAACCACGGTGTTCGGCAACGCCAGCGTGGAGACCACCACCGCCAACGCGCTGCGGCTGCGGGCCCTGGCGGGGCTCGGTCAGCTGCCGGTGGCCGCCGGCGCCGGCCGGCCGCTGGTGTACCCGGCCCGGTCGCGGGGTGCCCGCGGGCACGGTCGAGACGGCCTCGGGGGGCGGGCCGATCTGCTGCCGGAACCGCGCGGAGGAGTCAATGCCCTCGGCGCCGTGGCCCTGATGGCCACGCTGTTGCGGGGTGCGGTCACCCCGGTGACGCTGGTGGCCATCGGACCACTGACCAACATCGCGCTGCTGCTCGCCGTGCACCCCGAGGTGAAGCCCCGGATTGACCGCATCGTGACCATGGGGGGCAACCTCGGCGGCCCCCCACCCGAGTTCAACATCAACTCTGATCCTGAGGCGGCCCGCCGGGTGCTCGTCGAGGAAGATGTACCGATCACCCTGGTTCCCCTGGATCTGGCCCTGCGGGTGACGGTTGACGGTGCCTGGCTTGCCAAGCTGGCGGCGGCCGGGCCGCGCTGCGCCGCGCTGGCCGGCGTCATCAAGCATTACCGGGACCTCTACGGGAAGCATCGCTGGGCGCCGGTAGCGCTGCACGACTCGTTGGCCATGCTGGAGGCAGCCGTCCCGGGCACGCTGGCCACCACACCGATGGTCCTGCAGGTGGTCTGCGGCCACGGAGGCGACCGCGGTACCGTGCTGGTCAGCAGCGCCGCGCGCAGCGCTCAGCGCGTCGTTCAGGTGGCACGCGACGCCAACCCGGTGTCGATCAACGCTACGATCCTGAACCGGCTCCGAGTTCTGGGGTGAGGCCGTGTTGCTTTCGTGAATGCCGTCGGGCCTGCAGCCAGCACCCCACCACAGCCACCAGCACCCCGAGCACCCCACCGGCGGTGTTGTGCACCAGGTCCCGGACCTGACATTCGCCGCCGCCGGTAGCGCCCTGCACGAACTCCACGAAGGCGCTGATGAGCACGCAGGATGCCGCGACGGGCAACGGCCGGCGGGTCGCCAGCGTGCCACACACCGCGAACGGCATCAGCATCACCACGTTGAGCTGCTCGTAGAGATGGGCCAACGACAGGCTGCCCACCGCGCAGAGCCGCAACGTCGCCAGCGGGTTGAGGCCGCCCGCGGGATAGTGCCCGAACGGCCGCACCACGGTGAGGGACAACGCCAGCGCCAGGCCGCACCCGGCAAGCACTGCCGGCATCGGGGCCCAACCCCGGCGGCGCGCCAGCCACCAGGCCACGCCGCCGAAGAGCACTGAGCCGGGCACGAAGGCAGCCGGCACCTCAAGGTGGTGCAGCAGGACGTTGAGCAGGTTGTGGGGGTTAAGGTCTGGGCCGTTGGACACCGTATGCACGCTATCGGGCACTGAGTGCTCTATGAACCTCAGCGCCCGATGAACGTCGCCTTACCGGGGCCGTGGTCCAGGAACGAGCGCATTCCCCTCGCGCGGTCCTCGGTGTAGGCCAGCGCGGCAAAGGCCTCGGTCTCCAGCCGCAGACCCGCGTTGAGGTCAACATCCAGTCCGTCGTCGATGGCCGCCTTGGCCGCCGCCAATGCCCGCGCCGGCCCCGCGACGAACTGCGCGGCCCAGCGCCACGCCGCAGCGTACACGTCCTCGGGGGCGACCACCTCGTCGACCAGGCCGATCCGCAGCGCCTCGTCCGCTTCGACCAGGCGGCCGGTGTAGATCAGCTCCTTGGCCCGGGCCGGGCCGATGAGCCGGGGCAGCCGCTGGGTGCCGCCGGCTCCCGGGATAATCCCCAGCAGGATCTCCGGCTGCCCGACTGTGGTGTCCCGCGCCGCGATCCGCCGGTCACAGCACAGCGCGAGCTCGTAGCCACCGCCCACCGCGGCACCCCTGATTGCGGCCACGGTCGGCTTCGGGATGTCCGCCACCACGCTCAGCGACGAAGAGATCGTCGCCGCCTGCGCCGCGAACTCGGCCGCTGGCGTCATCGCCATTTCCTTGATGTCGGCCCCGGCCGCGAACACCCTCTCGCCGCCGTAGACGATCACCGCCCGGATCTCCGCGCGATCCGCCGCCTGGTGCGCAGCGGCGGCGATCTCCGCCTGTACCTGCCGGCTCAGCGCGTTCACCGGTGGCCGGTGCAGCCGGATCGTGCCGATGCCACCATCCACGTCGAGCCTGACGAACTCCCGGACGAACTCGCTGTCCACCATGTCCATGCACGCTACCGGCCGCTCAGCGGAGATGGGCGAAAAAGCGCTCCCCGGCACGCCGCAGCACGAGATCGACACCGAAGGTCTTCGACAGGTTGTCCTCGGTCAGCACCGCCTCGAGGAGGCCTTGAGCGACCACCGCCCCGTCTCGCATCAGCATGGCGTGCGTAAAGCCCGGCGGGATCTCCTCGACATGGTGGGTCACCAGCACCGTCGCGGGAGCATCGGGATCGACGGCCACCGTGGCCAGCCGTCCCACCAGATCCTCGCGACCGCCCAGATCCAGCCCAGCCGCAGGCTCATCCAGCAGCAGCAGCTCCGGATCGGTCATCAGGGCTCGGGCGATCAGCACCCGCTTGCGCTCTCCCTCGGACAGGGTGCCGAAGCGCCGCTGCGCCATCCCCTCGATACCGAACGCGGCCAGCAGCCCGGCAGCCCGCGCGGTGTCGATCTCCTCGTAGCGTTCCCGCCACCGGCCGAGCACCGCGTAGCCGGCGCTGACCACCAGGTCGGATACCACCTCATCCCCGGGGATGCGGCTGGACAGCGCCGCCGAGGAAAACCCGATCCGCGGACGGAGCTCAAACACATCGACGCGGCCCAGCCGTTCCCCCAGCACGTGCACCATCCCCCAGCTCGGATGCAGCTCGGTCGCGGCCAGCCGCAGCAGGGTGGTCTTGCCGGCGCCATTGGGGCCCAGCACGACCCACTTCTCGTCCAGCTCCACCCGCCAATCCACCCGCTCGAGGAGCGTGCTGGTGCCGCGCCGAACGCCTACCCCGTCCATCCGCACCACAAGATCAGTGAGGTCCACGGGGGTGGTGCTGGGTCCTCGCTTATCCCACGTGGTCATCCGGCCATTGTGCTCACCGGCACAGTGTTGACCGGTGGGGGCTGACCGGTGGGGCCGAATGTCGGACCGGGCAGGCAGGATGGCTTTCCATGAGCCACCCGCATGTTGGCTGGCCCTTCCCGCTTGGTGCCCACGCCGAGGGCGGGGGGGTGCGCTTCGCGGTGGTCTCCGATGTCGCCGAGGCCGTCGAGGTGTGCCTGTCGTCAGCCGAGGGCGAGGAGCTCCGCGTGCCGCTGACCGAACGCACCTTCGGGGTGTGGCACGGGCTGCTGCCCGGTGTGGGTCCCGGACAGCGCTACGGCTACCGGGTCCACGGGCCCTGGGACCCGGCGCGTGGCCTGTGGTGCAACCCGGCCAAGCTGCTGGTCGACCCCTACACCCTGCGGGTCGAGGGCACCGTGAGCGGCCTGACCGCCGCGCTGGGCTACCGGGGCGATCCGGCCGGGCCGCGCAGCGAGGTCGACTCGCGGGGCAGCGTCCCGATGTCGGTGGTCACCGTCCGTGGCGGCCCGGACACCGGCGCCCGCCCGGATGTGCCGTGGGAGCAGACGGTGATCTACGAGCTGCACGTGCGCGGCTTCACCCGCACCCACCCCGAGGTGCCGCCCGCGCACCGGGGCACCTATCTGGGGCTCGCGCACCCGGCGGTGATCTCCTACCTCACCGGTCTGGGTGTCACTACCGTGGAGCTGCTGCCGGTGTGCGCGTTCTGCCCGGAGGCGCCCCTGCTGCGCGCCGGGTTACCCAACTACTGGGGCTACTCGCCGCTGGCCCTGCTCGCGGTGCATCCGGGATACGCCGCGGTACCCGGCGCTGAGGTGCAGGAGTTCCGCACCATGGTGGCCGCGCTGCACGCCGCGGGACTGGAAGTCATCGTCGATGTGGTGGCCAACCACACCTGCGAGGGGGACATAGATGGCCCCACCCTGTGCTACCGGGGACTGGACGCGCCCGCCTACTACCTCACCCACGACCTCACCGGCTGTGGCAATACCCTGGACAGCGGCTCCCCCACGGTGATCGCGCTGATCACCGACGCGCTGCGGTACTGGGCGGGCGAGCTGGGCGTCGACGGGTTCCGCTTTGATCTGGCCAGCGTGCTGGGGAGGCCTCGGGGCGGGCCGTTTGACCCGGCCGCCCCGCTGTTCACGGCGATCGTCTGCGACCCGCTGCTGCGCACCCGCAAGCTCATCGCCGAGCCCTGGGACGCCACCGGCGAGGGCTACCGGGTCGGCGGGTTCGGTGTGCACTTCAGCGAGTGGAATGGGCGCTACCGGGACGTGGTGCGCGATTTCTGGCGCGGTGTCCCCGGCGTCAGCCAGCTCGCCTCCCGGCTGGCGGGCAGCTCGGACCTCTATGCGGCAAGCGGGCGCCGGCCGTGGGCGTCGATCAACTACATCACCGCGCACGACGGGTTCACGCTGCGTGACCTGGTTTCCTACAACCGCAAACACAACGAAGCCAACGGGGAGGGCGGCACCGACGGCACCGACGACAACCGGTCCTGGAACTGCGGTGTCGAGGGGGAGACCGAGGACCTGGCGATCCAGCGCCTGCGCAGTCGCCAGGCCCGCAACATGCTGGCTACCCTGGTGCTGTCCACCGGCACCCCGATGCTGCTGGCCGGCGATGAGCGCTGGCGCACCCAGCGCGGCAACAACAACCCCTACCGGCTCGACGACGAGACCTCGTGGCTGGACTGGTCCACAGACTCGGGCCGGGAGGCGATGACCGCGTTCACTCGCCGCCTGCTCGCGCTGCGCGCCACGACGCCCGCGCTGCGCCAACCGGAGTTCTTCGAAGGCCGTGCCACCCCCCACGGCACCCCCGATTTAGTCTGGTTCCGTCCCGACGGCCACGTCATGCAGCTGGGCGACTGGCGAGACGCTCACCGGCAGACGCTGGGCATGTGGATCGACGGGGCTGACGTGCGCTCCCACCCACCCCCACCGACCACCGACTCGTGGCTGCTGGTGTTCCACGCCGGCTCGAACCCGATCACGGTCACGCTGCCGAGCCCGGAGTACGGCGAACGGTACGAGCCGGTCCTGGACACCAGGTTCCCGGAGGGAGTACCGGCGCGCCAGCGCGGCAGGCGGCCGGGTACCCGGATGACCGTGCCCGCCCGAACCCTCCTGGTGTTCCGCGCGGTGCGGGGCTAGGTGGCCAGGTGGAGCAGGCCGAACTCGGCGGGGGTGGCCATCAACGGGTGTCGCGGCAGGACGCGCACGGTGTATCCGAGCAGCCCGGCATGCGGCAGGGGCAAGGTCGCCTCGAACCGGGCCTCCTCGCCGTCGTCCTTGGCGGAGTCCCGGCAGTCACGGGTACCGACCGACTGCATGGTCACCACACAGCAGTCCCACAGCTCGTCGTGGTCATCGACCCGGCCGACGATGGCCTGGACGTCCACGTCGCAGGACTGCAGCCCGGCCAACGCGACCGCCGCGCGGATGGTCATCTCCGAGCCCAGCTCCGGGGTGTCGGGCAGGCCCGAGATGTCCACCTGCGCGACCCGAACCCGGGGCCAGGCGGCGCGCAGCCGCGACCGGTACTCGGCCAGCACGCGTGCCCCGGTGAAGGAGTCGGCAGACACCTCCGTGGCCGAGCGGGCGGCCGGCGCGTAGAGGCGCTCCACGTATTCCTGCACCATCCGGCAGGCTTGCAGCTGGGGGCGAAGTGAGGTCAGGGTATGGCGCACCATGGACACCCAGCGGGTCGGCACACCGCCCGCGCCACGGTCGTAGAACCGGGGGGCGACCTGCGTGGCAATTAGCTCATAAAGCGCGTGCGCCTCCAGGGCGTCGCGCCGTTCCGGGTTCTCGACGCCGTCCGCGGTCGGGATCGCCCAGCCGTTCTCCCCGTCGTAGAACTCATCCCACCAGCCATCTCGGATGGACAGGTTCAGCCCACCGTTGAGCGCGGATTTCATCCCCGAGGTGCCACACGCCTCCCACGGCCGCAGGGGGTTGTTCAACCACACGTCGCACCCCCAGTACAGGTGGCGGGCCAGCGACATGTCGTAGTCGGGCAGGAACACCATCCGGTGCCGCACATCCGCCGCGTCGGCGAACCGCACGACCTGCTGGATCAGCGCCTTGCCTCCGTCATCGGCGGGGTGGGACTTGCCAGCGATGATCAACTGCACCGGACGCTGGGGGTCCAGCAACAGGGCCCGGAGCCGTTCCGGGTCGCGCAGCATCAGGGTAAGCCGCTTGTAGGTGGGTACCCGGCGGGCGAAACCCATGGTGAGCACGTGGGGATCGAAGACCTGCGAGGTCCAGCCCAGCTCCGGCGCGGAGGCACCGCGCTCCAGCCAGGCGGCCCGGACCCGCCGGCGAACCTCGTCCACCAGCTTGGCGCGCAGCACGCAGCGCAGATCCCACAGCAGGGTGTCGGAAGCCAGGGCGATCGCACCGTCCGCCTCGCTGCTGCCGGAGTCCCCGAGCAGTCTGGTGATCTCCCGCGCCGCCCAGGTCGGGCCGTGCACCCCGTTGGTGACCGAGCAGATGGGCACCTCCTCGACGTCGAACTGCGGCCACAGCCCGCGGAACATCGCCCGTGACACGGTGCCGTGCAGCCGTGAGACGCCGTTGGCGCGCTGGGAAAGCCGCAGACCCATGTGCGCCATGTTGAACATCTCGGGGTTGTCCTCGGCGCCCAGTGCCAGCACCCGGCTGACCTCGAGGCCGGGCAGCAGCGCAGCCTCGCCGGATGCGGCGGCGAAGTAGTGCTGCACCAGCTCTATGGGGAAGCGATCGATCCCGGCGGGCACGGGGGTGTGCACGGTGAACACGGTGCCAGCCCGCACCGCCGCCAGAGCCTCGTCGAAGCTCAACCCCTCGCCGCTGATCAGTTCCCGGATCCGTTCCAGACTCAGGAACCCGGCGTGGCCCTCGTTGGTGTGGAACACCTCAGGGTTGGGATGACCGGTAAGCTGGCAGAACAGCCGGATGGCGCGGAGGCCGCCGATCCCAGCGAGGATCTCCTGCGTGATCCGGTGATCCTGGTCACCGCCGTAGAGCCGGTCGGTAATCCCGCGCAGCTCGTCAGGATTGTCTTCGATGTCGCTGTCTAGCAACAGCAGCGGCACGCGCCCGACGTCGGCCCGCCAGATCCGCGCTCGCAACGCCCGCCCACCGGGCATGCTGACCGCCACCAGCAGCGGTGCGCCGGTGCCGTCGGTCATCAGGTGCAGCGGCAGGCCCTGCGGGTCCAGCGCCGGGTAGTGCTCCAGTTGCCAGCCATCCAGTGACAACGACTGGCGGAAGTAGCCCGAGCGGTAGAGCAGCCCGACCCCGATCAGCGGCACTCCCAGGTCTGAGGCGGCCTTGAGGTGATCGCCCGCCAGCACGCCCAGGCCACCGGAGTAGAACGGCAGCACCTCGGAGACGCCGAACTCCATGGAGAAGTAGCCGATCGCCGCGGGCAGGGTCTGCGTCCGTTCCTGGGTCCGTTGCTGGTACGTCCGTTGGTGGTACCACCGGGGTGCCTCCAGGTAGTGGCGCAGGTCCTGGGCAAGCGCTCGGGTGCGGGCCACCACGGTCTCGTCGGCGGCCAACGCGGTGAGCCGCTGGATGGGGATCTCCCCCAGCAACCGCACCGGATCCCCGTTGACGGCAACCCAGGTGTCCGCGTCCAGCGAGGCGAACAGCTCCTGGGTCGGCGGGTGCCAGGTCCACCGCAGATTGGCGGCCAGCGTCTCTAGCGCCGCCAGCGGCCTCGGCAGCTGGGCACGGACGGTGAACCGGCGCAGTGCTCTCATGCGCGGACTCTAACCCGGGCGCGAGGCCGATCTGCTGGGCATCCAGGGGCGCCACACGTGGCGTAGGCACGGCGGTGGTTCTCCAGGCGTGGTGCGCCGTGGCGCGTGACAAACCGCACCATGATGGCACGCGTGCGCTCATCCGCGCTGGCTTTGGACGGGCACCAACGACGGCAGGGCCGCAGCGCTAACCTGGTGCTCTGTTACAACGGGACAAGGTATCCGATTGGCAATCCACTTTTGGAGCCGGGCGTCCCGGAATTGATACACCGGGCCAACCGTTCGCAGGATCTGACGCCGACGAGCATCCTCAAGAAACTGCACCAAAGGCGTCGGAGTGTTGTCTCGACGGTTCAGCTGTGCGCTGGCGAGCGCAGCCGCCCAGGTGCCGGAGGACACCAACCCGGAACCGAGCCCGGCCACGAGCCCGCCTACGAGCCCGTACTCGAGCCCATCCGGGAGCCCGTGACCGAACCCGTACGCCAGCCCCACCACGAGTCCAGCGACGAGTCCAGCCACGCACCCGCCCTGACGTTCCTGGTGCCACAATGACTGCGGATCGAGCGGACGCGTAACCGCTGTGAATGGTCTGGACCACAGCAGGAGCCCAGCTGTCAGCCCGAAGCCGAGCCCAACCGCGAGGTCGAATATCAACTCAGACCTGTCCCCTGTTGTGAACAGGTGCCAAAACCAGAGAAGGGGCCCGGCCACGAGCCCGCTCAGGAACGTTGGGATAGGAGTTCTGCTCCCCCGGAGCTCACTCCGCGGCTCAGCAGGTCGTCCACCGAGCATGACAATGAGAACGTAAACGATGCCGTAGCCCCCGGTGCTCACGATTGCGATCATGATCCCCATGAGAAGAACCGTGGAGGTAGGAGTGCTGCTCCCCCGGAGCTGGCTACCCTGCAGAGAAGCCCATCCACCGACCACGATCACCAGCAGGTACCCGATTCCGACCAGGAATCCGTACTTGAGACCGGTCACAAGCTGCTCGTACGCGAATCCGTATCCGAGCCCGGTCACGAGCCCAGCCACGAGCCCGATCACCAGTCCGGTGTGCAGGTTCGTGCGGCGGTCAGTGTGGGTATAAGCCCTGTTCCATTGCAGCCACCCCAGCCGCTGAGGCGGTCCGCCCCCCAGCGCAAATCCCAGCCCGATCACGAAACTAGACACCAGCCCGATCAGGAGCCCGATCACGAGCTTGTTCGGAAGCGTGGCCGTGAGGAGGTTCTGAAGTCCGGTCGCGATCCCGGCTCCGGCACTAAGAAGAACGACCATAGGGATGTCGGTCCTGCTCCACCGCTGTGGGGAAGACCGCTCACCGGGTGGGGACACGAGGAAACCGGGCCCAAACATAAACGCATACCCCAGTCCCCAGGTGAAGAAGACGATCGCGAATGTGATCAGGTGCCCGGCCTGGAACGCAGGGAGAAGATGCATGTAAGCGATAAGTCCGGGTATGGGACCCACCAGGAGCGCAGAGACCAGGACCAGGACGGCTACCGTGGCAAACGCCCTGGGCCATGCCGACATCCACCACAGGGTTCGCCACCACGCCAGGTCACGGGTCCTGTCCTTGTTCATCCGGCGCGCCAACTGCCCCAGCCCTCGTCGTGCCTGCTCCTCGGTGTATGCCGGGTGCTGGGAGTACGCGGCGGTCAGCAACCGGTCCAGAAGGTGGTCCTCGACCGCCTTCCGAGTGGGGAACCGGCAATCGTCAAGGAACTCGTCGACCTTCTCCCCGGAGCTATAGGTCTCCCGGATCAGGGTCAGCATCAGCGGAGTCGCCAGGGCCTGAGCCAGCGTGCCCTTGGGGTGCTTGCGCAGGTGATCGATCACGAGCTGCCAGGGGACGGGCGGCGGGTCGATCTGGCCGCTAGCCAGGTACTGCGCCGCCTGCCTGGAGTCGATCGGCAGCAGCTCCAGCGCCGCTGCCCCCCGCAGGGGGCGGCCGCCGCGGACCGCCTCCTCTAGTTCCCCGGTGCGGGCAAGCACGACTAGTCGGAAGGTGGCCTGCTGATCCAGCGCGCGCAGCGCCACTGGGCGCAGCGCCTGGGGTATCTCAGCCAACCCATCCAGAATCACCGCCAGGTGACCGCCCTCGATAAGCTCCATCGCGGCATCCCGACCGTACTCCGGAGCCTGCAACAAGGCGTAGTCGCGCGCCAGGCAAGCAGCCAGCCACTCGGCGAAACGTTCCACGGTGGGGTCCCAGCCCTGCGGGGTGACCAGCACCGGCACCGGCACCCGCGCCCGATCCCTCGACGTCACCCCAGCCCGATGAGCCAGCGCAGCACGCAGCAGCACAATCCCGGCGGCACTCTTCCCCGTGCCCGGTTTGCCCAGGATGACCATCCGCCCCGACCCTAGGCCGCCGTACACCCGGTGGAGATCGGCGAGCGTCCCAGAGCGCAACTGTTCCGCGGTGACCGCCACCATCCCAGGCAACGGCTCACACCGCATTCCACCAGATTCGCCGATCACCTCCGCGATCGGGCCTGTCACCGAGCGGAGTGGCCATCGCCACTGCACGGGAATCAGCGCCGGGTGGGTCAGCCCCTGCTCGGCGATGGCCCGATCCCACTGCCGGCACAGCTGCTCGGCCAGCTCATCGGCCGCCCGCTGCAACGGCAACGGCGGGGCACTGGTGCGTTGCGCTAGTCCCCACAGCCACCCAACGGCGCTAATACCCAGAGTAACCACGGCGATGACCGTGCCAATCCGCGCGCCGATCGAATCCGCGGGGCTGAAGTGGACTCCCACCATAGCTAGCCCAACCGTCGCCGCGACGATCAGCAAAAACCCAGTCCAGCACCAGAGGGGCAGCCGGCCGAGCGTCATGCTCAGTAGTCTGCCGTAAACGTTCCGGCTAGCCTAAGGAATTAATAACGCTCGGTTCACGGACGTTTCAAGATCGTTAGCTGGGTGCAAGGCCGATCTGCTGCCCTTGCGGCGTGACGGTGAACCGCCAACGGTCGACGGTGGGCTCGCCGGCTGCGACCCACTGCCAGTAGGCCGTCTCCACCTCGGTCCAGAGCAGGCGGGGGCCGAACTGGCGTACCTGGTATGAATCGGCGGCGACGTCCGGCACGTGGCGCACGCTCGCCCAGGAGCGCGACCAGGGATCGAGGAACCACAGCACGCCTTCGTCTGAGTGGCGACCCGCGGGGCGGTAGAGGTGCCGGCATCGCGGCACGCGGATGCCGATGGCGACGCGAACGTCGTAGTGCCCCGCAACCCGATAGGGGTGCAGTCCCGCAACATCGTGAAGGACGCCGGGCCGACGAGTCGGCCCTTCGCCGTGCCGTCCTGGCCCACGGTGAACGTGAGCAGCGCGCCGTTGTAGTACGGCGTATCCCAAGGCGTGACGATCCGCCCGCCGGGCCGGGTTTGTGCGATCCACGCATACGGCACCTCGCTGACCGCCGCCGTGGACAGAATCCGGTCATAAGGGGCGTTTGCAGGATAGCCTTGAGCACCGTCACCAGTGACGACGGCGACGCGGCCGAACCCTGCGGTGGCCAGCGCGTCCTTGGCGCGTCCAGCGATCCGCGGATCAACCTCGATGGTGGTGACCTGGTGCGCACCGAGGCGGGCGGCTAGCAGCGCGGCGTTGTAGCCGCTCCCGGTGCCGATCTCGCAGACAACCATCCCGAGCTGGAGATGTCGTGGCCGGTCAGCTCGGGTTCCAACCGGCTCGCCGTCGTCCACCTGGGTGATGACGGCTTCGTCGGCGTAAGCCAGCTGCAGCCAGGTTTCCGGATCGTCCTCGCGGCGCAGCGGAATGAGGTCGTTGATGTCATCGCATCGCTCGTCCTCACGCCACACAGTGTCGGGGATGAACTCATGCCGAGGGACCGCGAGGAGCGCGTCTCGCCACTGCGGTGCCAGCATCGCGCGCACGGTCAGCTCCTCAACCATCTGTCGCCGCAGTAGCGCGGGATCGGTCACTGTCCTGTGATCAATCCGCGAACGGCGGAAGGTGCTGAGAAGTCCTCGCTGAGTGCGTCCATCAGGATTTCGTCGCAGACCTCTCCAAGCCAGTAGCCGGACTGCCGGAGTCGCCCGGCAGGTTTGAACCCCGCGCTGGTGTAGGCGCGAATCCCAGCGGTGTTAGGTGCGAGAACTTTCAGCCAGATCATGCGCAAGGCAGAGACGTGGAAGCCGTAGTCGAGGGTGAGCAGGGTCGCCTCGGTGGCCAGCCCCCGGCCCCGTGCGGCGGCCCCGAGCACAATGATGAACTCGGCGGTCCGTACTTGGTGCTCTACCAGCAAGGTGGACAGGCCCACCGGACCGGGCTCACCGTCCAGGTCGTAGACGGTGAAGCGGACCTGGTTGAGAGAACCGCGGACTTGGTGACCGTAGCCCTCGGTGCGGTTCTCCAGGGAGTCTGGGACTTGACGACCGTAACCGAGGATCGCGCCGGGGTCATTGCTACCCTTGGTCGTCCGAGTCGCGATGGCCGGCGGCAGCAGGTCGCCGACTGCCATCGTGAGCAAGGGCTTGTAGCGCCACGGATCCCCACGCTGCCATGGCGGCACCGACAAGGCTGCCGCGATGACCGAGGAGTCGGTGTAGGGGTTGTGGATCGTCAGTCCAAACGCCTCGGCGAACTGGGCGTCCGCGCGGGCCGTGCGGCCCACCGTCTGGACCTCCCGCAGGGTTCGGGTGTTCGCATCCAACCGGTGGGTCACACGGCCCTCGCTGACACCGTCATCCTGAGTGGCGAGGTCGATCGCCTGTGGTGTCAGCCAGTCCGCCGCTGCTGCGGTGTGTCCCCGCGGCAACGCTGCGGCAAGCAATGTCCACGGGCTACAGCGTTGCAGCCGTGCCCATCCCAGTGTGTGGCCGATCAAGCGTATCCACCGGCCGGATCGGACGAGATCGGTGAGGTAGCCGTGTGGATGCAGCAGGCTGTCACCTCCATCGCCAGTCAGGTGGCAGTCACTGCCCAACTCAGCGAGCAAGGTGAACTCGGCGGCCAGCCGGGAGTAGCTGACAGTCGACGGCGCGGGCTCATCGGTGGCGGGCACTCGGTCCAAGCCCGAGTACGGCAGGTGCTCGTTGGTCAGGTGCAGCAGCCTGTGCGCGATCCGGCTGCCGGCGTGCCGGACGGCGGCTTGGGCGTAGCCGAGGTCGCCGCCGCAGTCGGGTAGCCCGTCCGGGTGCAGCGTCACTGCAGTGACCGTCTTGGCGGGCGGGAGGTGTTCGCACGCCAGGAAACACAGCGACGTGGAATCCAGACCGCCGCTGAGATCGCATGTCGGAGTACTGGTCGTGGCGACGCGGGTCGCGACGCCACCCTCAAGCGCGTGGCGAAGGCGCTGGGCGGCCCCTGTCACGGTGTCGGGACGGATGAGCCACAACGGCATTACCACCAGGCCGCCGCCAGGTCGCATCGTGATCCGCGTCCCGGGAGGGGCAGCACGGACACCGGTAAACGGCGACCCGGACCCGCTGGCCGAGACCGCCGAGTCGGCGAGCGCACCGGCCAGCCATCTGACGTCGACGCCCGCGCCGGTCAGCTCCGCCAGTGCCCGCGCGCTGGAACCCCACGCGATCCCGCCGCCGAACGTGGTGGTGTAGAGGGGGCAGGCGCCACCGAGGTCGGTGAACACTGTGAGCTGCCGGTGATCTGCCCGGATGACGGTGTAGGCCCCAGGGCGGGCGGTGACCGCGTCTGTTAGCGCGTCCACCGCAAAGGTGATGTCGGTGCCGCCGCACGGACCGATCACCGCAGCCCGCGAACTGCCCTGGTCAATGACACGGGCCTGGTGGCCAAGACACTGGCCGACGGCCCACAACGGGAACGGGCCGTCCCACAGCAGCCGCGCTCCCGCCGGTCGTGGCGATGGGGAGCGGAGTGTGGCGCCCGCATAGCCACCGAACCAGCACATCACGGTCTCCAATCCCGCAGCCGAGGCGGTGCCCCGGTGGGTGGACCCGGGGCACCGCCCGCAGGCTCAGTTGTAGGTGTAGCGCTTGTCGTCCCTGCCGGCGCCGCCTTGGCCGCGGGTCACATCCGCCGCGTCGCCCAGGTCCACCACGAACTCGTCCATGACGATCAATCCTTCCTTAGGCTCCGGCTCTGGTATCTGGTATCGGCCGGACATGGCCGAGTGAACGCGCGCAGGCCGCTTCGCAGAAGCGCATGTGCAGGTGATGCCGTTCGTGTGCAGGTTCTGCACACGAACTGGTCTGCAGGATGAGGCGGTTCTAGCCTGGACGGGGTCCGGTGCGATCACGCGGGAGTCGCCATGGGAGGGTGTGACGCTCATCCGTGGGTCTCCGTCCGAGCCCGGGAGCTGATCGCCGCCCGCGACGTCGGAGGCGTGGTCAGGCTCGCGCGCCAAGCACGCGGCTGGCGGCAGATCGATCTTGGCAAGCACACCGGATATTCGGCCTCGACGATCTCCCGCCTGGAGACCGGCCGCCGGGGATCTTTTGATGTGGGCATGCTGCACCGTGTCACCCGCGCGGTGGGGATACCTCCCGAGGTGCTCGGCGCGTTGCTGGGCATCCCTGCCGCTGTCCCCGCTAGGGTGACCGGGATCATCGGTCGACCGGCGGAAGGCGACCCTGTGCGCCGTCGCGTGCTCATCACCGCAGCAGGACTTACGGTCCCGCAATGGATGCTGGCAAGGCTTGACGACGCGCTGGTGTTGCTGCCCCCGCCGGCCCGGCCGACCACCCCGTCCGAGATCGCCGGTCGGCTGGCCCAGGCCCGCACATGGTTCGACGCCAGCGACCTCGTTTACCTCCTAGCCGATCTACCCGACCTGCTCGCCACCGCTCACCACGCAGCGGAGAACGGCGACCCAGACGCCTACACCCGTCTGGCTGCCTGCTACGACCTAGCGACCGAGGCACTGAGCAAGATCGGACATTACGGCACCAGCCGCATCACCGCCGACCGCGCCACCATCTTCGCGGAACGCTCCGGCTCCCCGATCGCGATGGCCGCCGCCGCCCGCTGCCTCAGCATCGTCCTGCGCCACGAAGGTCGCCACCAGATCGCCGACCAGATCACCCTCGAGGCAACCACACGCCTGGAGGCGACCGGGCTGATCCTCCCCGCGCAGTCCGCTGCCTACGCCCAGATGCTGTGCACCTGCGCCTATAACGCCGCGCAGGCCGCTGACCGCGACCGCGCGCTAGAGTTGATCGCTGAGGCTGAGCGGGCCGCCGCGCGGTTGCCGGAGCACCCCGTTGCTGGGCAACTGCTCACCGTCACCCCCGCCCAGGTCACTCTCTACCGCGTCGGCGTGCACTGGTCGCTGGGCGACGCTGGCGCGGCCCTGAACGCCGGACGAAGACTCCACCCGGGCCAGTTCCCCACCCCCGAACGACGCGGACGGCTGCACACCGACCTCGCACGGGCATGGTGGCAGTGGGGAAAGCCCGACCAGGCCGCGCGGGCGTTGCTGGCCGCGCACCGGCAAGCACCCGCCGAGGTCCGCGACCGACCGTCGATGCGCGCGATCGTCAGCGACCTCCTCGAGCGGCATCCCCGGGTGGCCAGCGTGCGTGAACTCGCCGTCACCGTGGGCCACCACACGATCGGTCGATGACGGTGCGCTCGCCCAGCAAGGCGATCGCCGTTGTTTCCCCTCGACGTCGTCACCCGGGCCACCCTGCCGCACTGCACTGCCTCGCCGCCGCGATCCTCATCCCGGGTCTGCGGCACACTCGGTGCCGACCGCCGCACCCGGGAGGAACCCGACCATGCCCGACCTGCACGACGTCGCCCAACTGGCCGCAGCCAACGGACACCTCGCCGTCGTCTCCACCGTCCGCGCCGACGGCACGGTGCAGGCGTCGCTGGTCAGCGCCGGGGTGAGCACGCATCCGACCACCGGGCAGCAGGTGCTGGCGTTCGTCGCGGCCGGCCGGGTCAAGCTGGCCAACCTGCGCGCCCGGCCGAGGGCCACCGTGACGCTCCACCATCGCTGGAAGTGGCTTACGGTCGAGGGCACCGCCGACCTCGCCGGGCCCGACGACCCCCAGCTCGGTCTACGCCCTGAGCAGCTGACCGCGCTGCTGCGCGCCATCTTCGTCGACGCGGGCGGGACCCACGACGACTGGCCCACCTACGACCGCACCATGGCCGAGGAACGACGGGTCGCCGTGTTGATCGAGCCGACCCGGGTGTACGGCAACTGATCACCGGGCCTGTGCCCACGACCGGAATCCGAGCGCCGCGGTATTGCGTGGCGAGGGCAGTGCGGTCGAGCGGATCAGCGCCTACCTGCTCCTGCAGCGAGACGTGCTGCGCGGCTGCCCGGTTGGTCGGATGGCCGGTGACGCCGAGGTGCTCCATTCCGCTGCGCTGCGCGAGGTGCTGGCCAGGACCTTCGACCGGGTCCGCGAACTGGCCGTTGAGGCGCTCAGGGACGACGTGCGGCGGGCCGAGCTGCGGTGCCGGCCGCGAGGAGCCCATGACATATTGACCGCATGACGATCATCCGCGAGCGCGTCCGCGCCCGTGGCAGCGCGCTCGACAACCGGGCTGGCCTCGTCTGCAAGGCGTACAGTGCGGACCTGGGTGCGGAGACCCGGGCTCTCGGGCCGGCACCGACGGCCTCGGTCACCCATGCGGTCGTGCGCACCACCCCCGTTCCCGCCGAGGCGGACCTGATCAAGCTTGTCGCGCGGCTCACGGCGCGAATCACCGAACGATGCCAGGACGAGCGGGGGCATCTCGCGCTGGCCGGTATCGACCCGACGACGTGGCAGATGGTTGAGTTCACAACGGTCAGCGAGCTAGACGCGGCAACCAGTTACTCGTCGGCGGGGACACCACCGCGGCAGCCGCCCGAGCGGTCCCGGTGGTATGTCCGGCCTGCTCACCCGGTTCGGTCCCGCGCTGGTTCGGTCCCGCGCTGCGCCGCCTGATCGGCGAGGACGCATACCGCGCAATCCTCATCGACAACCCCGCCCACGCATTCGCCAACCGGCATGACGACGATGCCGCCGTGGGCCACCATGCGATCGGTTGATGGGTGCAGTTACGAGTGCCACATTCCGCGCGCCGGCCGGCCGCTACCGGCAGACTGGAGAACGACGCTGGGAGGCGAGGCGGAGGGGCGGCAACGGTGAGTGGTCGGATCGCCATCGACGATGTGATGCCCGTCGTCTCGTGTGGGAAGTATCCCAGCAAGGCGGTGGTCGGCGAGCACGTTCCGGTCGGTGCCACGGTGTGGCGCGAGGGGCACGACGCGGTGGGCGCCACGGTGGTCTGGGAGGGTCCCGGCACGGCGCCGGCCCGCGAGATCCGGATGCAACCCGGGCCACCGGGCACCGACCAGTTCCTGGCGACGGTGGTGGCGGACCGGGTGGGCTGGTGGAGCTTCCGGGTGGATGCGTGGGCCGACCCCTGGGAGAGCTGGCGGCACGCGATCGAGGTGAAGATCGACGCTGGCCAGACCGCGGCGGAGCTGGAGAACGACCTGATCGTGGGGGCCCAGCTGCTGGAGCGAGCGGCTCGGCTGTCCGCCACACGGACTAACCAGGGCGCGCTGCGGGCTGCCGCAGCGGCGTTGCGGGACACCGGGCGTCCCCTCGACGAGCGGGTCGGGCCGGCGCTGAGCGCACCGGTGACGCAGAGCCTGGCTGCCAACCCGATCCGGGATCTGCTCACTCAAGGCCCTACCCACCATGTGTGGGTCGATCGCCCCCGAGCACTGTTCAGCGCCTGGTATGAGTTCTTCCCGCGATCCACCGGCGGCTGGGACGCCCAGGGCAACCCGGTGCACGGAACCTTCACGACGGCCACCCACGAGCTGGACCGGATCGCCGGCATGGGTTTCGACGTGGTGTACCTACCACCGATCCACCCGATCGGCGAGGTGTATCGCAAGGGCGCCAACAACGTCATGCAGGCCGGAGACGACGATGTCGGCTCACCGTGGGCGATCGGTTCGGCCGAGGGCGGGCACGACGCGGTACACCCCCGGCTGGGCACCCTGGAGGACTTTGCGGCCTTCGTCGCCAGGGCCGGCGAACTGGGCATGGAAGTCGCGCTGGACTTCGCGCTGCAATGCGCCCCGGATCACCCCTGGGCCAAGGAGCACCCGGAGTGGTTCACCATCCGCCCGGACGGGACGATCGCCTACGCGGAGAACCCACCCAAGCGCTACCAGGACATCTACCCGCTCAACTTCGACTCCGACCCCCGCGGCATCTACGCCGAGATGCTGCGGGTGATGCTGTTCTGGATCCAGCGCGGGGTGCGGATCTTCCGGGTGGACAACCCGCACACCAAGCCCCCGGACTTCTGGCAGTGGCTGATCTGGCACGTCAAGGACCGCTACCCGGATGTGCTGTTCCTCTCCGAGGCGTTCACCCGCCCGGCTCGGCTCTACGGGCTGGCTCGGCTGGGCTTCACCCAGTCCTACACCTACTTCACCTGGCGCACCAGCAAACGAGAGCTCACCGAGTACGCGACAGAGCTGGCGTCCCGCGTGGACGAGATGCGACCGAACTTCTTCGTCAACACCCCGGACATCCTGCACGCCTCACTGCAGCGGGGCGGGCCTGGCATGTTCGCTATCCGGGCCGTGCTGGCCGCCACGCTGTCCCCGTCGTGGGGTGTCTACTCCGGCTTTGAGCTTTTCGAGAACGCACCGGCCGCACCGGGCAGCGAGGAGTACCTGAACAGCGAGAAATACCAGCTGCGCCCCCGGGACTTCGCCGCCGCGGCGGCGGCGGGCCGATCCCTGGAACCGTGGATCGCCCGGCTCAACGCGATCCGGCGGGCCCACCCCGCCCTGCAACAGCTGCGCACGCTGCGGTTTCACCGCGTGGACAGTGAGTCGCTGCTGGCGTACTCCAAGACCGACCCGGCCAGCGGGGACACCGTGATCTGCGTGGTCACCCTGGAGCCGTTCAGCACCGTGAGCGCAACCCTCTGGCTGAACCTGCCGGCGCTGGGCCTGGGCTTGCAGGACCGTTTCGACGTCTACGACGAGGTCAGCGGCGAGACCTACCACTGGGGAGAAGCCAACTACGTGCAACTCCAACCCTGGCGCGCGGTGGCCCACGTGCTGTGGCTGCGCCACCCGTGAGTGGCGATGCGACCTCTGACTCGCATCGCCACTCACGGGTTCTCCACAGTTACGCTGAACCGGTGACGATCGACGTAACGGGGGAGTTCGACGCCGCTGCGGCACGTTACGACCGGCTGGTCGGCGCAAGCCCCGGCTATCACCGCAACCTGGCGCGCTCCGCCCGCCGGATGCACCTGCCCGGCTCCGGCGCCGGGTTGCACCTGCTAGACCTGGGTTGCGGGACCGGGGCCTCGACCCTGGCGCTGCTAGCGGCCGCGCCCCAGGCCAGGATCACCGCGGTGGACGCCTCGGCCGGCATGCTCGCCCAAGCCCGGCAGGCCGACTGGCCAGCACGGGTGTCGTTCGTGCACGCTCGGGCCGAGGAACTGGCCGCAGCCGGGGTGCGGGGACCCTTCGACGGGATCTTCGCCGCGTACCTGGTGCGCAACCTGCCTGACCCGGACCCGGTGCTGGCCGAGCTGCGCGCAGCGCTGGCGCCCGGGGCACCGCTGGCGATCCATGACTACACCCTGGATGGTCAGGTGCGCAGCCGCGCGATCTGGACCGCGGTGTGCTGGACGGTGATCATCCCCACCGGGAAGATGCTCACCGGTCGGGCCGCGCTCTACCGCTACCTATGGCGCAGCGTGCTGCGTTTCAACACAGTGGACGCGCTGGCCACCCGGCTGCGCGGGCACGGCCTGGTCGATACCCAGATCGCCACCATGCCAGGCTGGGAGCGCGGCATCGTGCACACCGTCGTGGCCCGGCGAGCGGCGTGAGGGCGCCCGGCGGCGGGCAATGGCCGGGCCGGGACCGGCGGGCGGTGTGGCATCCACCGCAGGCCGGTCAACCCTGGGCTGAGGGGCCGCCGCCCCGAGTCGCCGTCGTCGGCGGTGGGATCGCTGGCGTCGCGGCCGCCGTAGCGCTGGCCGAACGTGGCGTGCAAGTGCAGCTCCTGGAACGGGAGCAGCAGCTCGGCGGCCGGCTGCGCGGCTGGCCGACCACGCTGGCCGACGGGTCCACGGTCACCATGAGCCGCGGGTTTCATGCCTTCTTCCGGCAGTACTACAACCTGCGTGCGCTGCTGCGCCGGGCCGATCCGCTGAACCGGGCGCTGGTGCCGATGGCGGATTACCCGCTGGTCGATGCGCGGGGCCACCGGGACTCCTTTCAGGGGCTGCCGCGCACACCACCGTGGAACGCGGTGGCCTTCGCGCTGTTCAGCCCCACCTTGCCGTGGCGGGAGCTGGTCAGGCGGATCGACCCGGTGGCCGCGCTGCCGCTGCTCGACGTGTCCGTGCCGGAGGTCTACTGGCGGTTGGACGACCAGGACGCCATGACGTTCCTGCAGCGGGTGCGCTTCCCGGACGCGGCTGCGCACCTGGCGTTTTCAGTGTTCTCCCGCAGCTTCTTCGCCGATCCCCGGGAGCTGTCAGCGGCCGAGCTGGCCACGATGTTCCACATTTACTTCCTGGGCTCGGCCGAGGGCCTGGTGTTCGACGTGGCCGCCGAACCGTTCCCGCAGGCGCTGTGGGACCCGATGAGCGACTACCTGACCGCGCTGGGCGTCCTGGTGTGCCCCGGCGTGGCCGTCACACAGGTGGCACCCGGGCGGGCGCGGCGCTTCGCCTTGCGCGCCGATGATGCCGCGGAGGACCTCCCGGAGGTGGACGCCGTCGTGCTCGCCGCCGACGTGACCGGGTTGCAGGCGCTGCTTGCCGCCTCACCCGAGCTTGGTGAGCCGTCCTGGCGGGCGCGCATCGCGCGTTTGCGCACCGCCCCGCCGTTTCTGGTGTCCCGGTACTGGCTGCAGCGCCCGGTGCGCGCCGAGCGCCCTGGGTTCCTAGGCACCAGCGGATTCGGGCCGCTGGACAACGTCAGCGTGCTGGAACGCTTCGAAGGCGAGGCGGCCCGCTGGGCGCGCCGCACCGGCGGCTCGGTGGTGGAACTGCACGCCTACGCGCTCACCGGGGATCCGGAGCAGGCCAGGCGGCGGCTACTCGAGGAGCTGTGGCGGGTCTACCCGGAGACCGCCACCACCACGATCCTCGACGAGCGCCACGAGCTGCGCGCCGACTGCCCGCTGTTCGCGCCGGGGACCTTCGCCGAGCGGCCCACCGTGACCACCCCCGACCCGACCGTGGTCCTCGCCGGCGACCTCACCCGGGTCGATGTGCCCGTTGCCCTGATGGAGCGGGCGGCGACCAGCGGGTTCCTCGCCGCCAACGCGCTGCTGGGCAGGTGGGGGTTGCGCGGGCACCCGCTGTGGACCGTGCCGCTCCGGGGCCGGCTGGCCCCGCTGCGCGCCGCGGCCGCCCGGTTCGGCTAGCCCGGCCAGCGCCCGCTGGTCCGCAGCTCATAGCGACGCTGCGCGTAGGCCAGGTCATCACGCCACAGCCGGGCGGCTGCCCAGCGCATTGCCGGGCGCATCACCGGGGAGGCGCGGCGGGCCAGGGCGAACCCCGGGCGGGGCGAGCTGGCGATGGTCGTCTCGATCACCGCGGTTCGCGGATGGCCAGCGTCATCGACGCCCAGCGGAACGGCGTGCGTCTCGACCACACTCCCGGCGCCCTCTCCCTCCAGGATGTCCATCACCACCGTGCGCGGTTCGGGGCAGCTGAACGCGGCCCGCACCGGAACCCCGATCCGCCGGGTGAGCCGGAAGGCAACCTCAACCACGAACCGGTCGAGCTGCTCACTGGGCTCCTCGACCACCTGCAGCCCCACGAAGGAGTACGGGTGGAACCAGCTGCCATGCCAGGGGTCAAGCCGGTTGGCGACCACATCCTCCGGCTCGCAACGCCCGATCCCGGTGAAGACTGCCTCCAGGCTGGTCTGCGGGTCGGGCCGGCGGTGCAGCACCGGTTCGGGCAGCGGATCCTCCCCCCCGACGGCGTCCAAGCGCACCCAGGCCAGCACCCCGTCGTCGTGGGTCGGGAACGGATCCCACCCCGGCACCCCCCGGGCACCGATCGCCAGACCGTGCCAGCGGCACACCAGCTTCCCGCCCGTCACCGCCGCCCGGCACAGGGGCGCGCCCAGGTGCGGGCACTCGCCGGGCCCGGCGTGCAACCCCCCGTCGGGAGTGCGCCAGGCGACGACTTCCAGGCCCGCCACCTGACGCCCGAACGGCCGGTCGCCGCGGACCTCCCGGCTCGCGGCGAGCACGTACCAGTTGCCCGAGGGCCGAGCCTGCGCCCGTTTCAGCGCCGCCTCGATCAGACCGGGCCGGGCAGGCCGCCAGGTGGGTTGCTGCTCAGCCCAGGTCCACGCCGGCAGCCGCCGCAGCGGCACTCCCCCTTCGACCATGTGCTCATCATCCGCCTTTTTACGTTGCCCGAGCGGCCCAGGGACCACTGTAATGAGGAAGGCGGGGCGGCCACGGGGACAGAGGCCAAGGGGACGGCAGGGATGGGGATCATGGAGGGGAAGCGATGTCGCCCGACGGCTACCTGGTGGAACCGCAAGCCGACGACTTCGAGCCTGCCACGGCAGCTCCGACCGACCCGTACTGGTACAAGCGAGCGGTCTTCTACGAAGTCCTCGTCCGGGCGTTTCACGACCACGACAGGAACGGCGCCGGCGACCTGATCGGTCTCACCCACAAGTTGGATTACTTGGAGTGGCTGGGCATTGACTGCCTGTGGCTCCCACCCTTCTACGACTCCCCGTTGCGCGACGGCGGTTACGACATCTCCGACTTCCGGGCCGTATTGCCCGAGTTCGGCACCGTCGAGGATTTCGTGGTGCTGCTCGACGAGGCGCACAAGCGGGGGATCCGGGTGATCACCGACCTGGTCATGAACCACACGTCCGACCAGCACCCCTGGTTTCAGGAGTCCCGCCGCGACCCGGAAGGCCCCTACGGCGACTTCTACGTGTGGAGCGACAAGGACACCGTCTACCCGGACGCCCGGGTCATCTTCGTCGACACCGAGACGTCGAACTGGACGTATGACCCGGTACGCGGCCAGTTCTACTGGCACCGGTTCTTCTCCCACCAACCCGACCTCAACTACGACAACCCCGAGGTCGGCGAGGCGATGCTCGGCGTGCTGCGGTTCTGGTTGGACCTTGGCATCGATGGTTTCCGGCTGGACGCGGTGCCCTACCTGTTCGAGGAGGAGGGCACGAACTGCGAGAACCTGCCGCGCACCCACGAGTTCCTCAAGCGCTGCCGTAAGGTGGTCGACTGCGAGTACCCGGGGCGGGTGCTGCTGGCCGAGGCCAACCAGTGGCCGACGGACGTCGTGGAGTACTTCGGCGACCCCGCGGCGGGGGGCGACGAGGCGCATATGGCGTTTCACTTCCCCTTGATGCCCCGCATCTTCATGGCGGTACGCCGGGAGTCCCGGTTCCCGATCTCCGAGATCTTGGCCCAGACCCCGCCCATCCCGCGCAACGCCCAGTGGGGGATCTTCCTGCGCAACCACGACGAGCTGACCCTGGAGATGGTCACCGACGAGGAACGCGACTACATGTACAGTGAATACGTTAAGGATCCTCGGATGCGGGCGAACATCGGTATCCGTCGACGGCTGGCGCCGCTGCTGGACAACGACCGCAACCAACTCGAGCTGTTCACCGCGCTGTTGCTGTCGTTGCCCGGCTCACCGGTGCTCTACTACGGTGACGAGATCGGAATGGGGGACAACATCTGGCTGGGGGACCGGGACTCGGTGCGCACTCCGATGCAGTGGACACCGGACCGCAACGCGGGATTTTCCGGCTGCGACCCGGGCCGCATCTACCTTCCGGTGATCATGGACCCGGTGTACGGGTACCAGGCGGTCAACGTCGAGGCGCAGTCGGCGTCGACGCAGTCGCTGCTGAACTGGACCCGGCGGATGATCCAGGTGCGCCGCGAGCACCCGGCCTTCGGGCTGGGCGACTTCACCGAGCTCGGCTCGTCCAACCCCACTGTGCTGGCCTACCGCCGCAGCCACCTTGGCGAGGGCGACACCAGTGATGACATCGTCCTCTGCGTGAACAACCTGTCCCGCTTCCCGCAGCCCGTGGAGCTCGACTTGGGTGAGCATGAAGGAGGGGTACCCGTGGAGCTGACCGGCGGCGTGCGCTTCCCGCCGATCGGCGAGCTGCCCTACCTGCTCACGCTGCCCGGCCACGGCTTCTATTGGTTCCAGATCGTGTTTTCGGACGCGGGGCGCGAACCGTGATCACTCCCAGTGCCACTGAGCTGCTCGCGGAGATCGCCGACTCGCTGACGGCGATGCTGCCCGAGCAGCGCTGGTTTGCTGGCAAGGGCCGCCCGGTGCGCGGGGTCAGCCCGGTGCGCGCCACCGATCTCGCCGGAGCCGATCCCCGGTTGGTGCACGCCGTCATCGAGGTCGACCAGGGTGAGCAGCATCGAGACCGCTACCAGCTCCTGCTCGGGGTGCGCAGCGACCTGCCCGACAACCTCGGGCACGCCTGGGTGAGCGCCTGCGGGGACCAAGCGGTGTACCAGGCGATCTACGACCCCGACCTCACCGCCGTGCTGCTGGAGCTGATGGCCCAGGGCAAGGACCTCGACGGGCTGCGCTTTCTCGCCGAGCCGGGCGCCACGCTGGACCCCAAGCAGCGCTCCCGCCCGGTGGGGGCGGAGCAGTCCAACACCTCGCTGGTCTACGGGCAGGCCTGCATCCTCAAACTGTTCCGCAAGATCACCGCTGGTCGCAGCCCGGATCTGGAGCTGCACCGCGCGTTGGCTGCCGTGGGCTGCCAGTACATCGCGACGCCGCTAGGCGGCATCGAAGGGGAACTGGATTCCACTCCGGTCACCTACGGCATGCTCACCAAATACCTGCGCAACGCCGCCGAGGGCTGGGCGATGGCGACGGCGAGCATGCGGGATCTGCTGGCGGAGAGCCTGTTCACCGAGGGCGCTTCCGGCCCGGGGGGACCCATCGATCCGGCGGAGGCTGGCGGCGATTTTGCCTCCGAGGCACACCGGCTCGGCCAGGCGGTGGCCAGCGTGCACGCCGATTTGGCCACCGCGCTGGGGAGCTCCCCGGCTCCCCCCGGATACCTCGACGCGCTGGTCGATGGCATGCACGGCAGGCTGGACAGCGTCCTGAGGCAGGTGCCTGAGCTCGCCCCGCATGAAGACGCGCTGCGGGCGGCCTTCGACGCGGTGCGTGATCTGGAGGGTCCGGTGCTGGTGCAGCGGATACACGGCGATTTGCACCTGGGTCAAGTGCTGCGCAGTGTCACCGGCTGGGTGCTGATCGACTTCGAGGGTGAGCCGATGGCACCGCTGGATGCCCGCACCGCTCCCGCCTCCCCGCTGCGGGACGTCGCCGGGATGCTGCGCTCCTTCGACTATGCCGCCAACTACGCGCCGCTGGGCGACGTCGACCCCGAGCAGCGCGCCGCAGTGACACTGGCCTGGACCACCCGCAACCAGGACGCGTTCTGCGACGGCTACGCGCAAGCCGCCCCCGACCCCCGCAAGCAGACCGTCCTGCTCCGCGCCTTCGAACTGGACAAGGCCGTCTACGAGGTCAACTACGAGTACCACAACCGCCCGCCGTGGCTGCCGATCCCGTTAGGGGCCATCACCCGGCTCACCACCGCCCACCCCTGATCAGGCGGCGGCCTCGTAGGCTTCCAGCGCGCGGGTGAATCCCGCGAGGCAATGACGCAGCCCGGCCTCGCTCATCCGCATCGCCAGCTCACCGTAGCTGCCCAGGGTGAACTCGATGGTGTCATCGTGCGGAAACACCAGGTAGCTGATCTCGACGTCGTCCTCCACCCCTACCCAGGAGGCCACCTCCACCGATGGCCGCTCAATGTATTGCATGTCCCCGCTCTCTCCTGCTTGCCGCCGCGTAGTATCGCGGCGCATCTCCGTCCCGTACAGTGAGAACGTAGACTACGTACGCGCTTTACGCAAGAGGGGGCCGTCCGATGAGCCAGCGGCAGATGAACACCGAGCGGGTGCAGGTGGCGGCGACGTTGCGGCGGATGCGCGAGGAGGCGGGCCTGAGCCGGGAGCAGGCCGCCGGGGTGCTCAGCTGCACCGCCTCGAAGATCGGCGATCTAGAGACCGGCCGGTCAGGCCCCAAACCCCTCGAGCTGGCCGCGCTGCTGGACCGCTACGGCATCACCGGCGAGGAGCGCGAGGAACTGATCGAGTTCGCCCGTGCCTCCCAGACCCGCCGATCCCGGGGCGGCCACTGGGTCACGATCCCGGTCAGCCACCGCCGGTTCTCCGACCTGGAGCGCCAGGCCACCTCGGCGATCTTCTACTCCGGTGAGATCATCCACGGCACGCTGCAGATCGAGGCCTACGCCTGGGCGCTGCTGCGCCGGAACATCCTGGAGTCGCCGGAGGTGCGGGAGCGATTGCTCAAACTGCGGCTGGGACGCAGCGCCGAGTTGAGCCGCACCCACCGCCCACCGCTGCGGTTGTGGTGCATCCTCGGCGAGGCCGCGCTACGCTCCGGGGTCGGCGGCCCGGCGGTGATGCGCGAGCAGCTCGAACACCTGATCACCATGACCACACTGCACGACAACGTGGTGGTCCAGGTGCTGCCGCTGGGCTCCGGGGTGCACGACTTCATGGGGCTGACCGTGACGCTCTACGATTTCCCGCCGCCCGCGCCGCGGATGCTGCATTACGACAGCGTCGGGCGCGGCGTCGTGCAGGACGGAAAAGACGAGGTGTCCGAAGCAGCGCATATGATGGATCTGCTTCGAGCCAAGGCCCTCGGCCACGAAGAAAGCACCGAGTTCATTCAGGACATCATCAGGGAACTAGAGGAGAGCTAACACATGCCCCTCGTTACCGGCGAGTGGTTCCTGCCACGGCGAAGTTGGAACAACTCCTATTGCGTAGAAACCAAATTCACTAAAGACGCAGTTTACGTGCGCAATAACCGGCGTCCGGACGCGGGGACCGCGGTCTTCGACCACGCTGAGTGGGCCGTGTTCATCGCCGGCGTCAAAGACGGCGACTACGACCTCTAGAACCGACCCACCCCCGCGGCGCTGCCACCCCGCCGCCGCAGCGGTCCCCACCCGCGTTCTCCTGTCGCCGAGTTCGACCTTAGGGCTGTTGTCGTGCACCTCTACAGCTCTGTCGAACTCGGCGACAGGACGGCGAGGCGCACCGGGTGAGCCGGGTTGCGTGCTGGTGTCTAGAGTCGGCCCATGGTTACCGAAAGCGAGGACTACCGGGCATGTATTGAGGCGCTCGCGGCACTGAGCGAGTACGAACCCGACGCCGCCGTCGGGCTCCTCGAACCGCTGCTCACCGACCAGGACTGCCGCTGCCTCGGGGAGGCGGCGTTTTTGCTCGGCGTGGCCCGGCTGGCGCAGCCCGAACCCGAGGAGACCTGCCACCGGGCCGCCGCCGAGGCCTTCGCGGTCGCCGCGGAGCAGCGCCATTCGGCCTACTCACCTACCGCCGCCTACCGCTACGCCACACTGCTGGACAGCGCCGACGGTGAGGCCACCCGCGCCGCGTGGCGGCGGGTCGCCAATCTCAGCCTCTGCGCCTACTCCCCGGTGGCGCATTTCATGATCGGGCACAGCCTGCACCGGGACGGCCTCGACGCCGAACGGTCGATGATGAGCGCCCTCACCAGCTGCGACCCGGAGTACGCGCCCAGAGCCGCGATCTGGCTGCTGGAGCAGGACGCCCGCGCCGGGCGCTCAGACCGCGCCCAGTGCCTCGCGGGTACCATCAATGACTTCAAGCCCACCTTCGTGCACCGGGACTTCCACTACCACCAGTGGCTGGTGCCGCTGTGGCGAAGGCAGCTGCTCAATCACGCCTCCCCGCTCGACGTGCTGCGCGCGACCCACGCGCTCGCCCAGTTCGATGGCGTTACCCGGTCCCCCACGCTAGCGACGATGCTGCGCGACCACATCCGAGCCCAGATCCGGGCCCAGAGCAACGGCGAGGAGCCCGCCGAGCTGGGCCTCGCTGCGGATCCGACCGAGCGCCCACCCTGGTGGATCGGCACCGTCGCCACCCACCACGACGAGGGCACTCTGGACGAGCTGGCCCACGAGCTGTTCTGGGTGATCAACAAGCTCTATGCGCATCCCGCCCTCGCATACGCCGAGGGCACGGTCGAACAGGCGGACGCCATGGTGCGCAACATCGTGCACACCATGGACGAGTTCAGCTGGGGACCGCTGCTGCACGAGGACTTCCGGCAGCGGGTCAACCGCGTGCTGGAGGAGGAGGTCCTGCCACCGGGCTGGACGGATCTCCGTCGTAGCGGGGCGCTACCATCCGGCTAAGCTAGCCCTATGGCGGTCAAGAAGATCAGCATCTCGCTCGACTCCGAGGTTTTCGACCGCGCCCGGCGTGCCGCCGAAGCCGAGGGCATTGCGCTCTCAGCCTGGCTGTGTCAAGCGGTCGAGGAAGCTGCTGGGCTGGCCGAAGCCCGCGCCGCGCTGGCGGAGTACATCGAGGTGTACGGGCCGCCCGACGAGGCCGCCATGGCCGAAACCCGCGTCCGGCTGGACAAAGCTGGTGTCGGGCAATGGGAGACCCCCGACGAGGCCGCCGCCCGGATAGCCGCGCTGGCCCGGTTGCGCGGCGAGCTTCCCGGGGAAGTCCAGCGGCGCGCCGGATGACTCTCCAGCACAACGCCGCGGTGCTCACCTCCGACCCCAAAAGACCTCGCCACGCTCGCCAGCGTCGCCGAGTACCCAGTCCGCCTGCTTACCGTCTGAGCCGGGAGCTGACCCAAGAACGGTTCCGCGGAACACCTTGATCAGCTGTTGAGACGCTGAAGCGGCTCAGGGGCCGTCGATGAAGAAGAGGTGGTGGTGCCGGAACCGGGGCCGGGTCGGCCAGGAAACCTCGGGTCAATGTCACAGGCTCGGCGGCCCACGGTTGCCCAGAACAGGACGTCACCGCGCGCCCGTGAACGGGTTGAGCAGGCGTGCTCCGGTGTTGGCGACATCGCTGATATTGCGGGTGACGAGCGTCCAACCGTGCACCTTTGCGGTTGCGGCCAGGAGGCCGTCGACGACGGGAACCGGATCGGGGACGTTGAGTCTGCCCCATTCCTCGGCTACCTCCGCGGTGATGGGAACAACACGGTCGGAGTAGGCGTGCAGCAGACCTCCCAGCCAACGGCCGAAGACTGCGGCTTGGGCCTGATCACGTCGTTGCAGCCGGCAGATCCCCTGCCGGATCTCCCCGAGGGTGAGCACGCTGAGATACAGCTGTCGGGACTCGACGGAATCGAACCAGGCGGCTACCCCCGCGTTGGGGACGGGTCTGCGCATCTCCGACAGGACGTTGGTGTCGAGCAGAAAACTCACCGCGGGTCAGTGAGGTCGATCGCGCGAGCGGACTGGCCTGGCCGGACAATCTCCAGAGCGTCGAGGTCCGGGGCTGACCTGAGGTAGTCCTTGAACTCCACCTCGGCGCCCGTCATCCTGCGGTACTCGGCGATGTCGAGCACCACGGCGACCTCCTCCCCATGCCGGGTGACGAACTGCGCGCCCTGCGCTTGGGCAGCTCGCACGACCTCGCTGAAGCGCTGCTTAGCCTCTTGGAGCTGCCACCTCATCGGATCCTCCAAGGAATCTAGTCTGTCTAGATTAGCTCAGACTACCGTACACATCGCTCCACTCAGCAGCCTGAGCTTTCAAACAGCCTGCGCCTATGCCCACCAGCACGAGGGTGCGAGATAAGGCGAGACGTTGCGGGCGACAGTCGTGCAGCGGCCTACGCCGCCGTCTTGGAAGCCATCGACACAGGCGTCTCCAGGCTCCTCAAGTCGGACGTCGGTGATGTCGAGTTCACGGACAGCACCGACCTGAAGATCAACGCCCTGACCGTGCGGGTCTGCCTTCCACATCGGTGTCCCGAGGTCCTCCTCCCCCGGCACGCACCAGGTGCTGGACCGCTGGCGGGGGGAACGGATACCGGCCGGTGCACCCAGTCAGGTCCAGCCGCACCTCCAGCACAAACCCGCCCGCAGCGCGCGTCACCCGGGGTGATCACCTTCGGCAAGTGCCGTTGCAGTGCCGGGCAGCGCGTCTTGGCGCCCCACCCAGCAGAACGGCGCGCAAACCGACACACTGGGAGCAAGGCAGACCCGGGAGGACATCACCGTGCACGCGGCAGACCACGCTACTTCAGCACCACCGGCCGACGAGCTGCACCGGCTCCTGGCCGGCGAACACCACGACCCGCATTCGGTCCTCGGGGCCCACCCGCACCCAGAGGGCACCGTGGTCCGGGTGCTGCGCCCGCACGCCGATGAGGTGATGGTGATCACCGACAGTGGGGAATACCCGCTGGTGCACTGCACCGAGGGACTTTTCCACGGCGTGACACCAGGTCCGGGCGACTACCGGCTGCGGGTGCGCTACGGCGAGCACACCGAACTCACCGATGACCCCTACCGCTGGCTACCCACGTTGGGCGAGATTGACCTGCACCTCATCAGGGAAGGCCGCCACGAGCGGCTGTGGGAGGTGCTGGGGGCACACCTGCGGAGCTATCCCACGCCGGGTGGCGTGGTCGAGGGGACCTCCTTCGCGGTGTGGGCGCCGCACGCCCGGGGCGTCCAGGTGTGCGGCGACTTCGACAACTGGTCCGGGGCGGCCACCCCGTTGCGCTCGCTGGGCTCGAGCGGAGTGTGGGAGATCTTCCTGCCCGGCGTCGGTGCCGGCACCCGCTACAAGTTCCGCCTGCTGGGCCCCGACGGGAACTGGCATGAGCGAGCCGACCCGATGGCCCGCGCCACCGAAGTCCCGCCGAACACCGCCTCGGTGGTGGCCGGCCCCTCAACCCACCAGTGGAGTGACGCCGTGTGGCTCGCCGAGCGGGCGAAGGGCCAGCCGGTGACCAAGCCAATGAGCATCTATGAGGTACACCTGGGTTCCTGGAAGCAGGGTCTGGGGTATCGGGAGATAGCCCACCAGCTGGTCGAGTACCTGCAAGCGACCGGGTTCACCCACATCGAGCTGCTGCCGGTGGCCGAGCACCCCTTCGGGGGTTCCTGGGGATACCAGGTCACCTCCTACTACGCGCCCACAGCGCGCTACGGCTGCCCGGATGACTTCCGGTATTTCGTCGACACCCTGCATGCCGCCGGGATCGGGGTGCTCATGGACTGGGTGCCCGGACACTTCCCGCGCGACGAGTGGGCGCTGGCCCGCTTCGACGGTGCACCCTGCTACGAACACTCCGACCCGACCCGGGCGTCGCACCCGGAGTGGGGCACCCTGATCTTCGACTACGGGCGCAACGAGGTCCGCAACTTTCTGGTGGCCAACGCGCTGTACTGGCTCGAGGAGTTCCACCTCGACGGGCTCCGCGTGGACGCCGTGGCCTCGATGCTCTACCTCGACTACTCCCGCAAGGCAGGTGAGTGGTCACCCAATGTGCACGGTGGGCGGGAGAACCTGGAAGCGGTGTCCTTCCTGCAGGAGATGAACGCCACCGTCTACAAGCGGCACCCGGGGGTGGTGACGGTTGCCGAGGAGTCCACTGCCTGGCCCGGCGTCACCCGTCCGACGCATGTGGGCGGTCTGGGCTTCGGCTTCAAGTGGAACATGGGCTGGATGCACGACACCCTCGGCTACGTCGGCCATGATCCGGTGTACCGCAGCTACCACCACAACGAGATGACCTTCTCGCTGATGTACGCCTGGAGCGAGAATTTCGTGCTGCCGCTCTCGCACGACGAAGTGGTGCACGGCAAGGGCTCGCTGTGGAACCGGATGCCGGGTGACGACTGGAACAAGGCCGCTCACTTGCGATGCCTGCTGGCCTACATGTGGGCGCACCCCGGTAAGCAGCTGCTGTTCATGGGCGGCGAGCTCGGGCAGCCCGCGGAGTGGGCGGAGACCCGGTCACTGGACTGGAACCTGCGCTACCACCCGCTGCACGGCGGGGTGCTGCGGTTGGTCGGCGAGCTCAACGCCACCTACCGATCACACCGCGCGCTCTACAGCCAGGACGCCGACCCGGCCGGCTTCGAGTGGATCGACGCCAACGACGCGTGGGGCAACGTCTTGAGCTTCTTGCGCTGGGGGGACGACAGATCGGTGGTGGCCTGCCTGGCGAACTTCGCCGGAAACCCGCACGAGAGCTACCGGGTGGGGCTGCCCCGTCCCGGACGCTGGCGCGAGGTGCTCAATACCGACTCCGAGAGCTACGGTGGCTCTGGCGTCGGCAACTTCGGCGAAGTGGTGGCCAGCGAGACGCCGTGGCATGGACGGCCCTACTCCGCAGTACTCCGGCTGCCACCAGCCGGAACGCTCTGGCTCACCCCAGAAGAGGAACGTTGAGTATTCAATCGATGACCATCTGTTGTCGATGTTCCACGCAGAGTCAGCCCAATGGCCCCGGTGCTGGCGCTGCTGCGATTGTAAGGTGAGGTGCGGCTCGGGGTTGTTGATTCGGTAGGGTCGACCACGGTGGGACAGGACCACACAGAGAGACCCGGTGACACAGGCAGACCCGGGGACTCGGGCCGTTCCTCCTCGTTAGCGGCTGCGTTCGCCCAGGAGTGGGTGCAGGCTATCGCCGCTGGCGCCTCCATGCCGATGTCGCTTGCCGAGGCCCGGGACTACCTCTCTGATCTCTCCGAGGCCCTGCTGACCGCGCTCTCCGACCTGCACTTGCTCAAGCAGCGGCTGAGTCACCAGACACTGCATGACCTGCAGACCGGTCTGCCCAACCGGCAGTATCTGCTCACCCATCTGGAGAAGGTGCTGGAGCAGCGTGAGCCCTCAGACGTGGTCACCCTGATGCACCTGGACCTGGACGGCTTCTCAGCGATCAATGACGGGCTAGGTCACCACGCCGGTGATCGGCTGCTGGATGTGGTAGCCAGACAGCTGGAAAGAGTGGTCGCGGACCAGCAGGCGATGGTTGCCCGGCTCGGCGCCGACGAGTACGCAATCCTGTTCGAACCCCGAAACTCGGCACTGGACGTCGGCGCCCTTGCCGAGGCCATCAACACCGAACTCGCCGAACCGCACTACCTCGACGGAACCGGGATGTCGGTTACCGCGAGCATCGGCGTCGTGCAGCGACAGGTTGCCGGGGCGGAGGCTGAAGAGCTGATGCGCGCCGCCACCGCCACGCTGCGCCGGATGCGCAGCCGGGGCACGCGGCAGTGGGAGCTGTTCGACCCCGACCTCGATGCCGCCCATGGGGTGCAGCTCCGGCTGGCCGCGGCGATGCCTGGCGCCCTGGAGAGCGGCGAGCTGCAGGTGACCTACCAGCCGGTGGTCATGCTGGACGCTGGTCGGCTGGTGGGCGTCGAGGCGGCACTGAGCTGGCAGCATCCGCAACTTGGCGTGCTGCCCCACGACCAGTGCGTGCACGCCGCGGAGCGGACCGGCCTGGTGCATGAGGCTGGCCAGTGGGTGCTGCGCGCCGCTGCCGAGCAGGCCCTCTGCTGGCGGCGGCGCCTCGGTGACGGCCTGCCGCCGATGGTGGTCAACCTCAGCCACTCCCAGGTGCAGGACCGCGGCCTGGTGCCGAGGGTCAGCGCGGTGCTGCGCGAAACCGGCCTACCACCGGCTGGGTTGGAGCTGCGGGCACCGGTGGTGGCGATCCGCACGGTCGCCGGCGAGCTCGCTGGCGTTGGTGGCGCACACGCCGAACACAACGTGCAGGCGCTGAGCAAGCTGGGCCTGCACGTCGGGCTCTACGACTTTGGTGGCGGCATCGGCGGGCTGCGCTGCCTGGCGGATCTGCCGGTGCGCACGGTGCGCATCGCCCAGCCGGTGTCCGCGCAGGTGGCCGCCGATCCATCCCGGATCCTCTCTCAGGCGGCGCAGGCATTGGTGCACATCGTCCGCGGCGCGGGGATCGACGTGGTCGCCTTCCCGGTGGACAGCGCCGAGCAGGCCGCATGCTGGCCATGGATCGGCGCCAACTGGGGCCTCGGCGCGCTGTACGGCCCGCCCGGGCCGCCGCACACCCTCGAGCCCTTGCTTAAAACAGTGCCCGGGCCAGGGCGCGGCGCGCTGAGGTGACCCGGGGGTCGTCCGGGGCAAAGAGCGAGAAGAGTTCGACCAGGTGCGCTCTAGCCCGGTCGCAGTCCTCTCCGCTCAGCCGCCGCACGGCACCGACCAGCCGCTGGAACGCCCGCTCCGGCGCCCCGGCGGCCACCTCGGCATCAGCCGCGGCGATCTGCGCGTCGACGTCGTCGGGTGCGGCATCGGCCTTGGCCACCGCCGCGGGGTCGACTGAGTGCACCCGCGCCAGGAAACGGGTCTGGGTCAGCGCGGCCCTGGCCTGCTCGTTAGCCGGCTCGATGTCCAGGATCTGCTGGTAGGCGGCTTCGGCGGCGGCGTAGTCACCGCGGGCCAGCGCGGCTTCGGCGGCACTTAGTCGCGGGTCCTCAGGCTCGGCGCCAGGCGTGTCTGCCGAGGTCCGCTGAGCAGCCTGCTCAGCGGGCCGGATACCGGGCAGTCGATCACGCAGCGCATCGAGCAGCTCGGTGAGCCACTGCTTCACCTGCGGCTCAGGAAGGGCACCGCGAAAGGCGGTAACCGGCTGACCGCCAGCGATAGCGATCACGGTGGGAATGGACTGGACACCGAAGAGCTGGGCGATCTGTGGGTTGGCGTCGATGTCGACCTTAGCCAGCACCCACGCGCCACCCCATTCCGCGGCGAGCCGTTCGAGCACCGGGGACAGTTGCTTGCACGGACCGCACCAGCTCGCCCAGAGATCGACCACCACGGGCACCTGCATGGACCGGTCGATGACATCAGTCTGGAAGCTGTGCTCGGTAACGTCGCACACCCACGTGCTGTCGCCGCTGGCCGGGGACGCGCCGGGGGTCTCGCGCCGAGCAGCCGAGTCGGCTCGGGCTTTGAGGGCAGACAGATCGACGGCACCGGACAGGGCCATGGTCTGCTGCGGGTTAGGCCTGCTCACGCCGTCTATCCTGGCATGGGCGCCCTCCGGGGAGGGAACCCACTGCGTCGAACTCCTTTGGGTTGAACTCCTTTGGGTCGAACTCCATGGGGCCGAACTCCATGAGGCGGAGCACCAGGCCTCAGAACCGGGCCGGTTCCCGGTACTCACCCCACTGGGCTTTGAGCGCCCCGCAGATCTCACCGAGCGTGGCCTCAGCCCGCGCCGCGTCGAGCATCGGCTCGATGAGATTGCCCTCACCGGCTGCCGCGGCGACCAGGGCCGCGAGAGCCCGATCGAGCGCGGTGGAGTCCCGGCGGGCGCGGCGCGCTGCCAGCACCCGGTTCTGCTCGAGTTCCACTTCGTGGCTGATCCGGAGAATCTCCAGCTCACCGGTGACCGATCGCCTCGCCGTGTTGATCCCGACGATTTTTTTGTCACCCTTCTCCAGCGCACGCTGGTAGGCGAACGACGCATCGGCGATCTCGCCGGTGAACCACCCGTCCTCGACGCCGCGCAGGATTCCGGAGGTCATCTCGCCGATCGGGTGCTGGCCCGAGGGCACCGCGGCCGCGGCCATGTCCTTGATCCGGGTGAAGATCCGCTCAGCGTCAGCCTCGATCCGGTCGGTCAGCGCCTCGACGTACCAGGAGCCACCCAGCGGATCGATCACGTTGGCGACCCCGGACTCCTCCATGATCACCTGCTGGGTGCGCAGGGCGATCTCCGCATTGCGCTCCGTGGGCAGCGCCAAGGTCTCATCCAGGGCGTTGGTGTGCATCGAGTTGGTACCGCCCAACACCCCGGCGAGCGCCTCGATCGTGGTACGCACCACGTTGTTGTAGGGTTGCTGAGCGGTGAGCGAGACGCCCGAGGTCTGGGTGTGGAAGCGCATCCACAACGCCTTGGCGCGCCGGGCGCCATAGACCTCGCGCATCCAGCGGGCCCAGATCCGCCGGGCGGCGCGGAACTTCGCGATCTCTTCGAAGAAGTCCATCTGCGCGTCGAAGAAGAAGGTCAGACCGGGCGCGAAACGGTCGACGTCCAGCCCGCGGGAACGGCCCAGCTCCACGTACCCGAAGCCATCGGCCAAGGTGAATGCCAGCTCCTGGGCAGCCGTCGCGCCAGCTTCCCTGATGTGGTAACCCGAGATCGACAGCGGCTTGTAGGCCGGAATCCGCTCCGTGCAGAACTCGAGGAGGTCCCCGATGAGCCGCAGGTGCGGTCCCGGCGGGAACAGCCACTCCTTCTGGGCGATGTACTCCTTGAAGATGTCGGTCTGCAGGGTGCCGTTGAGCTTGGTGATATCCGCGCCCTGCCGTTCCGCGGCGACCAGGTACATGCAGAACATCGGCACTGCCGGACCCGAGATCGTCATGGACACGGTGGCCTGTTCCAACGGGATACCGTCGAACAGCACGTCCAGGTCGGCGGCGCTGTCGATCGCCACCCCGCAGTGCCCGACCTCGCCGAGGCAGTGCGGATCGTCGGAGTCGCGACCCATCAGGGTCGGCATGTCGAAGGCCACCGACAACCCACCCCCGCCGTTGCGCAGGACCTGCCGGTAGCGCTCGTTGGTCTGGCGGGCGTTCCCGAAGCCAGCGAACTGGCGGATCGTCCAGGTGCGTCCCCGGTAGCCGGTGGAGTGCACACCGCGGGTGAACGGGTACTCCCCCGGCCAGCCGATCCGCTCGAATCCCGTGACCCTCTCGCCCTCCCGCGGCCCGTACACCGGGTCGACCTCCACTCCGGACAGGGTGGTGAAGTCCCCGTCGCGGAGTCCTCCCACCGCCTGGGCCTGTGCGTACCGGCGCTGCCAGCGTTGCCGACCGGGCTGTGGGTCCGGGTGTCCAACCTCGTAGGACGTCATGAAGGCTCCCCTGCAAATTTGTTTACCACCCAATAGTATGGCGCCCTACTACCGGCTCTCAGGACGTGTCTCGGAGGTCTCGTCGTCCGTGATCGACTCTGCTGCCGATACACGGAGAGCACCAAGATCGGGACTGTCCGGGACACGACTTAGCCCGCCTCCTTCGGGGCGCTACGGTGCCTTACCGTTCAACCCATGACGTCGCATCACCCCTTGCCGTTCGACCCGATCGAGCGGGCCGCGCAAATCTGGCACGAGCGCATCGGACCAGCCGCGACGATGGCCGCAGTCACCAACGTGATGCGCGTGCAGCAGATTCTGCAGGCCGCCGTGGACACCGCGCTGCGCCCGCACGGCCTGACCTTCGCCCGGTACGAGGCACTAGCGCTGCTGGTGTTCTCCCGCCACGGCAGCCTGCCGATGAACGTGATGGGCCAACGGCTACAGCTGCACCCGACCAGCGTCACCAACATTGTGGACCGGCTGCAGGCCGATCACCTGGTTCAGCGCAAAGGCCACCCCACCGATCGGCGCACCACCCTGGTCACGATCACCGAAGCCGGCCGGCAGCGTCAGCAGAAGGCCACCGTAGCGCTCACCGACATCGACTTCGGCCTCGTGGGACTGAACACCGCGCAAACCGAACAGCTCACCGCGCTGCTCACCCAGGTGCGCCGGGCCGCGGGGGACTTCATCGACTCCACCTGAGCGAGCTACCCGTGACCCGTAGCGGCCACTACATCGTCGATGTGCACGTAACGGACACCACTACCGATCTGCTTCCATTGCAGGTCGTTGCCCACAACCACCGCAGCCGAGCAGAGAGCCGTCGCGCAGACCAACGCATCGGGTGTGCGCAGCCCGTGCTCCGCGCGAAGCGCCGCCGCCCGCTCGGCGACCGCGAGATCCACTGGCAGCACCGTGCAGAGCAGGCCCATGAAGAGCCGCACGGCAGCCTCCGCCTCCCGATTACCAGCCCGCAGCGGCCCGGTGAGCAGTTCGGTCGCCGTGACCGTTGAGATCACCAGATCGACCGTCCCAGCTTGTGCTGCCGCAACCACCGGGAGCAGCACCGCGCACCGCGGATCGACCGCGGGGCGCTCCAAGTAGTAAATGCTTGGGGCGTCGACGGGTGCCCACGCGCCCTGGGTGGCTCTTCAAGGCCGGCCAACCCCCTGGTTGGCCGGCCTTGAAGAGCCACCCAGCTCGGCGATCAGCTCGGCGGCTGCTCGATAGACGTCCAGCTCGCCCAGCACGACTCGCTTGGCCAGCCCCTGCAGCGCCCCAAAGGTATTACTGTCCCGCCGCAAGTCACCGAGCTTGGCGCGCAGCTGCGCCAGCGCGATCGCCTCGACCTCGGCCTCGGCGCGGCGCTGCCGGCGGGCCTCCAGCTCGCCGTGGCCGCGCATCCACCCCCGGTGCTCCTTGATCGCCCCGAGCAGTTCCGCAACGCCCTCGGCCCTGGTCGCCACCGTGCGTACGATCGGAGTTCGCCAGCTGGGACCCGCCACGCCCCGCCGGCCGAGCGAGATCATGTACTTGAGGTCCTGGACGGTCTGATCGGCGCCTTCCCGGTCGGCCTTGTTCACCACGAAGACGTCGGCGACCTCGAGGATCCCCGCCTTGACTGCCTGAATCCCATCCCCCATCCCCGGTGCCAGCAACACCACGGTGGTGTCCGCCACGGCGACGACGTCCACCTCGGCCTGGCCCACGCCCACGGTCTCCACCAGCACCACGTCGCAGCCAGCGGCGTCCAGGACCCGCAGTGCCTGCGGGGTCGCCGCAGCGAGGCCGCCCAGGTGTCCCCGGGTGGCCATCGAGCGGATGAAGACACCGCTGTCGGTCGCGTGCTCCTGCATCCGTACCCGGTCACCGAGCAGCGCGCCCCCTGAGAACGGCGACGAGGGGTCGACGGCGAGCACCCCGACCGTCTTGCCGACCGCCCGCAGCGCCGTGACCAGCACACCGACGGTGCTCGATTTGCCCACTCCGGGCGCGCCGGTGACGCCGATGACGTCAGCCCTCCCGGTATCGCGAGCCAGCGCGGCGGCGAGCGCGCGCAGTTCCGGGGCGCCATCCTCGACCAGCGAGATCAGCCGGGCGACCGCCCTGGCCTGGCCCTGCCGCGCGTGGCTGACCAGCTCGTCGACGTCATAGCGGCGTCGTAGCGGCGCTAACTCACGCTGCGTCACTGCGCGGCGCCCGGAGGATCAGCGCGTCGCCCTGGCCACCACCTCCGCACAGCGACGCCGCGCCCACGCCGCCACCGCGCCGACGGAGCTCCATCGCCAGGTGAAGCGCTAGCCGGGCGCCGGACGCGCCGATCGGGTGCCCCAGCGCGATCGCCCCACCGTGGGGGTTGACCCGCGCCGCGTCGATGCCGAGCTTGCGGGTGGACACCAAGCCCACCGCGGCGAACGCCTCGTTGATCTCGACGATGTCGAGATCGCTCACCTCGATGCCCTCCTTGCGACAGGCCAGCAGGATCGCATTGGCGGGCTGCTCATGCAGGCTGGAGTCATCAGGCCCGGCCACCATGCCGTGTGAGCCGATCTCGACCAGCCAGCTCAGGCCAAGCTCGGCCACCTTGGCCTTGCTCATCACCACGACCGCGGCGGCCCCGTCGCTGATCGGGGAGGACGACCCGGCGGTGATGGTGCCATCAGCGGCGAACGCCGGGCGCAGCTTGCCCAGGCTCTCGGCGGTGGCATCCGGCCGGATACCCTCGTCGGCGGCCACCACGATCGGATCCCCCTTGCGCTGCGGCACCCGCACCGGGGTGATCTCCTGCGCAAACAGTCCCTGGGCCACCGCAGCTGCGGCCCGCTGGTGCGAGCGCGCGGCGAACTCGTCCTGCTCGGCCCGACTCAGCTGGTGGCGCGCGTTGTGCTTCTCGGTGGAAGCCCCCATCGAGACTTGGTCGAAGGAGTCGTGCAGGCCGTCGTAGGCCATGTGGTCGATCATGGTGACGTCGCCGTACTTGAATCCGGAACGCGACTTGGTCAGCAGGTGCGGCGCCTGGGTCATCGACTCCTGCCCGCCGGCCACGACGACGTCGCACTCGTCGGCCCGGATCAGCTGATCGGCCAGCGCGATCGCGGTCAGTCCCGACAGGCAGACCTTGTTGACCGTCAAGGCCGGCACGTCCATACCGATACCGGCGTGTACGGCCGCCTGCCGCGCGGGGATCTGACCAGCCCCCGCCGTCAGCACCTGACCCATGATCACGTACTGCACCTGATCGGGTGTCACGCCCGCGCGTTGCAGCGCGCTCGTGATGGCGAATCCCCCGAGCTGGACGGCGGAGAAATCCTTGAGCTGACCGAGCAGCCGACCCATCGGGGTACGGGCTCCGGCCACGATGACAGAACCGCTCATGGCGCAGACCTCCGGCAAGAGTCTGATCAGGGGCTTGTTCCGACCTTACCGCGCCCCTGGCCCTCGCACCGGCCGTAGGCTGCACCCATGGCACCACTGCCCTCCTTCGTCACAGCAATTGATCACGTCGGCGTGGCCGTGCCCGATTTCGCCACAGCCGTGGAGTTCTACCGCGTGCACTTCGGGCTGGAACTGATCCACGAGGAGGTCAACGAGGAGCAGGGGGTGCACGAGGGCATGCTGCGCGCCCCCGGCGAGGACGGCACGGCTGCCGCGCTCCAGCTGCTCGCCCCGCTGCACCCCACCTCCACCATCGCCAAGTTCCTGGACCGCAGCGGCCCCGGCCTGCAGCAGCTGGCCTATCGGGTCACCGATATCGAGGTGGCCATGGCCACGCTGCGCACCGCGGGCCTGCGGCTGCTCTACGACGCCCCACGCCGCGGCACCGCCGGTTCCCGGATCAACTTCGTGCACCCCAAAGACGCCGGTGGCGTCCTGATCGAGCTGGTGGAACCACCAGAGCCTCAGCAAACGGTCGAATGATCTATCGCGGGTGACGGCCGTCGGCGGCGATGTCGGCGGCGGCGTTCGCCGGTTCCGGTCAGGTGCGAGCAGCTAGCGTAGACTCCCACCGTCAGGACGTCGATGCACGCCACTTCCCTGATCGTTGGCCGTTTCTGGCACGCTGACCGATGTGCCTCAATCCATCTCGGTCATGTTCACTTCTCCTGATGGCTTTCGTCTTGCTGGCACGTTTCTCATGCCGGGCGGTGCTCGCCGAGGTGCCGTTCTGGTGCACGGTGGCGGTGTCACTCGCGAGGAGGGTGGTTTCTTCACCCGCCTAGCGGTAGTACTGGCCGGGGCTGGGGTGGCCTCGCTGCGGTTCGATCTACGGAGTCATGGCGAGAGCAAAGGCCGCCAGGAGGATCTGACGCTCGCGGGTGTGCTCGGTGATATCCG